>Ga0187774_10000003_pt1 | contig 124303 bp, 117 predicted proteins | sample 0216_BV02_MP05_2_FD_133152 | JGI IMG/M metagenome (GOLD analysis project Ga0187774, IMG submission 133152) | Tropical peat soil microbial communities from peatlands in Department of Meta, Colombia - 0216_BV02_MP05_20_MG | ecosystem: Environmental > Terrestrial > Soil > Wetlands > Peat... | reverse complement strand
TGGGCGAGTACACCAAGACGCCGGTGCAGACGCCCTTCGGCTGGCACATCATTCAGCTCGTGGAGATGCGCCCGCTGACGCCGCAGCCCTTCGAGCAGCGCAAGCCGCGCATCGAGCAGGAGCTCGAGAGAAAGACCTTCAAGAACTACATGGACGAGCTGATGCGCACCGCGCAGGTTACCAAGACGCTCGACCAGGGCGCCTCGGGAGCCGCGGCCGCGGCTCCGGCGGCGATCGCGCCGGCACCGGCGTCCGAGCCCGCCGCAGCGCCAGCGGCGGCGCCGGCTGCACCGGCGGCCGCGCCGAAGAACTGACGCGGACCGCCCGAGCGGCGCGCCTCAGCCCTTCAGCAGCGCGCGCAGCTCCTGCTCATCGAGCACCGGGATTCCGAGCTCGCGCGCGCGAGCGAGCTTGGAGCCCGCGTCCGCTCCGGCGACCACGAAGCTCGTCTTCTTCGATACGCTCCCCGCCACTTTCGCGCCGCGCGCGCTCAGCGCCTCCGCGGCCTCCTCGCGCGTCATGCCCTCGAGCGTTCCGGTGAGCACGAAGGTGCGTCCCGCGAGCGGTGCGCCCGCCCCCTGGGGGGCGCGGGGGACTTCAGGCCACTTCAAGCCTTCCTTGCGTAACGCCTTGATGACCTTGATATGGTCTTCCGAGGAGAAGAAGGCGCCGATGTGGGCCGCCACGATCGGGCCCACGTCCTCGACCGCTTGGATCTCCTCCGCGCTCGCACGCATCAGCGCTTCCAGCGTGCCGAAGTGACGCGCGAGCGTGAGCGCCGTGGCCTCGCCTACCTCGCGGATACCGAGAGCGTAGAGCAGGCGCGGCAGCGTCGTGTCCTTGCTCTTCGCGATCGCCGCGACGAGATTCGCCGCGGACTTCTCCCCCATGCGCTCGAGCCCGGCGAGCTCGGCGGCGGTGAGCCGGTAGAGATCGGCGGGCGAGCGCACCAGCTCGCGCTCGATGAGCTGCTCGACCAGCTTGTCGCCGAGGCCCTCGATGTCGAGTGCCCGGCGGCTGGCGAAGTGCCGGAGCGCCTCCTGGCGCTGCGCGCGGCAGGTGAAGGCGCCGGTGCAGCGCGCCACCGCCTCGCCCTCGACGCGCAGCACGCGCGAGCCGCACACTGGACAGCGCTCGGGGAGCGACACCCGCCGGGCGCCCGCGGGGCGGCGCTCCGGGACCACGCTCACGAGCTCCGGAATGACGTCCCCGGCGCGCCGCACGATGACCGTGTCGCCGACGCGCACGTCCTTGCGGTGGATCTCGTCGATGTTGTGCAGCGTCACGTTGCTCACCGTTACGCCGCCGACGAACACCGGCTCGAGGCGCGCAATCGGGGTGAGCGCCCCGGTGCGACCCACGTTGAACTCGATGTCCTTCACCACCGTCAGCGCCTCTTCGGCCGGGAACTTGTGCGCGATGGCCCAGCGAGGTGCGCGGGAGACGAAGCCCAGGCGTTCCTGGTCGGCGCGCGCATCGACCTTGTAGACGACGCCGTCGATCTGATACGGGAGGCTGCTGCGCCGCCGGCCCATCTCGCGGTAATAGGCGAGGCATCCGGCGACACCGCGCACCGCTCGCGCGTCCGGCGACACCGGAAGACCGAGCGCACGCAGCCAGGCGAGCAGCTGCGCCTGGCCTTGCGGGTAAGGCGCACCCTCGAGGACTCCGAGACCATAGAACAAGGCGCGCAGCGGGCGCGCGGCGGTGATGCGCGGGTCGAGCTGGCGCAGGCTCCCGGCGGCGGCGTTGCGCGGATTGACGAACACCTTCTCGCCGCGCTCGCGTGCCAGCGCGTTCATGCGCTCGAAGCCCTTCAGGAGCATGAACACCTCCCCGCGCACCTCGATGAGGGGCGGCGCCTGCCCCGTGAGCTTCTGCGGAACCGCGCGGATGGTGCGCACGTTGGCGGTGACGTCCTCGCCCGTCACACCATCGCCGCGAGTCGCCGCCTGGGCGAAGAGCCCGCGCCGGTACAGCACGCTCACGGCGAGGCCGTCGAGCTTGGGCTCCGCCACGTAGCCGAGCTCACCCTCGCGGCCGAGGCGCTCGCGGATGCGGCGATCGAAGGCCTCGACGTCCTCCTCGCTGAAGGCGTTGTCGATCGACAGCATCGGCAGGCGGTGCACCACCTCGCCGAAGGCGGCGCTCGGGGTTCCGGAGACCCTTTGGGTCGGCGAGTCCGGGGTGATGAGCTCCGGATGCGCGGCCTCGAGCGCGCGCAGCTCGGCCATCAGCCGGTCGTACTCCGCATCGGGGATCGTCGGTGCATCCAGCACGTAGTAGCGGTAGTCGTGCTCCGCCAGCTGCGTACGCAGCTCGGCGGCGCGCGCCGCCGGGCGCACTGTCACGCGAGCGTTCCGCTGCTCAGGCGCTCGCGCAGGCTCGCGATGCGCGCCGGAGTGAGCGGCGTACCGCCCTCGTCCTGCAACACCCCGCACAACCGGTCGTTCAAGTTGCGCGCCGTGGTCACCAGCTCCTCGAAGGCCTGCGGCGGCGACTTAGGTCCCGGCAGCACCGCAAACAGCGACAGGCCGCCGAAGTGCTGCGAATCCATGGTCTCGGCGTCGAAGGTTCCCGGCCGTGTGAGGCTGGCCGCGCTCACGACCGCGCGCCACTCGTCATCGGGCTTGTGGAAGATGTCGAAGCGCCCGAGCACGAAGCCCTCTGCGGCGAGCGCCTGGCGCAGCGAGCGCCCGGCGAATCGTTCCGGCTGCGGCGCCACCAGCCGCAGCGCCACGACCCGGCGCTGATCGTCCGGCGGCCATTCGACCCTCGGGCCGTCCTCGGCGGACGCCGACGGCTCGTCTGAAGGCGCGCCCTCCGGCGAAACGTCGGAGTTAGCTTCCACAGGAGCCGCTTCCTGCGCGGCCGACGCAAGCGCTGCCCGTTCCTCCGCCTCGAGCTCAGCCGGCGCCGCGGAGGCCGGCGGCTGCGCGGGAGTCTCGGGCAGCGCCGCCGCCTCCAGCACCGGGAAGGTCGCGGTGTCCTCGGGCAGCTCGACGAGCGGCAGGGTGGCTGTGCCGAGCGGCTCGAGCGCGCGCATCTCGGGCAGCTGCAAGGGCGGCTCGTGCGCGCGGGTGGGCTCGGGCGGCGCCGCGCGTCTGCGCGCCTGGCGCGGGCGGCGCAGCTCGAAGAGCGTGAGGCCGACGAAGAACAGCACCCCGAGGATCAGCAGCCACCAGCGCAGCTCAGACATCAGGTGCACCCCTTGAGTGCCCATAGCCTTCAGACCGCCGCCAGCCGCACCGCCTCGTCGACGTCGACCGTGACCAGGCGCGACACGCCCGGCTCCTGCATGGTGACGCCGATCAGCTGCGAGGCGAGCTCCATGGTGGCCTTGTTGTGTGTAATGAACACGAACTGCACGCGGTTCGACATGTCGCGCACGATGTCACAGAAGCGTCCGACGTTGTGCTCATCGAGCGGCGCGTCGACCTCGTCGAGCAGGCAGAACGGTGCCGGGTTGAGATCGAAGATCGAGAACACCAGCGCCACCGCGGTGAGCGCCTTCTCACCACCGGAGAGCAGGTGGATGGTGCTGTTCTTCTTGCCTGGCGGCCGCGCCATCACCGTCACCCCGGCGGTCAGCTGGTCCTCGCCGACCAGCTCGAGATAGGCATGCCCGCCGCCAAACAGCCGCGGGAACTTGTCGCGCAGCCCCGCATTGATGCGCTCGAAGGTGTCCTCGAAGCGCGTGCGGGTCTCGCGGTCGATGCGCCGCATCGCTTCCGCGAGCGTATCGAGCGCGGCAGTGAGATCCGCGAACTGGCGATCGAGGTACTCCTTGCGCTGTGTTTGATCCTTCAGCTCCTCGATCGCGGCGAGGTTCACCTGGCCGAGCTTCTCGATGTCGGCTCTGGCCTCGGCGAGCGATAGCTCCCACTCCGCGACGCTCGCCTCCGGGGCGAGGCTCCCGAGCACCTCAGCGAGCTCGCAGCGGGTCTCCGCGAACTGCTCGGCGAGCGCCGCGCGGCGCACGTGCGTCTCCTGGGCAGCGAGGCGCGCCGCGTCCATGGCCTCGCGCGCCGTGCTGACGCGCTGCTCGGCGGCGAGACGCTCCTCGTCGAGCGAGCGCAGGGCCGTGTCCGCCTCCTCGAGCGCCGCGCGCGCCTCCGCGAGCTCGGTCTCCACCCCGAGGCGCCGCTCGAGCGCGGCGCCGAGCCGCCCCTGCGCCTGAATGATCGGCTCGTCTCCCGAGGCCAGCTCCTCTTCGAGCGCGGCGCGGCGCCGCGTGAGCTGCTCGCGCTGCTCAAGCATGCGGCTCAAGCCCACGGTCACCGTGCCCTCGGTGGAGCGGCGGGTCTCTACCTGCACGTGCAGGTCGCGGCATGCGAGCTGCGCGGCCTGGGCGGCGGCGCGTGCCTCGGCGAGCGCGCTGCGCCGTGCCTCGCGCCCGGCCTCGACCGCGGGGCGCTCGGCGGCCAGGGCACCCGCCGCGGCGCTCGCCCGTGCCAGCTCCTCACGCGCGCGCGTCAATGCGGCCGCAACTGCCGACTGCTCGCGCTCGAGCTCGCTCGCCTCGCGCTCGAGCCGCATAACCCTCAGATTCGTTTCCTCGGCACGGGCGCGGCCGGCCTCGAGCGCCGCTTTGAGCTGCGCGTACTCAGCCTGACCCTGCTGGATCGCTTCCTGGGCGCGCTCGCGCTCGGCCTCGGCCGCTGTGAGCGACCCGCGCGCCTCGGCCAGCGCCGCTTCCGCGACCGCGGCGCGCTGCTCCGCGGCGGCAGCCGCGGCGCGCAGGCCGGCCAGCCGGCGCTCGCGCGCGATGACGCCCGCGCGTGGGTCGGGACCGCGGCCGATACGCAGCCACTCGCGCCCCACCCACTCGCCTTCGCACGTCATGAAGGACTCGCCCTCGGCGAGCGAGCCGCGCCGGCGCAGTGCCTCGCCGAGCGATTCGGCGGTGCGCACCCTCGCAAGCTGCGCGAGCGCCGCGGGCGGCCCTGACACCCGCGCGGCGAGCGTGCGAGCCGCGCCCCGCGCCGCGGCGCCGCTCTCCACGATGGTGATGCGTCCGGCGGTGAGGGCTGCCACCGCCGCCTCGACCTCCTCGAGACGCGGCACGCACACCGCCTCGAGATAGTCCCCGAGCGCGGTCTCGACCGCGCGCTCCCATCCGGCTTCGACATCGAGGGATGCCGCGAGGCGCGGCCGTCCGGCCAGACCTTCGCCTGCCCGCCAAACCGGTTCCCCGGCACGGTCCGCCAGCGCCGCGCTCTGCAGCGCCTCGAGTGAGGTGAGCTCGGCGCGTGCGCCCTCGCGCGCCGCGCGCGCCTCCTCGAGCGTGGTCTCGGCGGCGAGCTGCGCGCCGCGAGCGAGCAGCACCTGCTCCTGGGCGCGGGTGAGCTGCAGGCTGCGCGCGTCGCCCGCGGCACGCGCCTGCGCTTCGTCGTGCTCGAGCACCAGCAGCTGCTCGCCCGCGCCCGGGCCCGCGAGCACGGCGCGCTCCTCGGTGAGGCGCTGCGCCTGCGCCCCGAGGCGGCGCAGCTCCTTCTCCACCTGCTCGATGCGCGCGCGCTCGACCTCGGCCGTCTGCTCGGCCGCGCCGATCGTCAGGGTGTGCTGCTCCCAGCGCTGCTGCGCAGCGTGGAGCGCCTGCTCGCCCGCCGCGAGCGCCGCGGCGGCGCGCTGCTCCAGCTCCTCGGCCGCCGCCAGTGCGGGCGCGAGACGTGCCAGCTCGGCGCGGATCGCCGCGAGCTGCTCTTCATCGCGGCTGATGTGAGCGGCCAGCTCAGCGAGCGTCGCCGTCGCCTGCGTGAGATCGTCGCGCTGGCGCTCGCGCAGCTCCCGGGTGTGCTCGATCGTCTGCTCGAGGCGCGAGATCTCGGCGCCGGCCTCGTAGTAACGCGCCTGCACCGCCGACAGCCGCTCGCTGCGCTGAACTTGCGCGACGCGCTGTCTCTCGAGCGCCGCCTCGGCGGCGCGCTGCCGGGCGAGCTCGGCCTGCATGGCGAGCTCGCAGCCGCGCAGCTCCGCGTCGTGAACCTCGGCGCCGCTGTCGAGGTCACGAAGCCTGAGCGCGATGAGCTCGGCGACCAGGCGCCGCTCGCTCTCCTTCAATACCTGGTAGCGGCGCGCGCTGGCCGCCTGGCGCTGCAGGTGGCGGATCTGCTTCTCGACCTCGTCGCGCAGATCCTGCAGCCGCTCGAGGTTCTCGCGCGTCTCGGCGACGCGCACCTCGGTCTCCTTGCGCCGCTCCTTGTAGCGGGAGATGCCGGCCGCCTCCTCGACGAAGGCGCGCATGTCCTCGGCCTTGGCGTCGATCACGCGGCTGATCATGCCCTGCTCGATGATCGCATAGCTGCGCGAGCCGAGTCCGGTGCCGAGGAACAGGTTGGTGATGTCCTTGCGGCGGCAGCGCACGCCGTTGATCAGGTAGGTGGACTGGCCGTCGCGCGACACCGCCCGCTTGAGCGCGATCTCGCCGTAGCTCGCATAGGGCCCGCCGATCTTGGCGTCGGAGTTGTCGAACACCAGCTCGACCGCCGCGGTGCCCACGGGCTTGCGCGCGCTCGAGCCGTTGAACACGACGTCCGCCATGTTGTCGCCGCGCAGATGCTTGGCGGACAGCTCGCCCATGACCCAGCGTACGGCGTCGATCACGTTCGACTTGCCGCAGCCGTTGGGGCCAACGACACCGGTGAGATTGCTGGGGAAGCTGATAGTGGTGGGATCGACGAAGGATTTGAAGCCTGCGAGCTTGATCTTGGTGAGCCGCATCGCTTGCCTTCTACCCCCCGAGTCCCGGCCATCCAGGGATGGTGTAGTGTAGAGCAATATGCCCTCGACGCCCACCACGCAGCTGGAGACTTTCGCGAACCCGGAGGTCGAGCGCGACTACACGATCCGCATGCACATCCCCGAGTTCACCTGCCTGTGCCCGCGCACCGGCCAGCCGGACTTCGCGACGCTCGATCTCGAGTACGTACCGGACCGGCGCTGCGTCGAGCTCAAATCGCTCAAGCTCTACATCTGGTCGTTCCGCGACCGCGGCGCTTTTCACGAGGCCGTGACCAACGAGATCGCCGATCACGTGCACGCCGCAGTCGCGGCGCGCTACCTGCGCCTCACCGCCCGCTTCAACGTACGCGGGGGAATCCATACCACGCTTGTCGCCGAGCGCCGACAGCCGGGCTGGCAGCCCGCGCCGCACGTCCCGCTGCCCTGATACACCGTACCGCACCGCGCCACGCCGCACCCCGCCCGGCGCAGCTGTACACGCCAAAGTCGGCCGGTATAATCGCGCGTTCTTCACGAGCCTGACGTTGCTATTCGAGGAGTGATTGATGCCGGCCAAGAGAACTGCGCCGAAGTCCGCCAAGGGCAGGAAGGCGACCGGCCGGCCTGCGGTGCGTAAGCTGGCCCCGGCGCGCAAAAGCGACGCTGCGCGCGGCCGCGCGGCCGCCCACAGGAAGACCCCCGCCCCGGCGAAGAAAGTCCCGGCCCATCCCGCGACACCCGCCGCTGCGCCGGCTGTCGAGGCGCGCAAGCCCGCACGCCCGGCCGCTCCGCCGCCGCCGCCGCGTCCCGCGACGGTGGCTCCCGTCGCGCCGCGCGCCGCCGCGACCGTAGCCCCGGCCGAGGGCGACGACGTCGAGGGGGCGGAGCCAGGCAGCCTGCTGGCCGGTCCGCGCAACGTCCAGCCCTACATCGTCAAGCGCGGCGAGCTGTACATGAGCAAGGAGCAGCTCGATCACTTCCGCAACATCCTCCACAGCTGGAAGCGCGACCTGATGGTCGAGGTCGACCGCACCGTCTCGCACATGAAGGACGAGGCGGCGAATTTTCCCGATCCCAACGACAGGGCCACCCAGGAAGAGGAATTCAGCCTCGAGCTGCGCACACGCGATCGCGAGCGCAAGCTCATCCGCAAGATCGACGATGCACTGAAGCGCATCGACGACGGCTCCTACGGCTATTGCCTCGAGACCGGCGAGGAGATCGGCATCAAGCGCCTCGAGGCGCGCCCGGTCGCCACGCTCAGCATCGAGGCCCAGGAGCGGCGCGAACGGCGCGAGCGCCAGTACGGCGATCGCGACGACCGCTATCGCTGAAGCTCCTTACCTCGGGCGCTTCGCGCCCTCACCCACCGGCCCACTGCACCTCGGCTCGCTGGTCGCCGCCGTCGGGAGTTTCCTCGACGCGCGTCGTCACGGCGGCCGCTGGCTGGTCCGCATCGAGGACCTCGATCGCGAGCGCGTGGTGAGGGGCGGCGCGGATGCGCTGCTGCGGACCCTCGAGGCGCACGGCCTCACCTGGGACGGCGTGATCGAATACCAGAGTGCCCGCACGGCGCATTACGCCGAGGCGCTCGAGCGCCTCAGGGCGCGCGGCCTGACTTTCGAGTGCAGCTGCACGCGCCGCGAGCGCACCGAGGGGGGCTACCCCGGCACGTGCCGCGACGGCCCGAAACGCGCAGCTCCCACTGCTACGAGATTCCGAGTCGATGACGCGGAGCTGGCATTCGAAGACCGCGCGCAGGGGATCTGCCGGTTCAGTCTGCGAGAGCGTGGAGACGTCGTAGTGAGACGCCGCGACGGGACGTTCGCCTACCAGCTCGCCGTGGTGGTCGATGACGCGCGGCAGGGCGTGACCGACGTCGTCCGGGGCGCGGACCTCCTCGACAACACGCCCTGGCAGATCGCTCTGCAGCGCGCCCTTGGCCTCCCGACCCCGCGCTACACCCACCTCCCGCTGGTCGTCGAGCCGCAGCGGGGCAAGCTCAGCAAGTCGCGCCGGTCGCTGGCGCTTGACCCCCAGCAGGCAGGACTCCAATTGCATCAAGCACTTACGCTATTGAACCAGGCTCCCCCGCTTACGCTTAAGCTTGAGACTCCCGCTGCGATCCTCGGCTGGGCGAGCGCTCACTGGAGCATCGAGCGGTTCCGGGGAGTCAAAGAAGTGAGCCTCGGCCCGTAGAACGGAAGCGACAGATCGATGTTGGGAGTTGGGTTCGTACCGCCAATGTACTAAGGTAGTGTCATAACGCCCAGCACTAAGGAAGGTGCATTACCCATAGTGAGGGACGTGCGATGAGCGAGCCGCGCAAGATAAAAAAGTATCCCAACAGGCGGTTGTACGACACGGTCGAGAGCCGTTACATCACCCTCGCCGACATCCGCCGGCTGGTGATCGAGCGCATCGACTTCGTCGTCATCGACAAGAAGACGCAGGGGGACATCACGCGCTCGATCCTGCTGCAGGTGATCGCCGAGCAGGAGCACGGCAACGAGCCGCTCATGAGCCGCGACTTCCTCTCGCAGGTGATCCGCTCCTACGGCGTGGCGACGCGCGGCATGGTGGGCAGCTACCTCGAGCAGAGCCTGCGGCAGTTCGCCAGCCAGACTGCCGCACGCCCCCCGCAGGGCTGAACCCCAGCCATTTCCGGCCGCGACCGCGCGCTGCAGACGCAGCGCCGGCCTGCCGCCTAATGCGGCACTTCGATGTCGCGCATCGACAAGCGGATACGTCCCTGCCGGTCGACCTCGAGCACCTTTACGCGGATGACGTCGCCCTCGCGCAGCTTGTCGCTGACGCGCTCGACCCGCTCGTTGGAGATCTGCGAGATGTGCACCAGGCCGTCGCGGCCCGGGAGGATGGTGACGAAGGCGCCGAAATCCATGAGGCGCGCCACCTTGCCCTCGTAGATGCGTCCCACCTCGACGTCGGCGGTGATGAGCTCGATGCGCCGCTGCGCCTCGCGCCCGGCCGCGCCTGAGACGGAGGCGATCTTCACCGTGCCATCGCTCTCGATGTCGATGGTGGTGCCGGTCTCCTCGGTGATCTGGCGGATGACCGCGCCGCCCTTGCCGATGACGTCGCGGATCTTCTCCGGATCGATCTTGAGCGTGATGATGGACGGCGCCCACTCGGACATCTTCTCGCGCGACTGGTGCATGACGCGGTTCATCTCCGCGAGGATGTGCAGCCGGCCTTCGCGCGCCTGCTCGAGCGCCACGCGCATGATCTCGGGCGTGACGCCCTCGACCTTGATGTCCATCTGCAGCGCCGTGACCCCTTCACTTGTGCCGGCGACCTTGAAGTCCATGTCGCCGAGGTGGTCCTCGTCGCCGAGGATGTCGGTGAGGACTTTGTAGCGTGAGCCTTCGAGCACCAGGCCCATGGCAACGCCGGCCACCGGCGCCTTGATCGGGACACCGGCATCCATCAGCGACAGCGACGTGCCGCATACGCTCGCCATCGAGCTCGAGCCGTTCGACTCCAGGATCTCCGAGACCACGCGGATTACGTACGGGAACGTCGTCATGTCGGGCATCACGGCATTCACGCCGCGCCGCGCCAGGTTCCCGTGGCCGATCTCGCGCCGCTTCGGCGACCCCATCATTCCGGTCTCACCCACCGAGAACGGCGGGAAGTTGTAATGCAGCATGAAGGGCTCGCGCCGCTCGCCCTCGAGGCCGTCGATGATCTGCGCATCGCGCGTGGTGCCGAGCGTCGTGACGACGAGCGCCTGCGTCTCGCCGCGGGTAAAGAGCGCCGAGCCGTGAGTGCGCGGCAGCACGCCGACTCTCACATTTATCGGGCGCACGGTGCGCGTATCGCGCCCGTCGATGCGCGGCTCGCCGTTCAGGATCCGCTGGCGCACGATGTTGCTCTCGAGCTTGAAGAGCACGCTCTCGACCGCTTCCTTGGTCGCCGTCGGCGTCTCGCCGCCGGTGAGCGCAGTCAGGAGCTGCGTCTTGATCTCGTTGAGCCGCGCATGCCGCTCGAGCTTTTCGGTGATGCTGTAGGCCTGGCCGAGAGCGGCGTTGGCCTGCGCAGTGATCGCCCGGGTGAGCTCGGCATTCTCCGGCGCCGGCTGCCACTTCCAGCGCTCCTTGCCCGCCTCGCTCGCGAGCGCCTTGATGGCGCGGATGGCGACCTGCATCTGCTCGTGTCCGTAGACGACCGAGCCGAGCATGACCTCCTCGGACAGCCCCTTGGCCTCCGACTCGACCATCAGCACCGCGTGCTCGGTGCCGGCGACGACCAGGTGCAGTTGCGACTCAGCGAGGTCCTTGGCGGTGGGATTCAGCAGGTACTGCCCGTCGCGGTAGCCGACGCGAGCGGCGCCGATGGGCCCATTAAAAGGAACGCCCGAGAGCGCGAGCGCGGCCGAGGCGCCCAGCAGCCCGGGGATGTCCGCGTCAATCTCCGGGTCCATCGACAGCACCGTCGCCACGACCTGCACTTCGTTGTAGAAGCCGTCCGGAAACAGCGGGCGGATCGGGCGATCGATGAGACGCGAGGTAAGCGTCTCCTTCTCGGTGGGCCGGCCTTCGCGCTTGAAGAAGCCGCCGGGGATGCGCCCCGCGGCGTAGGTCTTCTCGGCGTAATTGACGGTGAGCGGGAGGAAATCCCGCCCGGGAGCTGCGGTCTGCTGCGCGCACGCGGTGACCAGGACCACGGTATCGCCCATGGAGACCCGAACCGCACCTTCGGCCTGGCGGGCGACCTCGCCCGTCTCGATGGTGACCGTGTGCGGGCCATAAGGAAACGACTTGCTGACGACGCTCAAAGCTTCATTCCTCGGAAGTGGAAGGTTCGGCCGAAAACGACGAGGGCCGCGCGTCCATGACGGCGGCCCTTAGCGGTTCTCAGCGGCGCAGTCCCAGTCGCTCGACGAGCTCCTGGTACTTCTGCGGTTGGGTGGCTCTGAGGTAATCGAGGTGCTTGCGGCGCTGGTTCACCAGCTTCACCAGACCGCGCCGCGAGGCGTGGTCGCGCTTGTGCGCGGTGAAGTGCTCGCCGAGGTCGTTGATCCGCTCGGAGAGCAGCGCCACCTGTACCTCGGGCGAGCCCGTATCGGCCGGCCCGCGGCGGAACTGCGCGAGGATCCCGCCCTTTTTCTCGCTGGTTAAAGCCATGGCACCCGAGTCCTAACTGCTTGTCCTAAGAGCCCTTTTGGTAAGCCGCGCATTGTACCTGCCGAGAGCCCCAAGGGACAAGTTACCGAAAGCCGAAAACAGCATGCGGTGCCCGCGGCGCTCTGCCAATGTCAACCGGAACTTGCGCGGCCCGTTCCGGTCCCTTGCAGTGCACCAGGCACGGGCATACGCTTTTCCATCGAGGTGATCGCCATGCTGAAGTCAGTCGCTTTGAGCAGCGCGCTCGCGCTCTCGCTCGCCGCCTGCGCTACCCCACCGTCCGCCCCGAAGCAGGCCACCACGGCCGCGGCCAAGCCGGCCTGCGTCCCGGAAACGGCGAGCCGCATCCCGGCGAAGGACAGTGCCTTCTGCGCCGGCTTCGGCAGCACCCACACGAAGCAGGACGTGGACAACACCGGGCAACAGGATCTCTCGCGGGCGCTGCCGATGCTCGACCCCTCGGTCACCCGGACCGGATCGCATTGAGGCCTGAGGCGCTCAGGCGGGTGGACCCGCAGGTCGGCCACTAGCGGCCACTGAGTTGGCCGCATTGAGAAGCCTCCGCGGCTGCACGTAGCCGGCGCGGTCGGCGGTCCCGACACCCAGGAATCGCCCGGCCTCGTCATAGAGTCGCACGCGCAGCGTCTGCCCTGCCACAAGCTGCGCCGCGCCCGGCACGCTGGCCGGGACGGCCTGGCCTTTGAGAAGGCGCGCGGCATCGGCCGCCTCGAGCCGCACTGCGGTCAGGTGCGCGAGCGGGTAATCGGCCGGCAGGAGCGGCACGGCGCCACCGGCGGCGCAGATCTTCGCGAGCGACTCGAGCGTCTGCATGGCCTCCTCGCCGAACGGCTCGACCGACAGCCTGCGAAGCGAGCTCACGTGCCCCATGGTGCCGAGCGCCTCGGCGATCTCCTCGGCGAGCACCCGAACGTAGGTTCCCTTCGAGCAACGGGTCTCGAGCTCGAGCCTCCGGGGCTCCAGGGCGAGGAGCTTCAGCTCGTAGATCTCGATGGCGCGCGGTGCGCGTTCGACCGTGAGCCCGGCGCGCGCCAGCCGGTAGAGCGGCGCCCCGCCCTGCTTGAGCGCCGAGTACATGGGCGGCACCTGGCTGCGCGCGCCGAGAAAGGCGTCGAGCACCGACTCGACCGCGCCACGCGTCAGGGCGGGCACCGCTGCCGTGGCCGTGACCGCGCCCTCGGCATCGGCGGTCGCGGTGCGCGCCCCCAAGGCGATCGAGAAGCGATAGCGCTTGGCGCCGGCGACGATGTCGCCGGCAATCTTGGTGGCTTCACCCACGCAAATGGGCAGCATACCGGTGGCGAGCGGGTCGAGGCTGCCGGCATGGCCGGCCTTCGCGCCCTCGAGGAGCCGCCGCACGCGCTGCAAGGCGGCGTTCGACGAGAGTCCCCGCGGCTTGTCGAGCAGCAGGATTCCGCTCGGCATGCGCTGCTTCAGCGCCGCGGGTCGCCGCCCGAGCCGCCGTCACCCCCGCCATCGCTCCCGCCGTCGTCAGGGTGCGCGGCGCGATCGGCGGCGACCGCGCGATCGATGAGGCGGGTGAGGCGGGCCGCACCCTCGACGCTGTCGTCGAACACGAACTCGAGGCGCGGCGCGTGACGGAGCGCGAGCCGCCGGCCGAGCTCGCCGCGCAGGAAGCTCGCGGCGTGAGTGAGGCCGAGCCGCACCGTCTCGGGGGCCTCGCGCGCGGCGAACGGCGTGAAGTAGACGCGCGCGGTACCCATGTCGGGCGCCACGTGCACGGCCGTGATCGTCACGTTGCCGACCCGCGGGTCCTTGACCTCGCGCGCGATCAGCGCCGCGAGCACCCGCTGGATCTCCGACTCGATGCGTCGGCTGCGGGCCTCGCTCATGCTGCTGCGCTCATGACAGGGTCCGTGCCACCTCGACGCGCGCGAAGCATTCGATCTGGTCGTTGACGCGCACGTCCTGGTAGTTCTTCACGCCGATGCCGCACTCGGTGCCGGCGCGCACCTCGTTGACGTCGTCCTTGAAGCGGCGCAGCGACTCGAGCGCGCCCTCGAAGATCACCACGTGGTCGCGCAGCACGCGGATCGGATTGTTACGGCGCACGTAGCCCTCGGTTACCAGGCATCCGGCCACCACGCCGAACTTGCTCGAGCGGAACACCTCGCGCACCTGGGCGACGCCCACGATCTGCTCCTTGATCTCCGGCTGCAGCATGCCGGTCATCATCTGCTTCACGTCGTCGATCGCTTCGTAGATGATGCTGTAGTAGCGCACCTCGACGCCGGTCTCCTTCATCGCATCACGCGCGCTGGCATCGGCGCGCACGTTGAAGCCGATGATGTGCGCACGCGAGGCGGCGGCGAGCTGCACGTCGGACACCGTGATGGCACCCAGGCCGGTCGCGATCACCTTCACCTGCACTTCCTCGGTCGAGAGCTTGGCGAGCGCCTCGTTGAGCGCTTCGGCGCTGCCCTGCACGTCGGCCTTGATGAGCACCGACACGACGCCGGCCTTGGCCTCCCCCATCTGCGAGAACACGTCCTCGCTGCGGGTCGTCTGGCGGGCCAGCTTGACGTCGCGGAACTTGCCCTGGCGGTAGAGCGCCACCTCGCGGGCCTTGCGCTCGCTCTCGGCGGCGAGGATCTCGTCGCCGGCATTCGGCGGGCTCGACAGCCCCAGCACCACCACCGGCATCGAGGGCGGAGCCTCCTGCACCGCCTTGCCGTTCTCATCGAACATGGCGCGCACGCGCCCGAACTCCGAGCCGGCGATGATCGGATCGCCCACGTGCAGCGTGCCCTTCTTCACCAGCACCGTCGCCACCGCGCCGCGCCCCTTCTCGATGCTCGACTCGATCACGACGCCCGAGGCGAGCCCGCTGCGCGGGGCGCGCAGCTCGAGCACCTCGGCCTGCAGCAGGATCGCGTCCAGCAGCTGCTCGACCCCGGCGCCGGTGCGCGCCGAGACGTTCACGAAGATGTTCTGGCCGCCCCACTCCTCCGAGATCACCTCGTGCTTGGAGAGCTCGGTGCGCACGCGGTCGACGTCTGCGTCGCTCTTGTCGATCTTGTTGACGGCGACCACGATCGGCACGTTGGCGGCGCGCGCGTGCTGGATCGCCTCGATCGTCTGCGGCATCACGCCGTCATCGGCCGCCACGACCAGCACCACCACGTCGGTGGCCCTGGCGCCGCGGGCGCGCATGGCCGTGAAGGCCGCATGTCCCGGAGTATCGAGGAAAGTGATGACGCCCTTCGGCGTCTCGACATGGTAGGCACCGATGTGCTGGGTGATGCCGCCGGCCTCGCCGGCGGCCACCTTGGTCCGGCGGATGTAGTCGAGGAGCGAGGTCTTGCCGTGGTCGACGTGACCCATGACGGTAACGACCGGCGGGCGCGGCTCGATGTCGGTCTCGGCCTGGCCGCCCTGCAGGTCGGCCTCGATCTGGTTCTCCTTGAGAACCTTCGGCGTGTGGCCCATCTCCTCGACCACCAGCACCGCGGTGTCCTGATCGATGGGCTGGTTGATGGTCACCATCACCCCCATGTTCATCAGGACCTTGATGACTTCGGTGGCCTTGACGGCCATCTTCTGCGCGAGCTCGGCCACCGTGATGGTCTCGCCGATGCCGACCTCGCGCACCACCGGCGCGGTCGGCATCTCAAAGCCGTGCTTGCCCTCGGCGGCGGCCGGCAGCGGACGCGACTTGACGCGTCGCTTCTTCTTATAGCGCGAGCTCACATCGCCGGCGACGTGCAGCTCCTGGCGGCCGTAGCGGGTCTGCTTGTCGTCGGCACCCGGAGCGGGGGGTCCGGCAGGGGCGCGCTCGCGCGGTGCGGGCGCGGCAACTGGTGCGGCCTGCGGCCGCTCGCGGTCGGTCCCGCGCCGCTCGTGCTCCTCGCGCTCACGGGCACGCCGCGCCTCGTCATCACGTGCGCGCTGCTCGGCCGCGCGGCGCGCTTCCTCCTGAGCCCGGCGCCGGGTCTCTTCCTCCTCGACGCGGCGGCGATTCTCGGCCTCGAGCCGCTCGCGCTCGCGGCGTTCCGCCTCGGCGCGTTCCGTGGCCGCACGCGCGGCCTCCTCGGCCTCGCGCTTGCGCGAGTCGATCTCGTCCTGCTGCGCGCGCGCCTGCTCCTCGAGCACGTCGCGCTTGATGTAGTTGCGGGTGCGGCGCACCTCGACATTGACCGTGCGGGCGCGCCCCTGGGCGCTCGCGAGCTTGAGCTCGCTCTGCGTCTTGCGCTTCAAGGTGATCTTGCGCGGTGCGCCGTCGCTGTCCGCTTCGCTGCCGTGGCTGCGGCGCAGGTGCGTAAGCAGCTCGAGCTTCGCATCGTCGCTGATGCGCGCCTCGGGTCCCTCGACCTTGATACCGGCCTGATCGAGCTGCACCAGCAGCCGGTCGACCGGCACCTTGAGGACTTCCGCGAACTGGGAAACCGTCACTTCCGCCATAGACTCAAGCCTCGCTTGCGAACCACGGAGCGCGCGCCGTCATGATCAGCGCCGCGGCCTTGTCGGCGGCCAGCCCCTCGATGTCTGCGAGCTCGTCCACCGACTGCTCGGCGAGCTCCTCGCGGGTGCGCACCCCGCGTCGCGCGAGCGCCAGCGCGAGATCCGGGCTCATGCCCTCGAGCAGCAGCAGGTCGTCCGCCGGCATCGACTGGTCGAGCGTTTCCTCGCTGGCGATCGCCTGCGTCAGCAGTACGTCGCGCGCGCGGTTGCGCAGCTCCTTGACGATGTCCTCGTCGAACTCCTCGATGGCCGCGAGCTCCGCCTGCGGCACGTAGGCGATCTCCTCGATGGTGGAGAAGCCCTCCTGCGCGAGGATCGTGGCGACGTCCTCGTCGACGTCGAGCTGCTTCATGAAATTCGCCACCAGCTCCTTGGCCTCGGACTCGCTCTTCGCCTCGGCGTCCGACTCGGTCATGACGTTGAGGTCCCAGCCGGTGAGCTGGCTCGCCAGGCGGATGTTCTGCCCGCCGCGGCCGATGGCCTGCGACAGCTTCTCCTCCGAGACGGCGATGTCCATGCTGTGCGCGTCCTCGTCGACCACGATCGACATGACCTCGGCGGGCGACATGGCGTTGATCACGAACTGCGCCGGATTGTCGTCGTGCGGGATGATGTCGACACGCTCGCCGGCGATTTCGTTGGAGACCGCCTGCACGCGCGAGCCGCGCATGCCGACGCAGGCACCCACGGGGTCGATGCGCGGGTCGTTGCTCTTCACCGCGATCTTGGCGCGCACGCCCGGATCGCGCGCCGCGCCCAGGATCTGGATCAGGCCCTGTCCGACTTCCGGGACCTCGAGCTTGAAGAGCTCGATCAGGAACTCGGGCGCGGTGCGGGTGAGGAACAGCTGCGGGCCGCGCGGCTCCGAGCGCACTTCCTTGAGGAACGCCTTGATGCGGTCCTGGGGCTTGGCCTGTTCGCGCGGAATCATGTCGGTGCGCGGCACGAAGCCCTCGGCGTTGGAGCCCAGGTCGACGTAGATGCCGTTGCGATCGACACGCTTCACCACCCCGCCCACCAGGGTGCCGACGCGGTCGCGGTACGCCTCCACCACCTGGGCGCGCTCGGCCTCGCGCACCTTCTGCACGATCACCTGCTTGGCCTGCTGCGCGGCGATGCGTCCGAAGGCCACCGACTCCATCGGCTGCTCGACGTAGCCGCCCACCTGGGCGTTGGCATCGATCTCGACGGCGTCCTCGAGGCGCAGCTCGCGCTCGGGTACCTCGAGCTCCTTGGAGTCGTCGGCGAATACCTTCCAGCGGCGGAAGGTGTCGTAGTCGCCGCTCTTGCGGTCGATGGCCACGCGCGCGTCCCACTCCTCGCCGTGCTTCTTGCGGGTCGCCGAAGCCAGAGCGGCTTCGAGCGCCTCGAAGATCACTTCCTTGTCGACGCCCTTCTCGTTGGAGACGGCATCGACCACCATCAGAATTTCCTTGTTCACTCTCAGCTACCTCACGACGCGAGCCGCGCCTTGCCAATCTCTGCGAACGTCACCGCCACCCGTTCCCGGTCGACGGCGAGCGCGATCCCGGCGTCGTCGACCGCCAGCAGCTGCCCGGTGTAGCGGCGGCGGCCTGCGCGCGGCTCCTTCAGCTCGACGAACACCCGCGAGCCGACGAAGCGGCCGAAGTGCTCGCGCGTGCGCAGCACCCGGTCGAAGCCCGGCGACGACACCTCGAGCGTGTAGGCCGCCGCAATCGGGTCCTCGACGTCGAGGAGCGCGGAGATCTCCCGGCTCACGCGCTCGCAGTCGTCCACGCCGATGCCCGCCGCGGCGTCGATGAACACCCGCAGTGTCCCGCGTCCGGGTCCCGCGCCGTACTCGAGCTCGACCAGCTCGTAGCCCAGCCGGCCCACCAGCGGCTCGATCAGCGCGATGAGCCGCTCCCGCAACGTGACCGCCATTCGCCCTCGCAAAACAAAAATGGGCCTCAAGGCCCATCCCACCAAGTCCCCGCCCTCCTCACGAGGGCCGGGCAACAAAAAAGCCCCGCTGGGGGGCTTTCCGTTCGTCTCTTCCCGGGGGCGCCGCGTTTCGGACCCAAGCCCAATCCCGCGACACCAGCCACCCGTCCCCGCAGCTACAGCCCACGGGGGCCGCGCATTCTACCCGAACCGGCGAGCCGGGGGAACTCTCGCCGAGCCGCCGTCACGCCCCGCCGCCCCGCCGGCGCCCGAGACCTTTATCATGAATGGTTGCGCGACGGGCTGATTCAAGAGCGCTTGCCGCCTCGAGGAACCACCATGAACGACCGCTCCGACCGACCGACGCTGCGCGCCCCGCGCGGTACCACCCTGAGCTGCCGCAGCTGGCTCACGGAGGCGCCGCTGCGCATGCTCATGAACAATCTCGACCCCGAGGTCGCCGAGCGCCCCGCGGAGCTCGTGGTGTACGGCGGCATCGGCAAGGCGGCACGCAACTGGCAATGCTTCGAGCAGATCGTCGCGGCGCTGCGGCGCTTGAGCGATGAGGAGACGCTCCTCATCCAGTCGGGCAAACCGGTCGGTGTATTCCGCACGCACGCGGATGCGCCGCGCGTCCTCATCGCCAACTCGAACCTCGTGGCGCATTGGGCCGACTGGGAGCATTTCAACGCCCTCGACCGCAAGGGCCTGATGATGTTCGGCCAGATGACCGCGGGCTCCTGGATCTACATCGGCAGCCAGGGCATCGTGCAGGGCACCTACGAGACCTTCGTCGAGATGGGGCGCCGGCACTTCGGCGGCAATCTCGCCGGCAAGTGGATCCTCACCGCGGGCCTGGGAGGCATGGGGGGCGCGCAGCCGCTCGCCGCGACGATGGCCGGCGCCTCGATGCTCGCGATCGAGTGCCGCCCGGAGCGCATCAGTAAGCGCCTCGAGACGCGCTACCTCGACATGCAGGCGGCGACGCTCGATGAGGCGCTCGAGCTCCTCGAGCGCTCGCGCAAAGCGGGCAAGCCCGTGTCGGTCGGACTGCTGGGCAACGCCTGCGAGGTGCTGCCGGAGCTGCTGCGCCGCGGGGTGCGCCCGGACGCGGTCACCGACCAGACCTCGGCCCACGACCCGGTGAACGGCTACCTCCCCTACCAGTGGACGGTCGAGAAGTGGGATCGCGTGCGGGCCTCGGATCCGGCACAGGTCGCGCGCGAGTCACGCCCCTCCATGCGGCGCCATGTCGAAGCGATGCTCGCCTTCCAGAAACAGGGGATCGCGGTCTTCGATTACGGCAACAACATCCGCCAGGTGGCGTACGACGAGGGACTGAAGGACGCGTTTGCCTTCCCGGGCTTCGTCCCGGCCTACATCCGCCCGCTGTTCTGCCGCGGCATGGGCCCGTTTCGCTGGGCGGCACTGTCCGGCGACCCCGAGGATATCTACCGCACCGATCAGCGGGTGCGCGAGCTCCTCCCCGATGACCGTCACCTGCATCACTGGCTCGATATGGCGCGCGAGCGCATCCAGTTTCAGGGACTGCCGGCGCGCATCTGCTGGGTGGGCCTCGGCGACCGACACCGGCTCGGGCTCGCCTTCAACGAGATGGTGGCGCGCGGCGAGCTCAGGGCACCCATCGTCATCGGGCGCGATCACCTGGACTCCGGCTCGGTCGCGAGCCCCAACCGCGAGACCGAGGCGATGCGCGACGGCTCGGACGCGGTGGCCGACTGGCCGCTCCTCAATGCGCTCCTCAATACGGCGAGCGGCGCGACCTGGGTGTCGATCCATCACGGCGGCGGCGTCGGCATGGGCTACTCGCAGCATGCCGGTGTCGTGATCGTCTGCGACGGCACGCCCGCCGCGGCGCGGCGCATCGAGCGCACGCTGTGGAACGACCCGGCCACCGGGGTCATGCGCCACGCCGACGCCGGCTACGAGGAGGCGATTGCCTGCGCGCGTGAGCGGGGACTCAACCTGCCGTTCCTCGGCGCGGCGCGCTGAGGCTTGCGGTGCCCGAAGCCCTGAAAGTCTGGCGCAACGCCCAGCTGGCGACCTGCGATGCCGCACTCGGAGTCATCACGCGCGGTGCGCTGCTGACGCGCGGCGGGCGCATCGAGTGGGTGGGCGAGGAAGCGGCGCTGCCCGCGGCCGCGCCCGGGGTAGCAGCCGCGGGCGAAGTCCACGACCTGGGCGGTGCCTGGGTGACCCCGGGGCTCATCGACTGTCACACGCACCTGGTATTCGCCGGCAACCGCGCCGGCGAATACGCCGAACGGCTGCGCGGGCGCAGCTACGCGGAGATCGCGCGCGCGGGCGGCGGCATCCTCTCCACCATGCGCGCGGTGCGGGCCGCGAGCGAGCAGCAGCTTCTCGATGAGAGCGCGCCGCGCCTCGCGGCCCTTGTCAATGAGGGCGTGACGGCGCTCGAGATCAAGTCCGGCTACGGACTGACGCTCGCGGACGAGGCGAAGATGCTGCGCGTCGCGCGCCACCTGGGCCGCGCCTTTCCGGTCACGGTGCGCACGACGCTGCTTGCCGCGCACACGCTCCCGCCCGAGTACCTCGGAAGGGCCGACGCCTACATCGAGACCATCGCGCGCGAGTGGCTGCCGGAGCTCGAGGCGCAGGGTCTGGTCGACGCCGTGGACGTGTTCTGCGAATCGATCGCCTTCAGCGTGCCGCAGGCGCAGCGCCTGTTCGAGGCGGCGCGCGCGCTCGGGATTCCGGTCAAGATGCACGCCGAGCAGCTCGGCAACCTCGGCGGCACGCTCATGGCGGCTTCCCACGGTGCGCTCTCGTGCGATCACCTGGAATACGCCGGGGCCGCCGAGGCCGCCGCGCTGGCCCGCTCCGGCAGTGTCGCGGTGCTGTTGCCGGTGGCGTTCTACTGTCTCGGCGAGGCGCGCAGGCCCCCGGTCGCGGAGCTGCGCGCCGCGGGCGCGGCGATCGCGCTCGCGAGCGACTGCAACCCGGGCTCGGCCCCCGGCACCTCGCTGCTGCTTGCGATGAGCATGGGGACGCGGCTGTTCGGACTCACGGCCGAGGAGGCTCTGCTCGGGGTGACGCGCCACGCCGCCCGCGCGCTCGGCCTCGACGCCGAGCGCGGCGCGCTCAGTGCGGGTAAGGTCGCCGACTTCGTGGTATGGAACGTGCGCTCCGTGGAGGAGCTGAGCTACTGGATTGGTTTCAACCCGCGCCGGACCGTGGTCCGCGCGGCCGAGGTCCTCCGATGGCCGAGCATGACCCCCTGAAGCTGGGCGCGCGCCCGTTGAAGCTCGCGGAGCTGCGCCGTGTGTACGAGCGTCCGCTCACGGTGGCGATCGACGCCGCCGCCCTGGGCGCGGTCACCGCGGCACACACGGCGACCACGCGGCTCGCGGCGGCCGAGACCCCCGCCTACGGCATCAACACCGGCTTCGGACTCCTCGCCCAGACCCGCATCCCGACGGCACAGCGCGCCCTGCTGCAACGGAACATCATCCTCTCGCACAGCTGCGGCGTCGGGCCGCTGCTCGATGACGCGGTGGTACGGCTCACGATGGTGCTGAAGCTCGCGAGCCTGCTGCAGGGATTCTCGGGGGTGAGCGAGGAGCTGGTGCGCTTCCTCGAGCGGCTGATCAACGCCGGACTCACCCCCTGCGTACCGGCGCAGGGCTCGGTCGGAGCCTCGGGAGATCTGGCCCCGCTCGCCCACCTGTCGCTGAGCGTGCTGGGCTTAGGCGAGATCCGCCGTCACGGCGAGGTGCTGCCCGCCGCCGAAGCCCTGGCCCAGGAGGGCCTGACGCCGCTCAGCCTGGGGCCGAAGGAGGGACTGGCGCTCCTCAACGGCACCCAGGTATCGACCGCGCTCGCCCTCGCCGGCCTCTTCGAGCTCGAGACGGCGTTCGCGGCCGCGGTGGTGAGCGGCGCGCTCTCGGTGGACGCCCTCGCTGCGAGCGACGTGCCCTTCGATCCGCGCATCCACAGCGTGCGCGGTCACAGCGGGCAGGCGCGCGTCGCGCAGGTGTACCGCGAGCTCCTCGCCGGCAGCGAGATCCGCGAGTCGCACCGCGATTGCCCGCGCGTGCAGGACCCCTACTCGCTGCGCTGCCAGCCGCAGGTGATGGGTGCGTGCCTCGATCTCATCGCGCAGCAGGCCGCGACGCTCGCCACCGAGGCCAACGCCGTCACCGACAATCCGCTGATCTTTGCCGATGCGGGCGAGGTGCTCTCGGGCGGCAACTTCCATGCCGAGCCGGTAGCCTTTGCCGCCGATATCCTGGCGCTCGCGGCCACCGAGATCGCCTCGATCACCGAGCGGCGCATCGCGCTGCTCGTCGACCCGAAGATGAGTGGGCTGCCGCCCTTCCTCACACCTGACAGCGGCGTCAATTCCGGCTTCATGCTCGCGCAGGTGACGGCCGCGGCGCTCACCGCCGAGAACCGCATGCTGTGCCACCCGGCGAGCGTCGACAGCATCCCGACCTCGGCCAACCAGGAGGATCACGTCAGCATGGCGACCCACGGCGCACGGCGGCTCCTCGGCATGACGCGCAACACGCTTACGGTGGCCGCCATCGAGTTTCTCGCGGCCGCCCAGGGCGTCGACTTCCGGGCGCCGCTCAAGACCTCCCCCAGACTGGGCGCCGCTCAGGGAGCGCTGCGGCTCAAGGTGCCGTTCGCGAAGAGCGACCGGCTGCTCGCGCTCGACGTCGAGGAGGCGATGCACGCCGTGCGGCTGCCGGAGGTGCAGTCGCTCGCACGGTCGCTGCTGCCGAGTTTTCGCTGATTCTCAGGCGTACTGCGCGGATTTCTCCGGCGTATTGTCCGGCTCATCAGGTCCGCCGCCGCCCTCGGACCCGCCCCCCTGCTGCTCGCGCTTGATGCGCTCGTAGATCTCTTCCCGGTGCACGGCGACGTGCTTCGGCGCATTAATGCCGACGCGGACCTGGTTGCCCTTCACTCCGAGAACCGTGATGGTCACGTCGTCGCCGATCATGACTGTCTCGCCGACTCGTCGCGTGAGAATCAGCATCTCTTGACCCCCAATTATAATTCTGCGGGTGCGACGTTGAACCCGAGCCAGAGGCCCTCCGTGCGCATCGCGGAAGGGTACGCGTAAATGGCGCAGAAGAAAAATTTTGCCGCGTCGCAATACCGCTCGTGTTTGAACTTTCCCGCCACGGGAATCGGTCCGGGATGAGCCCTGGGGCGGTGGCTTCACTTAAGCAGGTGTTCAACAGCAGCCGCGGGCGCTGCCGCCCCCGGGCCGGTGAGCACCTGTGCCACTGCGGGCGCCGGCGGCCCCAGCCTGCGCAGGCCCAGCTCACGGACCGCGCGACGCGAGCGGGGTGGCCGAAGCGGCACTCCGCCGCGAGACCCTCCGGCGGCGGCGCTACCCAAGCCGACCGCCCGCCGCCGCGCGCGCACCCGCGCAGCCCTCTTAGCCGCCAGCCGATCGGCCAACGGGTCCACCACGGCCCACAGTCCGCCAGCGGCCGTCCAGTACGCAGGCGTTGTCGTTGATGCTGCCGCGGAGGCCGGTGACAATCCGGTTGCGGTTGAGCACGCCCGATCTCTCCAAGGTGACCGAGACCCTGTGATGAGCGTGGCACTTGTTAACGGTCGGATGCTGCTCGGCGATGGCCACGCCGACACCGGACTCAGCGAAGGGCGCGCCGTGCTGATCGACGGCGGCCGCATCCTTGAGGTGATGGCCGACTCCGACCGCCGCCTGCGCAAACTCCCGCGCCACGACCTCGCGGGAGCACTGCTCCTGCCGGGCTTCATCGACTCGCAGGTGAATGGCGGCGGTGGCGTGCTCTTCAACGACTCGCCGAGCGTCGAGGCGATCGGCGCGATCGGCCGCGCACACCGCCGCTTCGGCACCACGGGCTTCCTGCCGACGTTGATCAGCGACGACCTCGAGGTGGTCGCGCGCGCCATCGCCGCGGTGCGCAGCGCGATCGCGAGCCGCGTTCCCGGCGTGCTCGGCATTCATATCGAGGGGCCATTCCTCAACGTCGAGCGCAAGGGAGTGCACGACCCCGCGAAGCTGCGCGAACTCGACCGCACCGCGGCAGGACTCCTCGCTTCGCTCGGCACCGGCAAGACCCTGGTGACCCTCGCGCCCGAAGTGACCACACCCGAGATCATCGCGGGGCTCGCCGCCGCCGGGGTCGTGGTCTCGGCGGGGCATACCAATGCGACCTATGCGCAGATCGTGACCGCGCTGCGCCACGGGCTCACGGGCTTCACGCATCTTTTCAACGCCATGTCGCCGCTCACCGGACGCGAGCCGGGCACGGTGGGCGCGGCGCTCGAGGACACCTCGAGCTGGTGCGGTATCATCGTCGACGGATTGCACACGAGTCCCGTGGTGCTGCGCATCGCGCTGCGCTGCAAGCCTCTCGAGCGCTTCATGCTGGTCACGGACGCGATGCCGAGCGTCGGCACCGACGCGGCTTCCTTCGAGCTGCAGGGCCGGCGCATCCTCGTGTCCGGCAATGTCTGCGTGGACGAGGACGGGCGCCTCGCCGGCTCCAACATCGACATGGCGAGCTGCGTGCGCAACGCGATCCAGATGCTGGGCGTGACGCTGCCCCAGGCGGTGCGCATGGCGAGCCAGTGGCCCGCGGAGTTCCTCGGCTTGAGCGCCGAGCTCGGGCGCATCGCGCCCGGCTATCGCGCCAACCTCGTGGCGGCGGACGACGAGCTGCGAGTCATCGAGACCTGGATCGACGGCCGCTCGAGCGCCGAGGACGGCGGCTGAAGTCGCCCGCGCGGCGCGGCGCGACTCTACCGCGCATCCCGGGCGTTCCGACGCACTGGCTGGTTCATCATCCTGCGCGGCGCGCCCCGCTGCGGCATGATCCGCCGCCATGAACGAGCTCCGGACTCCCACGCTGCGTGCGGGCACGCACCGCGCCCGGCTCACGGCCGTGGCGGCCAGCGTGTGCGCGCTGGCCTGCACGCAATCGCCGGGCGGTGTGCCCGCCGCGACTCCCGCGCCCGGGCCCGAGGTCCACGAGCTCAGCATCGACGGCGCGCGGCTGCGAGTGGATCTCGGCCCCGGCGGCTTCAACGCCGGCAGCGAGGTGCTCATCGCCTGGGTGCGCCGCTCCGCGCAGATCGTTACCGCCTTCTACGGCGGCTTCCCGACGGCCCGCGCCACAGTGGAGCTGCGGGCGCAGCCCGGAGCCGGCGTCCAGGGCGGCACTACCTACGCGGATCCCGATGCCCTCGTGCGCGTGCGCGTCGGACGCGATGTGACGGAGGCGCAGCTGCTCTCGGACTGGGTGATGGTGCATGAGATGACGCATCTCGCGCTGCCCGACGTCGGCGCGCAGCACGCCTGGCTCTCCGAGGGGCTCGCCACCTACCTGGAAGGCGTGGAGCGCGTGCAGGCCGGTAACCGCACCGAGGAGGATGTCTGGGCCGAGGAGCTGCGGCAGATGCCGCGTGGGCTGCCGCAGCCGGGCGACCAGGGTCTCGATCACACGCACACCTGGGGGCGCACCTACTGGGGTGGGGCGATGTTCTGCCTGCTGGCCGACGTAGACATCCGCCGGCGCACCCAGAACGCGCGCGGGCTCGAGGATGCCGTGCGCGCCATCGCGCGCGCGAGCGGCGGACTCAAGGCTGATTGGCCCATCGAGCGCGTGCTGGCGACCGGCGATGCCGCCGTCGGTACCGCGAGCCTCGAGGATCTCTATGCCCGCATGAGGGATTCGGCGTATGCGCCCGACCTCGTGGCTCTGTGGCGCGAGCTTGGCGTAGAAGGAGACGCTGCGGCGGTGACTCTCAGCGACCAGGCACCGCTCGCCGAAGCGCGCCACGCGATCATGAGGGGAACGAAGCCGCGGTCATAATCCGCGATCGCGCTGCACACAATTTCACACAGTTGTCATCGGCGTGCGCGTTGCGCCCTCCCGGAACTTGCGACATCATCGGCGCGTCTCACGCAGCACACGCTAAGGATCTGCATGGCGCGCCCCCGGACTGCCCAACTTGCCGTTGCGCTCGCGGCGCTGGCCGCGGCCCTCGCCGGTTGCTCGACGCGCACCAACGTGGCGGCGACCGGCAACAGCCCCGCCCTCTACACGCACGTCTACATCACCGCGCAGGCCGTGTGGTTCAACGGCAGCGCCACCGCAGGACCCGACGATGGGGGTTGGAAGCAGTTCCCGATCTCGACGCCGGTCACCGTGGATCTGGTGACCTACTCCGGCGGGAACTTCGCCAATCTGGCGACGGACCTGAGGCTCGCTCCCAGCTCCTATTCCCAGCTGCGCTTCATCCCGGTCGATGCCTCGACACCGCTCACGGTCTCGGCGCAGACGCTCGGCGCCCGATACAACATGGAAGCCGACTTCGTCGACAGCAGCGGCGTCACTCACCAGCTGCCCCTCGAGCTGCTGAACCCGGACAAGGGGCTCGGGATCCAGGCCTCCTTGAGCGTTCCCTTCGGCAACATCGGCGCGGTGCTCGGCGCGGTGAGCTCCCAGACCAGCACCACGCCCGCGGGGTTCGGCGCGACTACGACCACCGCTACGACCACCGCTACGACCAGCGCCACGACCGCCACGACCACGACCGCGCAGTTCGCCCTCGCTTTTGACGGAACGCGTGACCTCACCGCCTTCACCTACGGCGGAGTGAACGGGGTGCTGCTGTCCTCGCATGTGAGCGCCTACGACCTGTCGAAGTCGGGCGGCATCCAGGGGCAGCTCACGCTCACCAATCTCACGGGACTCACCAGCGCGAACGGCACGCCCGGAATCGAGGTGAATGCGGAGGTTCTGAGCGCCGACGGCACGCGTCATTTCGTGGTGGCGCGCGCCCCGGTGGCATCTGACGGCAGCTTCACGCTCTATCCGCTCGCCGCCAACTCCTCGAACAACACGAGCTACGACCTCGTCATCCACGGGCCGGGCATCGCCACCATCATCATCAAGAGCATCCTGATCCCGGCGACCGGCAGCCAGGGCGTCAGCACCACGGGCACGAGCACCACCGGCACCACGACGAATCCCGACACCTCGCCCATCACGCCCGCGAATCTGGTGTCGGTCGGAACCCTGGTCCCGCGGGCCGCGGGCACCTACACCGCCAACATCGCAACGGCGGCCGGCGCACCGCTGCCCGCGGGCGCTCAGGTCGCCTTCTACCAGACGCTCCCGTCCTCGGGCGAAGTCCCCTACGTCATCGAGGCATCGCCCATCGACCCCTTCAACCAGGTGCTCGCCAACGCGCAGTCCTTGTCTACCGGCACGATGGACTCCGGGACCTACGTCTCCTCCGGCGCCACCCTCACCGTAGTGAGCGCGGCGCCCGCCGAAGGCGCCGGCACCTACCAGGTGGCCGCCAGCGCGCCGCTCTATGCCGACGGGCTCCTCGGCACCCTGGTGACGGCGCCGACCACCGCGGGCGTGACGAGCGCAGGCCCCATCACGCTCGGTACGCTCGCGCTCGCGTCCGGGAGCTCCGCGGCTTCGGTGGCCGCCTCCGTGCAAGCCTCGAGCACCGGCAAGTACGACCAGGGCGAGCTCATGCTGGGCCAGAACGGCCAGCTGATCGCCAGCGCGCCGCTCGATGCGGCGCTGAAGTCGGGCGGCGGCACGGTGCAACTCGCCGGCGTGCCGGGTGGCACGGGGAGCAGCGTCTACTACCTCACGGTGCGCGCGTGGAACTCGAGCGACCCTTCCGGAACGCTGACACGGCAGTGGTATGCGGGAGCCGTCGACCTGCGCAGCACGCTGTCCGCGAGCGTCCAGCTGACGATCGATTGAGCGTCCGCAGGGCTACGCCCTGTCGCGGCACCCGGAAGCACCGCGGCACCACGAAACCGGTAAACTAGTCGGTTTTGGGGGTCCTTGGGACCCGCGTAGGTTCACTGTAGTCACGGAACGCAGCCGAGCTCCGCGTCTCTAAGGACGGGTGCGGCCGCGCCGCCTTGGACTCGCGAAGGGGATCAGCCTGATGACAGCCGTTCGTGCCCGCCTGATGAGGCGGCTCCTGTGGACCTCGTGCGCCCTCGTCTCGGCGGGCAGCGCGCTCCTCGCGGGCTGCGGCGGCAACCCCAACATCAGCTACGGCACCGCAGTCGTGACCATGAGCGACGTGAGCGGGGACTTCACCAGCTACATCGTCAACATCGACTCGATCACCTTGACGCGCAGCGACGGCGTGATCGTCGAGCCGCTCGCCACGCCCCAGACGGTCGATCTCGTCAAGCTCCATGACCTGACCGAGCTGGTCGAAGCGCCGGCCCTGCCAGTCGGCACCTATACCACCCTCACCATGACGCTCGACTACAGCGCCCCGGACATCACCGTGAACGTCGGCGGCGTGCCGACGTTCGCCTCCCCCGTCGACACCACCGGCGCTGCGGCGACGGTCGCCACCCTCACGGTGACCTTCGATCCGAGCAATCAGCTGGTAATCAACCCCGGCACCTCCGTGCGGCTCGCCATCGACATCAACCTGGCGGCTGCCAACACCATCAACTTCAGCGCCTCACCGCTCACCGTCACGGTTCAGCCCTTCATCACTGCGACCGTGGCGCCGCTGGATCAAACGCTGATGCGCGCCCGCGGGATCTTCGTGCTGTCTCAGCCCTCGAGCAGCAACTACATCGTCAACCTGCGCCCGTTCATCGACCTGGCGAGCGCGCTCGGCGCGCTGACCGTCAACACTACGAGCTCCACCTACTTCAACATCAACGGCCTCTCCTACATCGGAGCCGCGGGACTTACCGCGATGCAAAAGCTCCAGATCAGCACCCCGATCGCAGCCTACGGAAGCCTGGGAAGCCTCGCGACCATCACCCCGACCTTCAATGCGACCGAGGTGTACGCCGGCAGCAGCCTCGAAACTCCGCTCGCGGACTTCGTCACCGGTACCGTGAGCGCGGTGAGCGGCGACACGCTCACCATGACCGGCGTGACCTGCGTGTCGCGCGCCGGAACGCCGGCCTACTGGCCGAGCGTGCCGGTCACGGTGGGGTCCAGCACGCTCGTGAACGAGGATGGCGTGGCGGCGGCGAGTGGGCTCTCCACCCAGTCGATCTCGGTAGGCCAGCTGGTCACCGTCGCCGGTCAGGCAAGCACCCAACCTTTCTGCACCGGCACGGTGAGCCTCACGCTCGATGCCACCCAGGGCCTGGTGCGGCTGCAGCCCACGCCCGTCTGGGGCACGCTGAACTCGGCCGTCCCCGGCAGCCTGTCGCTCAACGTGCTGTCGTTCTCGGATCTCGAGCCGAGCGCGTTCACCTTTACCGGTACCGGCACCAGCGCCGCGAACGACGCCGCACCCGCGAGCTATGCGGTCAACACCGGGGCCATCGACGAGAGCACCACGGCCCCCGGCACGCTGCTCGAGACCGTCGGCGTCGTCACGCCGTTCGGCTCCGCCCCGCCCGACTTCAACGCGAGCTCCGTCACGCTCGGCACCTCGATGCCTCAGACCCTGGTCGTCGAGTGGGAGAACGGCGGGACCGCCAACCCGTTCTCGAGCGCGAGCAGCACCGGGCTGGTGGTCGATCTCACAAACGCCAACCTGAGCAGTACCATCCGCTACATCGCGACCGGCCCGACCAAGACCGATCTGACCACGTTGCCGGCGAGTCCGACGATCCTGTACGCCTCGAGTGCGCCGCTGCTCACGCTGGCCCTCGGCAACGCCACCGCGATAGACGTCTTCAACAGCGCCAGCGCCTTTGCCACGAAGCTCTCGAGCACGCTCAACGGCAGCAACCTGGTTTACCGGCTCGTGTGCGTCGGTCAATATGACGGCACGAGCAACACCTTCACTGCGACACAGGTTGCCGTGAACCTGTAGGAGTGGCCACCCCGTAAGGCGGATGCGTACATGCCCTGGAAACGCCGCCCTTTCGCCCGCGGTGCGCTCGAGCGCGCACGCAACATCGCCGACCTGCGCGAGCTCGCGCGCCGGCGCGTTCCGCACCTGGCGTTCGAGTACGTCGAGGGCGGCGCGGAGGACGAGAGCACCCTGCGCGGTAACCGCACGGCGTTCGAGCGGCTCAAGCTCGTGCCGCAGACGCTCATCGACACCTCCCGCCGGCAGCTGCGCACCGCGATCCTCGGGGCGCCCGCCGAGGCGCCGCTCATCATCGCGCCCACCGGGCTCAATAACATGCTGCACGCGGAGGGCGACCTGGCGCTGGCGCGCACCGCCGCGCGGCGCGGAATCCCCTTCACGCTGAGCTCGCTGTCGACGACACGCCTCGAGGAGATCGCAAGCGCGGTGCGCGGGCGGCTGTGGCTGCAGCTCTACGTCCTCAAGGATCGCGCCATCGCGCGCGACCTGATGCAGCGCGCTGCGGCCGCCGGTTACGAAGCGCTGGTGTTCACCACCGATGCCAACGTGTTCGGCAGCCGCGAATGGGACCAGCGCAACTTCCGCGCACCGGGCCGTCCCACGATGCGCGCCGCGCTCGATACGCTGCGCCACCCGCGCTGGCTGTATGACATGCTGGTACGCCACGGCATCCCGCGCTTCCGCAACGTGGAAGCCTTCCTGCCGCCCGGCAAGGCGAGCGCCGTGGGCGGCAGCACCGTGCTTCCGGGACTGTTCGAGGCGACCATCACCTGGGACGACATTGCCTGGATCCGCCAGTTCTGGCACGGCAAGCTCCTCATCAAGGGCGTGCTGGGCGCGGGCGATGCCGAGCGTGCCCTCGCCCTCGGCTGCGATGGCATCGTGCTCAGCAACCACGGTGGCCGGCAACTCGATTACTGCGTGGCGGCGATCGAGATGCTGCCCGAGGTCGCCGCGGCGGTCGGCGGCCGGATGCCGATCGTCATCGACGGCGGCTTTCGGCGCGGCACCGACATCGTCAAAGCGCTCGCGCTCGGCGCCGAGGCCGTGATGCTCGGCCGCGCAACGCTCTACGGCCTCGGCGCCGCGGGCGAGGCCGGGGTCGCGCGCGCGCTCGAGATGCTCTTCACCGAGACCGACCGGGTGCTCGGCATGCTCGGCTGCAACTCGGTGAGCGAGCTCGGCCCGCAGCACGTGCGCCGGGCGCTCAGCGCTCGGGCGACTTGAGGAGCTCCACCAGGTCCTCTTTCCACAGTGCCGCCACGGTATGGGACCCGTGACCGCGGGTGCGCTCGCTGTAAGGGAGCACGATGGCCCGGCCGAGCGGCACGCGCTTGATCTCCCGCTCGAGGATGCCGAGCTCAGGCGGATTGATCAGATCATCGGCCGAGTTGACCGCGAGCAACGGCGCCTGGATCTTCTCGAGCGCCGGTCCCGGATCGTAGTCGTGCGAGGCCTCGAGCGCGTACAGCAGGTCGTTGGCATCGTGGGTCGGCAGGTTCGCCTCGAGGTAGGCATCGATCGCCTGATCGGCCCGCGCGAGCGTCGGTGCCTCCGCCTGCCGCAGCACCGGGTTGCTGCTCATCAGCCACAGCATCTGCAGGGCGGTCCGGAGCGAGGAGGGCTCGTGCGGGTACTCGCCGCCCTGCCACGCCGGGTCGTTGCGGATCGCGTCGATCACCGTACGCCGCCACACCCGGTTGCGGCCGGAGATCTGCGTCGGCAGGCTGGCGAGCGGCATGAGCGCATCCATGAAATCCGGATGCTGCTCGCCCCAGACCCAGGTGTGCATGCCCCCCATGGAGGTGCCCATCACGAGACGGGCGTGATTCACCTTGAGACCTTGCGTCAGCAGCAGATAGTCCGCCTGCACCATGTCGCTGTAGCCGTAGCGCGGAAAGCGGGCGTGCAGACCGTCGCTCGGCTTGCTCGACTTCCCGTGGCCGATGCCATCCGGCAGCACGAGGAAGTAGCGCCGCGCATCGAGCGGCTGCTCCGGGCCGAACAGCTGGCCGGCAAAGGTCGGGCCCATGAACTGCCCGCCGCTGCCGCCCGTGCCGTGCATGATGAGCACCGCGTTACGCACCACGCCGTGGGCGTCGGTGCGCGGGGCACCGAAGGTGCGGTAGTGGAGGCGCAGCTCGGGCAGCGACTCCCCGGAGGCGAAGGTGAAGTCGTGGACGATGTAATCGCCCTCGAACGCCGGGTAAGCCGCGGCCATGCCCTGCGCGGCGAGGAGCAGCGCTCCGAGCAGGCGCGGCAATCCGTGTATTCGCACGCTCATGCTCCCTTGAGGCGGCTCGCCACCCAGTCATCGATCACTCGCTCGAGCACCGCAAGCGGCATGGGTGCGGCAGAGAGCCCCGCGTCGTGGAAGTCCCGGATGTCGAATTTCGCGCCGAGCCGCGCGCGCGCGTCGGCGCGCAGCTTCAGCCAGCGGGTCTGGCCAACCTTGTAGCTGGTCGCCTGACCCGGCCAGGTGCAGTAGCGCTCCACTTCGGTCGTGATGCCGCTGCGAGGATCGCCGGTGGTCCCCACCATGTAGTCGATGGCGCGCTCGCGGCTCCAGCCCTTGGCATGAATCCCGGTATCGACGACGCAGCGCGCCGCACGGAACAGCAGCGACTGCAGCATCCCGAGCCGGCCGAGGGGATCGGAGTCGTACATGCCCATCTCGTCGCACAGCTGCTCGGCGTACACCGCCCAGCCCTCGGTGTTGGCCGAGAAGATGCCGCCGGCTTTGCGGATCAGCGGCAGCTGCGGCATCTCCAGCACCAGGGCCAGCTGGAAGTGATGGCCGGGCTCGGACTCGTGATAGACGAGCGTCGGCAGCCGCCAGCGCGCCCGCTCGCTCGTGTCACGCAGATTGATGTTGAAGATCCCCGGGCGCGAGCCGTCGAGCGGGGGCCGTTCGTAGTAGCCCCCGGGCGCCCCGGCTTCCGTGTAGGCAGGCACGCGGCGGATCTCCACCGGCGCCTTCGGCAGGAGGCGGAAGTACTTGGGCAGATGCGGCTGCAGCTGCCGGATGAGGCCGTTGCAGTAGTCGAGGATCTGCTGCTTGCCCTCGTCGGTGTTCGGATAGAGGTATTTGGGATCCTTGCCGAGTGCCTGGGCGCGCTCGGCCACCGTGCCACTGGTGAGTCCCTGCGCCTTCAGGATCACCTCCATCCGCGCAGTGAGATCCTTCGCCTGGCTCAAGCCCAGCTCGTGGATCTCATCCGCCGTCATGTCGGTGGTCGTGCCCTCGCGCAGCGCCACCTGGTAGAGCTCAGGACCCTGCGGCAGGTGGCCGACGCCGGCCTCGTGCTGCGCCTTGGGCCGCAGCTCACCGAGTGCGCCGGCCTGACGATCCAGCGCCGGATACACCTGCTGCTCGACGATGCGCGCGGCATCCGCGCCCCAGTCCCCGGGCAGCCCGAGCTTCCTGGTGCGCGTCGCGATCGAGGTGGACAGGATCGAGTCCGCGGGAGCGGCGCTGCGCAGGAGCTTCATCTGCTCGAGCGCGCGGTCCACGATGAAGTCAGGAGGAATCACCTTGAGATCCGCATCGTGGCGCACGCGCTCGGTCTCCTGATCGAGCACCAGCGCGAAATCCCTGAGGCGCGCGAGGTAGGCCTCCGCGTCCTCCTTGTTCGTGATGCGGTGCTGGCGGTCGAGGAAGGTGGGCACGCTCTGGTAGTGCCCCGTCAGCTGGCTCACCACGTACGGCCGCACGCCCTCGCCGTACTCAAACGGCGCGTAGCGCTGCGCGGTCACGAGCTGGAACAGCACGGTGTCGTAGTTGGCGCGGTCGGCGCCCGTCACCGAGTTGCGGTCGAAAGCCTCGAGACGCTTGAGCTGCGAGGCACTCTGCCGCTTGTCCTCGCGTACACCGGCGAGCGAGGCGTCGCCGAGCTTAGACTTGGCCCACGCCCACTTGCCGGTGTCGAGTCCCAGGCTCGTAAGGAACTGCGGGCGGCGGGTGAATCGCTCGTCCATGAAGACGTCGAACAGCGCGTTGAGCCGCGCCGCGGGCATGGCCGTGCTGTCGGACTCCGCAGCCGTGGCGATGCGGGCGAGCGAGGTGCTCACCGCGGCGGCAATCACCGCGCCCGTCGCCTTGACGAATTGCCGGCGATCGATCATGAGAACACTCCTGGCGCGCCCCGCGAGGTGGCGCAGCGCTGAATCGAACCCGCAGGCGGCCGCGCAGCCGCCGACCTCACGCCGCCAGCGTGCCCTTCTGTTTGGCAGCGTGCGTGGCGATCAGATCCATCAGTCCCGGCGAGAGGCAGTCGTAGGGCTCGAGCTTCAGCTCCTTCAGCCGCGCGCGCACCTCGCCCATCTTGGAAGGCGGGAATCCCGACTCGATGATCGAGGAGACGAAGGCCGCGAATTCCGGAGCCGACCAGCCGCTGTCCTTCGAGAGCTCGGTGTGCACGAAGTCGAAGCCGTAGAAGGGATGGTTCTTGTTCTCGATGCGCCCATACATGTGCGCCCCGCAGCCGCTACAGGCGTGGCGCTGGATTGGCGCCTTCTCGTCGACGATCTTGAGCTTGTTGCCGTTGGCAGTGACGGCCAGCTTGTCGCGTCCAATCACGGCAACCATGGAGAACAACGCCCCCTTGGGCTTCCAGCACTTGCTGCAACCGCACACGTGGTTGAAAGCGGTGTTGCCCTTCAGCGTGACGGTCACCGGTGACGAGCTGCACAGGCAGGTGAGGGTTCCACCGGCGAAGTCGGCCTTGCCGGGCTTCACGCCGCCATCGACGGCCGGATGAATCTTGGTAGCCATGAGCGTCTCCTGCGTTGGCGAGTATTGTGGCTTGTGCGCGGCGCGCCGTCGGCGGATCGGGTGCGCGCCGTCAGAAAGTGACCACCGAGCGGATCGACTCGCCCCGATGCATGAGGTCGAAGGCGTCGTTGATCCTCTCGAGCGGCATCACATGGGTGATCAGGTCGTCGATGTTGATCTTCTTATCCATGTACCAGTCGACGATCCGCGGTACATCGGTGCGGCCGCGCGCGCCGCCGAAGGCGGTTCCCTTCCACACACGCCCCGTGACCAGCTGGAAGGGCCGCGTCTTGATCTCCTGTCCGGCCCCGGCGACGCCGATGATCACCGACACGCCCCAGCCGCGGTGACAGCACTCGAGGGCCTGGCGCATGAGATCGACGTTGCCGACGCATTCGAAACTGTAGTCGGCGCCGCCGTCGGTCAGGCTGACGAGGTGCTGCACCAGGTCCCCGCCAACCTCCTTTGGATTGACGAAGTGCGTCATGCCGAACGCTTCCGCGAGCGCCTTGCGGCGCGGGTTGAGGTCGACTCCGATGATCCTGTTGGCGCCCACCAGGCGCAATCCCTGGATGACGTTGAGCCCGATGCCGCCCAGGCCGAACACCACCGCGTTCACGCCCGCTTCGACCTTGGCGGTATTGATGACGGCTCCGATGCCGGTGGTGACGCCGCAGCCGATGTAACAGACCTTCTCGAAGGGCGCATCCTCGCGGATCTTCGCCACCGCGATCTCAGGCAACACGGTGAAATTGGAGAAGGTGGAGCAGCCCATGTAGTGATGCACCATCTGGCTGCCCAGCGAGAAGCGGCTGGTGCCGTCAGGCATCACGCCCTTGCCCTGGGTCGCGCGGATCGCAGTGCAGAGATTGGTCTTGCGCGACAGGCACGATTTGCACTGCCGGCACTCGGGCGTATAGAGCGGAATCACGTGATCGCCCCTCCGGACCGAGGTCACGCCCGGACCCACGTCAACCACGACGCCCGCGCCCTCGTGTCCGAAGATGACGGGGAATAAGCCCTCGGGATCCGCTCCCGAGCGCGTGAACTCATCCGTATGGCAGACCCCGCTCGCCCGGATCTCGACGAGCACCTCGCCGGCCTTTGGCCCGCCGAGCTCCACCGTCACCACTTCCAGCGGCTTGCCGGCAGCGTACGCAATCGCAGCCTTGGTCTTCATGCCAGGTCCCCGTTCTTGGTGGCGCGCAGCGAGCGTGTGAGTGTACCCGCATGCCGTGCGAATGCCATTAACGACTTGTCCGGAAGCGACCTCCCGGAGCGACAATGGCGCCCTCGAACCATCCCAGCGCGAGGCATCCATGGCAGACACGGTATTCGGCAAGATCATTCGCGGCGAGATCCCCTGCCACAAGATCTACGAGGACGACCAGGTCCTGGCGTTCCTCGACATCAACCCCATCAGCACGGGGCACACCCTGCTCATCCCCAAGGAGCCCGCCGAGACCATGGATCGCCTGTCCGACCAGGCAGCGGCCGCGCTCGGGCGCGTGCTGCCGCGCATCTGCCGCGCCGTGATCGCGGTCACCGGTGTGCGCGAGTACAACGTGCTCGAGAACAATGGCACAGGAGCGCACCAAGCGATCGCGCACGTGCATTTTCACATCATCCCAAAGCCTAACGCCCGCGAGGGTTTGGGTGTCGGCTGGCCGATGCGCAGCGTCGATGCGGCGGCAGCCGCCACCCTTGCCGCCCGCATCGCCGCGGCGATCGCCTGAAGACGCACGGCTTGCGGAAACTTTCCCTGTCGCACCGCGCTCCAAGCGCGGGTGAGCTCACGCGCCGTGCCGCCGCGCGTTCTGGTCCTCGCTGCCGTCGTGGCCGTGCACGCCGGCGTGCTGCTGCTGTGGCTCGCCGAGACGCGCTCGCGCCTGGTGCGCAGCGGAGCGGACACGAGTCCGCTCCTCGTCATCCTGCTGCAACCGCTCGAGCGACAACCCGCTGCATCAAGCGGCGCTGCGGCGCGTCCGCGCGGGCTTCGCTTGCGCCCACCCACAGCCACAACGGCCGAGGTGCCGCCGCCCGCCGCACCGATCGCACCAGGCGTGGCGATCGACTGGAACGCTGAAGCCGCAGCCTCCGCCGCCCGGGAGATCGAGGCGGCCGAGCGACGCACCCGTCAGGCGCGGGCGCTCGCCCCGAACCAGAGCCCGATGTTCGCCGTGCGCCCCAAGCGCCCTGAGTTTCGTTGGGACTACGCGCGCACGCATCGCGTAGAGCCCGTGCCCGGACTGGAGACCATCATTCATCTCAACGACGAGTGCGCGATCGTGCTGTTCGTGATCATCCCGTTTGCCGGAGGCTGCTCGCTGGAAAAGCCCCCGGTGCGCGGCGACCTCTTCGAGCACATGCATGATCTGGAGCTGGTGCCGGACCCGTGAGCAAGCCACTGCGGCGACTGACATTTGTGCCCCGCCACCGGGCTATTGCTGCCCCGCGGGTGCGCTTGTAGAATGCGCGCCCTCCTGGTGCGGGGTGGAGCAGTCTGGCAGCTCGTCGGGCTCATAACCCGAAGGTCGCAGGTTCAAATCCTGCCCCCGCTACCATTTCGCGCCGCCCGCCGCAGCGCCCTCCTCCCGCGGAAATTAGCGAATCCTGCCAACCGGCGTTGGGGGCAGCTCCCTCAGGCGCCGAAGCACCCCCTTCTCAGGCGAGGTATGCAGGCAAGTAATTGCGGTCTCCTGCCCCCGCTACCAAAGCCCTCGATTTTGATCCTTGTATCGTCATGATCCGGCACGAGAACTTATGTCTCGAGCGGCACTCGCACCTGGCCGGAGGGTCGATTTGATCTTTATAGCGGTGTCAATCAGGGACCCGAGAGCTTTGGCGAGTGCTTTCATTCCGGAGTGTCAGGCGCAGTCAGTGACCGAATCGGGTCCGAAAGCAGGCTCCCGGACGGCAGCGATCGCTTAGTGACCGCTGCTCGCAGACGGTAGGGGTTCCGCGCGCAAGATCCCCCTCGCCCGAAGGAGACCCGGCGGGCTTACGCCCGCCGGGTGGCTATTGTGATGCGAGATCAGGCACTCGGCACTTGGATCGGCACCACGCCCCGGGACTAAAGAGCGACCAACGCGCGGCCGACTCAGGCTACCCAGTTCTCGATGATCATCCACCGTAGGGACTCGGAGACGATGTGGCTGTCCCGCTACCGGGTGTAATGCTGCCAAAGACGCCGTCGGTTTGATTCACGAACCCGGCAGTGTAAAAGAGCGTCGTAACCGGCTTGTCGACGTCGCCGTTGCCAAACACCAAGGCCCACAGGCCCGGAATCACCACGGTGCCACCGTTGCTCACGGTCAGCGGCCCGAGCGAAGTCGCTTCGCCGGTGCCGTTCGGCTTGAAGACATTGATTCGACCGTCACCAAAATTTCCGATCAGCAAATCTCCCTCAAGGGAGCCAAAGCCGGCCGGCGCGACAGCAATTCCCCAGGGTGCGTTGAGCGCCCCGGCCGATGCGAACCGGCTTACGAAATTTCCGCTCAGATCAAATACGTTCACGTAGCCGAGACCCGCGCCAGTCGTCTCGTCATGCTTCGCGGCGTCCTGGACCGCGTAAGTTACATATAACTGACCACCGAACGCGGCAATGCCGAACGGCACGTAACCGGCGGGAAGACTCGGATCGATGAACTTGCCTTGCATGTTGGCAGGTTTCGCAAAGTGCGTATCGAACACGTCGACCTTGCCGTTATGCAGATCAGTTGCATAGAGGAACGGTGCGCCGTTCACGGTCGCCACGGCGAGCCCCTTGTAGACCGCGGCGTTGGCGCCGTTGACGGCGCCGTCGTCATACACGGTCACCGCGCTAGCGCCGCTATCCTGCGCCCAGGCGCTAAGCGTGCCGCCTTCACCGTCGAAGACGAACTGCGCGGGCTCCTCGCCCTTGGTCGTGGCAATCAGGAATCCGCCGCTTCCATTGAAGACTTGGCCGGTGGGATTGGCAGGCACACCCGCGGCTGATGCGGGAATGGCGATTCCTGCCTCACTCGAGCCGGTGATCAAGGCCGTCTCAATCGTGCCGGTGCCGCTGTAGAGTGTTGTTAGATTCGAATTGTTGTCAGCAATCCAGAATGGCAATCCGGGCGCGACCGCTAGTCCCCATGGGTTCGAGAGATTGGCGTCTATGATCGTCATCGTGGCGACGACCCCCTGCCTGTTAGAAACGAGAGCGGTGTCGACAAGAGTGGAGCTCGGCGTTCCCGAAGACGGCGCGGGCGGCGCAGGCTGACTATTGCTGGCGCCGTAACCGCCGCCGCACGCGGCAAGAGCGAGGGACCCGATGATGCCTCCCGTGAGAGGCAACCAAGCGAAAGAATCAGAAGACGATCGCAGACCAAACAGTTTCATGGGCACTCCGGACACAGAAAGTGGATTTGGGGACAATTGAAACAAGCCGTAAGTGCTCGTTGGTCAGGTCCGGGTTCAGGGTCCGGGCCGATCTCCTCCATTAGGAGGAGGAACCAGCTATCTGCCGGTTGCGGTTACCGCGGCCGCACACGAGCGTCCGCGGGTTCAAGGACTTCGAGAAATCTCGGCGGCTCAGTCAACCTGAGGTCGTGAACCGCAGAGAAGGACCGTGGCAGGCTCGTTCGTCGATACTGACTTCGGGCATGCTAAGTAGCTGCTGGGATAACCCATCCTGCATGCAGTACTCGGGACAGTCTCATGCGGGAATTCTTCGGGACGCCCCCTGCTGCCCGCTGTTCTGCGGGGACAAAGTGCAACGGGCGCCTCGCGAGCAGTGTTAGATCGACAATCGCCGCCCACCCGTATCCCGCGTGCGCTTGCAGCGCTGTCTTTCGGGGCTGCCGCGAGGCAGAACGGAGTAGTCGATCCGGTCTCCGCGGCTTCGGACCACGTCGATCAGCCTTTCGCCGAGTCGAGCCTCAGAGAGGCGGCCTCATTGGCCGCCAGAGTCTCTTGCTGATCCAGCCGCTCGCGGGCCAAGCCAGATGACCGCTTTGTGGAAGCCGATGCAGTTCGATCAAATGTCGTCTAGTGGCCGACTGCAGGCGGTTTGCTGATCTGGTGCAAAGCCTTGCAAGGTGTCCTGCTATGTTGCCTTGAGGCTGGCCGGGACGGCTGCCAGTTGGACGGGATACGCGTTACCCCTCGATTTTGATCCTTGTATCGTCATGATCCGGCACGAGAATTTATGTCTCGGGCGGCACTCGCACGTCGCCGGAGGGTCGATTTGATCTTCATAGCGGCCTGCAACTGGGAATTCCGGCTCTCGTCGAGCGGGAGGCTGATGGATCTTCTTCGGCGATGTCGCCGGTTCAGAGGGCCGAGGCCTTTAGAACGTCTTCGGGTCACCCTCTAGGCGACCACGCCTTCGCTGGGCCTGTCGGCTCACGCAGTCCCTGCTCACACTCTCACGTGGAAGCTCGTGGAACCAAGCGCACCCCGAGCGCGCGCATGCTCCTGACGATGGTATCGAAGCTCGGGTTGCCGTCCTTCGAGAGTGCCTTGTGCAGACCGGCGCGGGAGATTCCCGTTTCTCGCGCGAGCTTCGACATGCCCCCGTGCGCGCGCGCTGCGACGCCGATCACATGGGCCATGTACGCCGCATCGTCGCCCGCCTCCTCGAAGGCGGCGACGAGATACTCCGCCACATCCTCTGCAGTCTTGAGGTAATCGGCAGAGTCGTAGCCAGCAAACCTTTCGGCTTTTCGAGCGCGAGCTTTCATAAGTCACCTCTTCTGGCTCTTCGCCATTTCAATCGCAATCTTGATGTCTGCGTCCTGGGTGGGCTTGGTCCCGCCGCAGAGCAACAAGTACACAACCTTGCCTGCGCGCATGTCATACACGCGATACCCGGGGCCGTGGCCGATCCGCATCTCGCTCACGCCGCCACCGATAGGCTTCAGATCTCCGGGACTGCCCAAGGCAAACCGGTCGATCCGTGCGGCTATTCGAGCGCGAGCCTTCGAGTCGGCGAGATTCGTGAGCCAAGTGTCGAAGGTCTCAGAGCGACGGATTTCGTACACGCGCAAGTGTATCCCATGGGATACGTCATGTATACCATGGTTTACATTGCTCCCTGTCATCTGAGTATCGATGTCATCGAGAGCCGCTTGGCCCGGATCCATGAAACCGCAACCGCTCGACCCGCCGGCGCCGCGGCAGCGCGTCTTCACGACGTGCTGCGCGCAATGAACAATCCCGCCGCGATGCAGCTCGACGCGTGGGTACAGCGCGCGCCGATGCCCGGAATCGTGGATGTACTGATGTCGGCCATCTATGTCATGCAGGCCAAGATTGCCAAGGCAAACCTTGAGCGTCATCCACCGGATCTCCTCATCCGTCCTTCACTGGGATCGATCCGCTTCATGGATTTCGATCGGGCAGACGAAATCATCGAGCTCGGGTACCACGCGGCCAAGAGCGCCCTGCTCGAGTGGCAGCAGCTGGGGTGACCGCGCCTGTGCCTGCTGACGAGTGGGTGTGCACACACATGCAAAGCGTTGCAAAGCGCCCCACTATGTTGCTTTGAGGCTGGCCCGGACGCCCGCTACCTGGATGGAGCGCGCGCTATAAAGCTCGAAGCGGCCCCGCTACCAAAATAATAATCTTGCATTCAATAACTTATAGAATCCGAGTCGCTACCATCCTCGTGGGAAGCTCGAACTTTTTTCGCGTCCGCTGCGCTTCGCGCCGCTTCATTTTTGACTAGTCAGAAGACTAGTCATACCCTCGTTGGCATGAAGACAAAGACTTGGCCGGTACAGGACGCCAAAGCACGCTTCAGCGAGCTCCTTGAGACGTGTGTTCGCGAAGGACCCCAGATCGTGACGCGTCGGGGAGAAGAAACCGCGGTGCTGGTGCCCATGCACGAGTGGAAGCGGCTCTGCCAGATCTCGCGGCCGTCCTTGAAAGCACTACTGCTGACGGATTTCGCGCGCGCTGACCTGACGGCACCGCCGCGTGGGCGGCATCGACGACGCTCGATTCCGGCGCTTTGAGTACCGCAGTGTATTTACTCGACACCAACATCGTATCGGAACTGCGCAAGCCGCGTCCGAATCCGAAAGTCGTCGATTGGCTCCAGGACGTCGAGGACTCCGATCTGCATCTTTCCGCGGTAACGGTCGGAGAGATCCAGGCCGGCATAGAGGTGATGCGTACTCAGGATCCGGCCAAGGCAGAGGAACTCGAGACATGGGCTGATCAAGTCGCGGATTCATACAACGTACTCGCGATGGACGCTGCGTGCTTTCGCCGATGGGCCAAGCTCATGCACCGCCAGTCCAACACCATCTACGAAGACGCCATGATTGCGGCAACGGCACTGGTGCACGATCTGACTGTCGTTACGCGCAACGTGCGGGACTTCTCCCGCTTCGACGTGCGGCTGTTGAATCCGTTCGAATAAGCACGCGCAAGGAAGAGACCGCCTCTGCCCGACAGCGCGTGCCGCGTCGGAACTGATCATTGCTGCCGGGCGGGGTGACTACTCGAAGTAGGCCTTGCGAACGTATTGATCCAGCATCCGCTCCGTGTTGAACCACGAGCCGTTCAACGCAATGGCATGACGCATCACACCCAGATAAAGATCACGGTCTCGGTAGAAGAGCGGCAATATGACGTGCTCAAGCTTGCTGTAGAGCGAGTCGGCAGTCACAGAAGCATCGCCCGATGCATCGTGCTGGCCATCGCTGTTGATCGCCCAACCAGTGAATCCCTCGATGCACCCCTCGCGCCACCAGCCGTCCAAGATTGATAGCTGTGGCACCCCATTGACTGCCGCTTTCATGCCGCTCGTACCCGAGGCTTCGAGCGGCGGCTGCGGTGTGTTGAGCCACAGGTCCACCCCGGCCACGAGCTGGCGCGCCAGCGCCATGTCGTAGTTTTCCAGGTACACAATGCGGATGCGGCCACGAAGCTCAGCAATCGCTTTGTACAAGCGCCTGATTAGATCCTTACCGGATTGGTCGTGCGGATGGGCCTTGCCCCCGAAGATCAGCTGGATCGGACCCGCGCGTTCGTGAATTGAGGCTAGTCGCCCAATATCGCGGAACAGAAGATCGGCGCGTTTCCATTCGGTGGCGCGGCGCGCGAAGCCAATGGTTAGCACACTACTTGAAAGGCTAGCACCAGTCGTTCCATTGACGTAGGCGATCAGCTGCTGCTTCGCCTCTAGATGTGCGGCCCACAGCTCCTCTTTCGGTATGCCGAGCGCGTAACGTAAGCTCGCGTTGTCATGTCGCCAGGCGCCAATGTGACGGTCAAAGAGCGCCGCAATCGAGGGGTGCGCCCATGTGGCGAGGTGTACGCCATTTGTAATCGAGTCAATCTTGTACTGCGCGAACATGAGCGCCGAGATTTCTCCGTGGCGCTTCGCCACACCGTTGATGAAGTGGCTGTTGTCGAGCGCGAGATACGTCATATTAAGGATGCGGTTCAGACAGAACTTCTGAGCCCGCTCGTGGAACTCATCGCCGTATCCAGTGATGACTTCGGCGACGAGCCGGAGAGGGAATTGGTCGTGAGCTGCGGGCACCGTTGTGTGTGTCGTAAACACGCACATCGGCTTTACCCGGCGCACGATGTCGTCGGTAATGCCGCTACCAGCGCGGCGGGCAAGCTCGTGGCCGAGCTCGAGGGTAAGCAGGCTCGCATGCCCTTCGTTCATGTGGAAACGGCGGATGGCGTCGTAGCCGAGTGCCCGGAGCATGCGGACCCCTCCGATTCCCAGAATGACCTCCTGGCACAGACGGTAACGTTGGTCGCCGCCATAAAGGAAGTCGGTCAGTCCGCGATCGCGCGAATCGTTCTCAGGCAGGTCGGTATCCAAGAGGAATACAGGCACTTTCGCGCCACTGATACCGACGACGTCATAGCGCCATGCACAAATCGCAACTGGGCGCCGCTCGATCTCAACTGTGGCGCGCCCCGCAACGGGTTGCAGTAGCTGCTCGATTGGCCACCGCATCGCCTCCTCGGTCTGGTCGCCTGACGCGTCGAGGTGTTGCTGGAAGTAGCCCTTGCGATGCGCGAGGCTGATGGCTGCAAACGGCAAGGCCTCGTCGGCGGCAGACCGGACGGTGTCACCCGCCAACATGCCTAGTCCGCCGCTATACGTAGGGATAGACTCCTCGAGCCCAATCTCCATGCTGAAGTAAGCGATCGTGTCGGGGTTCGACATGTTGAAGTGCCGGGGTCCTCGCCGCGAACTCGCCTAAGTTAACCCGCGGGCCGCAAATACCGAAACTCATGAGCACCAAAGACATCACGGGTACCCTCGATTGCCTCTGATCCCCGTCCTCTCGCCGGCCTGCTCGGTTCTAGCAGCAGTGCAATATGAGCGTCTGCTTTCGGGAACTCTACGCAAGGCTTGGCGACCGGCAGCTCCTGGCCGAACTTGTCCACTGGGCATCGCCGGGTCGAGGTACCGTCGCTGGAACGCATTCAAACTGTCAGCGCGATCCCGACGCACTTCAATCGGCCTAGACGCTCTTGTGGGAAGCGCTCCACGAGATCGGAGATCTCGCGTGAATTGGTCCGGAATGCTCCGTGAATCATGCGGGCAGAGTCGATGAGAAACCGCAGCCCATGATCTAAGCGTCCGGCGGTGATTCTCGGATCCATCGCGCCGAAAAATGAAACCTGCAGCGTCCCCTCCGGCGACTCGCTGACGTGCCTATCACCGAGCGCGGCGCTATTGCTATGCGCATCGAGGCTGAAGATCCGATATAGGCTTTGATACTCCGGCAGCCGGCCGGCTGTCTGGCAGCGGCTCTCAATGGATAGCGGGCGCTTCCCAGCCCCCTTAAGCTGCCTGATCCGACCCCGAAACTCGTCGAGCCGGGCGCCGTGGCGCTCATCGATGCCGCGCAGAAGTGGATTTGTGGTCGCCGTTTCCAGCAGTTTCACCAGCTGTGCGAGGTTCGCAGCTTCGATGTGCTCCATATACCCTGCGACGTGCAGCAGATTGTCAAGGTCGACCAGTGCTTCGTACATCGACCGCAGCAGGATCGGAATACCCGTCGGGTGCTCATGCAAGGCGAGAACCACGCATCCCGACAGCAGTTCGGTGATCGTGGCATGCAGCGCGACGGCGTGCAGGTGCGAATCGCTGTCGGATGGCCCCAGGAGCCTGTCCGCACAGTCGAGGACAGTGTGTACGCCCGCCGAGGCCGCTTCGATAAATTCCATTAGTGCGGGGTCGATCTTCGCCATTTGAGAGGAGCATGCCGCGTTCCACTGGCGGTGGAAAGCTCCACGCCGAGCCTGTCGACACCCAACGTCCGGTCATCGGAAGATCAAAGTGATACAAGGAAAGGCGGGATTTGGCCGTTAGCGCCGTAAGCGACCTGGTTCACGTCGACCGGGTGCGCGACGGCAGCGCGCTTTCTGAGGTCAGCGTAACAGCGGGTGCCCCGGTGGCAGGTGTGCATACCACGAAGCCAGCCTGTGGCGAACTGTTTTCTCGCCCACCTGGTCTTCCGGCATCGGCGTGATGATTTTGTCATGAACGAGTAGCCGGTACACGTAGAGCGCTTTATCGCTGGCCGAATCGGTCGGCTCGAACTCGACGGCTCCACGACCTTCGGCGTAGCGAATCCCGGCACGCAACGCTGCCTTGAACAATTCCGCTTCCTGTTTTGGCTTCACCGCGACAGCATAGCGCACGCGCGAACGGCCTCTTTCGAGCAAATTGAACCGAGCCCCAAGTGTCGGCTTCTGGCGGCTCAGCGACCTTGAGGCTCCTTGAATAAGACGGGTTCCAAGCTCGGGCGCTGGCACCTTGCGGCGCATCTCCAAGCGGACCGCGACACACTTGCAGTGAGGGCACTGCCCGTGCCCGCGACGTTCCTGCGCCCAGTTTCCGTGTGCACGTTGATACGATTACCACGTGAACAGATCCACTATTCGCCGGGCTCTTTGGTACATCCTGTCTGCGGCGGCGGTCGTCGCTTTTCTGTGTTTCGCGGCAGGCGCAGCGGCCCTGCACTTTCGGCTCGATGATCTGCTGTGGCCCCCGAGCCCATCAGAACCATTGCCACCTGCTACCGTCTCGTCGCGGGATACCGGCGGGAGCGGCGCCATCGCCCGCAGGGTCGGCCCGGAGACGGCGCACTGCGTGGTGTTCTTTCCCGGGCGGCATGGTGGTTTCACGCGCTACGCGCGCGACCTGTTCCCATCCTTGAACGCTGCGGGCCTTACAGTGTGGGCGGTCTCTTATGCTGGTCAGGACGGTGCCACCGGTGTGTCGACGAGGAACACGGTGTTCCCTGACATCGACCGAATCCTTCGGTTCGTCGAAGGGCGCTGTCCGCGATCCCAGACGGTCTTTTTGGGACGCTCGCTTGGGGCCACGGTGGCCGCGGTGGCGGCATCCAGGTGGCATCCCAACGGGCTGGTTCTCGAGGGCGCCGGAATTTCACTGGCAGCAGCCGTGCGGGGCCAGTTGAGGCAGCGTTGGTATCTTCGCCCCCTCGAATTACTGCCCATCGAAAGGCTGATCGGTCCCGACTTCCCTCTTGAGGATTCCCTGAGGCTTTACGGGCCAAGCCGAACTGTGGTCTTTCAGGGTGAGCTGGACGACCTGGCGCCCGTCTCGAGCCTGCGGCATCTGGCTCACCTTGGAGTGCGGCTTGAGATCGTTCCGGCCGCCACTCACACCAACACGTACGAGATCGCCGGCCGCGCCTTGATCGAGACTCTGGCTCGCCTGAGCGACACTGCGGCTGTCTCCGCTCACTAATCCTTCAGGCCGCGGGCCGAACGCTGAGCGTCCGCTTCGGAGAAAAGTGAGCTGCCGCGACGAGTGGCTGAAGTTGGCCGTTCTCGACCGACACGAGGTGGACGCCGCGATTGGCGGCAGCTCAGGCGACACGGCACAGGCAATACGTGAACTGTTGGGTCGTACCCATGGGAGTTTGATGTAGCTCCATGCGGTGCTCGACCAATTGAAAAGCAGAACCGAACTCGTCGTGCAGCGTGTCCGGGTCGTATCGAACGACGTCCAGACCGCTACAGCGGGTCGGCCCCTCAGGTCCAAAGGCGGCCACGATGACATGCCCGCCCGGCCGCACCGCATGAGCGACCTGACGCACATAGGCTGCGCGATCTGCACGCTGCGTCAGGAAGTGGAAAACCGCTCGGTCGTGCCACAAGTCAAATCGGCGCTGTTCGAGGCCAACCCTAAGTACGTCTCCGACGAGCCAATGGACCCTATCCGCGTCAGCGCCCAGGCGCGCCTTCGATACGTCGAAGGCAGCCGAGGAGATATCCAGTGCGTATAGATTCCGATAGCCCAGTTTGATCAGGTCATCGACGAGAGTCGCTTCTCCCGCGCCGACGTCGATGATATGCGCGTCGAGGCGCGGCGCGGCTGTCCTGATTAGCTCCAGCGAGTTTTCCAGATGCGGCCGGTACCAGCTGACCTCGTCGGGTTCCTTTGTCCTGTAGACGTTTTCCCAGTGAGCATGCGGGTTGACCACAATCCTGCTCCGTTCAACGGCCTTCGGTGCGATCCTTTCTACCCCCAATTCAAGAATGACGGTAGTGCGATGGACGGCGGTCGGGGTTGCAACACCTGCGAGCCTAGCGGGCTGCCAGGACGTGTGTGCACGGCGAGTCTCTATTGCCTCGTCCAATGACCGGTATGCGGCAAATCAAGATTCCTGCCCGATCGGCGGCTCTTGGCCGATCAGCAACCGCGAGCACTCCCATCACGGGTGACGGGCGGAAGCCGACCCTGACGGTCAATCCTATACCGCATTGCCCGACACCCGGCACCGAGTGCATTCTGAGGCCGCCCTGCCTGGCGCGACTCCACTCGTAGCAGCGGAGAGTCTGCATCATGGAAGTTTCGTTATGCGCAACGCTTTGATTGGAATGCTACTGCCGTTGGCGGGTCCGGGCTTTGTGCTTTGGGGAGGATTGTGTAGCGCGGCCGGTGCCCAGGACTTGTGGATCGATCACGTGACACTCGTGTCTGCGGAGCGCGCGAGCCCCTTGCGCGACGCGGACGTATACATCCGTGACGGTCGCATTAGCGCCATCTCCGTAAGCACAGCGAGTCACCCTAAGGTACCGCCTCGGGTTACGACGATCGACGGCAAGGGCCTGTACCTCACCCCGGGTCTGATCGACAGTCACGTGCACCTCGGATCGATCCCGGGGATGACCGATGAGCAGGAGCGCGCTTATCCCGAGATCGCCCGCGCCGCGCGCGATCAGATTCCTCGCAGCTACCTGTATTTCGGCTTCACCACGCTGATCGACCTGATTTCGACGCCCGAGGCGATGGCGCGCTGGAAGAGTCATAACCCGGTGCCAGACACCTTTTTCTGTGGCGGCGCGGCGCTGATGGACGGATATCCGACCAACTACGTCCCGAAACCCACCCGCTACGACAGATTTCCATACTTCCTCATCGAGCCGGGCATTGCAGCCCCTCCGGGCATTGATCCGGAGGCGCACAGCCCCGCGGCGGTCGTCACGCGGATGAAGGCGGACGGAGCGATCTGCGTGAAGACCTTCTTTGAGCGCGGCTTCGGCGCCGTGCATGACCTGCCCGTCCCGCAGGCCGAAACGATCCGGGCTCTGGTTCGCGCGGCCCACGCCGCGGGACTACCAGTATTGGTGCATGCAAATGCCGACGAAGCGCAGGCCTTCGCCCTCGATTCGGGTGTGGACATCATCGCGCACGGGCTATGGAACACGAAGGAGAGGCCGGCAACCGCCGGCGAGCTCACACCGGCCATGAAAGCGATACTGGATCGTGTCATCGCTAACAATGTGGGTTGGCAGCCGACGATTCAGGTCCTCTACGGCCTGCAGAACCTGTTCGACGCCAGAGTTCTCTCCGACCCGATGCTCGCCCGCGTGTTACCGCGCAGTCTGATCGACTGGTACGGAACCCCCGAGGGACAGTGGTTTCACGATGAGATAACTGCAGACATCGCGAAGAGCAATCCAGGCGTTCCTAAAGTGGCGCTGCGCGTCAACCTGTTGGCTCCCATCGGCATCGTCAAGGCAGCGACGGGATACCTGGCGAGTCACGGGGGCCGCTTGCTCTTCGGAACGGATACTCCGAGTGCGCCAACGTATGCCAATCCGCCGGGATTGAATGCCTGGAAGGAGATGCACAACCTGCTCGATGCGGGCCTGACGCCGGCACAGATCTTTGAGATGGCGACGCGCAGCAACGCGCTGGCCTTCAGGCTGGATCAAGAGATCGGCACGGTGCAGGTAGGCAAACGTGCCAACCTGTTATTGCTCCGACAGGATCCGACGCAATCCATCGAAGCATATGCCGCGATTGCCAAAGTCATTCTCGCCGGCCGCGTTCTTGATACCACTGGCCTAGCCGCAGATCGGAAGAACACCCATCCCAGCGACGTCCCGCCAATGTCCGGTCTTAGAAAACGCGGCACAGGGTTCAAACGCCCACTTCTGGCCGTGAGCGACCATCCATGGAGACGCCCTGCCAGCAGTGGAAACTGATAAATCTGAGGCCGGTCCTGCTGCGCGAAACGCGAGCCCAGCAACGTTCGAGTCCCGCTAGGCTATCGGGACGTTGTCATGGTGCGCGCCAATAAGGACAACGACGATGACGCATGGCTCGTCGTAGGGGTTGCGCCAGGCATGACGTGTGCCATTTTGAATGACCGTGTCACCCGACCGCAGTTCGCGCTTGACGCCAGCATCGAGCTCGAGGACGCAGCGGCCGGAAACGATGAACTCGTAGTCAATCGTCGCCGTCCTGTGCATTCCGGGATGATCTGGCTCAAGGTGTTCGCCTAGACCGGGAAGTTTCTCGTTGAACTCGCGAATTGCTGCCGGCTCGTCGAGACTTTGTAATCTCGAAGAGTCGGGCGGGAGTGTGAACAGACCGAACCGAAAACCGCCGACCGGTGGGAAATAGTTGTGTTGGACAGGCGCTGAGCCATCGTCGGGGAATCGGCGCGGCTTATCTGACCCCCAGAGTCGATAAAATTCCATACCGGGTAGGAGAGCGAGCGTGATCGGCTCGACTTCCACGTCACTGGCGAACACCGCTTTGCCATTACGATCATGTCCCGTAACCACGCGTCTAATCCCCATGTGCCGCTCCTCTTTGAAGGAATCGAGTGCCCCCTAGCGCACCGCATGAGCATCCGCGACCGACCGCTATCCGGTCAACGCAATCACGGCGACGAGCGTCCGGAGTTGGGCCGGTGAGCGACCGATGTGGTGAGTCGCTCACCGGCCTCGGGACTAAACTTCAGTCTGTTCCGCCATCTCAAGGGCATCATCGACCTCGATGCCGAGGTATCGCACCGTGCTCTCAAGCTTCGCATGCCCAAAGAGCAACTGCACGGCCCTGAGATTCTTGGTCCTGCGATAGATCAGCGACGCCTTGGTGCGACGCAGCGTGTGGGTTCCATAACCTGCCGGATTTAATCCGATCTCGCAGACCCAATCGCGCACGATGCGGGCGTCTTGCCGCGTCGACAGGTGCGGAGACGCCGACAGGCGACTGGGAAAGAGGTAGTCCTCAGGGCGCCGTCCTGCACACCGAATCCACGCCGTGACGGACTCGCGAGTCTGTTCCGTGATTTCAAATTGCACCGGGCGCCGAGTCTTCTGCTGCATGACAATCGCCCGGTTGGCAACTTGGTTGCCGTGCGTAATATCCCTGACGCGTAGACGCACGAGGTCACAAGAGCGGAGCTTGCTGTCCACCGCGAGGTTGAATAACGCGAGTTCACGGGTGCGCGCGGCGAGCTGCAATCGTATCCGGATGGCCCAGATCTCGCGCAGCCTAAGAGGCGCTTTCTGGCCGACGAGTTTGCCCTTGTTCCAGGGCGTACGCTGCACTGAACCTTGATGGGCGATTTCCATACCGGTCTCCTCGTTGTGGTTACTCGCGAGGAGGAGTCTCGGCGGTGGGGAATCGGGCGGTAACCGACCCCGAGGCGTCACTAACCCTTCTCGATAGCGGCCATCGAGTTGGTGGAAAGCGGACGCCGCCGGCGCTACGTTGCCTGAGCGAGGCCCGTCGTTGAATATGGGGCAAAGCGAGGATGACATCACGAGGGCAAAGATGGCGTTCGATGGCCAGCATACACAGCTAGCACTGATCGGTGGGTTCGTGGTTTGTTCCAATCAGAGCTAGGCTGTTGAGTGTCGATGCAGCGGGCGGCGGAGGGACACCCATGAAGGTTATGGCTCACAGCCTTTTCGTCATCTGGAGTGTTTTCTCGGCTTCCATGACCGTCGCCGCGGAAACACCTGCTGTGCCGGTGAATGTCAATAATTTCGTCCGCGCAGAGACCGATTTGTATTTCTCAAAGACCGTCAAGGAAGGCGCGTTCGGAAAACTCGTGAGTGCTCGCGAGCCCGCGGCCATCGATGCGCAAAAGGTTGTTCGGATGAACCGCGACACGCTCTACTCATCCGGAGTGTTCGATCTGGATGCAGGTCCGGTGACTATTACACTGCCCGATGCAGGCAGGCGCTACATGGCACTGCAGGTGCTGTCCGAGGACCACTACACCACCGAAGTTACCTACACGCCAGGAGCCCACACGTACGATCGTCAAACAGTTGGCACACGCTACGCGTATGTCATCATCCGGACACTCGCAGATCCGGCGAGCCCCGCGGACATGTCGGTTGCGCATCATCTGCAGGATGCGATCAAGGTCCGGCAGGCAAGTGCCGGCACATTTGAGATTCCCGCATGGGATCCGGTCACGCAGAGCAAGGCGCGCGACGCATTGAGCGTACTCGGCTCATTGGGCGGACAAACAATCATGTTCGGGACACGGCAGGAGGTCGATCCAGTAGGTCATCTCATCGGCGCCGCGATCGGTTGGGGCGGTAACCCGCAATATGCTGCGATTTACGTGAGCGCTTACCCCAAGCAAAACGACGGCAAGACCGCCTATACGCTCGTACTGAAGGATGTTCCCGTCGATGGGTTTTGGTCGGTGAGTGTGTACAACGCGCAAGGCTATTTTGCGAAGAATCCCCGGGGCGCGTATTCGCTCAATAATCTCACTGCCAAGCCCAATCCAGACGGCTCCTTCAGCATCCACTTCGGTGGCTGTCAGGCAGACACTCTAAATTGCTTGCCGATTGTGACGGGCTGGAACTATACGGTGCGCTTGTATCGCCCGAGGAAGGCCATTCTCGATGGAACGTGGAAGCTCCCGGTAGCACAACCCGTGACCTAAGCCGCCGTGTTGCTCATGGAGTGGTGCTGCCGGATCTGAATATCGAACGCTCGGGAGAAGCCCATGCATCGCTCGCAAATTCCTAGCGCGATATTTGCCTGCAGTGCGCTGGCAATCGGAATCGGAGTGGCCTTGGCGTCGCAGCCGCCTCTTGGACCCGTCGTACACACCGAGGATGGGGATGTCAGTGGCGTGACTGTGGGCCCGGTTAGCAGCTTCAAGGGCATTCCCTACGCAGCGCCTCCCGTGAGAGCGTTTCGTTGGCGTGCGCCCCAGGCGGTTGAGTCGTGGAAAGGCACCTTGGATGCCAAGGCCTTCGGCCCTAGCTGCATGCAGGCGGACCCTATCCCGAAGTCCGAAGACTGCCTGACACTCAACGTCTGGCGCCCATCGACGCCGTCAAACAAGCCACTGCCCGTGATGGTGTGGATCTACGGCGGTGCTCTCGTACACGGCAACACGCCCCAGTATCCGTTGGATGCGCTCGCTAAGCAGGGGGTCGTGCTGGTGAGCATGAACTACCGCATGGGGCGCCTGGGGTTTTTCGCACATCCCGCCTTGGCCCAGGAAACTCCCAAGGAGGTACACGGAAACTACGGCTACCTCGATCAACAGGCCGCTCTGCGGTGGGTGCAGAACAATATCGCGGCCTTTGGCGGTGACCCCAAACAAGTGACGATCTTCGGCGAATCGGCCGGCGGCGGATCGGTGATCGTGCACCTGACTTCGCCGTTGTCGAAGGGGCTATTCCAGCGCGCGATACTACAATCCCCCGGCATCCCTACTGCTCGTGCGCAGTCGCTCCCCCTGACCGAGGAATCCGCTGCAGAGCAGGCTGCTGTGGCGTACACACGCTCTCTCGGCATCACCAGTGACGGGCCGGCGGCACTCGCAGCACTGCGCAAGATATCGGCCGATAAGCTTGTCGAAGGCGCCGGGGCACCTCAGGTCCTCGCCGGTCTGTCCTCCGGCAAGCCGGTTATCGGCGTCGTCGGTGCCATCCGCGATGGCCGCCTTCTGGTCGAGCCGCCCGAGAGTGTGTTCGCCGCCGGCCGACAGGCCCGAGTGCCCATTATGGTCGGCGCCAACAGCCGCGACCTCGGCATCGGAGAGGCCAACAGCAAGGAGGAGCTGTTCGCCTCCTTCGGGACCTTCTCTCCGGAGGCACGCAAGCTCTACGACCCGAAGGGTGAACTAACGCTCGACGAACTCAAGCAGCAGGTGTTCGCGGATAAAACCCTCGTCGAGCCCGCACGCCATTTGGCTGACATGGTACGCGGCTCCGGTGAAGCGGTTTACCTGTATCGCTTCAGCTACGTAGCCGAGTCTCAGCGCAGCAGGCTCTCCGGTACCCTGCACGGATTTGAAATTCCATACACGTTGAATCTACCGAGCGCAATCGTGAAGGACAAAGTAACGGCCGATGACAAAAAGATGGGGCAGGTGGCCAGCGCGTATTGGGTGGCGTTCGGAAAAACGGGTGATCCCAACGATGTGGCTCGGGTGAAATGGCCTCTCTACGATCCCGTCGTAGATCGCGTGATCAATTTCACAAACGATGGCGTGATCGTCGAGCCGGATCCTCTTAAGAAACGCCTGGATTTGGTTGTCAAAATTCGGGGGCAACAGCACTGAATCGTATCGCGATCATAGCGATCCATTTTCGCTGGGATATATCAATACCCCCTAACCCTTGTTAGAGGGGTAGGGCGGTAACGTACCAGTCGTTTCCGCGCGACCGTCCGCTTCCGGGAAAGTCACGCGGTGCCGTTGGATGGCGGCTATTAGCCGGGAGCAGCACTTCGGTGAGCGAGGTAATTCCCGACCCAAAGCGGTGGAAAGCGTCTCACGGCGCACTGTTTATAAGTATCATTTATTCTTGCTAGGAGTATTTGAGGTTGTTATGCCGCGTGCGCGCCGTATGCGGATCGTCGTTGGACTGGGGTTAGCCCTGGGGTTGCCCTTCGCGCACTTGAGCACCCTTGGCAAGCGCTATTCGGGGTTCGGACCGCTCTGGGGCGGCGAAGTGTTCTGGTGGACGCTGTTCGCTGCACTTATCGGATACGTTCTGGTAGTCGAGCGTAAGCCACTATCGAGTGTCGGCTTTCGCAGGCTTGGACTATGGGATGTCGGATTGGCCGTCATTGCTGCAGCGATCGCTATCGCAGGAGTGTTATTCATTCTTTCTGTCGTGTTGCCGGCCCTGCATATCGATGTGACCGAGGAAACGAATGCTCTTTATGCCACACCGCTGCTTTATCGCGTGCTCTTGGTGACGCGCGCTGCATTTGTTGAAGAATTGGCGTTTCGCGGCTATAGCTTCGAACGCATTACGGACTTAAGCGGAAGAACACTCGTTGCGACGTTGGCAACATTTGTTCTGTTCGCGGCGGCGCATTACCCCGGCGGCGGGGCAGGAGACCTCATTGTAGCGGCGTGGGGAAGTGTGGTGCTCACTGCGCTCTATATTTGGCGTCGCAATCTCTGGTCCAACATCATCTGTCATTGGGTCGTCGACTGCACAGGATTTGTCCTGGTGCCAGTGCTCTCGTCTCATCATTGACGCCGAACCGCCGGGTCACCTTTCGATAACTTCCTGACCTCATCGCCGTCAGGGGTGGACCGCCTGCTCCTGGCCGACTCGCGCCGGTGTCCGCGTCTTACGCACCTCGAGCGCAGCATAGTGGGCGTGAAAGCCGAACACAGCGAGATCTCCGGGCTGTCAATGACCGCTATGAGGAAAAATTCGAAGCCTCGACGAACGGCTGGAATTGGCCGCATGCGGGCAGGTTGCCACGGCCCGAACCAGAGGCTATTAATCGATAAGCCATGGATCTGCGACGCCTGCTAAAGGGTTTTCGTGCGCTTGGGAGTAGCGCGCCCAAGGGCCGGCATTTTGACCCTACCCCAGCGCAAGGACGACGGCCGCCGGTGAGCCTCAGGGCACTGAACCCGGAGGACATTCCAACGTGCCAAGAGATATACCGACTGAACGAGCCGGGCCGGTTTCCGGCAGGGTTCTTTCCGGAGTTTGAAAAGGCAATCACGGACTCGAGGTGTTTGTTCATTGTTGCATGCGCCGGGAACGAGGTGGTTGCACTAGGTGGCATTTCCATACCGCGTAGGGTGACTTTCTCGGCGGTATCACTTTCGTTCGGCCTGGTGCACCCTCGTTGGCATCGGAAGGGCGTGGGTTCCGCGCTGCTGTTAGGTCGGCTATGTTTGCTTCCGGCGCCTGATCCCTATTGGAAGCTCACGCTTTCGCCTGTCCAAGACGCGTGGTCGTATTTCACACGCTTCGGCTTTTCTTTTTGCGGACGAATGAAGGTTGCTGGCCACGATTTCAACGTCTACGACGCACTGCTCTACCGACAGCAATGGCTTGAGTGCAGGAATATTCTCAACGCCGCAGGAGTCACCGGACTGCAAGCGCTCGTCGACGAACGGACTGCGGCCGATATACGGATTGAAGCAGCAAGACTCCGAGACACCTAGACCGCTTGGCTAGACGTCCGCTTTGGAGAGAATCAGGGCGCCCCGTCGAATGACCGGATCTGGCCGATCGCGACCGTGAGTTAAGGGAGGCGCAGAGACCTATCACTCGTAAGCTGGAGCGAAGCAATAATCGAAGCCTGAACTTGAAGTTCGCGCTGCAGTCTTATGATCTCGGGTCGTCGAGGGAGAATCGAGATGAAGCGCTACCTCGTAGGATTCCTACTTGCCTGCGCCGCAGGTGTGTGCAACGCGTCCGACTCCGGGACAGCCGGTCAGACGATCCAACTATTCACCTCGGCGGATCTTGAGAGACTCCACTTCGCAAACCCCGACCATTACCGACGAGCCAAGGAGCTGATGTCGGCGGCAAACAAGTATTGTCCTGTCGGGAAGCCAGAGGCGCAGAGTGCGGATCTGCGGTCCGATCAAGTGACCTGTGGTCACCTCGACATGACGAGTAATCCGCCGAAGCGCGCGATAAAGTTCACCCTGGACGGGACTCACTACATCGCGTGGGTAACTCTCACGGCGAGTCCGCCCAGGCCAGTTCCTGCCGGCCAGTAAGGACTGGCGCCAGGCGTGGTGAGATCGAACCACCGTCGGGTCACGACGATCACTGGCGGTGTCTGCTTCGCGGAGATTCCCGGGTCTGTAGCGAGTGACGGCTCTTGGCCGATCAGAGACGGTTAGCCCGAATCATCGGAAGCGACCCGGAGGGGCTGATCATTCGCCCGTTAGCTGCCGTTCAGGAGGGACGAAGCGGACAAGGACCGCACCGCCAGACGAGCTAAGTTAGCCATATGAGCTAAGCTCGCTCCCACGGGGGCATAGCCTATCGCCTCGAACAAGAAGAGTTCTGCTCGCATGAAGATCTCACTGCTCGTCTTGGCAATTGTCGCTGTTCTACTAAGCGGCTGCGTTTCGCCGGAATCTGGAATCAAGAGCGATCCGGTCACCGCCCTAAGACAGCTGGATCAAGAACGCATTCAAGCGCAGGTCGGTGCAGATGCGGCGGCCCTCGATCGCCTCTACGCTGAGGATTTCATCGGCATAGGCCCAAGCGGCGCCGTTAGAACAAAGGCGCAGGTGATTGCCGATTTCACAGCGGGGAGTTTGAGATTTCAGTCTATTACCACCGACGACGTCCAATGGCGCGTTTATGGAGACACGGCGGTGGAGACTGGCCGCTCAACTATGAATGGGCAGGACCGAGGCAAGACCGTTCCCCGTGACAATCGCTTCACCAGAGTATGGGTAAAGCGGCAAGGGAGCTGGCGGTTGGTGGCCAACCACTACTCGTTGCTGGTGACGCAGCAATGACATGAGTAGTCATCGGTTCAGTGCAGGCCGAAGAACGCGGCTTCTGAATGTCCGCTAACTGGGGAACCGCGTTCGAGCGGGAAACGACTGCTCCTCGCCGATTGGGGACCGTGACCACTCGGGCTAGGCTTGACGGAGGGAACCGACCCCGTGCGGACTCAATGAACGCTCGGAAGCTGACATTCGGCGTGGAGCAAGCGGACGTTCGCGACGCTTCCGAAGTCGGTGCTCCAGGTAGAGAGATTGCGCGCAGGGCTTTCTGGGGCTATCCTCGACGCGCCGGCCTTCGATCGACCCTTCCAATTGCTGAAGCTGCTCGATCTGCTCGGCGCGCTCGGCCTGGAGCTTCGTGAAGCGCTGAACGATCCTACCCACCCCTTCCTGGTCGTTCGCTGTCCCCCGCTTCACCTCATGGGAGTTCGTGCTTTTCCACTCGTCCGGCCGACGATTGGTGAGCCAGAAAATTGCGGCCTTCACGTCCGGCGGAACGTGCCGGATGTAGGGCACGACCACCGGGTTGCCATCGTGCTGGAAGATCTTGACGGCGTGGTAGCTGTAGCCGACGGCTCGGTGGTACACGCTCAGCTGTGCCGCCCGCGAATTCGCTTGTTACGTATTAGTACGAATGCTCGCCTCCCTATCGACGGCTCAGCATGATCAATGGCCAACGGGAAGGACGCTAGTACGAGAATCGACAGACTCGACGTATTGCTCGGATGCACCGAGCCTCATGCCTATCGGAGGCCACCATGAACGGAATTTCCACGAAGAATATGCTTTTCGCCGTCGGCGGAGTGCTGCTCGCTGCGGCGACCTCGGGCGTCGCGATGGCCCAGATCGCCAGTACGCCCCCTCAGCCCCTGAAATTCACGGTCGATTGCAATCATGCTCAGACGGTTTCCGCGACACTCTCACGGGTAGTCCTGATACCGATACCTGTGCCGGTAACCATCGTTGTGCAAGGCACGTGTCGCGAGTTCGTCACCATCACGCGCAACGATGTAACACTTCAGGGAGACCCAATTGTCGGCGGCGGCATCACCGCACCCGATTCGACGGGGGACGCGGTGACGATCACGGGTGCTCGCGCGACTCTGATTGACCTGACAGTCACCGGTGGATCCAACGGTATCTCAGCCTTAGCGGCCAGCACCGCGGCGCTGCAGAATGTCACCGTAACATCCGCGGCGCGTACAGGAATCTTCGTACGCACCAGCGATCTGTCCATGGATCACTGCATGGTGACCGGGGCGGCCAGCGTCGGACTACGGCTAGGACGCAACTCATCCGCTCGCGTCGTCAACGGCAGTCAGCTGCGCGCGAACGGTGACGCAGGGATCTACGCGGAAAACCATGCGACGTTGGTAACGGATTCCAGCAGTATCACGGATAACGGGTCGCACGGCGTACAGCTCGAGACGGCAGCGCAGGCCTCGATCAACGGAGGTACGATCGCGAACAACGGTCGCGATCCATCCAAGGGTGGAACCGGCGTCTCCTTGAACCAGGCCCACGCATCACTCGGTGGCGGCATCAACATCAGCGGCAATCGCGAAGAGGGGGTGCGCGTGACGATTTCGGCGGCCGGAATCTACAACGCTACGCTTACGGGTAACGGGAACGCCGGCGTCACGGGCTATCTCGGTGCCGTTCTCGACATCATTAACACTCGAGTCGCCAATAACCCCGTCGGCATTGCCTGCCAGGCGAACTGCACCGCGCAATTCGCGGGTGTGACGGCGCAGAACAATACGTTCGAGGGCATCGCACTGTCGCTCGGCTCGAAGCTCATTCTGAGCGAGCCGAATACCGTGTCCACGGGAAACGGCGGCTTCGGACTGAACTGTCGGGACAAGCTGTCGAGCGTGGACGGTGTCCCAACATTATTTATCGGGACGGTGGCCCCCACGTGCAATGGCTTCTTCTAGGAACTGAATGGAGCGGCGATTCCGATTCAACAGTTTCTTGCGGGAATCCATTCGGCGCACAGTTCCGCCACGCCAGAGCGGATCGTGCAATCCTCCAGGGAGATGCGGGCCGCGAGGCCGGGGGTCTCGACTGGCGAGTCAAGGGATGCGCACCTGGCGTCGCCGGATTCGGGATTAAGGCGAGGCGATTCCGAGAAGACCCCCTTGACCGTTCCACTGTCCGCTATGTAGAAAACTGAACGTCTTGCCGAGTGGCCGGAGTTGGCCGACTGCAGCCGGTTCTCGCGGTGCTCTGGTGCAAGACGTTGCAAACTGCCGCGCTATGTTGCTTTGAGGCTGGCCAGAACGGCCGCCACCTGGATGGGATACTCGCTATAAAGCTCGAAGCGGCCCCCCGCTACTAGCTCACGCCGCGCGGCGCAGCGCCCTCTTCCTACGGAAATTTAGCGAAGCCTCCTCAGCTACGGCGGCTTGGCGACGCGCTCTACATCCCTGCGCTGTGGTGGCACCAGGTCGAGTCGCTCTCAAGCTGCCACGTGCTGGTCAATTACTGGTGGCACCCGATCGCCGGCGAGGCGGTCGGAGCGAGTCCGGTCTTCGACTACCTGCTGCATTGCATGCTCACGCTGCGCCGAATGCCGCCTGAGCTGCGCGCAGCCTGGCGAGCGGCGTTCGAGCTCTATATTTTCGGACCCGATGCTCCCCTCAGCGATCCGCGACGTGCCCGACGCCTTCGAGCGCTCGCGCTCGATGGCCAATGGCCAGCCATACGGGCGCGAGAATCACCCGCCGCTTCCGCGCCAGGCGAGGCTTGGCGGTTAATTATCCGGACTTGGGCGGACTGTTAACCGGGCGGCCTTCCTGCTTGGTATCGCGCTTCTGCTGACGGCACTCGGCGCGAGTCTTCTCGTCACCCGCCTTGCAGGCTTGCTTCTGCGCCCGGGATCCCTGGCGGTTGTCGCGCCGTTCGTCACGGCGCTCCATGCCCTGCGTCTGTGCGTACGTCGTCGTCGCGACCATCACGCCAGCGCCGCCCAGGAGGGCGAGCGCGGCGGGAACCACAATGCTGTGTCTCATGTTGCGTCCCTCTCTACTTGCCAAGTGCTTTGTAGGAAAACTTCTGGCCGGCGACGGAGGCTTCGTACATCAGCCCGCCTTTTGCGACCGTGAATACCGCCATTCCCTTGTGATACTTACCGGCAGTGCTGGCATCATTCTTCCCGCCGCTGGCGCCCGCAGTTGAGCCGGTCGAACCCGTCGAAGCCGAGGCCCCGGCAGTAATCGCGACGGCACCGACTCCGGCGCCGAATTCGAAATTGCCGCTGGTGAATTCGTCGAAGGCGCGCTTGTCCTCAAAGAAAACGATCTGACTGTATGCCTGACCACCGGCCTGAAAGCCGAAACTGACCTGCGTCATCGACGTGTCGCCGACATACTTGCCCTTTTCATAGACTCTTCCGTCGCCGTGTGCAGCGCCGATCCCCAATCCTCCTTTGCCAATAGTCGGAAAGACCGCGTAGCCGTAGCTGGCGTTGAAGAAATTCGCACTTTCGCCGGCTTTCTTGAACATGGCGACCGTGTCGGAGTAGTCATCCGCCCGCACCACTGAGCCGGCCAGCACCAACGCTGCCACGAGCAGAGATGTGAGAATTCTTTGCATGATCGTCTCCTAGTTTTCGCGTCCCTCAAAGACGCCGTATACGACGCCCGCGAGTCCCGCACCGACAAGCGGCGCGACCCAAAACATCCACAACTGTGAGAGTGGCCAACCGCCGACGATGAGGGCAGGACCCGTGCTGCGCGCGGGGTTCACAGACGTGTTGGTGACCGGAATGCTGATTAGATGAATGAGCGTGAGCCCGAGTCCAATCGCAATTGGCGCAAACCCCTGCGGCGCGCGCGTCCGTGGCCCCCAGGATCACGATCAGAAACATGAACGTCATGATGACTTCGGTGAGCAACGCGGATCCGAGACTATAGCCGCCGGAGGAGTGTTCGCCGTAGCCGTTGGCGGCCAGACCGGCACTGAGGTCGAAGCCGGCTTTACCGCTGGCGATGACGTACAGCAGGCTCGCAGCGACGATCGCGCCCAGAACCTGTGCGATGACGTATGCGGGCAGATCCGAGCCCTTGAACCTGCCGCCGACCAGTAGCCCGAAAGAAACAGCCGGGTTGAGGTGGCAGCCGGAGATGTGACCGATGGCATACGCCATGGTGAGTACCGTCAGCCCGAATGCCAGCGCCACTCCCAGCAGCCCGATTCCCACGGGTGGGAACGCTGCCGCAAGCACCGCGCTGCCGCAGCCACCTAGTACGAGCCAGAATGTGCCGATGAATTCGGCAGTCGCCCGTTTAATGAGCGACATGATTCCTCCACGCTCGTGTCGTTTGGCCTCAAAACACACGATACGTATTGTGGGAGCGAAACGACCATTAGAGGTTATGCCTATGAGGTCCGCGATGTAGGCGGCGCGCCCGACGCATGCGGGTCGGGTTGTAATAGCCGAAGAACGGCTTGCCGGCCCTTGACCTGCCTCTGCATCCACTGGATCGATGCATCGGTGAATTCGTCGTCGATCGCCCCGTGGCGTAGCCGAGCGGCTCGAGCGCCTCGGCGACGGTGAGATCCTCCGCTGCTGCTGCGCATATGCACCGCCAGGAGCGGTCGCCAGCCGGCGCGATTAGCGGCCGGTCATCCTGCTGACAGCCTCGAGCGAGGTCACACCTTGGGTCGAATGTTCGCGTTCAAGCGGAACAGATTCGTGGGATCGTATTGCTGTTCAGGCGGCGCAGACGCTGAAGATTGCCCTGATAGTTCGCTTCGACGAAGTCCACCGGCTCGTCGTTCATGTGTTCACGTAGACGCCGTCGGTGAATCGCTTCAGCGACGCCCAGTATTGGTCGATGTAGCGCCGGTGTGGCGTCGGGTCGTTCTCGGCGGGCCACCGTAGTCCGTCGGTCAGTGCTCGGTTCAAAGCCGGCCATCACTGTGTCGGCGAGATCCGAGTCGAAGGTATCGATCAGCCCTGACTGCTCGTAGTCAGCGTACACCCGCGGGTCGGTGCGATCCGTGCCACGCTGGATCGCGACGTAGTCCAGCGTTTTCAGCGTGTCGGTAACGCTCAATGCCAAAGCTACTCCAAACCTGCTCGACGGAAGGCTTCCAGGTAGTGCTCCCGTTCGGCATCGTCTTTGGCAGGTATCTGGCTGGCGATCCACGCCAGCGAGATGTTCGGCTGGACGCGGCGCAGTTCGCGCAACGCAGCTTCGGCAGTGTCACTCTGTCCGGCCATGGCGGCGGCCGCCGTCAAGACCCGGTGGGCGCCAACGAAGAAATCGGCGCGCTGGATCCCGAGGCGTGCAAGTCGCATCGCCTCCTCGTACTTGCGACCCACGAACTGCGCATAGGCGCTGATGCCGTAATACGTTGCCGAAAACGGATCACGCGGGCTCAGGCGCAGGGCGCGCTCCGCCGCCAGGGCGCCCTCTTGCCACCGCCCGCAATAGCACAGCACGAGCCCGTAATAGCCGAGGGCCAGCGAGAAGCTCGGATTGAGCCGCAGCGCCGTCTCAAATGCGGCGAGGGACTCATCGAAGCGCCGCGCATACAGATGAACGCTGCCGAGGGCGAGATGGGCCCAGGGGTCTTCGCTGTCGGCCACGATGGCGGCGCGCGCCGCCCGTTCGGCGATCGGCGCGCTGGTTGCGATGTCCTCCCATCCCATGTGACCGCCGAAGCTGTGACTGGTCGCGAGAACGCCCCGCGCGCGGCCGTAATCAGGATCAATGGCCACCGCTTTTTCCAGCAGCGCCTGGGCGACCACGTTGTCCTCGCGCGTCAGGCGCCAGAAGTGCGACAGCGCCCGCATCAGCAGGTCCCAGGCATCCAGGCTGTCGGGCAGCTTGCGGCTGGCGCGGAAATTCTCGGCCGCATAGAGCCGCGGTTCGATCGCCGCGACGACGGCCTCGGTGATCTCATCCTGCACAGCGAACACGTCCGAGAGCTTGCGGTCATAGCGTTCCGCCCACAGATGGCTTCCGGTGGCGGCTTCGTTGAGCTGCGCCGTGATCCGCACGCGATCGCCGTCTCTGCGGACGCTACCCTCCACCATATAGCCGACGCCGAGTTCCTCGGCGATTTGTTTCATGTGGACGGCCTTGCCCTTGTAGATGAAGGAAGAATTGCGGGCGATCACGAAGAACCAGCGCAACTTGGAGAGGGCGGTGATGATGTCTTCACTGATGCCGTCGGAGAAATATTCCTGCCCCGGGTCGCCCGTCATGTTGGTGAACGGCAGCACGGCGATCGCCGGGCGGTCTGGCAGCGGTTGTGCGAGGCGCGAGCGCGCTCGCGTCTCCTCATCGGACCGGTCGGCCGAACGCGCAGCCTCGCCTTCCGGCGCGGTCTGAACATCGGCGACGAAGCGCAGGCCCCTGCGCGCAAAGGTACGGATCAGTTTCTGCTCGTCGCCCGTGTCGCCCACCGCCCGGCGCGCCGCGTTGATACGCGTCGTCAAGGTCGAGTCGGACACAATGCGCCCGGCCCAAACGGAAGCGATGAGATCGTCCTTGCTCACCACGCGGTCGCGGTTCTGCACGAGGTAGACCACAAGATCGAAGACCTGCGGCTCCACCTCCACCGGTTCCGACCCACGCCGGAGCTCGCGCCGATCAGTGTCAAGTACATGATTTGCAAAGAGATATTTCACGTCTGAGTCTTGCAGGACGGGCCGTGAAGCCTCTCGGCGAATAATCAAGGCGATCTCGGGGAAAAATCAAGTTCGGGTGAAAGCCTCTCGGGCGCGCTTGCGCCAACCTGTACACAGCCCGATGGCACCGCGACCACACGAAGGAGAGCACCCCATGTTCATTTTCAACCGACCGCTCCTGGCAGTACTCATGGCGCTGGCAGTTCCCGTAGTGCTGGTTCTGCTCGACGGAGCATTCAACTTCACCGCGATCTAGAGAACTTCCGCAAACCATCGTCAGTGGGACGTAGCGGCGCGCGGACACAGACCGCGAATTTCCTCCACTGCGACACGAAGGAGAACTGCATGCCACTCATCAACGTCAAGGTCATCGAAGGGGTCTTTTCTACGGAGCAAAAGACCCAGATCATCCGCAAGCTCACCAACGCGATGGTCGAAATCGAAGGCGAAGCGATGCGGTCAGTAACCTGGACCGTGGTTGAAGAGGTCAGGAGCGGCGATTGGGGAATCGCCGGCAAGCCACTGACCACCGCCGACGTCCGCACGCTGGCGGCGACACGTCCGGCCAAGACCGCCTAAGGCAAGGAGCTGAACTTTAAGAGTAGCCCGCAGGTATCCTCTGCGGGCCTCTCTTGCGGAATTCTGCGAACAAACCACAAGCAAACGCCGCCCGAGGCGGCGCTCTCGTAGACCACAGGCAGGCTCCGCCCACACCCCTTCTGACCGCGAAAGCCTGGCTGAGGTTGATCTTCAGTGGTCCCTTGCAGATCCTGTCACAGCGCGCGACGGTGATCGTGGCAAGGTCTTTGGACGCATGACGTTTGCACAGCGGGGATCGGGGTTGCTATTGCGCCTATTTGGCTGGCGCCGTGTGTTCGTGCCTCCGCCGGCGCCCAAAGGGATCGTCGTTGTGTATCCACATACGTCGAATTGGGACTTCGTCATCGCCATACTCTACAAGATCGCCACCGGCTTTCAGGTCCGCTGGCTGGGCAAGGACACGCTGTTTCGCTGGCCGGTGCACCGGCTGTTGCTGCGTTTAGGAGGCATCCCGGTCAATCGAAGCGATCCCTCGGGATTCGTGGACACACTGCTGGCGGAATTCGCCAGAAGCGAATCGCTGTGGCTGGGCATGGCTCCCGAGGGCACTCGCGCCCACACGAATCACTGGAAATCCGGCTTCTACCGGATCGCACTTGCCGGCGGTCTATGTGTCGGCTTGGGTTACATCGACTACGCGACCAAGACCGTAGGCATCGAGACCTACGTGAACCTTACGGGAGATCCAATCCAGGACCTGGCGCGCATTCGCGCCTGCTACGCCGGAAAACGCGGACGCCGACCGGAGAACGAAGGGGACATTCGATTGCGGCCATAAAGGGTCGAGCTCAGCCGATCGCGGCCTTCAATGCTGAATCGGCTGCGCGCTATGCCGCCGTCGCGACGGCCAACTCGCAGAAGGGCACGCGGCCGAGAGTGGGCATCGAGCGCGCGCCGTCGACTACTCCACCGGTCAGCATGGTCTCCGTCATCACCGCCGATACGCCAGTTGCGGCAAGCTCCGTCCACTGGACGCTCATCTCACCGGAGCTGACTCGGACGACCGAAGCCGGCAGCTCGCGGCCCTGAAGGCCGAGAGCCGGGGCCAGCATCTCGACCACCACATGGCGCGCGGGGTGAATACCGAGCTCCGTTCTGATTACCGCTCCGGCCGCACTGACGTTCTCCACGCAACCGAGGCACCTGCAACCCGTGTCTCGCGACTGCACGCATCTCAGTCGCACCGGAATCTTGGTCGAAAGCCGGCGTCCCACATGCTCCATTGGCCTCTCCCTCGCACCCTACCGTTGCCTATGGTCCATCCGAGTTGGCCGTGCAGCCATGCGCAATAGTCCGTACGCCGCGCCCGCTCGCGTGCCCTATCGAGTGCACGCCCGCCCGCTACTCGAGTCGCTTTTTACAGAGCCTTTCGCGGAAATCACTCACTCACCAAGGCCCGCGGGCGCGGCGAGCGCCTGAGTCAGCACTGCCGGAGCGATCGTCCTTACAACCGGCTATTCGCCTGACTCGTTAAGCTGAATCCGTCGCCGAATTGAGACAGCTTGCCTCCTGTGGGACATTTAGACTCATATATGGCATCAGCCGCACGGGATGCCTGATGTTTCATGAAATCAGCGTCCAGCACTCAAGTTCTTGCCGCAGCCCGTCAGTGGCTGCGCCCCCTCGTGCACGTCCTCATCCGCAGCGGAGTCACGTGGAAGGACTTCGCGGAACTGGCCCGCACGAGCTATGTCGACGTCGCGACACAGCAGTTCGGCAAGCGTGGACGGCCAACGAACGTCTCACGTACCGCGGTGCTCACCGGGCTGACGCGGCGCGAGGTGCGCAAGCAGCGCACGCGGCTCGCCGAGAGTCCCGAGACCTGGGCGGGTCATGTCACCAAAGGTTCGCTCGTGCTCTCGGCCTGGCACCAGGATCGGGAATTTCTGGACGCAAGCGGTCAGCCGGCACCCCTGCCTATGGAGGGTGAAACAGTGAGCTTCACGGCCCTGCTGCGCCGGTGTGGAGCCGGAGACGTCCGGCCCTCGACCCTGCTGAAGGAGCTCTTAGCGGCGCAGGCGGTCCGCCAATTGCCCGACGGGCGACTCGAGCCGCTCAAGCGCAGCTACATCCCGCAGACCATGGACGAGCAACTCGTTCTCCTCTGGGGCAAGCGCATGACCGACCTCGGCAAGACCTATGCTCACAACCTGACATGCGCCCCCAACACTGCCCCGAGGCTCGAGCGCGCCGCGGTTAGCGACCGCATCGCCGCGAGCGCACTGCCCGAGTTTCGCCAGTTTCTCGAGCGGGAGGGGCAGGCCTTTCTGGAACGGGTCGATGCGTGGCTGACCGAGCACCAGGCACGCAACGAGGGGCCCGACACGGCGCGCGCGGCGATTCGGCTGGGCGCCGGGCTCTATCACATCGGGGATTGAGCAGGGAGTCAGCAATGCGCCGCGCCACCCAGATCCCGTTTGCCGCCGCCACCCTGCTGCTCACCTCGTGCGGGCCTGACAGCCAGGTCGCGGGAATCGAGGGCTCCGGCGCCCCCGCGCCGGTAACGGCGACGGGAACGATCACCGGGTTCGGAAGCATCTTCGTCAACGGCGTCGAGTACACCACCACGGGCGCCCAGATCCAGATCGACGATCAGTCGGGCACCGAGTCGCAGCTGGCGATCGGAGAGGTGGTGACCGTGACGGGGACGTTGAATGCCGATGATACGACCGGTACCGCGACAGAAGTGACCTTCAGCGGCAACGTGCTTGGTCCCGTCACGGACGTCAGCGTCCCGTCCCAGACGTTCATTGTGCTCGGCCAGACGGTCCTGGTCACCAATTCCACGACATTCGATCCCAACATCCAGCCGCCGGGCATCGCGGGCATCAAGCAGGACGCCCGGGTCGAAGTGAGCGGTTTTCCCGACAGCTCGGGACGGATCGTGGCCTCGCGCATTCAGCTCGCAACCGCGGGCACGGATCTGCGCGTGCAGGGCGTCGTACAGGGGCTCAACACCAGCGCAGAGGTCTTTCAGATAAACGCGCTGTCGGTCGACTACGGCGCGGCGACTCTCCGGGGCACGCTCTCGAACAACAGCCTCGTCGAAGTGGAGGGCAGTAGTCTCAGCGCGGCCGGGGCGCTGATGGCGACCGTAGTGACGGTGTTACCGCCCCCGGGCGGTCCGCCCAACAGCCACGGGGAGGTCGAAGGCGTCATTACAGTCTTCACCAGCAGCAGCGATTTCGTGGTCAGCGGCGTGCACGTAACGACCAATGCCAACACCCAGTTCGCGCTCAACGGAGTCACGCTCGGCCTCAACGTCCGCGTCGACGTCGAAGGCACCTTCGATTCCTCGGGGATTCTGCTGGCCTCGAGCGTCGAGGCAGGGGACGAATGATGTCGAGGAAGAACCCGTCTCTGCATACCGTGACGACAGCGCCTCAGTCCCGGGCGGCGACCCCTTCCCCCGTACAAGCAACCACCCCAGCCGCCTGGGGCGGGCATCTGCACGCGACCCGTGTGGCACTGGCGATGATTTCCGACCACACAAGAAAGATGAACCGCGCTCTGAGCCCGAATGAGCGCATCCTGGCCACCGTTTGCGAATTTCGCTCCGCGCTGGCTTGCGGCGAGTGGCTCGGGCGCCTCGAGTCGAACCGGCTCAAGGAGCTCGCCGCCGCGCGCTTTGCGCTCAACGAGGTGGGAGCGATGAGCGTCGCAGCCTTCATCAGCGACACGGTGGCGGCGCTGCGTCGTGCGAGGGTGGAGCGGCGCCAGGCGTTGTTATCGAAACTCGAGCGGGACTTGAACGCAGCCGGACCCGCCCTCGACCGGCTGATCGCCAGGTTCGCGCAGAGTCTGCTGGATGCCGGCGGCGGCTCTGCCGAATGCCTGGAGACATCCCAGCCGCCCACAGCGAGGACTGAGCGCAATCACTGGTCGAACTGGATGCGGGATATGAGACGATGCGGCACCGGCAGACGCTGTGGTGAAGGCTCCGGCGGTAACTGACGCATCTGCGGATCTCGGCGCTCCCTCGGACATAAGTGCCATCCGAACGCTCGTCGGTATTTGCCACGGCTACGCCACGGACGATTTCGACGTTGTCTAGCATCGATAACCGGCTTCGCCACATCCGGTGCCCTTGCTCGTGAGCTATGAAGAACGTTCTCAAGAATGACGAGGCGATCTCCAAGCTGCATGCACCGTCATCGACCCCATATGAATTCTCGCTCGTGGTCGGCGGACCGTTATTCCAGCTCGTCCGCCGCACCCACCTCTCCGGTGACGCGCTCGAGTTGGTGCGGCGACGCATCATCGCCATCACGATGTTTGCGTGGGGACCGCTCCTGATCCTGTCAGCGCTGAACGGGCGTGCGTGGGGCGCCGCGGTTCGAGTGCCCTTCCTCCTCGATGCAGCAGTTCAGCTCCGGATGTTGCTCGCCTTGCCGCTTCTGATCGGCGCCGAGCTGGTTCTCCACACGCGAATCCGGCTGGTGATCGGTCAGTTCATGGGGCGCGGCCTGATCTCCGAGACGTCGCGCGCCAGATTCGAAGCCGCCATTCGTTCGGCGCTGCAACTGCGAGACTCGGCGATCGCAGAGATATTGCTGATCGCCGGGGCATATCTGTTCACTTTCTCGTACCTCTGGCCGCAGTACAGTGCCTTGAATGTGAATGCGCCCACCTGGTTCGCCGACCCCGTGGGCAGCGGTCACCGCCTCACGGCAGCGGGCTGGTGGCGCTTTCTCGTAAGTCTGCCCTTATTCGCGTTCATTCTGTTCCGCTGGTATTTCCGGCTGCTCGTCTGGATCCGTCTGCTGTGGCAGGTCGCGCGCTGCGATCTGCGTCTCATGCCCACGCATCCTGATCGCGTCGGCGGCCTCGGTTTCCTGTCACTCACGCCCTTTGCGTTTGAGCCGTTCCTGGCGGCTCACGGGGTGGTCCTCGCCGGTCTGATGGCGGACCAGATCTTCTACCACGGAGCCAAGCTGCTCGACTTCAAGGAGGAAGTCGGTGTGGTCGTCGGCTTCGTCCTGCTCATGGTACTGGCACCGCTGCTGCTGTTCGTGCCACACCTGGCGGCAGCGAAACGGGCGGGCTTACGTGACTATGGCAGCCTGGCCCAACGCTATATGCGCGAGTTCGACGACAAGTGGGCCCGCGGCACTGCTCCGGCGGACAAGCCGCTGCTCGGGAGCCCTGATATCCAGTCCCTGGCGGACCTCGGCACCAGCTTCGACGTTATCCGCACCATGCGACTCGTGCCGATTACGCGCGATGCCCTCGTGCCACTCCTGGTCGTCACGCTTCTGCCGGTCGCTCCGCTGCTGCTGACCGTGATCTCGCCCGAGGAGATCATGAAGGTGCTCTTCAAGGCGCTGTTCTAGGGACGTCGGCCGCACGCACCCGCGACGATTCAACCCACGCTTCTATTGCAATCAATTGGCTGCCACCCCTTGTGGCGCGGCTGCTACGTAGTTTCACGGATGCCGGGTGAGGTGTACCTATTGCCGGGCGTTTCGCATACCATGCACGCTGGTCGGGAGGGAGGGCCTATGCGCCACAAGTACATGCTTGAGCTGGTCGGGGGAGCGTTTGGGGCGATCGCGCTGGTGACCGCTTCCAGCGTCGCACGGGCGGACGCAGGGCCCCAGGTGACCGCCACTGGAACAATGACGGCACCCGAGCAGTTGCTGACCAACTCATACACGATCGATCTCGGGACCTTCCTCATCAGCTCGAAGGTGAACGGTAACCTGCGAGGCACCATCCAGAACCAGACCGGCGTCGACTTCAGCCAGGACTTCGGATTGGACGCCAATCAGAACCGCATACGTGCGGACTTCCTGTGGCGAATCGCCTCGCGACATCAGGTGCGGTTCGCCTACTTCAACAACGACGTGACCAACACGCGACAGATCAGCCAGCACATCACCTGGGGTGATTACGACTTCCAGGCGGGTGGCTTGGTGACGGCAGAGACCAAGTTCAACATCTACGAGGCGACCTACGAGTACGCCTTCATCAAGGATCGCGATTACGACGTGCTCGTCACTGCGGGAGTACACGTGGAGGATTTCACGGCGAAGCTCACGGGAACCGCCACGATCACCGACTCCAACGGCAATGTTACCGGGCCATTCGCCGCGCAAACCGCGTCCAACTCCGTCACCGCGCCCCTTCCGGTGATCGGTCTGCGGGGCGACTGGGCCGCGACGGAGCATCTCTATCTCGATGCCTCCGGACAGGTGTTCAAATTCAGCTATCAGGGCGTCGATGGCAACTGGTCCGACATCTGGGTCGGCGCCACCTGGATGTTCAATGAGCACTTCGGTATTGGCTTAGCCTACGACCGCTTTGCCACCCACGTTGACCTCACCAAGGGCAGCTTCACCGGCCGCCTGAACCTCGGATACCAGGGCGGGCTGCTCTTCCTGAGGGGAGCCTTCTAGACCCGAACTGACCGGCGCTGTCATGACTGCACAGTCATCGAGGCGATTCTCCCAGCCTCTTTCGATTGTGTTTCTGTGCGCCTGTGCATCCGGCCTCGGCGCCGCGCCAGCGCAGGCGCCTGCGACCGGACCTCAGCAGTTCCCCACCGCGGAACAGGCGGCCGACGCGATCATCGCCGCCGCGGACAAATTCGACGTCGCCGCGATCCGAAGAATCCTCGGCGCCGGCAAGGGAGATGTGCTTCTCAGCGGCGACCCCGCCCAGGATCGGCAACTCGCGGCGCAGTTCGCCGCGCGGGCCCACGAGAAGAAGGTGGTCTCGATCGACCCACAGACGCACGACCGCGCATTCCTTCTTATAGGGAGGGAGGACTGGCCGTTTGCCGTGCCGATCGTCAAGCGGGGGCCGAGCTGGTCGTTTGACGCTGAGGAGGGCCGCGCGGAGCTGCTTCGTCGCCTCATCGGCGCGAACGAGCTCGACGCCATCGCGATCTGCCACGGCTACGTAGAGGCGCAGTATGAATATGTCTTGCGCAAGCGCCAGGGCTACGAGGTGGCTCAGTATGCCCAGCGCATCATCGCCACTCCGGGCAAGCAGGACGGGCTCGCATGGCGCAACCCCGATGGCACTTGGGGAGGGCCTGTTGGCGAGAATGTCGCGCACGCCATCCAGCAGGGCTATACGAGCAAGACGCGACCGTATCACGGCTACTACTTCAAGATTCTGAAGGGCCAGGGGGCGGATGCGCCTCACGGCGCAAGCAGCTTCGTGGTGAAAGGACTGATGATCGGCGGCTTCGCCCTCGTAGCGGCGCCGGCCGAATATGGCCGTACGGGCATTAAGACTTTCATCGTGAGTCACGATGGCGTGGTCTACGAGAAGGACCTGGGTCCTGCCACGCTCGCCGAGTTCAAGGAGATGTCGCTCTACGATCCCGACAAGTCGTGGTCCCCGGTGAAGGAGTAGCGGGCTCATCGGCGCGGCAACAGAAGCAACCATCATGAGCTCGTATCGGCATTTTCTCAGCGGAATCTTCCCGAGCCTGCTCGGCGGGCTTGCCGTCGTGCTCATCCTGACCGACCCGCCGGCGGCGAGGCCTGCCGAGACCCAGCCACCCGCGGCGCCTGCCGACGCACCGATTCCCCCCGATCAACTCGATTCGCTGGTTGCGCCGATCGCGCTCTATCCCGATCCGTTGCTGGCGCAGACCCTTGCCGCCTCCACCTATCCGCTCGAGATCATCCAGCTGCAGCAGTGGCTCGCCAAGAACCCGGGCCTGAAGGATAAGGCGCTGGCCGATGCGGTAGCGAAGCAGCCGTGGGACCCGAGCGTACAGGCTCTCGCCGGGCTGCCCGACCTGCTGAAGCGTCTCGCGGATGACATCGAGTGGACCACGGACCTCGGCAACGCCTTTCTCGCGCAGCAGAAAGACGTCATGGCGGCGGTACAACGCATGCGCGCCAAGGCGCAGGCCAACGGCAAGCTCTCATCGAGCGAGCAGCAGACCGTGCAGACGAAGACCGTCGAGAGCCAGCAGGTGATCGTGATCGAGCAGGCGAATCCACAGGTCGTATACGTTCCGCAATACAACCCGACGGTCGTCTACGGACCCCCGCCCTATCCCTACCCTCCCGTCTACTACCCGCCTCCCGGCTCAATGGCGATCTCGTTCGGCATCGGCATGATGATGGGCGCTGCGATGGGGGGAGCCTGGGGCTGGGGTTGCGGCTGGGGCAGCAGCAATGTCGCCATAAACGTCAATAACAACTTCGTCCGCACCGGTGGCGGGGGTGGCGGCAACTGGCAGCACAATCCGCAGCATCGCGCCGGGGCTCCCTACGCCAACCGCTCTACGGCCAACAAATACGGCTCGGGGCGTGGGGGCGGTGTGGGCGGCGCGGGTGGTGTGGGCGGCGCGGGTGGTGTGGGCGGCGCGGGCGGTGTGGGCGGCCGTGGCCCCGGAGCATCCCCGAGCACCGGCGCCGATCGTGTCGGCAGCCGCGATGTCTCGCGAGGCGGGGGCGGTGGCAATGGCAGTGGCTTTGGCGGCGGCTCAGAGGGCTTCAGCGGTTCGCGCGCTGGTGCTGCGAGCAGCCGCGGCGCTTCGAGCATGGGCGGCAGGTCCCGCGGCGGCGGCGGCCGCCGCAGATGAGCGCTCATTGAGCGAGACCACGCTCTCAGCTACCTCACGCTTGTGCAGTCAACTTTGGGCTCCAGGTGGCTGTGTGCCGGCTTCGCGCTCTGGTGCGCCACCGGATCCCCCGCAGGTGCAGAGCAAGCTGCCTCAGCCAAGCTGTCGCAGCTTGAGTCGGGGTATGCGGATTTCAACGACGCGGCGGGCGCGGTCGGCCTGATCGATTCCGACCCGGCGCGTTACGCAGCCCGGGGCTACGGAGGAAGGAGCCGCGGCGGCTGGATGCAGCTCTACCGGACTCGCCGCACAGAGCTGCTGAGTGGCCTGAAGCAGCTCGACGAACAAAACCTTCCGGCCTCCGACCGCCGCGCGGTCACCCTCATGCGGGAAGCGCTCAAGGAATCCGCATCGACGCCGGAGTCGCTGGCGCCGACCGGGCAGTGCAGCGACACGCAGCGTCACGACCTGCCGCTGCGTGCCCAACAGCACGCGCTGTATGCCTGTTTTGTGGAGCTGGGTAATCGGCTGCGATTCGAGGACGACACGCTTACTCGTGTAGATGCGTTGGCTCTCCTGGCCAGCCTGCCGGACTCCGGGCGGCGCAAGGCGCTGTTCCTCGCCTTCGAGCCCCTATGGCACGCCCTCAACGGCAGCGACGAGCCTGCCAGCCCCTATCGCCGGATGATCAGACAGGCGGCGGTGCAGTCTCATCGTGCCCCTTCCCCTGCCGAGCTCGCGGCGCGCACCGTCGGCGTCTCGCCCGAGGAGTCTGAGAGCTGGCTCGAGCGCATCCTCGACACCTGGCGGCAGGTGAGTGGCGATGCCGCCCTCGAGCCCTGGGATTACCGCTTTCAGGGCGCTGCCGGCGTGCGCTCGCTGGATGAGCTTATTCCCGTCGAGGGCATGCAGCAGCTGAACCAGCGCTATTACCTGGACCTGGGACTCGATCTGGCCGGAATGCGCGTGATCTACGACCTCGAGCCGCGTCCCGGGAAGGCGCCGCTTGCCTACACCGACTTCGTGATCCGCGGGCGAGAGCACGACGGCGCCTGGCAGCCGACGATCGTGCGCGTCTCCGCCAACTACACCCATGGGAGCCTCGGCGAGCTCAACGAGCTGGTGCACGAGAACGGCCACGCGGCGCACATGCTGGCGCTGCGCACGCGCCCGGCGTTCATGGATCTCGGCGATCCGGTCTTCTACGAGGCCTTCGCGGACGTCCCCTCGTGGAGTGTCTATGAGCCCGCCTGGCAGCAGAAATATCTCGGGCGCAGCGCGAGCGAGCCCGATTCACTCCGCGCACTGTATGCAGGCGTAATCCTTGACGTGGCCTGGGCGCTCTTCGATATCCGCATGCTGCGCGATCCCCAGACCGATCCCAATGTGCTGTGGACGGACATCACCCAACGCTATCTGCACGTCCGCCCACATCCTGAGCTTTCCTGGTGGGCCCTGCGCGTGCAGCTGGTAGACGTGCCGGGCTACATGGTCAACTACGGTCTCGGAAGCGTCATCACCGCGGACCTCCGGCAGCACATCGCGCAGCAGCTCGGGCCCTTCGATGCCGGCGAGCGGCGTTGGTTTGCGTGGCTCAGCCAGCACCTGCTGGCCTCCGGCGAGCAACAGCCCACGCCGGAGCTGCTGCAGGGGTTTCTCGGCCGTCGCGTATCGCCTGAAGCGCTCCTGAGCCAGTTGCGCAGGCTTTCCGCGTCGCATGAGTGACGACTGCACTAAGTACATCTGCGCTTGCGGCGGCAGTGAGTACCCGCCTAGCATGCAAATTTTCTGAGCACCGGAGTATTGCCATGTCACACGCGCAAGCGCCGCAGAAATTCCTGCTCACTACGCTGGCGGTCCTCTGGGGCTCCGGGGCGTGGGCCCAGTCCCCACCACCTGCGCAGGCCGCCGCTCCGGCACCAGCGCCTGCGACCAGCTCGCTGTCATCGAGTCTGGGGCTCTATGTATTCCCCGCCAAGAATCAGACCGCGCAGCAGCAGGCGAACGATGAGACGTCCTGCTTCGGGTGGGCAAAGACACAGACCGGCATCGATCCGATGGCAATCAAGCCCCAGGCGCCCGATCAGCAGCAGGCTGCTGCCGCCGCGGACACTGCCACCCAGGGGGCGCGCGTCAAAGGTGCCGCCGGCGGCGCCGCGGCAGGCGCCGTAATCGGGGCGGTCGCCGGCGACACCGGCAAGGGAGCCGCCATCGGAGCGGCCGCGGGGACGATGGCCGGCGGTTCCGCCAGGCGGCAGGCAAGGCGGCAAGCGCAAGAAGGCGCGTCCCAGCAGGCGCAAGTGTCCGTGGAGCAACAGAAGGCTACGTACAACAAGGCGTTTTCCGCCTGCATGGAAGGCAAGGGCTACACGATCAAGTAGCCGGCGGCCGACGCGACCGCCGTCCCGCGCGCTGCTGCGTTCGCCCCTCGCCCGCCGACTCAACTGGCGGCAGAAGCTCCGGCAGGGGTTGGCCGGAGGTTGTGCCCTGTCTGATGAGGCGGATCATCTCGGCCTCGGCCTGCGCGTCGATAGGCGGCGACACATAGGCAGCCAGGCGCCTTTCGACCTCGGTCTTCACACGCTGCTCGAGATTCTTGCCACCCTCCTGCAGCCAGGTCTCGCGACTCAGGCGGTCAAAGGCGCTCCCCGGCAGATACAGCTCCTGCGGCCAGTGCCTGAGTGTATGCGGCGCGGTGAGCAGATGCTTTTCCCGCAGCAGCTGCCGGACCAGATCCACCGTGGGCAAATCCTCCGTCACCGCGAAGTCGCGACAGAAATGCAGCGCCTGGCCGCACAACTCGTCGTCGAAGAGGAGTTTCTCCAGACTGAACGTCAGCACGTAGTCCAGCATCCCCGGGCCCGACACCGAGTTCACTCCGGCGAGCGCCGCGAGCAGCGCCCCGGCGAAGGATTCGGCCCCGGCCTGGGCATCGAGAAACTTGCTCTCACTCAGCGCCATGTAGCCCTGGGTCGGCAGATCGAGGTGCTTGGCGATCTCCACATACGCGACACTCAGTCGCAGCGCCTCGACGGCGGCCATGGGTGACATGGCCGTGCGCATGTGAAACGTGGCGGGCGCGCCGCCGAAGAGCACCGGCGTTCCCGGCTTGACGATCTGCGCCATGGTCAGCCCCGCCAGCACGTCGGCGACGTGCATCACCGTGGCGCCCACCAGGGTCACCGGGGCAATCAAGCCCATGAGCGTCACGGGCACGATCTCCACGGGGATGCCGAACTCGGCGCAATCGAGCAGGTTCTGGCAGGAATCCTCGCTGTAGCGATAGAAGCCCGTAGCGGTGACCGTGAATATCGACATCGGTCGGGCGATCAGATCGGCCTGATCGCGGCGAAACAGCTGCATCATCGCCGCCATGCGGGGTACGCCATGCTCGCTGAACGCGCCCGATACCACCGGCTTGAGCGAATTGGTGAGGACCAGGTACAGGCGCCAGGCGTCCGAGACCTGCGGCTCGATGTCATTGGTGGAAAAGGCGGTGGCCAGGTAACCGAGATTCTTCAGGCCGTCGGCCAGGCGCACGTACTCGATGAAATCGCGCGTCGCCGCGGGACGCGTCTCGCCGGTCCGATGGTCGAGGATATGCAGGCCACTGGAGCCCGGCACGAAGTGCACCTTGTGACCACCGAGCTCGGTGTAAGGCGCGCCGGTGCGGTCATGGAGCGCAATGGTCTTCGGCGCGCTCTCGATGGCGCGCTCGACGACCGCGGCCGGAAAGAGCATCCGCTCGGCATCATCGGCGGTGCGCGCGAGCTTCAGTCCATGATCGAGCAGCCGCTCGCGCAGCCGCGTGCCCCGCACTTCGATACCGATCTCCGCCAGGATCCTCTTCGCCTCGGCGAGGATCGGCGCGACCAGCTCCTCCGGGACGACTCGCAGCTGTGACCTCATCGCGGAGCCCGCTTCCCGCCCCCAGGAGAATTCACTCTGTGTGGCGTGGAGTTGGCCAGCATCCCGGTCATTTGCCCACAGTAAGGGAAACAGCCTACTTATATCAGGGGTGCGGGTTCTACGCATTGACCCCCACGGCTATCCGCCGATCATCGTCGCAAGGGCACACGGGTTGGGCCGAGCGTAACTGCGGCGAGGGAATGAGGGGGAACCATGAACACCCTGTGGATCGTCGTTCTCAGCATACTGACTACCTATCTGGCCTATAACTATTACGCCAAACGCGTCGACCGGAGCGTCATTCAGGCCGACGCCAAGCGGGCGACGCCGGCCCGGATGTACATGGACGGCGTCGACTTCATGCCGACCACGCGCAACGTGCTGTTCGGCTATCACTTCAAGTCCATCGCGGCCGCCGGGCCGATCGTCGGACCCATCACCGCCGCCAATCTCTGGGGCTGGTCGCCGGCGCTCGCCTGGCTGATCCTGGGAGTGACCTTCATCGGCTGGGCCAGCGACTATTCCGCAATCATGGTCGCGGTGCGCAATGACGGGAACAGCCTGTCGGCGATCTCGCACAAGCTCATCGCTCCCCGCACGCGCACCATTCTCTTCGTGTTTATCTTCTTCTATCTCATGCTGCTCGCCGGAGCATTCGTCGGGATACTGGCGGCCATCCTCTCCGCGCGCCCGGACGTGCCGTTCGGCATCGTCATGCTCGCCCTGATGGGACTGCTCGCCGGGCAGATGATGTACCGGTGGAAGATGGGAATCATCGGCGTCACGTTTCTGGTCGTCGCCCTGACGCTCGGCGGCATGGCGGCAGGCCCGCTGGGACAGCACCGCGACGCCGCGGGCAAGATGGTGAACGGCCCGGTGGCGGCAATCGTGGCACGGGTCAACAACACGGTGGACGGCATCACCGACCACAAGCCGCTCTTCACGGTCGAGGACCCGACGTTGGCGGATCCACGGGTGCCGGCGCCGGGCAAGGACGGCGTGCGTCCGAGCACGCCCGCATTTGACGCCGCCACCAGTCAGATCAAGACGCTCCCCAGCTACCTCCTGTGGATGGTGTTCCTGTTCGTCTTCAGCTACCTCGGGGCGAATCTGCCCATCTGGCGCTTCGCTCAGCCGGTGAACTACATCGGCTTCTGGATCACGCTCGTGACCATCCTGCTGAGCGCGGTGGGTATGGTGGTCGCACCGCTCCTCGGTACCCACGACGCCGCGGGCAACCTCATCGGCGCATTCGCCTTGCCGGCCCTCAAAGGATTCGGCTTCGGCGTCGAGCCCGGCAAGGCGTGGCAGCCGCTGTGGCCGATGCTGTTCGTCACCATCGCCTGCGGGGCGATCTCCGGCTGGCACTCACTGGTCGGCTCGGTCGGCACCGCGAGGCAGCTCGAGTACGAGACGGACGGCCTGCCGGTCGGAGCCGGCGCGATGTTCGGCGAAAACGCACTGGCGCTGTTGTCGCTCACCGCGGTCTCCATTGCCGGAGCCGGCGGCGGCGGCGGCCGCTTCGCCATGGGAGTCGGCAAGCTCGTGTACGCCGGTACCTTCGGGCTGATCCCCGAGGTCTTCGGCACCGCGCTCGGCTTCGGCACCTTCGTGATGATCGTGCTCACGGTGACGCAACTGGTCTTCCGCGTGATGCGCGTGACGCTCACAGAATGGGTCGGCGAGGAGATCCCGCCGGTGCGCAACATGCACGTCTCGAGCCTCATTTCGATGATCCTCACGATGGCGCTCGTGCTGACCGGCACCTGGGTCTATCTGTGGCAGATGTTCGGCGCGTCCAACCAGCTGATGGCGGCCCTCGGCCTGCTGGTGGTGGCCGTGTGGCTCAAATCGGAGAAGCGCAACCCGAGCTTCGCGCTGCTGCCGATGATCTTCATGTACGTGACCACCCTGGCCGCGACCCTCATCACGGCGCGCAACCTCTACGTGACCATCGTGGCGAACCCGAAGATGTCGGGACTGCCCGTTGCCGGCGCGTGGGCCATGATCCTGGTCGCAGCGCTGTTGTTCGTGGCGGCCGTTCTCATCGGCTGGGACGGCTACAAGGCCTATACGCGCCACGGGACGAAGCCCGCCGCGGTCCCGCCTCCGGGGGCGGCGGTACGGCCAACCTAGCGGGATCGCGCGGTGTCAGGTGAACGCGCCCGCGGCAAGGGTCTGCACGGCAGCGAAGAAGCTCCGGGCACTCTGCCGGGAGTCCGGAAGGCGGAGGTGCAGTTGAAAGTTCGGCTCGCTGCGCCGCAGCGACAGCCGCCGTACGATGAGCCCGGAGCGAGCGGCCAGCGCCAGCAGCGCGTCGGCCTGTGCCAGTGCCGCGGCGCTGGCGTGGTGCACGACCGGTGTGCCGGCGTGCGCCGCCTTGCGCACCAGCCATTCGCGCGGCACGCGCTTGAGCGCTTCGCGTCCCGACCAGCTCGCCGGGTCGAGCGCTTCGAGCTCGAGTGCCGGCACGCGGCGCAGCGCGCCCCGGACGATCAGCGTGTCGGTGCGGCCGCGGCTGCGGCCGAACGCCCACAGCCAGGGCACGTCGCGCGGCTCGAGAAAGATGACCAGCGTCACGGCGGTGAACGGGTCCTTGCCGTCACGGATCGCCAGCTCGACTGCGCTCGAGCCGAGCCAGCGCACGGTCGTGCGCTCGCCCAGTGCCGGGAGCCCATCCTGCATCCAGCGCATCAGAGCGCGTCCTTTGCGCACGTTCCAGGTCGTGCCGGCGGCAAACCAGGCGACGACGGCGATCGCGGCGATTCCGATGAGCGTGGTCATCCCGGCGGAAACGATAGCACGCCGTTCCGCGGCCGGTGGCGGCAGACTCTGGCGGAGTTCCTCTACGGCATGTTCGGCTACGAGTTCGCGCAGCAGGCGCTTGAGATGCGCGCGGCGATGGAGACGCTGTTCATTCTCGGCCTCTTCGGCGACATGCTCGGCGTGCCGGTGCTGCCGCCTTACTACGGGCTGCGCCTGCTGCCCCACGTCGTGCCACAGATCGAGACGTGGAAGCGCCGCGTCCTGAGGGAGCGCGAGTTGGGCAGCGACCACGAGCACCACCTGCACGGCCTGTGACGAGGAGACTGCGGATGACCGAGCAAGACGAGGGAGCAACGCGCAAGAGCCTGTGGCAATCCATCCGCGAGACGATCTACGGGATGGCTGCCCACGACATGAGTCGCGCGGCGCTGCGCACGCGCGCGTCGATGGAGCACCTCTTCATCCTCATCACGATGGGCGATCTGCTCGGCATCCCGATTCTTCCGCCCTACTACAGCCTGCGGCTGCTCCCCTACGTGGTGCCGCAGATCGCCACCTGGAAGCGACGCATGCTGCGCGAGAAGGACGTCGCGGACGCGATGTTCTAGGAGCACGCACTTGGGCCTCAAAGACGTCTTTCTGCAACACCCCGAGCGGCGCTACATCATGTTCGGCGGCAAGGGCGGGCTCGGCAAGACCACTTTCTCGGCCGCGGCCGGCTATTGGCTCGCGAGCCAGGGCAAGAGGGTGCTGGTGTTCTCAGTGGATCCGCAGGCATCCCTCACCGACATCTTCAAGCGTGACATCTTCGGCAAGGGACCCGTGCCGATCATGAAAAACCTCTGGGCGCAGGAGATCGACGCCGACAGCCATATCCATGCCTACCAGCAGCAGATCCGCAAGAAGATTCTCGACATGTACGGGTTGCCGGCCGTGCCCGAGGAGATCGAGAACTACATCCAGGCGGCGAGCGCCGAGCCGGCCATGGAGGAAAGCGCGATCTTCGATGCCGTCGTCGACGTGGTCATGACGGGGGACTACGACTACTACATCTACGATCTCGTTCCGCTGGGTCACGCGCTCTACTACCTGTCGATGGCAAAGGTGTACGACGAGTGGATCAACAAGATCACCAGGCTGCGCGAGGAGATGCGCGAGTACGAGGAGATGGTCAGCCGGCTGCGGCGTGAGAAGACCACCGAGCAGGACCAGATCCTCCAGGAGCTTCTCTACATCAAGAATCGCATCAACACCTCTGCCGGCATCCTCACCGACAGGACCAAGACGGGCTTCTTCTTCGTAGTCATCCCGGAGGCCATGGTCATCGACGACACGCAGAAGGCGGCCCGGATGTTCGCCCAGTTCAACGTGCCGGTCGCCGGCTACGTCGTGAACCGGGTCATCCCGCACGAGCTGCTGGGGCAGAACATCCCCGAGTACCTGCGCCGCCGCATTGCCATGCAGGACCAGCACCTGCGCGACGTGCGCGCGGCCTTTGGTGACCAGGTGATGGCGCTGGTGCCGGAGATGGAGCGCGACGTCACCGGGCTGCCGATGATCGAGAAGCTGGCCGAAATCATGTTCGCCTGACGGAGACCATCATGGCAGACATCACCATGCCGATGGACCGTTACCTGCGCGAGCACGCGACGCTCAAGTACTTGTTCTTCGGGGGCAAGGGCGGCGTCGGCAAGACGGTGTTCGCGGGCGCGAGCGCCATCGGGCTCGCCCGCCAGGGCCGCCGGACTCTGCTGGTGTCCACCAATCCGGTGCATAGCCTCACCAGCCTCTTCGGCCAGGACATGCTCGGCAAGCACGTCTCCGTCGAGGGCGTGCCCAATCTCTGGGCTTACGAGATCGACACCCGCCAGAGCATCGAAGCAAAAAAGGTGGAGATCCGCGAGAAGATCCGCTGGTTCCTCAAGTTCGCCGACATCACCACCAAGGCCGACGACTTCGTGGAAACCGCAACCATGAATCCCGCCTTCGAGGAATCGGCGATGTTCGAGAACATGATCGACGTCATGTTCAAGAACGAGTACGACGCCTACGTCTTCGATACTGCGCCCACTGCCAACGCACGCCGCCTGCTCGGCATGTCGAAGATCTACTCGCTGTGGGTCAACAAGATGCTCAAGAGCCGCGAGGAGGCGCGCACCCTGCGGGAAATGCTCTCCTTCACCAAGAAGAAGGAGGAAGACCCGCTGATGACCTATCTCGTCTCGTTCCGCGACCGCATGGAGCACGCACGCGTGCTGCTCACCGATCCTGCGCTCACGGCGTTCTTCTTCGTGACGCTGCCGGAAGCGCTGCCGATCGCCGTGGTCACGCGCTTCATCCAGTGGTTCAAGGACTTCGGGATTCCGGTGGGCGGTGTGCTGGTGAACATGGTGATGGATCCGGCGGCGGCCGGTCCCGAAGCCGCCGAGTTCGTCAGGAACCGGGTGGCGATGCAGCAGGAGCACATGCAGACCATCTGGCGGGAGTTCGACGACAGCGTGCGGGCGATCGTGCCGCTGTTCGATACCGAGATCCGCGGCGTGCCGATGCTCAAGCGCCTGTGCGACGCCATTTTCCCGGACGCTGCGCCGCGCTCCTCGGGCTGAGTGCGACAAGTCGACCGAGCGGTCCGGGACCTGCAGCTGTCCGGGCGAGTTCCGGGCTTCCAGTATGTGGCGGTGGGCGCCGGCTCGACGCTCGTCGAAGCGTGCGCGGGCCAGGCGCAGCTCTCCGCGCGTCCGATGGCGCTCGATACGACGATGATGGCGTATTCGATGAGCAAGACGCTCACGGCCGCAGCCGTTCTGCAGCTCGTCGAACGTGGCCGCCTCGGTCTCGAGGACGCCGTGTCGCGCCATATTCCGTGGCAGCCGTACGGCACGGGCGTCACCGTGCGCGGGCTCCTGTCCCACACCGCGGGGCTTCCCAATCCCATTCCGCTGCGTTGGGTGCACCCGGCCGAACAGCACCCGGAGTTCGACGAAGGCGCTGCGCTCCGCAGCGTGCTGTCAAGGCACCGAAGACTCGTCAGCCGGCCGGGAACGCGCTTCGCCTACTCCAATATCGGCTACTGGCTCCTCGGGGCACTGGTCGAACAGGTGGCGAGCGAAGCTTTTACTTCCTATGTCGCGCGGCACCTGTTCGCGCCGCTCGAACTCCGAACTGGCGAAATGGCTTACGCGATCCCCGACCCGGGCAGGCATGCCACAGGATATCTGGAACGCTTCTCGGCGCTGAGTCTTTTCAAGCCGCTGTTGCTCGATCGCCGCCTGATCGATCGCGCCGTCGGTCGCTGGGTCGGCCTACGGGCGCACTACCCCGACGGGCCTGCCTTCGGTGGCATCGTCGCCACCGCAGGCGCCTTCGGAAGATTCCTGCAGGATCAGCTGCGCGCTCGCTCACGGCTCTGCGGCGAAGCGGCGCAGGCCCGCTTCTTCGAACAGCAGCGAACGGCGCACGGCCTGATTCCCATGACGCTGGGCTGGCACATGGGCTCGCTGGGTCCCTATCGCTATTTCTTCAAGGAGGGCGGTGGTGGGGGCTTCCGCAGCATGATGCGGCTGTACAGGAGCCGGGGCATCGGCACCGTGCTCATGGCGAACGCGACGACGGTGAAAGTCGGCGGGATTCTGGATCGTCTGGACAATGAGCTGCTCGCGGCCACGGGCTGCTAGCGGCCACCGCTGCGGCCCTGCACGTATTCGCAGGCGCTTTGCAGCGTCCCGAGCTGCGGATAGTCCTGCTCGGGGATGTCCAGGTGGAATGCCTCGCTGATCGCCACGGCGAAGTGCAGCCGGTCCATCGAGTCGAAATCGACCTGATCGCGCAGCTGGCGTCGCGGGTCGATGGTCGCCGGATCGATATCGGGCGCGATCTCCGTAAGGAGCGCCAGCAGGCGGCTGCGGACTTCGCTGTCTTGCATGGGAGTCGCCATGGTTTCCCCTAGAGCTTCTCCGGATCCGCCAGCAGCGCGGCGATCGCCTGCAGGAAACGCGACCCGCTGCGGCCGTCCGTGACGCGGTGATCGGCCGCGAGCGTCAGGTGGAGCAGCGGCCGCACGACTACGGCACCCGCCTGCGCCCACGCTTGCTCCGCGATGCGACCGGCTCCGACGATCGCCACCTGTGGAGCGTGGATGATGGGATAGAGTGTCTCCACGCCCTCCTCACCCAGGCTGGTGACGGTGATGGTTGCCGCCGTGAACTCGCTCGAGCGCATGCGACCGGCGCGAACCCGCCGGACGAGATCGCTGAACTCGCGCATCAGCGTCTTGAGATCCTTGCGGTCCGCGTCGAGCAGCGCGGGCGCCACCAGGCCGCCGCCCCGCAGGGCGATGGCGCTGCCCACGTGCACCGGCGCCACGCGCTCGAAGCGCCCCTCGCGGAAGTAGCCGTTGAAGCCCTCGATGCGCGCGGCGGCGAGCGCCACGGCCTTGGTGAGCAGTACACCCTCGATCAGCCGCTCCTGGATCGGGAGCGTGGCATTCTGGCGTGCCAGCCACTCGCGTGCCGGCCCGAAATCGACCGTGAGTCCGAGGTAGTAGTGGGGAATCTCACGCTTCGCCCTGGCCATCGCGCTTCCGATGACGGCGCGCATGGCGCTGCGCGCGTCCTCCGCCGGTGCCTGCGCCCGCGCCGCCAGGCGCTCGACATCCTCGATGTGCAGGACGCCGCCGGCCGCTTGCTGCGCCAGGACCTCGAGCGAAACGCCGAGCTCCTGCGCCCGACGTCGCGCCGCGGGTGATATGCGCGTAAGGCCGCCGGTCCCGGCAGCCTCACGCGGCGCGCCCGGGGTGGCCGGCGTCGCCGCGACAACCGCGGGAGGTGCCTGGGGCGGCGGCTGCGGTGCGCTGGCGACCGCCGCTGCCGCCGTACCCGCCACGCTCAGCCGCGCGAGCACCGCCCCCACGGCCACCTTGGCTCCCGGCGCGACGTCGAGCGCGGTCACGGTGCCATCCTCGAAGCACTCGACGTCGATGAGACCCTTCTGCGTCTCGACGACCGCGATGGCTTCGCCGCGCCGCACTGCCTCGCCCGGCTGCTTCAGCCACTGCGCGAGCGTCGCGCTCTCCATGTCTGCGCCGAGCGAGGGCAGGCGAAAGTCGATCTGCATCAGCCTACTCGGCGCGACTCATCAGACGCTGCACGGTCTGAATGATGCGCTCGGGACTCGGCAGCGCGGCGTCCTCCAGATGCTTCGGATACGGCACCGGTACCTCTGCCGTGCACACTCGCGCCACCGGCGCATCCAGGTCGTAGAAGGCCTGCTCCACGATCCGGGTGGTGATCTCCGCGGCGATACTGCCACTGCGCCAGCCCTCGTCGACGATGACGGCACGGCGCGTACGCCGCACCGCGGCCATGATCGCCGCATCATCGAGCGGCCGCAGCGTGCGCAGATCCAGCACCTCGGCCTCGATCCCCTGCCCCGCCAGCTGCTCGGCTGCCGTCAGGCACTTGTGCAGGCTTCCGCCGTAGGTGATGAGCACCAGGTCGCGGCCACTGCGGCGCACGGCCGCATGATCGATCTCGACGCCGGTGAGTGATGGACTGAGCTCGCCCTCCATGTTGTAGAGGAAGATATGCTCGAACAGCAGCACCGGATCCGGACAGGCGAGCGCGGCCGCGAGCATGAAGCGCGCGTCATCGATCGTCGCAGGTGTCACCACTCTCAGACCCGGAATGTGCGCGTACCAACCCTCCAGACTGTGCGAATGCTGGGCCGCGAGCTGCCGGCCGGCACCGGTCGCCATGCGGATCACGAGCGGCACGCTGATCTGGCCGCCCGACATGTGACAGAGCGTCGCCGCGTTGTTGAGAATCTGGTCGAGCGCCAGCAGGCTGAAATTCACCGTCATGATCTCGACGATCGGGCGCAGGCCGCCGATGGCCGCACCGATGCCGGCGCCGACGAAGGCTGACTCGGACAGCGGCGTATCGCGGATGCGCTCCGGGCCAAACTCCTGCAGCAGCCCCTTGGTGACCGCATAGCAGCCCCCATAGCGGCCGATGTCCTCGCCCATGAGAAAGATACGCGCGTCAGCGTGCAGCGCCGCGCGCAGCCCCTCGCGCGCCGCGTCACGGTACGACATGCGCCCAGCGAGCGGCTCAGGCATGAGGCAGCTCCGCGTAGACGAAGCGCTCGAGCTGCTCGACCGGCTCCCAGCCGGCGCGCTCGGCAAACTCCACCGCCGCCGCCACTTCGCTGCGCGCTTCACGCTCGAGCCGCTGGTAGTCCTCCTCGCTCATCAGGCCCTGAGCCTTGAGCCGCGTCGTCAGGCTGATGAGCGGTCCCTTCTTCTGCCAGGCCTCGATCTCGGCCTTGTCGCGATAGAGCTGGGCGTCGAACATCGAATGCCCGCGGAAGCGGTAGGTGCGCAGCTCGAGCAGCACAGGCCCCGCGCCGGCCCGCATGCGCGCCACGGCAGCGCGCGTGGCGTCCTCGACGGCGAACACATCCATGCCGTCCACCGCCTGCGCCTCGAGGCCGTAGGGCCGCGCTTTGGTGGTAATGTCGAGTTGTGATTCGGCGCGCTCGATCGCGGTGCCCATCGCGTAGAGGTTGTTCTCGCACAGGAACAGGAGCGGCAACTGCCACAGGGCGGCCAGATTGAGCGATTCGTGGAATTCACCTTCCGCGACCGCACCGTCACCGAAGAGGCATGCGGTCACGGCTTTCTGGCGCTGCAGCTTCTGCGCCAGCGCCAGGCCGAGCGACAGCGGCAGCCCGCCACCGACGATGGCGTTGCCGCCGTAGAAACGCTTGCCGACGTCAAAGATGTGCATGGACCCGCCGCGCCCGCGACTCGAGCCGCTCTCCCTGCCGTACATCTCAGCCATGAGGGCATTCATCGGCAGGCCGCGCGCCAGGGCGTGACCGTGCTCGCGGTAGGTGGAGACCACCGCATCGGTCGGCTCGAGCCCCTGCATGGTGCCCACGGCAACCGCCTCCTCGCCGTTGCAGAGATGGAGGAAGCCGCGGATCTTCAGTTCCCCGTAGAGCTGCACGCAGGCGTCCTCGAAGCAGCGGATACGCAGCATCTCCCGCAGCAGGCGCAGGCCGCGCTCACGCGTCACGGGAGCTCGCGCCTCGTTCATGTGCCCGCCTCGAGTGTCGACAGATCACCCTCGGGCAGGCCGAGCTCGCGCGCGCGCAACAGGCGCCGCATGATCTTGCCGCTGCGCGTACGCGGCAGGGCCGCCGAGAAGGCAATCTCGCGCGGCGCTACCGCGGCGCCGAGCGCGCGCCGCGCGTGTGCCATCAGACTCCGACGCAGCTCCTCGCTCTGCACGACCCCGTCCTTGAGCTCGACGAAGGCCTTCACCGCCTGGCCGGCGATCGGGTCGGGCACGCCGATGACGCCGACCTGCGCGACGGCGGCATGGGACATCAGGCAGCTCTCGATCTCGAAGGGGCTGATCAGATGCCCGGCGGACTTGATGACGTCGTCGGCCCGGCCGATGAACCAGAAATATCCTTCACGATCGCGGCGCGCCAGGTCGCCGGCAAGGTACCAGCCGTCGGCGAATGCGGCCCGATAACGCTGCTCGTCCCCGAGGTAGGCGCTGAACATCGAAGGCCACCCCGGACGCAGCGCGATCTCTCCGACCTCATCGGGCGATTCGACGACCTCGAGGCGGTTGGCGGCGCCGCGACGCACCACGCGGATCTCGACGCCGGGTATCGCCCGTCCCATCGCCCCGGGCAGAACATCGCAGCCATAGAAGTTCGCAATCATGATGGCGCCCGATTCGGTCTGCCACCAGGTGTCATGGAACGGCATGCCGAAGACTTCCGTGCCCCAGAGCACCGCTTCGGCGTTCAGCGGCTCGCCCACGCTCAGCATGAGTCGCAGATCGGGGTAGGACTGCGCGCGCGCCAGCGCCGTGCCGGCTTTCATCAGCATTCGAATCGCGGTCGGAGCGGTGTACCAGACGCTGACGTGCTCCTCCGCGAGGATCCGGTACCAACGCTGCGGCTCGAACTCCTCGCGATCGACGATCATCCTGGCACCGCGCGTGAGCGGACCGATGACCCCATAGGCGACCCCCGTCACCCAACCCGGGTCCGCCGTGCACCAATAGGTCTCCTGCGGATGCAGGTCCAGCACGAGCTTGCTGGTGGCATGCTGCGCGATGACCGCCGCGTGCGTGAGCGTCACGCCTTTGGGCTTTCCGGTCGTCCCGCTCGTGAAGTGCAGCAGCGCAACCTCGCCCTCGCGCGTCGGGGCTGCCGCGCACTCCTCGCCGGCGGCACGCAGCAGCGCGGCGAGGTCCGCGGTGCCCGCAGGCGGCTCGCCCGCACCCGGCTCGCGCACCAGCAGCACGTGCCGCAGGTCCGGAAGTGCCGCCCGGATCGGCGCCACTTTGCGCCGGTAGAGATCCTCATTGGTCACCAGCACGCGTGCCCGGCCGAGCTGCAGGCGCGTCTTCAGCGGCTCAGGACCGAAAGCGGAGAACAGCGCACCGCACACCCGGCCGGCGCGCACCGTGCCCAATACCGCGGTAAACAACTCGGGCGTGCGCCCGAGCAGCGTCGCGACGCACTCGCCACGCGCCACCCGCAGCGACTCAAGCAGGTTGCCAAAGCGGCTGCAGGACTTGAGCAGATCCGCGTAGCTCAGATCGCTGCGGCGCCATTCGCGATCGATGAAGCGCGCGGCGAGACAGGCGCCGAGCCCGGCGGCCACCTGGCGGTCAAGCGCCTCATAACCCATGTTGAGGCCCCCGTCTGGCAGGCCGGCGAGCTCCGCCCGCGCGCTCTCCCAGGTGAACGAGCGGCACGCGGCGTCGTAGTCAGACAGGTACGGTGCGACGCGTTGACTGTCCGCGGGCTTGTGGATCGCAGCTGAAGGCATTTTGAAGTCTTGTCGGCGCTGAGGCTCTTGGCCCGTGATTGACTTCTTCGCGCACAGTCATCCGATCAGGCAGCGCGTGCAATACGGACAATCCGCAATCCCCGTGGGCTGTGCCGCGAATCCGTAGAACTCACGAATCGCTTCGCGGCGAAGAAGAGCGTATGAGGAAGGGGTCCCTTCCACGGGGAGACTACGATGGATAAGAAGTGGCTGAGTGCCTACCCGCCGGGCGTCGGCGATGCGGTCGATGTCGATGCATTTCGTTCGCTCGCCGAGCTCTTCGACGACAGCTGTCGGCGCTACAGCGACCGCCCCGCGTACCACAATCTCGGGGTGACGCTGACGTTCCGCGAGCTCGAGCGCCTGTCGAGGGATTTCGCCGCGCATCTGCTGGCACAGGGCCTCGCGCGCGGCGATCGCGTGGCGCTGATGCTGCCGAACGTGCTGCAGTATCCGGTCGCGATGTTCGGCGCGCTGCGCGCCGGGCTCACGGTGGTCAACACCAACCCGCTCTACACCCCGCGCGAGCTCCGCCACCAGCTCGTCGACTCGGGCGCGCGTGCCATCGTCATCCTCGAGAACTTCGCGCACGTGTTCGAGCAGGTCCGCTCCGATACCCAGGTCGAGCACGTAGTCACGGCAACCCTGGGCGATCTGGCGCCGTTTCCCAAGCGGGTCGCCGTGAATTTCGTGGCCCGGCGCTTGAAGCACCTCGTCCCGCGCTTCGATCTGCCGGGCGCCCTGCCGTTCCGGCAGGCGCTCGCGCAGGGTGCACGGCAGCAATTCCAGGCACCCGCGATCAAGGCTGAGGACTGCGCGTTTCTGCAGTACACGGGCGGCACGACCGGCGTTGCCAAGGGAGCGATGCTCACCCATCGCAACATGGTCGCGAACCTGATGCAGATCGGCGCTCTGTGGGGCAGTCTGATCGAGTCCGGACGGGAGGTAGTCATCACGCCGCTGCCGCTCTATCACGTCTTCTGTCTCACGTGTAATTGCCTGCTGCAACTGCGGCACGGCGGGCTCAATGTGCTCATCACCAACCCTCGCGACATCCCCGCCTTCATCAGCGAGCTCGGCAAGTGGCGCTTCTCGATGATCACGGGCGTCAACACGCTCTTCAACGCGCTGCTCGGCCATCCGCGCTTCGCGCACCTGGATTTCTCCAACCTGAAGCTCGGCGCGGCCGGCGGCATGGCCCTGCATCCGAGCGTCGCTGAGAAATGGCAGCGAATCACCGGCAAGCCACTGGTGGAAGGCTACGGCCTGACCGAAGCCTCGCCGGTCGTGACCTGCAATCCCTTCGGGGCACCGCAGGTCGGAACCGTCGGCGTGCCGCTGCCCGCCACCGACATCAGCATTCGCGAAGGCGACGTCGAGGTGCCGCTCGGGCAGCCCGGCGAGCTGTGCGTGCGCGGGCCGCAGGTGATGCCGGGCTACTGGAACCGGCCCGAGGAGACCGCCAAGACGCGCACGGCCGACGGCTGGCTGCGCACCGGCGACATCGCGGTCGCGCAGGCGGACGGGTTCCTGAAGATCGTCGACCGCATCAAGGATCTCATCATCGTCTCGGGATTCAAGGTGTTTCCGAACGAGATCGAGGCCGTGGTCAGCGAGCACCCGGCCGTGCTCGAGTGCGGCTGCATCGGGGTTCCCGACGCCCGTTCCGGGCAGGCCGTGAAGATCTTCGTGGTGCTGCGGCCCGGCGCCACGCTCACCGCCGAGGAGCTCTCCGAGCACTGCCGCCAGCGCCTGACCGGGTACAAGCTGCCGAAGCACATCGAATTCCGCCCGAGTTTGCCGAAGAGCAATATCGGCAAGATCCTGCGGCGCGAGCTCGCACAGGAGGAAGCCTCGCGCGCCGCCTGAGCCCGCACCCGGATGAGGCGGCTACCAGTGTATGCCGTGCATCAGCGAGGCAAACGCCATCATGTCCGGCGTCGCGATCGCATCCGACCCCTGTGCCGCTCCGGCCGCTTCTGAATCCGGGAAGATCCTGAAGCTTTCGCTCATGAGCGCCGTGCCAAGGCGCGGCGCGAACACCTCCACCAGCTGTGCGAGGGTGCCGAGCCCGGTCGCCAGCCGCTCGGGGCGCCCGATGATCGCATCGCACACCATGTCGGCGGCGCGCTCCGGCCCGATCAGGTTGAACTGCCGGTAAATCCGCGTCGGTTCCACCATCGGCGTGCGCACCAGGGGGAGATTCACCACGCTGAAGTGGACGCCGCGGCCGCTGTACTCGGCGGCCGCGCAGCGCGTAAAGGCCTCCAGGGCGGCTTTCGAGGCGTTGTACGCCGCGAAGCGCACGGCATTGCTCAGCACCCCGATCGAGGAGATGTTGATCACCTGGCCGCCTCCCCGCTGCACCATCGCCGGAAGGAGCGCGAGCGTCATGCGCACCGCCGCGAAGTAATTGAGGCGCATGACCCGTTCGTAGTCGTGAAAGCGATCGTAGGTGTGCTCGATCGCGCGCCGGATCGACCGGCCCGCGTTATTGATGAGGATGTCGACGCCGCCGTGCTCGGCAGCCAGGCGCGCGATCAGCTGCGCACACGCTGCCTCATCGGTGATGTCGCACGGGTAGACGCTCGCCGCCGCTCCCTGCTCCTGGATGGCCGCGCGCACCGCCTCGAGCTTCTGCGGATCGCGCGCCACGATCAGCACCTGCGCCCCGGCTGCGGCGAGCTTCAGGGCGGTCGCACGGCCGATGCCGGAGGAGCCGCCCGTGATCAGAACCCGCTTGCCGCGCACCGCCTGCTTGAGATTGCGGGCCTTGAACAGGTCCGGGTCGAGATGTCGCTCCCAGTAGTCCCAGAGCCGCCACGCGTAGTCCTCGAGCGGCGGTACCTGGATACCCGCTTCCCCGAGCAGACGCTGCGCCTGGGTGCTGTCGAAGCGGGTCGGATAATTCAGCAGCGCGATGAGCGAGCTCGGGATCGCGAGCTCACGCAGGAACTGCTTCCCCAGGCGGCGCAGCGGCTGCAGCCGCGCGCGTGCGACCCTGCCCACGGAGTCGAGCGCCTCGATGGCCGGCGCCTCCAGGCGCAGCGTCATCGTCGGAGCGTGCGCGGCGCGTGCGAAGACGTTGTTCACCTCGCCGACGCGGCGGTCGCGCGGGTCGGTGAGGTGAAAGCAGCGCCCGTCCTGTCCGGGAACATGCGCCAGGTGGGCAATGGCCGCCGCGACGAAATCCACCGGCACCAGGTTGATGTGTCCGCCCTCGAAGCCGATGAGCGGCACCCAGCGCGGCAGCGCGTCGCGCAGCTTCTGAATGAGCTTGAACACGTAGTAGGGACCGTCGATCTTGTCCATCTCGCCGGTCCGCGAGTGGCCGACGACCATGCCCGGGCGATAGACCCGCCAGGGGATGCGGCACGAGCTGCGAACCAGTGCTTCGGACTCATGTTTGGTCCGGAAATACGGGTGGTCGAGCCCGCAGGCCTCCTCGAACATGGCCTCGGTGAAGGTTCCGGGGTAGAGACCGGCGCTGGCGATCGAGCTGACGAGATGGAAGCAGCCCGCCTGTACTGCGTGGGCGAAGTCGAGCGCGCTGCGCGTGCCGCTCACATTGGCGCGCTCAAGCTCGGCCTCGCCGGCGCCGAGGTCGTAGAGCGCTCCGAGGTGCATGAAGTGGCTGATCTTTCCCCGCAGGTGCGCGGGATCGGCCACGCCGAGCAGCGGCTGCTCGAGATCCCCTTCGACCGGTACGAGTAAAGCCCCCTGGGCGCCGCAATCCCGCACCACGCGCTCGAAGCGCGCCCGCGAGCCGGGTCTGACGAGCAGATAGACCGGCTTGCCCCGCTCGGCAAGTGCCGCAACCAGATGGCGGCCGATGAAACCGGTCCCTCCGGTGACGAAGTATCCCATCTGATCCACGTATCCCGCAGACGCGCTGCCGGCTACGCTACGCCGGAGCCCCGGTTTGCCTATCGTGGTAAACCGAAGGTCACAAGCAGGCGGCGATGCGCCACAGTGTGCTGCCATGAGCACCGTGGAGCGCGTCTCCGGGGCCGATCGTGCCTGGCTGCTGATGGAGCGGCCCACGAATCTGATGGTCGTCGTGGGCCTGATCGTCCTCGGTCCTGGCCTCGATCGTGCGCGCTATCGCGAGATCATCGCCAAACGCTTCCTCGCGCATGCGCGTTTTCGCTGTGTCCCCGTCGCCGACGCCCTCGGCGCGACCTGGGTCGAATCCGAGCAATTCAACCTCGACGATCACATCGCGTGGGTCGCACTGCCTGAGCCTGGCTCGCAGCGCGAGCTCGAGGCGCTGCTCGGCGAGCTGGCGAGCACACCATTCAATCCGGGACGACCTCTGTGGATGTTCCACGTCGTCGAGGGCTATCGAGGTGGCTGCGCCATCATCACGCGGATCCATCATTCGTATGCCGACGGGATCGCACTGGTGCGGGTGCTCTTGTCCATGACCGACGAGGCGGGCACAGGCAAGCACGACGAGAGCGCCGAGCCGCCGCCCTCCGGCTTTCTGCTGGGATTCGCCGATCTCATGCCGCCGCCGGTCGCCGCCGCGCTGCGCGAGGGAATGGATCTCATGGGGTCAGGCGTCGGATACCTTCTGCACCCCGCACAGGCCGCCGGCGTGGCCCGCGATGCCTTCGCGTACAGCACCGAGCTGCTGCACATCGCGGCGCTCTCGGATGACCCGCCGACGCGCCTCAAGCTACCGCTGTCAGGGGCGCGTCGTGCCGCGTGGGCGGAGCCCTTTTCGCTCGCCGAGGTGCGGACCGTCGCCCAGGTGCTCGGTTGCACGGTGAACGATGTGCTGCTCTCGACGCTCACCGGCGCCCTGGGCCGCTATCTCGCCTCGCAAGGCGATGACCTCACGGACCTGAAGATCCGGGCGGTCGTGCCGGTGAATCTGCGCGCGGAGGACGAGCCTCCGACCCTCGGCAACCGCTTCGGGCTGGTCTTCGCCGAGCTTCCCATAGGGCTCCGGCACCCGCTCGAGCGACTCTACGCCGTGCGCGCCGCGATGCAGGACCTGAAGGGCTCTTCGCAGGCGGCGGCGACCCTCGGACTGATGTCGGTCGTGGGCACGCTGCCCTCGCCGGTGGCTGAGCCGACGACCGCGCTCTTCAGCGCCAAGGCGAGCCTGGTCGTCTCGAATCTGCCGGGTCCGCGCGAGCCGTTGCACCTCGCCGGAGCCGAGATCACGCAGGTGCTCTTCTGGGTGCCCGAGGCCGGCAGCATCGGCACGGGCGTCAGCATGCTCACCTACCGGGGCGACGTGCAGTTCGGCGTGATCTCCGACCGGGAGATGATTCCGCGCCCCGACGAGCTGGTTGCCCTCATCGTTCCGGAGTTCGAGCGGCTCGTGTATCTGGTGCTGCTCGGCGGCGCAACGCTGCTCGGCTAGCTGCGCTCGGCGTACCCCACATCGAGAGCCTCCATGGCGTCGTGCGGCTCGCATGCCGCGGCACGACGGTACAGTGACTGCGCCTGCTCGCAGTAGCGATCGGCATCGAGCAGCAGCAGGCCGCGCGCGTGCTCGATGTGCACTATCGCGCAAGCGGGCGCGAGCTGCGCCGCGCGGCGAAAGTGCTCGAGCGCCGCGTCGCGCGATGCGCCATAGGTGAGACTGGCGGCCAGCGTGCCGAGCTGGCCCACGATCTCGGCGTGATAGAGACCGAAGGCAAGACGAGCCTCGGCATGACGCGGCTCGAGCTCGAGTGTCCGCTCGAGATGCGTGCGTACGCGGCCCGCGAGGCCCTGAGCCAGCGCCTTGAGAATCGAGATGCGCTGACTGTAGCGTCCGAGCACCAGCGCCAGCATGTAGTGCGCATTCGGGTACTCGGGCAGCTGGGCCACGGCGGCCTCGCCCCGGGTGATGGCGGTCGTGAGCATGCGCAGCTTCTGCGACTCACTCCCTGCGCCATAGAGGATCTGCACCGCCACCGATTTGTTGGCGACCGTTGCCCCCGGGGGCCCGAGCCTGCCACCGAGCTCGACCGCAGCGTCGAAATCGCCGGCGTGAAACTGCCGCCATGCCTCCTGCAGCTGCTCCGCCACAGCTCCGGCCCCGCCCCCCGCCGCGACCAGATCCGCAAATCGCAGCTCCTGCCGCGCCCAGGCTGCGATCCGCCGCACGTCAGGCCAGGGCTCGCGGTCCGAAAGGTGCAGCCGCTCCCACTCCCGGCGGAGCCTGTCCCCCGCGTAACGGTAGGCCCTGCGTTCCGGCTCATCCTTCCTGCGCATCACGCTCATTCGGCAAGTACGCATCCACATCGCCCCATCTGGTTCCTATAGTAGGTTCGTCGATTGGAGTGATGAGCCCGTAATTACCCATAGGTAGTTACGCATATAGACAGTCACAGCGAAGGGGACATCAGATGGCTACCAACAGGAGAATCCGCAGAATAGCCCGCCGCCGCGCGGCAAGCGGCGCGCAGCAGCGGCTGCTGGGAACGGTGCATCAGATCTGGCTGGCGGGACTTGGGGCGGCGTCCAAGGCAAGTGAGGGAGCTCCCCGGTTGTTCGAGGAGCTGGTATCGGAGGGCGCGCGCGTTCAGGCCAAGCAGCGCGGTGCTGCTGACAAGATCGTGAAGGGTCTGATGGAGGCCGTAAACGCCCGCGTCGGTGAAGTGCGCGGCCAGGCGACCGACACGCTGAATAGCCTCGAGAAGATCTTTCAGACGCGCGTGCACCGGGCGTTGACGCAGCTGGGCGTGCCGAGCGCCGAGGAGGTCGAGGGTCTCAGCAAGCGCATCGACATGCTGAATGACAACATCGACAAGCTTGCCGGGGCGCGCAGGATCAGGGCGCGCGTGGCACGCAAGGCGTCCGTGGCGGCAGCCGCGCACTAGGCGGCGATGCTGACCATACAGTCCGCTCGGCGGGGCCGTGCGGGCGGCAAGCTTGGGGTGGCCCTCGCAGGCGGAGGGCCGCTCGGAGCCTTCTACGAGCTCGGCGTTCTGCACGCGCTCGGGGAAGCACTCACTGGGCGCGATCTCACGGATCTGGACGTCTACGTCGGTGTCAGCTCCGGCTCGTTTCTGGCGGCGAGTCTGGCCAACGGGATTGACACGACCTCGATAGGGGACACCGCGATCTACAACGAGGGCCCGCGCGGGCTTGCGCCCGATATGTTCCTGCAGCCGGCCCTGGGCGACTACAGCCGGCGAATCGCCCGCCTGCCCGCGGTGCTGGCGGGGGTCGCGGGCCAATATGCGCGTGACCCGCTGGGCAGCGGCTGGCAGACCCTGCTCGGGGCGTTGGCAAAAATCACGCCGACGGCCGTCTTCGACAACCGCCCCATGGAGACGTACCTGCACGAGACTTACGCCAGCGCCGGACATACCGACGACTTTCGCAGGCTCCGCGCGCGGCTCTACATCGTCGCCACTCGTCTCAGCACCGGCGAATCGGTGACGTTCGGTGATGCGGGATACGAGCACGTGCCGATCTCGCGTGCCATCATCGCCAGCGCCGCGCTCCCCGGTCTCTACCCTGCCGTCGAGGTCGACGGGCGCCATTACGTCGACGGCGCCCTGATCCGCACGATGCACGCCTCACTTGCGCTCGAAGCGGGCTGCGACCTCGTGATCTGCATCAACCCGCTGGTGCCGTTCGACTCCACACATGCCCGCGGCCGCAGCTACAGCAACCTGGCCGACGCAGGCCTGCCGGCCATTCTCGGACAGACGTTCCGGGCGCTGATTCATTCGCGCATGCAGGTGGGTATGAACAGCTACCGCGTGCGCTTTCCCCACGCCGATACGCTTCTCATCGAGCCCGACCGGCGTGACGAGATCCTGTTCTTCACCAATGTGTTCCGCTATGCCGGCCGGCATCGACTGGTCGATCACGCCTACCGGCAGACCCGGCGCGACCTGCTGCGACAGGCGCGCACGCTGGCGCCGCTGCTCCGACGGCACGGTCTGCGGCTCGACATGGAGATCCTGCGTGACCGGCACCGCAGCTTCTCGACCGCCGCGCGCGAGCGCGCCCGGCACGCCCGTCAGGCTTGCCGGCGCCTCGATCAGGCGCTCGGGCGACTCGAGCGTCTCGTGCCGCCCGCGAGTCACGGCAGCTAGTGGGTCCGTGGCGGCGCGATTCTGGCGGTCCATGCTGGGGGTTGAGCTCGCCTTCGCGGCCGCGCTGGCCGCGCTGCTGGCGGCCGGACTGTCCCTGCCGCTTGGCGCCGCGCTCGTGGTTTCACTGGCACTGTTGCTGTTGGTTCCGGGGCTGTTGGTCGCTGTCTCGTTCGTGATCGCTGCCCTGCTCGCACCCGTCGTCCCCACCGGCCTCGTCCACAAGGCGCGCGCACTGCTCACCGAAGCCGTCGAGCTCCACCTCGCGGCTCTCACCATGGCGCTGCCCCGATCCCTGCTGCGCACTGTGGACCTCGACGAGGCCGCGCCCGATGAGCGTTCCGATCGGCCGCTGCTCCTCATTCACGGTATCGTCTGTAACCACAACATCTGGCGACCGTGGCTCAAGCGTCTGCGGGCCGCGGGTTTCGGTCCGGTCCGCGCGGTCAACCTCGAGCCGCTGTTCGCCGACATCGAGGTGCACGCCGCGCGAGTCGCGCGGGAGCTGCGTGCCCTGCAGCGCAACGCCAACGGCGCCCGTGTCTCGATCATCGCCCACAGCATGGGCGGGCTGGTGGCGCGTGCCGCACTGCGCCTGCTCGGCCCGGGCACCATCCACCGGATCGTCACCATTGCTTCGCCGCATCACGGCACACGGCTGGCACGCTGCGCGCTCCCACCCCTGCGGCAGATGTCCCCGGACTCTCCCTGGCTGCGCTCGCTCAACACCGCGCAGGAAGGACATTTCGCCGCCCCCGTGACCAGCATCTACAGCCTCGAGGACAACCTCGTCGTGCCGCCGCGCAGCGCCCGGCTCGCAGGCGCACCGGCTCACGAGCTGCGCGGCTTCGGACACCTGGGGGTGCTCAGCTCGCGCCGTGCGATCGAGCAGACCCTGGCGGCGCTGGCGGACGCGTGAACGACCAGCCCCCGGTCGATGATATCGAGGGTCTGCTGGCACGCCGCCGCGCGCTCGAGGCACGGGCGTCGGGCAGTCCGGGACTCACCGAACGGCTGCGCGCGTTGCGGGCCTGGCAGGCGCGGCGACTGGCGCGGACCTACGAGGGACTGCGCCGCGATCCGCGCTATACGGCGGCGGTGGAGTTCTTCCTGAACGACCTCTACGGCCCGCACGACTTCAGCCGTCGTGATCAGGAGTTGAGCCGGGCAGTGGCCGCTCTCAGGCGCACGCTGTCTGCGGCGCTGCTGGCGGTGCTGGCGAAGGCGATCGAGCTTGACGTGCTGACGGTAGAGCTCGACCACGGAATGCTGGAGCACCTCAAGGAGCCTCCCCTGAACGAGGCCTCCTATGCGATGGCGTACCGCGCGCTCGGCAGGGCTGCGGCGCGCCAGCGCCAGATCGATCTCACGGTCAGTATTGGCGCCGACCTCGAGCGGCTGGTGCGCCACCGCTGGATAGGATTGGCGCTGCGGGCGGCGCATCTGCCGGCACGCGCGACCGGCTTCGGCGTCCTGCAGCAGTTCCTGGAGCGTGGCTTTGCCGCGTTCAGCGGCATGGGCAGTGCGCGCCCGCTGCTGCAGACGATTCGCGAGCGTGAGACATTACTGATGGAGGCGCTGTTGCGCGCTGACCCCTCGGTCAGCGCCCTCCTCGCTCCCGAGGTACCTGTCGATGCCCGAGCCTAGCTACGACTACATCATCGTGGGCGCCGGCTCCGCCGGCTGCGTCCTCGCCAACCGGCTCTCGGCACGGCCGGATCTCCGGATACTACTGCTCGAAGCAGGCGGAGCGGACCGCAATCCGTTCATCCACATGCCGGCCGGTCTCGCCCGGCTGGTCGGCAATCGGCAGATCAACTGGCGCTATCGCACCGAACCCGAGCCCGAGCTTGCCGGCCGGCGCTTGTACTGGCCGCGGGGTCGGGTGCTCGGCGGCAGCAGCTCCATCAACGCCATGTGCTACACGCGCGGGCATCCGCTCGATTATGCCGAGTGGGCCGCTGCGGTCTCGAGCGCCTGGAGCTACGCGGGCGTTCTGCCCTATTTCCTCAAGGCCGAGGACCAGGCGCGCGGCGCCAGCGAGTTCCACGGCGCCGGTGGTCCACTGGCGGTGGAGGATCTGCGCTTCCGCAATCCGCTGAGCGCCGTATTCGTCGAGGCCGCGGCCGCCTGCGGCCTGCCCCGCAACGCCGATTTCAACGGTGCAAGCCAGGAAGGTGTGGGCTTCTACCAGGTCACGCAGCGCCGCGGCCGCCGCTGCAGCGCCGCCACGGCATACCTCCGCCCCGCGCGATCCCGTGTCAATCTCGAGATCCGCACGCATTGCCTCGCCGCGCGCATCTGGTTTGAGGGCAGGCGCGCGGCGGGCGTGGAATACCTGCACCGCGGCGTGCCCACCCGGGCGCGCGCCGAGCGCGAGGTTCTGCTGGCCGGCGGCGCCATTGGATCTCCCCAGCTCTTGCTGCTCTCGGGCATCGGACCGGCGGATGAGCTGCGCGCGCTCGACACGCCGGTCGTCGCCGATCTTGCGGAGGTCGGCCGCAACCTGCAGGACCATCTGGACTTCTGCACGCTGAGCAAGTGCCGCCGCGCCATCACCTATGACTTCACCCGCGCTCAGGAGCTCGGCGTGCTGCTGCGGTATCTGCTCACCCGTTCCGGTCCCGGTGTCAGCAACATTGCCGAAGCCGGGGCGTTCGTCCGCAGCCCGCTCGCGCCGGACCCGCGCCCGGACATCCAGCTGCACTTCGTTCCGGCGCAACTGGATGACCATGGACGCAACCGCCTCGAGGGCCACGGGTTCACGATACACGCCTGCGTCCTGCGTCCCCACAGCCGCGGCCGCCTGCGGCTGCGGTCCTGCCGCCCACAGGACCCGCCCCTGATCGAAGCCCGCTACCTGAGCGACGACCGCGATCTGCCGGTGCTGCTCGAAGGCATCCGGCTGTCGCGGCAGATCATCCACGCCCCGCCTTTCGCAGAGTTTCGCGGCGCCGAGGTGTTCCCCGGGGAGGAGCGCAGCGCCACGCAGGACCTGGCCGAGATCGTGAGACGCAAGGCCGAGACGATCTATCACCCGGCAGGCACCTGCCGTATGGGCAGCGATTCCCGCTCGGTCGTCGACGAGCAGCTGCGCGTGCGCGGCGTGCAGGGGCTGCGGGTCGTGGATGCCTCAGTCATGCCGCGACTCATCGGCGGCAACACCAACGCGCCGACCATCATGATCGCCGAGAAGGCCGCCGACCTGCTGGCCTAGCGATGCTCGGCTGCAAGAGCATCACAGCGATTGCTCTGCTGATCGCTCTGGCAGCAGGCGCGACCTGGCTTGGCCACGAGTATCGCCGCGACATCGCTCGCGCCCGCAGTCGCGTCGCGACCGGCAGCGAGGTGCTCGCCACCCCCTGCGGTCCGATCGAGTACGCCGAGGTCGGCACGGGACCGGTCATTCTCGGAATCCACGGTGCCGGCGGCGGCTTCGATCAGGGGCTGGCACTCGTCGGTCCATTCGCCCGGCAGGGCTATCGCGTGATCGTCATGTCACGATTCGGCTACCTGCGCACCCCTGCCCCACGGCACCCGTCGATTGATGGGCAGGCCGCGGCGCATGCCTGCCTGCTGGACGCACTCGGCGTCCGGAGCGCGGCGGTCATCGGTGTGTCCGCCGGCGCACCGTCTGCCCTGGAATTCGCGCTGAGGTATCCGGCGCGCTGCAAGGCCCTCGTTCTGCTCGTGCCTGGCTGGTATCCCACCGCCGCGCCGGACGTGGGGCGCATGGGCGCGATGGAGGCGGGCCTGCTCGCGCGCTTGCTGCGCTCGGATTTTCTATTCTGGGCCATCGGCAGATTCCTGCCGAGCTTCGCCGAGCGCACCGTGCTCGGTACACCGCCCGCCGTGGTCACGGCGGGCAGCCCCAGCGAGCAGGCGCGCGTTGCCTCGATACTGCGGGACATCGCACCCATCAGCCGGCGACAGGCTGGATTGTCACTCGAAAGGCAGTTGACGGTCGCAAGACTCTCCAAACCGCTGCAGTCGATGACCGTACCCACGCTCGTGATCAGCGCGGCGGACGACTTGTACGGGACATACGCCAACGCACAATTCATCGCGCGGCATATCCCCGACAGCCGGCTCGTCGGCTACCCCACCGGTGGTCACATGCTGGTGGGACACACCGATCAGCTCCTTGCGACGGTGATCGCCTTCCTGGGCGAGGCGGCACCGGACTCTGAGGCGCCCGCTCCCCGGTAGCCTTCTACAGCTGCCTGTACTTCCGCAGCCGCAGCACTGGGCTTACCCGTCCACACCTGCAGCGGACGGCGAGCACGCCCGGGTGCTGGAAGAGATCATCGGCACCTCGACCCGAAAAGAGGTCCTCGCACAAGGCAAGAAGCCGCGTGCAGGCGCAACGCATGCCGTAATACCATCTTTCGCGCTTCGGCTGCTCTATGGGAGCGATCATCAAAGGCCTGGTGGCCATCTGTTGATGCATCACGTAGCATCGTGCCACCGCGAATGGACTCGTCGTAGTCGTAGAACCGTCATACGACCTAGGGGTTTTCCGCAACTTGAGCTCCCGCGACCCGGCCATTGTCTATGCAGCTTCCACCCGCCCTGATTGAAACCGCGCTGGAAGATGCACCGGACGCAATGCTCATCGTGGACGCGCAGGGCGCGATTCGCTATGCGAATGGCAGTGTCACGGAGCTCTTCGGGCACCCCCACGCCGAGCTCATCGGCCGTCGTCTCGAGACCCTGATACCCGAGCGCTTTCGCGCCTCACACGTCACCTACCGGAGCGAGTTCACGCAGGACAGGCGCTCGCGCGCCATGGGAGGCAACCGGCTCGGCCTCTTCGCGCTGCGCGCGGATGGGACCGAGATTCCCGTCGCCGTCAGCCTCAAGACAATCCACTGCGACCAGGAATGGTTCACGGTGGCCGCAGTGCGCGACATGACGAGTCACGTGATGGCCGAGCGCGAGTTGCGAGTGGCGCGCGAGCAGGCCGAGCGCGCCAACCTCTCGAAGAGCCGTTTCCTTGCCACCGCCAGTCATGATCTGCGGCAACCGCTGCAGACGCTCGCCCTCCTCAACGGTGCGCTGCGGCGCGTGGTGGCCGACCGACCCACGGCTGCCGAGGCGCTCGCGCAACAGGAACAAGCCATCACGTCCATGTCGCGGCTGCTCAACGCGCTGCTCGACATCAGCAAGCTCGAGTCCGGCGCCGTGAAACCTGACGTGAGCGATTTTGCCGTGAGCGTGCTGTTCCGCGAGTTGCGGGAGGAGTTCGCGACGCTCGCGGTGAACAAGGGACTGCGCCTCGAAGTGACACCCTGCGAGGAGTCGGTCCACAGCGATCCCTCGCTCGTCGAGCAGATCCTTCGCAACCTCCTCTCGAACGCCATCAAGTACACGCGCGAGGGTTGGGTGGCGTTGCGCTGCCGGCACGACGATCCCGCCGCTGTGCGCATCGAGGTGCTCGACACCGGCATCGGCATCCCCGCGGAGCAGCTGGGGCACATCTACGACGAGTTCTTCCAGGTCGGTGGTTCGCATAACGGCCCACGCGAGGGATACGGCCTGGGTCTGAGTATCGTGCAGCGTCTGGTGGCGCTCCTCGGTCTGAAGCTGGAGGTGCAATCGGAGCCGGGGCGAGGCTCGCGGTTCACGCTCTCCCTGCCCGCGAGTCGTGCCGCCGCGATCCCGGCCCGCCCTACCCGGAGCCAGGAAGCGGCGCCGGGTGCCCCTGCACAGGGCCGCATCCTGCTCGTCGAGGACGACCCCGGCGTCCGGAATGCGACGCGCTTTCTGCTGAAGAACGAGGGCTACGAGGTCATAGCCGTGGCCTCTCTCGGCGCGGCAATTGAGGAGGCCCGCCGCGGTCCGCAGCCGGACCTCCTGGTGACCGACTACCACCTGGGCGACGGCGAAACCGGCATGCAGGTCATCGCGTCCGTACGCCAGCAGCTCGACCGGCCGCTCAAAGCGGTCCTGATGACCGGCGATACCTCGTCCGCCATACAGGCACTGCGCCCCGATCCGCGCATGCGGGTGGCGAGCAAGCCTGTGAACGCGGAGGAGCTGCTGAGACTGTTGAGTGCTTTGCTCTCGGACCGTGAGAGCTGATTTAAGTACGGCCCGCGGCGCCCGGCCGCTCACTCACTTGTGCAAGTCGTCTACCCAGCGAATGAGCTCGGGCAGCTCGACGGGCGTGATATCCAGGTTGACGACCAGGCCCTGCTGCCCGCTGCGTGCGATGACGCAGTGGAGCTGCGCCGCGTCGCTGGCGTTGATTTCCTGGTGCGGGACGTAGGGTGGCACGTAGATGAAATCGCCCGCAGTCGCCTCGGCGAGAAATTCCAGGCGCTCGCCCCAGCGCATGCGGGCGACGCCGTTGACTACGTAGATGACGCTCTCGAGATCGCCGTGGTGATGGGGACCGGTCTTTGCCTTGGCTTCGATGGTCACCGTGCCGGCCCAGAGTTTCCTGGCGCCGGTTTTCTCGGTGGTAACCGCCGCACGCCGGTGCATCCCCAGTGTCTGAGCGGTGGCCTCATCCAGCTCGTCGGCGCGAATTACCCGCACGCCATCGGTCCGCCATCGACCTGTTCTTCCGTTCATCGGCCGGCCCTCGGCTGGAACATACACCAATCTCCCCGCTTCGCAAACGCGTGCCGCTAACGCGTCGCGGACTGCGCGCCTGCGACGCCGCGCGCCAGCGCGCACAGCGCTTCGTCGCCGTGAATGCGCCCGACGAGCTGCAGCCCGGCGGGCAAACCCTGCACCGCAGTGGGCAGCGTGATGGCGGGGTGACCGGACAGATTGAACGGCCGCACGCACCAGCTCGAGTGCAGCGCGGCGCGGGCATCTTCAGCCGCCGCGAGTGTCAGCGGCGCATCGGGCAGAGTCGGCAGGGCAAGCGCGTCAAGGTCGGACAAAGCGGCGTCGATCTCGGCGCGAAAGGCCCGGCGCACCTCTTCGGCGGCCGCGACCTCCGCGGCAGAAATCGAGCGCGCGGCGGTGAGGCGCGTGCGCACGTCCTCTCCGAGCCGCTCGCATCCGGCGAGATGGCCGAACGCCGCCCAGGTCTCCGCGCCGATGATCACGAGCGCCGCCGAGAACGCCGCCGCATAGGAGGGCAGTGTGACCGGGCACAGAGTCACATCCGCGCGCTCGAGTACCAGGCGCGCCGCGGCCGCCACCGCGGGAGCTGTCTCGACCTGAACCCAGCCGACCGTGGCGCGCCGCGGCACGCCGAGCGGCCGGAAGGTCGCGTCGATCATCGTCATGGCGCGTTCGATCATGGACAGCTCGCGCGCCAGAGGCCCCACGCAATCGAGTGTCGAGCGCTGCGGGTGGACGCCGGCGCGGCTGACTCGTCCGTAAGTCGGCTTCAGGCCATACACGCCGCAACACGCGGCCGGCAGGCGGATCGAGCCGCCGGTGTCGTTGCCGAGCGCAAAGTCCGCGAGCCCCGCCGCCACCGCCACGGCCGAGCCGCTCGAGGACCCGCCCGGCACGCGCCCGGGAGCTCGTGGGTTCACCGGGGTCCCGGTCCAGTGATTGATCCCCGTCAATCCGTAGGCAAGCTCGTGCATGTTCGTCTTGCCGACGATCCGGCAGCCGCCATCGAGCAGCGAGCGCACGACGGCGGCATGCGCGGACGCCGGCGGCGTGTCAGCGAGACAGCCGCTCGCCATGCGTGTGGCGAAGCCCGCGATGTCGATCGAGTCCTTGACCCCGACGCGCGGGCCGTTGCCGCCCAGCGCCATTTGCTCGACGAAAATGGCTGTCGCCAGCATCGACGCCATCATGCCGATTTGTCGGCCGAGGCGCATGTCCTCTCGGTTAGACTTTAGGCCCACGATCGCGGGAGGCTTGCCATTGAAAGTATCGAACTACCGGCTGCTGCGCTGGTGCGGTGCCCTGTCTTGCTGGGCGGCAGTGTTGCTGGGCACGATCCCGGCGGCAGCCGCGGCGACCTCGAGCGCGCCGGTGGCGCTCGTGACCGGCGCAAACCGCGGCATCGGGCTCGCTCTGTCGACCGTGCTGGCCGAGAAGGGCTGGCGCGTCATCGCCACCTGTCGCGATCCTGAGCATGCGGATGAGCTCAAGGCGCTGGCCGCCAGGCATCCGGCCGTCACGCTCGATCGGCTTGATGTGACGGACAGTACCGCGCTCGACGCCCTGGGCGCCAAGTACCGCGGTCAGCCGATTGACCTCCTCATCAACAATGCGGGGATACTCGGCGACCCGGAGGCGCAGCAGCTCGGCAACTTCGACGAGAAGACTTTTGCCGACGTGCTGCGGGTGAACGCCTACGCCCCGCTGCGCGTCGCGCAGGCCTTCCTCGATAACGTCGCCGCCAGCCGGCAGAGAAAGATCATCACACTCACCAGCAGCGCCGGCTCCCTGGCTCTGGTTGGTCAGGCCCATGACAACTACTTCTATCGAATGAGCAGGAGCGCCTCCAATGTGAGCATGCTGCTGCTGCAGAACGAGGTGCGCTCACGAGGCGTCGTCGTGGGTCTGGTCTCGCCTGGGCCCGTCGACACGCAGATGAACCGTGAATGGCGGCGCGGCGCGCCGCCGCCCCCATCACTCCTGTCGCCGATGCAGAGCGCAACAGCGGTCGTGCGCGTGATCGAGCAACTGACGCCGGAACGGGCGGCGCACGCCCTCAACTACGACGGGCAGGAGCTGCCGTGGTAGCTGCGGCCGCTGCGCTCACCAAGCTGCTCTGTCCGTCCGCCTCGGCCGGCCGTCCGAGCAGCTTGGTGAGTGCGTACACCGCCTCGAGAGTCGGCACCGGGGTCTCCGTCATGCGCGCCAGCTCGAGAACCGACCCGAGCAAGGCGTCGGTCTCCATCATGCGGCCCGCCTCGAGGTCCTGCAGCATCGAGGTCTTGTGCTTGCCGACGCGTTCCGCGCCCGCGATGCGCCGCTCGATCGGCACCCGGAAGCTGATGCCGAGCTTGTGGGCTACCGCCTGTGCCTCCGCCATCATCCGCGCCGCCAGCTCGCGCGTGGCAGGAAACTGGCAGATCTCGACGAGCGTGGCGCGGGTCAGGGCGCTGATCGGATTGAAGGTGAGATTGCCCCAGAGCTTGAGCCAGATCTCCGCGCGGATGTTATCGAGCACCGGCGCCTGAAAACCGGCGCGGATGAAGCACGCGGAAACCGCCTGCACGCGCGTGCTCGCAGAACCGTCCAGCTCTCCTACCGGGAAGCGGTCGCCCTCGATGTGGCGGATGACTCCGGGGGCCGCCAGCACCGAGGCGGGATAGACCACGCACCCGATGACGCGCTGGGGTGGAATCCGCAGCAGGTTGACGCCGGTGGGATCGACCGTGGTGACGCAACGGCCCTCGAGCGGACCGCCGTGCTTGTGGAAGTACCAGTACGGAATCCCGTTCTGCATCGTGACGACGCAGGTCTCGGGACCGAACAGTTTCGGCACCTCGTTCGCCACCGTCTCCAGCTGATGGGCTTTGACGGCGAGAATGACCAGGTCCTGCGGTCCCGCACCGGCATAGTCCGCGGTCGCCTGCACGTCGCGCGCCGCGAGCTCGGTACCATCGCCCAGGACCAGCTTGACGCCCCGGCTGCGGATCGCCTCAAGATTCGCTCCGCGCGCGACAAACGTGACGCGCTCACCGGCGAGCGACAGCTTGACACCGACGTACCCGCCGACCGCCCCAGCTCCGACCACTGCGATTTTCATTTGCCCTTCAGGTGACCAGATTCTGCGGGTGCCCGCCGACGAAGGCTTCGACATTGTCGATCAGCTGATCCGCGAGGAACTGCATGGCACCATCGCTGGCCCAGGCGACGTGCGGCGTGAGGATGAAGTTCGGCAGCCGCAGCTCGAGCAGCGGGTTGCCCTCCTTGGGAGGCTCGTTGCTGAGCACGTCGAATCCGGCACCGGCGATCAGGCCCTCCTTGAGAGCCTGAACCAGTGCCCGTTCATCCACCAGTCCGCCGCGTGCCGTATTGATGAGAATTGCCGTGCGCTTCATCCTGCGGAACTGCTCGATGCCGATCATGTTGCGGGTCTCTGCGGTGAGCGGTACGTGCAGCGATATCACGTCGCTGCGCACCAGGACGTCGTCGAACGGCGTGAAGACGACTCCGGGTGCTCGCGGCGGAGCATGGTCGGCAAACAGCACCTGCATGCCGAAGCCCCGCGCGATGCTGGCGGTACCCTGCCCGAGCACCCCCTCACCGACGATGCCGATGGTGGCGCCGTAGAGGTCCCGGATGGGGTGGTCGAAGAAGCAGAACTGATCGACCTGTTGCCACCTGCCCTGCTCGACGTCGCGCCGGTAAGCGAGCAGATTGCGCCTGAGCGCCGTGATCAGCGCAAAGGTGTGCTCCGGCACCGTATGCACCGCGTAGTTGCGGATGTTGGCGACTGCAATGCCGTTCGACCTGCAGTAGTCGACGTCGATGACGTCGTAGCCGGTGGCGGCGACCGCGATCATCCTGAGTCGCGGCAGACGCCGCAGGGTGTCGGCGCGCAGCGGCACCTTGTTGGTGATGGCAATCTGGGCGTCCCGCAGCCGCTCGGCCAGCTCGCCGGCGGCCGTCGTCGGGTATTCCTGCCACGTATGCTCGAAGGCCGGCCGGCGCACCGTGGCCTGAAGCGTCGAGCGGTCGAGGAAGACGATGTGCTGCATCATCCCTCAGCCCTGGATCGATCCGGTCGAGTGGGACTCGTAGAACTGCTCCTCCTGGCTCACCCTCCTTCTCGGGACCGGGTCGTGGGAGCGCCAGTAGTTGGAGGCGGCCGCGACCCCGCTGCCCGGGGTGACCTCGATGCCGACATCGAGCATGGCCATCTCGGCGCCCGCAATCGCCCCCATGAGCATCAGCTCGTTGAGATCTCCCAGATGCCCGATGCGAAACACCTTGCCTGCCACCTTCGAGAGCCCCGCACCCAGGGCGAGGTTGTAGCGGCGGAACGCCACGTCGATCACGTGCGCACCGTTGATGCCCTCGGGCACGACCACGGCGCTCACGGTGTCCGAGTACCATTTCGGCTCACGGGCGCAGAGCTGCAGGCGCCAGCCACGGGCGATGGCCGCGCGCACCCCCTCGGCCAGATAGTGGTGCCGGAAAAAAATCGCCTCGAGCCCCTCTTCGAAAATGATGTTCAGCGACTCGCGCAGGCCGTAGAGCATCGGCAGCGCGGGCGTATAGGGAAAATATCCGCTCGCGTTAGCCTTGATCATGTCGGTGAGATCGAAATAGCAGCGCCGCGATCTGGCGCCGGCGACGGCGCGCAGCGCCTTCTGGCTCGCACCCAGGATCCCTAAGCCCGCGGGCAGCATCAGTCCCTTCTGTGAGCCGCTGACGGCGAGATCGACGCGCCACTCGTCCATGCGGAAGTCGATGCTGGCGAGCGAGCTCACGGCATCCACGAACAGCAGCGCCGGATGACCCGAAGCATCGAGGGCGCGGCGCACGCCGGCGATGTCGCTGGTCACGCCCGTGGCAGTCTCGTTGTGGCAGGCCAGTACGCCCTTGATCTCGTGCCGCTTGTCGGCCCTCAGGATTTCCTCGTAACGATCGAGGGGCACGCCCTCGCCCCATTCGACATCGAGAGCCTCGACCTCGTAGCCGAGACGCTGCGCCATGTCGATCCACAGATGGCTGAACTGGCCGAAGCGCGCCGCCAGGATCCTGTCGCCCTGCGAGAGAGTGTTGGTGAGCGCCGCTTCCCAGGCTCCGGTGCCCGAGGATGGAAAGATGAACACCTGGCCGCTCGTCGTCTTGAACACGCTCTTGAGATCGTGCAGCACGCTCGTCGAAAGGTCGGGGAACTTGGATGAGCGGTGGTCTTCCATCGCCACCACCATGGCTCGCTGAACGCGGTCGGGAATGTTGGTGGGCCCCGGAACGAACAGGAAATTTCGACCTGGTACGCGGCCTGGCATCACACCCTCCCTCACCGATTACGCGACGCTGGTGCAGTCTAGGCCCCGCGGGCCTTGTTGCGGCAGCACTGGGCGCGGCCCCGACCGATTTCGCTCCGTACCCGAGCGATGGTCCCCGGCTCGCCTCTGGCACTCCCGGCGGGCACCGGGTGCGAAGCTCTTTGTCACGACTTCTGCGTAACCCGATGATTCTTCGTTGTACATAGGCGGCGACATCAGCCCTCGCACGTCTTCAATGAGAGCGCCGCGATCGCGCGAAGCTCGGTCGGCTCGATAAGCGATGCCTACGCGCTGCCATTAGATACTCGTATGTAGAATCGGTCCCGGCATGCGGCCCGCTCAGACCCCGAGCCCTTATCCGCCCACGCACGAGCTCGCGCGCCGCGCCCTGCTCGCCTTCATCCTGACTTTCATCCTGGCGCGCATCACGGTCTTTCTGATCATGGCGCGTCGCATCCCCAACCTTTACTTCTTTCTCAGCGACACCCATGTGCACCATCTCAACTACGGCATCTTCCTGCTGGCCGCAGTCGGTGCCTACACGCTCATGGCTACGCCGAATGCGCGGGCCGCGCGGCGCGCGGCGTTCGTCTACGGGATCGCGATGGCACTCACCTTCGATGAGTTCGGCATGTGGCTGCACCTCGGCGGCAGCTACTGGCAGCGCGCCAGCGTCGACGCGACGGTCGTCGTCGCCGCGCTGCTCGCCTTCACGGCCTATGCCCGCTCGATCGAGAAGTTCGAAGCGCGCCACAAGCGAGCCTTCGTCGCGCTGGGCGTGGCGCTGCTCGCGTTCGTGGCCGTCCTTTACTACGCGTCCGAGTACCTCGGCAACGTCGCCGGGCCGCGGCTGCACGAGCTCGAGCTCGCCTCCTCGCCCTGAAGTATCAGAGGTAGAAGATGTGGTTGCCGATCGTCGCGACGGCGCGCCGGCTGCGCGCCCACTCCGGCCGCACACTGGTCGCGTGATAATAGAGTGCGCCCGGCACGATCGACGGGTGCAGATCGTCGTATACCGCGCTCGCGATCGACATGGCCTGCTTCCACGCCGGTGCGTCCTGCGGGGAAAGCCCGCCGAGCTCCGTCCAGGAGAAGTCCGCGACGTGACGCCGGCGCGTCGCGTCCCAGCGCGTCTCGTGAACCACCGCGCAGATCGTGCGCGGAAAGTTCCTGGCGTGAGTACGGTTCAAGGTGACTTCGGCGACGGCGTACTGGCCCGCGAGCGGCTCGCCGCGGGCCTCGAAGTAGATGTTCTCGGCCAGACACTGCAGCTCTTCCGCACGCAGCCGCGCGCGCGTCTCCTCGCGCTGCACGGCCTCGATACGCAGCGGCTCGATGCGCGTGCCGTCCGCGTAGGCGAAATAGATGACACCCGCCACGGCGAGGACCAGCAGCACGAGCAACGCGAAGAACGCGAGCTGATCCTTTGCGCCAAAGCGCCAGTAATCGGCGAGCCGGCGCCGCCAGAGTGCCGGCCAGATACGGGCTTCGAACAACAGCGACGCGAGCATGACGATGGGTCCGCTGTCCCTGGACGCGAATCCTTCAGCCGTGGCAAGCACACGGCGGCGACACCGTCAGCCTGCGCCCGATCTCACCAGCGAGTCAAACCGCCGCGTTATGTTGCCCAGGGCGTCGGCGCGCGCGATGACATAAGTCTGACGTCAAACGGCGACGCTCTTCTGCGTTGACACGCGCGGCCCGGTCGCTCACCCTAATCGCACATCTGCACAGGGCACACCTTTCGAAAGAAAGGGTCGCAAAGCCACCGGTCTAAGGGATTTTCCTATGACAGCGGGGTTGCCAGCATGAGCGCCACACGATTCCGGTGTGGCGCCCCCGCCGCCCACGACTCGAGGGCGCGCCGACCCGGGCGCGCGCGAGTCTGATCGCGGCGCCATCACCGGGTCGTTGCTCCCGGCGCTCCCCGTGCGGTCGCCTCGATCCTGAGTCCCGTTGGTCAACCGCCAAGCGAGCATACCCATGACCTTGTCAAACCTGCTGACCTTCACTCCGTGGCCGGCGGTCTCGGCTGCGATCCTTCTGCTGCTGCTGATGGCCGCTCTGTACTTCGCCCGAGGCACGGCCCACCAGCTGATCCTGGCGGCCGCCGGCGCCCTGGCCCGCGGGCTGCGGGTCGCCTCGCACTCGGTCATACGCGCGCAGGAGCGTCTCGCGGCGCGCAACCGCCAGGTGCTGCTCGCGGCGGGTCGCGAGGCCAAGGAGCGCATCGTCGAGCGCGAGTTTGCCCGTGTCGCCGACACCGTGCGCAAGGACCTGGCAGGCTATCCGGATATGCATCGGCGCCTGAGCGAGGCGATTCAGCGCATCGAGGAGGATCAGGAAAAGGCCGCGGAGGTCCCGCCCGAGGCTCCGGGCTGGGCCCAGGCGGTCAAGGTCGTCGCCAACCTCGATGCACGCAACGCCGGCGCCGAGATCCTCTCCGACATCCACAAGTCCATGGTCCGGGCCCACGCCGAAGCCATGGACGACTATCGCAAGGCGAGCTCCGAGCGTCATGCGTTGCTTCGCCGCATGATGCCCGACTGGCGGCTGATCCGCGAAACACTCGGGCACGTGCAGACGAGCGTCGAGAGCGTCCTCGGGCGCTCCCAGGCCATCGACCGCCACATGGAGGAGTACCACGCCATCGTCAAGGGTGAGGACCGTGCCCTCTCGGTACTGTCTTCCTCGTCCATCGTGTATTTCTTCGTCTCGGCGCTGGTGCTGGCGGTAGCCACGGCCGGCACTGCGGTCAACTTCACCCTGATCGCGCGCCCGATGGCCGAGATGGTCGGCGGCACCAACTTCATCGGTGCCTATCGCACGGCCGACATTGCCGCGCTGGTCATCATCATGGTGGAGATCTCCATGGGCCTGTTCCTCATGGAGTCGCTGCGCATCACGCGGCTGTTTCCCGTCATCGGCGCGCTGTCGGACAAGATGCGCGTGCGCATGGTGATGGTCACCTTCCTCATCCTGCTGCTCATGGCGAGCATCGAGGCGGGGCTCGCGTACATGCGCGAGGTGCTGCTGCTCGACGAGATGGCGACCAATGCGCTGCTGCGTGGTGACAGCTCCGCCTCGCTCGTGAACAGTCACCTGTGGATCACGACCGCAGCCCAGATGGGCATGGGATTCGTGCTGCCGTTTGCGCTGGTGTTCGTGGCGATCCCGCTCGAGACCTTCATACATTCGCTGCGCACGGTGGTCGGCCTCGCCGGGAGCGCGCTCCTGCAGGCGCTGGCCCTCATCCTGCGGCTCCTCGGCAACGGCTGCCGCCACCTCGGAGCACTCGCCTGTCGGGTATACGATCTGCCGCTGTTCGTGCCCTTGTGGATCGAGACGCGGATGCTCGTCGCCAACGGGCATACGCAGGCGAGCGCCGCGGGAGGCGGAGAAGCCGCGGTGTGGAAGGAGGCCCAGTCATGAGGCGCGCACTGCTGCTGCTCGGCGTCGCACTGCTGGCGCTGCCCGCCTGCGCGCCGCCGGCTGCCCGCAACACCGGGGTTTATCTGCTGGTCGACACCTCCGGGTCCTACAACCGGCAGCTCACCAAGGCGGAGCAGATCACGCTCTTCGCGCTCACGCGACTGCAATCCGCGGACTCGATCGCGGTGGCCCGCATCGACACCGGCAGCTTCACCGAGAGGGACATCATCGCCAAAGCCACCTTCGACGATCGCCCGAGCACCGCCAATGCGCAGAAGCGCGCCTTCGCCAGCCGCGTGGAGAAGTTCATCGATCAGTCGCCGCCGGCACCCTACACGGACATCACCGGTGGACTGCTGCAGGCGATCGAGTTCCTGAACGAGAAGCACCCGGCGCACAAGGAGATCCTCATCCTCTCGGACATGAAGGAGGAGCTCGCCAAGGGCTACGTGCGCGACATCCCGCTCGATTTCAGGGGCTTCGACGTCGTCGCGCTCAATGTGACCAAGCTGCGCAGCGACAATTTCGACCCGCGGCTCTACCTCACGCGGCTCGACGAGTGGCGCGCCCGCGTCGAGAAGGGTGGCGGCCACTGGCGAGTCATCAACGACCTCGAGCACCTGGATGGACTGCTCTGAGCGGCCCGGCGACCCGCGGTCTCCTCCCTAGAGAAAGCGCGCCACCCAGTCGACCCAACGCTGGTACACGTCCATCTGACGCACCGGATCGCCGGGAAAATGTCCTCCGGCCGGGATCGCGTAGAACTCGGTCGTCACGTGGTTGTCCTTGAGTGCCCGGTAGAGTCCGTACGACTGCGTGATGGGCACGCGAAAGTCGCCGGTGTTGCACATGATGAGCGTCGGCGCCCGGATCCTCGCCATCGCGCTCGACGGCGACTGGCGGCGGTTGACCACCATGCCGTCGCCGACGTAGGGCGATGCGCCCGTGGCCTCGGATTGCGCGACGTTGCCGTCGGAGAGATCGTACATCTCGACCCAGTCCGTGACGGCGGCGCCGGCCACGGCAGCCTTCCAAACGGGGTAGTGCCCGGCGAGCCAGGTGGTCATGAATCCGCCGTAGGACCAGCCGGTGACGGCCATGCGCGCCGCATCGACCAGCCCGCGGCTCTTCAGGTACTCGACGCCCGACATGACATCCTCGCCCGGCCCCTGGCCGGCATCGCGGTAGATCGCCGCCGCGAGCGCATTGCCGCCGCTGTCGCTGCCGCGGTAGTTGGGCTCGAAAACCAGCCATTCGTGGCTTGCCATCACCTGCCTCAGGAGGCCGAAGCGCTCACGCGAGGAGGAGGTCGGACCGCCATGGACCAGGAGCACCAGCGGGTAGCGCTGTCCCTCCCGGTAACCGGCGGGATAGGTCAGGACGCCGTCGAGCGTCCGGCCGCCCGGGCCCTTCCAGCTTACCGTCTCGGTGCGCGCCAGGCTGAGATCGGCGAGCGCCGCATTCACGTGGGTGACCAGCGTTGCGCTGCGACTGCCGGGCTCGATCCGGTACAGCTCGTAAGGGTCGGTCAGCGTCTGACCGATGAAGACGATCGCGCCATCGGTACCGACATCGAGGTCGATCCAGTAGCCGTTGGCGGGCATGACGCCCTCGAGGGGAATGCGCTCGGATGAGCCATCGAGGGCGAGACGCCACAGGCCCACGGTCGTCCCGGTGTTGCCGCCGACGAGTAACGAGCGCCCGTCGTGCGCCCACCACGCTCCGAAAACGTTCACGTCGAGACGCGCGCTCAGATCGCGGCCGGCTCCGCCGGCGAACGGGGCGAGCCACACATCCTGGAACTCCCAGGGATGGCCGTCGCGGTTGCGCCAGTAGCTGACCGTTGCGCCGTCGGGCGAGACTTTCGGATAGCCCTCGAGGCGCGTGTCTGCCGTGAGCGGGCGCAGCGCGCCGCTCGCGACGTCCAGCACCTGCAGGCGCGCTTGCAGCTGATCACCCGTCGAGGGCGTTTCCTGGCGGACGATCACGATGCTCTTGCCGTCCCGCGACCAGCTCACGGGCGAGGCAGGCGGCCCAGGCGGCAGGCTCGAGGGGAGCGACCACGTGCCGCTGGTCAGCCGCCGCGCCTCCCCGCCCTGTGCCGGTACGAGCCACAGATGCGTAGGCCTTACCGCCTCGGTGATGGTGAAATCGTCGTTGCCGACCTTGAATGCGGTGCGGAACTTGTCCTCGCCCTTGAGCTCGGGCTTGGGATCCGCGACCGCGTAGGCGATGCTCGCGCCGTCGGGACTCCAGGCGAACTGCGATACGCCGTCCTTGCCCTTGGTGAGCTGCTGCGCATCGCCGCCGCTCATCGGCAGGACGAACAGCTGCCCGTTTTTCTCGGCGTCCGGCGCGATGAATCCGAGGCGGTCGCCCGTGGGTGACCAGCGGGGCGAGTCGGCATGGTGACGCCCGCGCGTCAGCGGCCGCAGCTCGCCGCTCGGGAGATCGACCAGGACGATCTCGGAGCGAAACTCATCGCTCTCGAGGTCGGCACGCGTCTCGATGAGCGCGACCGTCCTGCCATCCGGGGAGAGCTGCGGATCGGAGAGACGCACCTGCCGGATGAGATCGCGCACGCTCGGGGCCTGTGCCGCCGGTGCGGGGCCCGCGCACGCCCAGCAGCCCACGGCCGCCGCCGCGACCCGCATGATCAGCTTCATGGGATCCCCTTTTGATGTTGTTCGTCGCGCGCACTATAGCCGACAAGTCCCGCGTGTAAACTTGCGCCCCCGCCACCGCCCTGCCATCGAGTCCGGTGCTGCACGTGACCCCGACCAAGGCTGCTGATTGCCAGCCTGCGCCCGCAGGCGGGCCTTCTTTCGCGAGCCGGGGGGCGCCAGTTGCACACCGGATCGCGCGACGGTAGTTTGGGCGGTCATGGCCAAGCCCGTCACGAACCCCTGGAACGCCGTGTCGATCATCTGCACGAGCGCGAGCTGCGAGGCGGCGCGCGCGCTCAAGGGGCAGCGCTACCTGAGCGCCGCCGCGCCGCGGCTCCCGCTCGCGGATTGCACTTCACCTGACGCCTGCCCTTGTGTGTACCGCAAGCACGCCGACCGGCGTGCCGGGCCGCGCCGCGAGGCGGATACGACGGGTCTGAAGCGCTCGAGCCCGGGTGCGGAGCGGCGCGCCAGCCGCGGCCGCCGCAGCACGGATCATTGAATCGAGGGACGAAGCCCTCTCAGGGCTTGGTGCGGACCGGCTCCGCCGCTCGTACGCACGAGGGTCCGTCGCACGTCACGCTCAGCTTGAGTGCGCTCGGCCGGTCCTGACGCCGCCGCACCAGAGTTGCCGGGAGCTCAGCGCCGTACCAGGGCACCGATGGCACCCAGCCGACGATGTGGCCGCAGGTCAGGTAGATTACGCGGCCGCTGCGGAAATCTACTTCCTCGTCGTCCCGTTCGTCCTGTGCGGGGTCGTAGCGGCGGATGTTCCAGTCACACAGGCTCAACATGTAGCCGACGGTGTGCAGCCCCTGGTTGGCATAGGCATCCGCAGGCGAGAAGAAGTCCGCGAAGGGCTCGTTGTGAATCGAGCAGATGTGCGTATGGAAATCGGCGACGACGTCCGACCCGTAGAACTCTCCGAGATCCACGCCGAAGGGCTTCTTCGAGCTGAAGAGCGCCGAAGCTTCGAAGCCGCCTGGCACGCGCCGCACGACTCCCCCGCACTCATAACGGGGGTCGCAGACGGCCGCGGCGTGCGTGAGAGCCTCGATCGCCGCCTCGTCCATGGTCGCAAATATCGCCAGGGCCAACAGGTTCACGATTCGGTTGCTCCATGCCGCCGTCGATGCACCCGCGCTCGCCTTGCGCCTGCCTCTCAGGGTGCATGAATTCCGCCCCGGTGAGGTTCCCTACCTCTCGGTTTTCGGCACGCGCGCAGGCGCACCCAGCGAAATCCCGCGCGTGATTCGGGATTCGTGACCCGCATCACACCGGCGTACACTACGGCCTCGCCCCCTTTGGTCGCTAAGACTCGAGGAGACCGCGATGACTCTGAAGCTGGTGAGCCGCGCGCTTCGCCGGGGTCGGACATGATCTTCCGCCAGCTGTTCGATGCGGCCTCGAGCACCTACAGCTACCTGATCGCCAGTCGGCGCGGTGGCGAGGCGCTGATCATCGACCCGGTCATCGACCGGGTCGATCGTTATCTGCAGCTGCTGCGCGAGCTCGACCTGAAGCTGGTTAAGGCCGTCGACACTCACCTGCATGCGGATCACATCACCGGCCTCGGGGCGCTGCGCGACCGGACTCATTGCATCACCGTGATGGGCGAGCGCACCCGCGTCGATGTGGTGTCGATGCGCGTCGCCGACGGCGACCGACTGCAGATCGAGGGGGTCGAGCTCGAGGTTCTATACACGCCCGGCCATACCGACGATTCCTACAGCTTCAGCATGGCGGACCGCGTGTTCACCGGCGACACCTTGCTCATTCGCGGCACCGGGCGTACCGATTTCCAGAACGGCGACGCCCGCGCCCAGTACCACTCGATCTTCGCGCGGCTGCTCACCCTCCCGGAGGAGACATTGGTCTATCCGGCCCACGACTACAAGGGCGACACCGTCAGCACGATCGGCGAGGAGCGCCGCTGCAACCCGCGCCTGCAGGTGCAGTCGGTGGATGAGTACATCGAGCTGATGGGCAACCTCAAGCTCGCCAATCCCAAGATGATGGATGTCGCCGTGCCCGCCAACATGAAAGTGGGGCTGCACCAGGAGGAGCTCGCGCAGCGGGGCTGGGCGGCGACCGCGGAGCAGGCGCTCGCGCTCGTCGGACGCCCGGACATCGTGCTGATCGACCTGCGTGAGAGAGCCGAGCGCGAGCGCCATGGCAGCATCAGCGGCTCGCTGCACGTGCCCTATCCGAGCCTCGAGGAGAACACGCGCGCGGGCGGCATGCTGCATGCACTGGCCCGCTCGAGCGGCAAGCGACTGCTGTTCTACTGCGCGTACGGCGAGCGCTCGGCCATGGCCGTGCAGGCGGCGCAGGACGCCGGACTCTGCGAATCGTTCCATCTGCAGGGCGGGCTCGCCGCCTGGAAGGCGGCCGGCGGACCGGTCGAGCCGGCGCACTGAGGCGCGCGGCTGAGGGCTCAGCCGCGCTCGCGCAGGGGGCGCGGGAACAAGCGCGCCAGCGCCGGATGGCGCACCCGGGTCTTCGGCGGCCGGGGCCGCAAGGCTCTCGGCCAGTCGCCCACCAGCCCGGGGAGCGAGGCGTCGATTCCCCCGAGCGCGTAGGTGTTGCAGCAGAGCTCGCGCGCCAGCGAGGCACGGTCGAGGTGACCCGGCAAACTGTCGAAGGGAATCGGCTGCCCCACGACGATACGAATCGTCTCCCTGAGGCGGCGCAGGTTCTCGCTGATCAGGAGCCCCCAGCGCAGTGTCAGGCTGTAGTGGCTCACGATCTGGAACAGCCGGCCGTTCTGTCCCGCAAACCACACCGGCAGCACCGGCGCCTGCGAGCGGGTGATGACCTGGGCGACGAACGGATGCCAGTTGACGTCCATCGCGTCGCTGCGCCCCCAGCGGTCCGGCGAAGTCGAGATGCCGCCGGCCGGGAAGAGCAGCAGTGCTCCGCCCTGCTCGAGCGTGCGGCGCGCCTCGAGGCGCGCCGCGACGTTGAGCTTCTGCGCCTGACGGGACCCGGAGAGATCGACGGCGATCGAGTGCGCGGCCATCTCGGGCACGCAGCGCACGCCGTTCAGCATGATCTTGAAGTCCTGGCGCACCTGGCTGACGAGCCAGCAGAGGAGAAACCCGTCGAGGATTCCGAACGGATGGTTCGCCACCACGATCAGGGGTCCGCTCGGCGGGATGCTGGCGAATGTCCCGCGATCCAGATCGATGCGGATGCCGAGCAGTCGCACCGCGTCGTTCCAGAAGGAAGTCTCACGGGCGGCGCGCGCCCGGTATTGTTGGTACTTTCTCTGAAGATTCTGCTGGCCCGAGGCGATCTCGATCAGGCGGACGAGCGCGCGGCGCGTCACATGCAGACTCGAGTCGGACATGGAGAACGGGTTGTAATCGAGCCGCGAGCCATCGTCGGTGTTGCGCCCGGCTTCAGCCATGTGATCTTGACTCCGGTGGCCAGATGACGATTAGGCACGGGTTCTGCGACGATATGATGACGGCCGGAGCCTCGTTGGCGGCCCACTGAACTGGAACGCGCATGAAGAGCTACATCGTGCGGGAGTTTGGCGCGGCGCTCGCCGAGCTCGAGACACCCACCCCAGTGCCGAGCGGCACCCAGGTTCTGATCGAGGTGCGCCATTGCGGCGTGTGTCATTCCGACGTGCATCTGCGCCAGGGCTCCTTCGATCTTGGCGGCGGCAAGCGCCTGCACTCCAAGCTCGGCCTGCCGCACGTGCTCGGGCACGAGATCGAAGGCGCGGTGGCAGCGGCCGGCCCGGCAGCCGGCGCCGTCGCCCGCGGCGCTCGCGTCGCGGTGTTCCCGTGGATCGGCTGCGGCGCGTGCCGCGCCTGCCTTCGCGGCGAGGAGAACATCTGCCTCGGTGAGACGCGCCAGCTCGGCTGCTCGAGTGCCTGTCCCGGCGGCTATGCGACTCACTTGCTGGTGCCGCACCCGCGCTATCTCATCGACTACGGCGACACCGACCCGGCACTCGCCGCGGCCTGCATGTGCTCGGGTCTCACCGCCTACTCGGCCCTGCAGAAGCTCGAGCGCCCCGACCCCTCCGAGCACATTCTCCTCATCGGGTGCGGCGGCGTCGGCATGATGGGAATTCAGTTCGCCCGCGCACTCTTTGGCACGGCGCCGCTCGTGGCGGACATCGACGCCGGGCGCCGCGAGGCCGCACGGGCTGCCGGCGCGGGTGCGGTGTACGACGCCGCGGATGCGGACGCGCCGGAGCGGATTCGCGCCCACACGGACAGCGGCCCCGCCGCCGTGGTGGACTTCGTCGGCTCGGAGCAGAGCCTCGCCCTGGCGAGCCGCGTCGTGCGCCGCGGAGGCCGGATCGTCATCGTGGGCCTGTTCGGCGGCACGCTGCGCCTGCCGCTGCCGCTGATCCCGCTGCGTGCGCTGTCGATCGTGGGCTCCAACACCGGATCGCTGGCCGAGGCGCGGGCGATGATGTCATTGGTACGCGCGGGACGGGTGCACGCGATCCCGCTCGAGCGGCGGCCCCTGTCGCAGGCGGAGAGCGCGCTGCGCGCGCTGGAACGGGGCGCGGTCACCGGGCGCATCGTGCTCGTACCGTGAGAGTGATCCTCTACGGCGGGCTCGTCGCGGCGAGCCTCTATGCGCTGATCTGCTTTCTCCTCTACCTGAGCCAGGACCGCCTGCTCTATCTGCCCACACGCGAGACGGCGCGCGCCGGCGCGCGCTCGCTGCGTGTCGAGTGCCGCGGAGCGATTCTCAAAGTCTGGGAGCTGCACGGCGCCGCGCGCTCCGCCGTGCTCTACTTCGGCGGCAATGCCGAGGACGTCGGCGACAGTGTTGCGGACTTCGACGCCGCTTTCCCGGATCGGGCGGTCTACCTGGTGAACTACCGAGGTTACGGCGGAAGCACGGGAAGCCCCTCGGAGGCGGCGCTGACCGCCGACGCCGAGGTCATCTACGACCTGCTGAGCGGGCGTCACGACCGTATCGCCCTCATCGGCCGAAGTCTCGGCAGCGGCGTCGCCGTTGCGCTCGCTTCCCGCCGCCCGGTCGAGCGGCTGGTCCTCGTGACCCCCTTCGACAGCATCGCCCGGGTCGCCGCCGATCACTTCCCGTATCTTCCGGTCCGGTGGCTGATCCGCGACCGCTACGACTCGCGGCGCCGCATCGGCGCGGTGCGCGCGCCGGTGCTCATCCTGGTCGCCGAGCGCGATGAGGTGGTGTGGCGCGCGCGCTCGGAGGCCCTGATCGCGGCGATTCCCCCGCCGCTCAGGCACACGCTCATCGTGCCGGGCGCGAGCCACAACGACATCAGCCTGTTTCCCGTCTACTCGCAGAGCCTCAGGGAATTCATCTACCGGGCGCCGTGATGCTTCAGCGCGGCGACGATCTCCCGCTCATCCGCCGCCACGGCTGCCGCGAGTGGCGTGACTCCCTGCGCGTCGGCGGCATTTGGATCGGCCCCGTGGGCGAGCAAGGCGTTCACGGCTCGTGTCTGTCCGTTGAGCGTCGCAAGCATGAGCGCCGTGCGGCCCTGCGTATCGCGCGCATCGATGTTGCTCCCGCTCGCGAGCTGCGCCGTAAGTGCCGCCAGATCACCGGCTGCGGCGGCCTGTCGCAGCGCCTCCGCATCGGCCACAGCCGGTGGCGTGGGGGGCAGCGCCGGTTGGGCTTGCCGCGCGCGCAACGCGCTGGCCCCGGCACTCGCACGCGCGGCGTTGGCGTCGGCGCGCTGCTCCGCCTGCAGCGTCGTGACGGCTTCGCCCGCGGCCGCTGCAGGCGTCGGTGCCGCAGGCGCAGCCTTCGCGGCCACATCGGCCCGCGACGGAACGCGCGCGCGCTGCAGCGCCGCGGCCGGGCCCGCCGGGCTTGCGGATTCGACCAGCGCGGGAGGACGCGCGCGCTCCTCCGGCGCTGCCTGCGCGGCGGGTGCGCTTGCCGGCGCGCTGGCCGCCTGGGGGGACGCGCTGGCAGGCGCGCGCTGACTTCCGGGGCGCTTGGTCGGGGCGAGAAACTGCGGGGCGATCACCACCCCGACGAGCACTGCCGCCGCGAGGGTGCCGATGATCGCCGGCCGCCATCCCGGAGTGGCCCGGATCAGTGATAACCAGCGCCGGCCCGCAGCGCGGCGGGCACGCTCGGCGGCGAGGCGCGCTGCATGCTCGAGCACCACGCGGCGCGTGGTCTCGCTCGGGCGGCTCGGGTCGAGCCCCGAGGCGCGCCGATAGTGCTCGTCGGCGTCGTCGGAAGGATCCCAGGGTGGTGGCAACGTGCTCATGCGTGCTCGCTCAGCAGCTCTCGCAACCGCGTCCGGGCGTAGCGCAGGCGGCTCTTGACGGTCTCGAAGCTGCTGCGGGTGATGACCGCGACCTCCTCGACGCTCAGGTCGCCCTCGACCTGCAGCAGAAAGGTATCGCGCTGCTCGCGCGGGAGTCGCGTCAGCGCCTGACGGAGCGCGGCGACCTGGTCCCGCGCCACCGCGGCCGCCAGCGGCCCCGCGCCCGGATCCGCGGTCAGCCGCTCGACGACCGCCTCGCCCTCGTGGCCGATCACATCGAGGCTGAGCTGCGGGCGGCGCGTGCGCAGCAGGTCGATCATCCGGTTGCGCGCGATCGTGAACAGCCAGGTCGTGAAGCGTGCAGTAGGCCGGTAGCGTTGGGCATCGCGCGCCACGGCGAACCATACCTCCTGCATGAGCTCCTCCGCCGTTGCCCGGCTGCCGACGTTGCGCTCGAGGTAGCGCCAGACGCGCAGCTCGTGGCGCCGATAGAGTGTCGCGAACGCCTCGGCGTCGCCGCGCGCAAAGCGCGCCAGCAGCGTCTCGTCACTCGGATCGGCATCGTTCATCTATGGCACGGCCGGTGAGTTGCGCGGCCTCAGCCTCCCGGAGGATCGGGCACGAAGCGCCGCTGCTGCGAGCCCGGGAACGGGTCGGGCGCGCGGGACACCGGGTAGGAGCTGCGAATGATGCCCATGGCGACCAGGTTCTCGAAGCTGTCGTAACGAATGCGTATGACTTCGTTGGGCTGCGACTGCATGCGGTGAAACTCCGTGTCCACCACGTAGGAGTACTCGCGCTCCCCGTGTCCGGTGCCGAGCCGCGGAGCTGGCGCCGGCGCGCGTTGGGCGAGCCCCGCCGCGGCCGCCGGGGGCGCAGCCTGCAGGGCGGGCGAGGCCGCCTTGGCGGCCGCATCCTCCGAGAGCGAGCGGCTGGGCTCCCTGGCCTGCGGCGCCGGCTCCGTGGGAGCGATCTTTGGGGGCGCGTAGACCGGCTGCGGCTGCTCGCGGAACAGTGCGATACCGATGACTCCGACATTGGCCGGTCGGCCGGTGCGCTCGGCGTACGAGTCGCGTGAGTCAGTGAAAGTGAATGCCGCCACTTCGGTGTTGCTCTTGCGCCAGCCGGTGATCTCGTAACGCTCGCCGGAGTCGAAAACGTAGCCGGCCTGCCCGAAGCCGGCGCTGTCGCCCGAAAGCACGTTGACGCCGTCGACCGAGGTCACCGCCAGCAGGCGTCCGCCCGCGCAGTTGCGGATCTCGATCGCATAGCGCACCCCAGGCTCACCCGCCACCCAGTACTCGCCGCGGGAGTAGTAGGTCCGCAGCGTGACGCCGCTGTCCCGATCGACGATGCTGACCCGCGCCAGCGAGCCGAGCGCATTCGCCTGCGTGCCTGCCGCCATCGCCAGCGCCGTCGTCAAAATAAGGTATCTCACGCGTCGCCTCCGGTATTGAGAAGCCCGATACCTGAAGCGCAGCAGCCGCGCACATGGGGTTAGTTGACTTAAGTCAGGCCTTGCCCTCGCGATACAACCAGCCGGCGACCACCCCCAGGATCACCATCAGCACGCTGTCGAAGATGATCTGCTTCACGACGACCTCGGCGGGCATCGGCTGCACCACGAAGTAGATGGTGTAGGTGGGTATGGTCGTGAGGAAAGCGACCGCGATCCCGAAGCGCACGCCCTGCCCGAGCCAGGGCTTCGCCTCGACGCCGCGCGCGTAGATCCACGCGAACGCCCCCGCGAGCATCGCGTGCGCGAGGATCATGAGGGGGAAGTACCGCTGCGCGTCGGCCGGCGGACGGAACAGCGTGCCGCCGAGACGCATGTAATCGGCGTTCAGCAGCACGCCGTGCACCACGAAGCTCCCGAGGAACCAGGCGACGAAGATCACGATCCAGGCAATGATGAATTTCCTGTTCATACGTCGTCCTCAGGCGTCGAGACGCCGCTCGTAGGGAACCGATTCGCCGTGCTCGAGGTAGCGGCGCATGATGCGCAGGTACATCGCCCAGCAGTAGCACGACATCCGCCAGTGTTGGTTGGCCGCCGGCCAGCCGGTGTGATAGAAGCAGACCCGCGTCGATTCCCTGCCCTCGGGCGTGAGCTCGCAGCCGACGCGCGTATTCATCCAGTCGGGGTGCGCCTCGGTGATCTCGAGCTCGAAAGCCGCGTCGGGCTCGTAGCGGGTCACCCGGGCCCGCCAGGCGTAGTCGGCGCCGAAGTTCAGCTGATACTCGGCGCCCTCCTCGGGTTTGCCCGCGGAAGTCCGGGTCCACCAATGGGTGAGCCCCTGCGGAGTCGCCATGGCGTGGAATACCCGCGGCGGACCGGTCCTGACGGTGAACTCCTGGATGATGTCGGCCATGACGAGCCTCCGGTCGCCTATATCGTGTCGTGCGGCGGGTTCACGGACATCCACACGGCGAGGTCCCAGGCGTTGCGAATGCCGATGAAAAGGAGCGCGAGCGCGAGTATGGCAACGCCGTAGAGGGCCTCCGCGGTCAAGCGGTCCCAGAGCAGCGCCGCCATGACGACCAGGGCGGCATACACCAGTGTCGGCAGGATCACGTTCCAGATCCAATCCTCGCGCACCGGAACGTAGTGGGTGACGCCGATGCCGATGCGGCGCATGTTGGCGCCGATCAGGCATCCGTAAACGACGCCGGCCAGGCCGCCGGCCGATGAGCCGATGATCACATAGAAGTTGTCCCAGCCAGAGAGCGGCGAGGCGTCCATCACTTCTTCGCGGCCGGCGCGGTCTTGGGCTCGACGTTGAGAACGTGGCACTCGCTGGTGCCGAGGTTCTCGGCGCTGTGTGTCACCGGGTCCCTCCACACGACGTCCCCCGCGTGCAGCGCGGCCTCGGAGGTCCTGCCGCCGGGGAACGTGAACCTCATCCTGCAGTCGGTCATGGCCACTGCTAGGTAGCCGGTCGGGTGCGAATGCATCAGCGCCCGCCCCCGGGCGGGCACGTGGATGTCGAGGACCCGGACCTGATCGTTCTCGAGCAGCACCTTGTGGGTCGCGGGAGCGGCCTTGACGGGATCCTGCGCGGGAACCGCACCGCCCGCCACGAGCGACAGCAGAGCGCCTGCGACGAGCAGGCCCGTGGTTCTCATTGCTCGGCTCCCCCTGTTCCCGTTCCGCGCGGCATCCTAGTCGCCAGCCCCCACGAGCGGCAAGCCCGTGCACCGCCGGCGCGCCACGCTCCGAACCACGCGCTCGGTCGATTGTCTACAATTGCGCTCCCGCCCCGTGAGCGTGCAGGATGCAATGAGCGCAGCCCGGCCGTCAGGACTTCTTGCCCTCGCGCTCGCCATCACGGCGACACTCGGCGGCTGTGGGGCGCTCGAGACCTTGCACAAGTGCGGCGCCGGATGCCCGGGCGATGCGCAGATCACCGCCGCGGTGCGCGCCCGCCTCGACCAGCACACGGAGCTGCTCGCCCCGAATCGGGTGTACGTCTCGACGCTCGATGGCGTCGTGTACCTCAGCGGCGAGGTCGTGACCGAACTGCAGCGCGCCACCGCCGAGGAAGTGGCGCTCGCGACCCCGGGTGTCCCGCGGGTCGTCAACCTCATCAGTCTCGAGTTCAACGGCCGTTAGGCGCCGGGTCCGTCAGAGCTCCTCGAGCTCGATCAGCGCCGAGCGCGCCACGCGCCCGTCCACCACGCGCACACCCTCGGCGCGCAGCCGGCGCGCCTGCTCGCGATGCGCGTGCGAGGTGCGTGGGAAGACAATACGGCCGCCCGCACCGACCACGCGGTGCCACGGCAGATGGAGCGAGTCGCCCGCCACTCTCAGCGCGAACCCCGT
>Ga0187774_10000001_pt1 | contig 185486 bp, 259 predicted proteins | sample 0216_BV02_MP05_2_FD_133152 | JGI IMG/M metagenome (GOLD analysis project Ga0187774, IMG submission 133152) | Tropical peat soil microbial communities from peatlands in Department of Meta, Colombia - 0216_BV02_MP05_20_MG | ecosystem: Environmental > Terrestrial > Soil > Wetlands > Peat... | reverse complement strand
TCCGGCTCGAGGTCCGCGTTCCACTCCGAGGGGTACGTGATCTCCGGGACCGGGGCGTCCGGCGGCGTGTCCGGTCCCTCCAGCTTGGAGAGCAGGACGTCGGCGTTGGCCCGCGCGTGCTCGAGCCGCTCGACGCTGTCGAACAGCGCGTTCGGCACGTCGTGCAGCCACCGCGACGCCGCGGCCTCGTCGAGGAACGGCCCGATCGTCCGGTCGTCGGGCAGGAAGTGGACCAGCGTCGGCCGCGTGGGCGTCACGGCCCCGACGGACTGCGGGTACAGGGCCCGCATCTCCGATGTCATCCAACGGGTCGCCATCAGGTCGACCGCCGCGACGGCCACCTCCGCATCCGACACGAGCCCCCCGTCGAGCAGCTGTCGCAGCTCGGCCAGTTGATCGATCGTCGCCCGTAGCGCCTGCGTCACGAGCTCCCTCGTCTTCTCCATGCGTTCCTCTCCTTCCGGTCCATTGGACCACGGGGTCCCCGGAGGACGCTCCCTCCGACGATCCCGTGGGCCCGTGGGCCTCCCCGTCCTCACCCCCCGATCGAGGCGAGCCGGTCGGCCTCGATGTGTTGGATGACCAGGGTCCCGCCGAGCGCCCGGACGAACACCCGGACCGGCGCGCCCTTGCCGCACCGCGTCACGTGCGCGCCCCAGTGGCCGGCCTCGACCCGCTCCGGGGTGTCCGGGACGAGAGCGACCGCGATCGCACCGATCCGGACTACCTGGATTCGACCCCGCATCAGGCCTGGTTCTCTGGGACCCGCAGCACGGGCACCAGCTCGTCCGTGGCCTCGTCGCGGTAGGCAGGCAGCATGCCCACCCTGTGGCGAAGGGCCGGCGGTGAACCCGGCCGCGCCAGCCAGTCCGGCTCCTCGCCGGGACGGAAGTACTCGATGCCCCGCTGGTAGAGCAGGTACGTCCCGGGCCACCACTGGGAGAGCCGGGGTCCGGCCAACCGGGTCCCGCTCTCCGGCGGGTGGGTCGGGTAGGCGAGCCCCGGTCCCAGGCCGGAGCAGGCGCACTCGCTCAGGGCCCTCGGCCCGGGCTCCAACCCGCGCGGGTCCACCGTCGCCCAGGTCCCGAGGACCCGCCGGACCCCCCTCTCCGTGACGGTCTCGAAGGTCCCCCCGTCGGGGTCCCGGTACTCCCCGGCCTCCGCCGGGGACGCGAACGCCATGATTCCCGACGGGGAGTGCGGCACGTGGCGGACCACCAGGAACATCCTCCGAACCGCTTCGCCCGGACCCGTCGGGTCCGTCGCTTGCGCGAGCATCTCCGCCAGCGGCGACTCCCCCTCGGGCCAGACCGTCTGCGTCCACACCTCCTCCTGGATGATCCGGGACTCGACGCGCGGGTCGAGCTCGATCCCGATCCCACCGGATGGCTCGATCCGCAGATGCTCCGGTAGAGCGTCGTCGTACATCACGATCCTCAGCTTCATCGCCATCGTCGCTCCTGTCCGACGCCGGGGAGAAGGACTCGCCCTTTTCCGACGTCCGATCGGCGCGACGCTACGCGCGCGACACCCCAACAACACACCAATCCGGTGTATTATGGAAGAACAATAAATTCCAAAAACATGGAATGAAATTCCATAAACGACCGGAGCGACGGCCCCCTAGTAGTACGCGAGGTCCGACGCGGCGAACGTCCGGACGACCCTCACCGCGTTCGGCGTGCCCACCAGGTTCCGGCGGTACGCGCCGTCCTCGAGGAACCGGCGGTGCTCGTGGTCCGGGCCCATCGCCCGCAGCATCTGGTCCGCGGCGTCCGCGGCCGTGACGCCCGGGGCGATCCAGACCGCGGACGGCGTCCAGAGGACGTAGACCGTCACGGCGGCGCCCCCGGAAGGCCCGGCATCGGTGGGGAGACCGCGATCAGGTGGGCCTCGCCCCACCCGTCCTCCTCCGAGTAGTCCGGGTCGTCGGGGTCCCGACGCGTGGACAGCGGCGCCCCGGCCCGCAGCTGGGCCGCCATGGCGGCCAACTCGAGCGGATCGACGTCCATCTCATACCCCGGGTACGGGGAGGGCACGGCGACCCGTCCCGGTCCGGGGGGCGCTGCCCGTCCGATCCCGCGGTGGCCGTCCCGCTCGAGCAGGAGGACCAGCGCCGCCGACTCCGGGTCGGCGTACACGTCCAGGGTCACGTGGTATGACCCCCTGCGGCCCGCGTGCCGCAGCGCGGCGTACAGCGGCCCCGACGTCACGGGTCCCCCGGCAGCGGGAGCCCGGCCAGCTCCGCCAGCCGCAGCACCAGCGCCTCGGCCTCCTCCAGACCGGAGTAGTCGTCCGATCGGAGGTAACACTCGACGGCCCAAAGGGCCCGCCCGAGGAGCCCCTCGGGGGTCGCCGCGTCCATCCGATGGGCCTGGCGCAGGTGGTCGATCCGCCGGCGGGCGACGTTCGGGTGGGTCGTGTGCCACGTGACACTGACGGTCCGGAGCGGATACCGCCGGGCCGGCGGCTCCTCCCCGGTGAGCTGCCCGAGGACGGCCCGGACGTCCTCCCGCAGCTCGCTGAAGACGGACAGCCGGGCGCCCTCGACGGCCCTCGTGTCCGGGTCCAGCGCCCGGTGACGCTTGTTCGCCGCGTCCGTCTCACGGGCGTCCAGCCTGTGCAGCAGGGCCTGCAGCAGCGCCGCCGCGGCGCTTCTCTTCTCACTCATCGCGGTTCCTCCTGTCCGGTCCCGGCGTCGTCCGGGACCCGATCGGGGGCGCCGCCCCCTCCCCCGCCGTCAGCACCCCCTCCGGGTGTCGCATCCGCCCGAGCACCCGCCCCCGCTGCATCCCCGGCCGGTGCAGCCGACGCCCGTGCAGCCGACGCCCGTGCACCCCCGGCCGCTCGGGGCCGGACCGGCCCCGTCGTCCCGCAGCGTGAGCCCGCGCAGCGTCAGCGGCCGCAGCGCCAGCCGCCTCCGCCCGGCCGTCGGGGAGCCGACGGCCGGCCCCCGCGGCCCCGCGTCATTCTGAGACATCGCTTCCTCCCTCGGTCCGTTCGGACCACGGGGGCGCCGGAGCGTCCCCGCTCCGACGCTCCCGTGGGCCCCGCGGGCCCTCCGTCCCGTCAGTCCGGCCAGGGGGTGGGCCCGTCCTCGACCGGTCCGGGCATCCCGTCCGCCACCCACGCCTCGAGGTTCTCGAGGAACGTCGGCCCGCCGGCGAAGTCGGCCGGGGAGAGGGCCGCCAGGAACCGGTCGAGGCGGCCCGCCTCGGCCCGGGCCCTCGCCAGCAGCTCGTCCATGTGGGCCGAGGTCCAGCCCCGGTTGGCGGACCTGTCCAGTCCACCCTCCCGGGACACCCGCAGTCCCCGGCAGACCTGGTAGTACCGCAGGTCCACCATGAACCGCAGCGTCGCCGCGTATCCCCCCACGTCGTCCCGGATCTCCCCCGCGAGGGCCTCTAGGGCATTGAGGTCGATCGGATAGTCGCTCCTGAGCTTCCCGTCCATCGTCGTGTCTCCTGTTCCGGGCCCAACGGGCCCGCAATCGGAGCCGCGACCGGCTCCCCCGGTCAGTCCTTTGACCCGCCCCCCGCGTCCCGGACGACCGCCGCGAACATGTCCGAGGCCCCGTACGCGGACAGGCCCTCGCCGGGGACGTCCACGTTCAGGGGCGCGGCCCGGCCCAGTCGCCCGACCTCCGCGATCACCGCCCGGACCAGCGGCGTCACGGCCACGGCGAGCGGCGTGAGCGTCGCCGGGTCGGCCCGGTACGCCCGGGCCGCGTCGGAGACGGGCTCCATCAGCAGCAGCGCCGCCGCGATCGACCCGAGCGGCCCCTCGTCCACGTCGCTCTCGTTGATGTTGTCCAGCTCGATCCGCCAGTGCTCCGCGCAGGCGATCGGGACGTGCTCGTCCTCGAGCACCCACCCGTGCCGCTCCAGCAGCGGCCGGACCACGGCGTCGTAGAACGCCCACTCCTCCTCCCCCGGGAAGGCCGGGGGGTTCAGGATCAGCGGCAGCAGCCGCGCGCTCGGGTCCGCCAGCAGCGCCCCGATGGCCGCCGCGAGCGGCCCCGCGTCATTCTGAGACATCGCGTTCCTCCTCGGTCCGTGTGGACCGCGGGACGACCGGAGGGAGTCCCCTCAGACCGTCCCGCGGGCCCGCGGCCCCCGCCCGGGAACATCACCCGTCCCGCCGGAGCGGCGCCGAGACGAGCTCCCAGAGCGCCCACAGCACCAGCAGGGCCCCCGAGCCGAGCAGCCCGAGCCCGAACAGGGCGCCCACGACCTCCAGGAGGAGGATCACGGGCGCCCCGCCCGGACGGCGGCCATGGCCCGCCCGACGGCCCGCACCGCGTCGCGGCGGAGCGCCTCGATCCGCATCCTGAGGGCGAGCTCCCGCTCGACGTCCCCCGCGTCCCCGGCGTCGGACGGGGGGGACTTCCAGACCCAACCCCGGTCCTCCCGGGCCCTCACCGGCGGACCGGAGCCGCCGCCGGGGCCGGAGCGACCGGACGGGCGGGCTCGGCCGGGCAGACGGCGGTGACGGTCACGCGGAGGGCGGCCGTGCGGGCCACCGGCGCGGGCCCGCACGCGGCGAGCCCCAACACGATCAGGACAGTTCGCATCTCATCCTCTCCTCTCGGGGGACGGAACCCCCGGGCGCGGCGGGGGTGCCCCCCCGGCGTCCCCGGGACCGCCGTCCGGCGGCCGGAGCCCTCAGTGGCAGCGCCGCTCGACCGCGACCCGGTTCACAGCAGCACCCGCCCGCGGGCGTGCTCCGCGTCCGGCCGCGGCCGCCGCGGCTCCGTCGCCCCGTATGCGGCCACCCGGACCGGCGTGGCCGGGTCGACCCCCCGGGCCATCATCCCGACCAGGGTCCGGACCAGGCCCCCGAGGGTGTCCGCGGGCGACCGGGCGTCGCCCTCCGGGCCCACCAGCACCCGGCAGCCGGGGATGCACCCCAGCACGGCCCGGGTCAGGTCCCCGACCGCGGGCCCCTCCACCGCGTGGATGGCCTCCGACTCGCCGTGGAAGACGGTCACGGCGTACCGCTCGCTCTTGGTCATCTCGCTCCTGTCCGGTCCCGGGGGATGTGGACCCGGGGCCCGATCGGAGCGGCGGGCCCCCCCCCTCACCCGAGGGAGACCCGCACCGCCGCCACGCCCGGGACCCGCCGCAGCCGGTCGGCGAGCTCGACCAGGAGGGCGGCCAGCGCGGCCTCGGCGCCGGAGCCCGGGTCGTGGACGACCCGGACGACGACCCCGGCGACCGCCGGCGGCGCCCCGGAGCCGCGGGCCCTCACGGCCCGGCCCCGAGGACCCCGACGAGGACGAGCAGGCCCGCCAGGAACAGGCAGGCCTCGTCGACCGCGGCGCGGGGGCCGCCCGTCCCGGGCCCCGCCGCCGCGTACCCGACGAGCCCGAGGACGGCGCACGCGGCGAGCGCCCACCGCGTCACCGGGGGTCCCGGAGGAGAGGCTCGGGCCCCTCCCCGGCCAGGCAGCGGGCCCCGTACCACCGGACCGCGCCGTCGACGAAGGCCCGCCACGCGGCGGACCACCGCGCCGCGGCCTCCTCCCCGGCGGCCGCCCGCCGCCCCCGCTCCGTCGGAACCGCCGGCGCGGCGCCGGCCGCGACAACATCGATGTCACCCATGTCGCTCCTGTCGGACCCGGGGGAGGGGGCGAGCGATCCGCGGATGCGGACCATACGCCCGTTCCCGGACCCGATCGGAACGGCGGGACCCGTGGCCCCGCAACACGTCCGGCCCTCCCCTCGCCTCCGTCCCGGAGGCATCACCCGTCCCGCAGCGCGACGTAGGCGAGGTCGCTGAGCGCGTACCAGGCCTCGCAGACCGCCGCGTCAGGCGGGGGGCTCCCGTCCGCGGACCGGCCGAGCTCCAGGGCCACCGCCGACAGCCGGGCCAGCACGTACCAGCGGACGAAACCGAGGGCCCCCTCCACCTCAGTTCCCCCCGCAAGAGCGGCGCCGCCGCCACCCGTCCCCGACGTCCCCGTACCCGAGGGGGCTCCGCACGGAGAGCGTGGCCCGGGTCACGACCGGACCTCCAGCGGGACGACGTCGACCGACCCGGCCGGCCCGGCGTACGCCGGGGGCCGGCCCGAGCCGTCGGTCCCGTGGGCCCCGAGCCCGTGCATGCCCGCGAGCCGGGCCGCCTCGCTCCAGGCGACGGCGGGGTCCGCGTAGAGCCGGAGGTCGACCACGGGGTGGCCGGTCTCCCGGTCCCGCCGGTCGAGCCGGAGGTGCTGGACGACGTAGTGCATGTCGCTCCTGTCCGGTCCGGAGGGAAGTCGACTCCGGACCCGATCGGAGGCCGTCCCCCCCGCGTGGGATGGTGACCGGTTTGACCCGCGGACGGGCCCCGGCTCCCCAGAGGGGGACGGCATCATATTTACCCCCCACGCGCGCGCGGGGGACCCGGAGCGGCGGACCGGCCGCCCCGCGGCCCGTCCCCCCGGACGGGCCGCGGGGCGGCCGGGACCGTGGCGCCGGTGGGGGATGGGAGGGGGAGGGGGAGTCCCCGAGGCCCGGCGGCCCAGTCGGGCCCGGGAGACCCCGCAACTTTCAAGCGGAGTTGAAAGCTGTGAAGGCCCCTCAGAGCCCCCCGGAGTCCCTCAGAGCCCCCTCCGGGCCCCGTCGCTCCTAGTCCCGGACCACCCCGAGGGCCGACTCCATCGCCCGGTCGATCGCGTCCCGGACGGCCAGCAGGGCCTCGGAGACCGGGCCGGAGTCGGCGTGGTAGTACTCCCGGTCGATCTCCGCGCGGAGGGCCCGGGCGAAGCGGAGGGTCTCGGACTCGTTCGTGCTCGTCTCGGCCACGGCGGCCTCCTTCTCGCGGTCTCTCCCGCGTTACCGGCCAGGAGGAGGGACGGCCAAGGGCCGGTCGTGCTCCTGGTCAGTGGCCCGGGAGGGGCCTCGAATGTTGTTCAGTGACAGCGGGCGCCGGAAACACCGCTTTCCCCCAGGCGGAGGGCCGGGGTCTTTCGGTGAGGCGCCTCACGGTTGCGACGCCCGGAGGCGGGGCCTCAGGCCTGGAAGACCGAGGCCTCGGCGGCCGCCCGGCGGTCGGCCTCCTCCCGCTCCAACTGGGCCTTCTGGGCGGCCTGGGCGGCCCGGAGGGCGTCCAGCTCGGCGCGCTCGGAGGAGTCGAGGGCCGCCGGGGAGGCGCCCCCGGAGGCGCGCCGGACGGGCGCCTTGGAGGCGCGGAGCTTGTCGCCGTTGAGGAGGCGGTCCCTGTACACCGGGAGCAGCCCAGAGGCGATCCCCTCGAGGTCGACCTTGATCGAGGCCTCGATCTTCCCCACCTTGCCCCGGAGGTCCTCCTTGACGAGGGCCGGGGGGATGAGGTCGAAGGGGATGCTGGTGTGGATCGTCGTGGGGTCACCGCCCCTGGTCCGCCGCGCGTAGAGCTTGTCCTCGGTGCCGATCACCTGGAACAGGACCCACCCCTCGTTGCCGTGGAACCCGTCCTTGGCGCCCTCCTCGGCCACGGGGACGAGGGGGATGTCGAGGGACTGGAACTTGGCGACGAGCTGGTTCACGAAGCGGGCGTAGGCGGGGGTCTGGATCTTGGTCGACATGGTGCTTGAGTCTCCTGGCTCCGGTCCGACCCCGGGGACATCCCGGTTCGGCCGGTGTGCGGTGACTCGAGCCCACGACGGACCACCCCTCCACTGGGTTGCGTTTTATTATGGGTTGATATTAAATTCTAATAATTCCTATTGAAATACCAAAATTATAATACCAAAATTAATACCTATATACCCTTTCCTTTATTATGAATGTATATTATATTCCAATTTTAAATAGTTGAATTCCAAAAATTTCAATACCAATAATGGTATTGGGTTCATGGGGAATATTGGTATTCCTGGGGCCCGGCTTACCCCCCGCGCGCCGTGGCCTGAGTTTTTCCCGCGGGACCGCGACGGCTTTCCTGTCACTGAAGCCGGGACCCCGTTTTCCCGCGGGACCGCCTCGGCTCCTCTTTCCCCGCGACGGTCCCGGGGGGTTTTCCCGTGAGGCCTCGGCGGCTTTCCCCTCCCGCGCGCCGGGCTCCTGGGAGGTCACTTCGGGGGGACCGGATGGCCGATGAGGCCGATGAGGCCCGCGGCCGCGACCGTCTCGTCCCACGTGGGCAGCGCCGCGAGGGCCCCGTCGGGGTGGAACGATCCCGCCTGGCGGTCCAGCGCGTCCCGCCAGCCCGCGGGGTCGACCGCGTCGTGGACCCGCTGGAGCCGCTGGAGTAGCGTCAGCCGCCGGGCGTGGGCATCGGGACGCGCGGCGCACGGGGGCAGCACCCCCGCGTCCGTCAGGAAGGGCGCGATGTCGTGGGCCGGGCAGCCCTCGATGCCCTCGACGTACTCCTCCTCCGGGACCAGGCACCCCACGGCGCACCGCAGCACCGTCCCGTCGGGCTCGACGACGCGGTACCGGCAGCGGCCGGTGTCCCCGAGGGTGGCCCGTCGTCCCTGGGCCAGCAGGTGGGCCCGGACGGCCTCGAAGCACTCGCGGTCCGTCACGGGACCTCCACCTCGGTCACGAAGGCGAACGGCCCCCCGTGGGGGAAGGGGGCCGACCAGGCGATCAGGCAGGACTGCCGGCCCTCGAGGAACTCCCGGACCGCGCGCGTGTTCTCCGGGAGCGCCCGGACGGTCTCCCGGCCGAGGAGGCGCTCGACCTCGGCGACCGCGGCCGGGCGGTCCGGCGTCAGGCGGGGGGTCGGCTTGGGGTCGGCCAGGTACCCGCACCACGTCACGACGTACGCGGTCCTCACGGGTTCGCCCCCGCGTCGGCGGGCGTCGGGTTCGGGACGACCCGGGCCGGGGCCTCCCCGACCTCGGGGCCGCGGGTGCAGGCCGCCGGGGAGTCGTCCCCGATCGCCTGGGTGCAGTGCCAGGCGTAGCCGCCCATGCTGCAGTCCTGGTCGACGGCGACCCCGCCGTACCAGCGGTTGACCAGGCAGGAGCCCCTGGCCACCGGGGGCGGGACCTCGGCGGAGGGCACGCGCTTGCATGACGGGAGGGGGAGGAGGGCCGCCATGACGAGGGCGGCCGCGAGTGTCTTCGGCATGTGGTTATTCTACCTCAACTTGTTGAGGAGGGGAGACATCATGCTTGCGCAGAAAATCGAGGATGTCCCCCAGCAACTGCCTCATCCCTTCCACCTGTTCTTCGACAGGCCTTTGCTTCAGGATCCTACAGAATTTCTGCTGCATGTGGTTGAGCGCGTGCTCACGCGCAGTCAATTGTCTTTTCACTCCTCATCTCCTTTTGTCTGGGCGCACTCCTCGCACGCCCCGTCCCTGATCTCCACCCACCACCCGCACCGGTCGAACCCGACGCACTGGAAGAGCTCCCGGCCATCAGGAGTCACCCTCACGATGAACTGGGCCCGCTGCCGCGGCCACTCGGCCTCCCAGCAGCGCCGGCAGTTTTCCGCGCCGCACGTCTCCCGGTCGTGCTGGGCCCCGCAGCTGCAGGCCCATCCCCAGGCCGTGTTGCAGCCGGCCGAGCAGCCCGGGTCGGCCCCCCGCCAGCACCCGGCGCCCGTCAATCGAGCACCCGGAGGGACATCACGACCCTCCCGTCCTCCGTCGTCCGGAGGTGCATGTGGCGCGAGGTCCACTCCAGGTCGTCCTCCGCGAGTCCCTCCGTGGCCCACCCCGGTCCCTCCTCGGTCTCCAGCAGGGCCTCCATCCCCTCCACGTACGCCGCGCTGTCCCTGTCCGTGATCGCGGCCCGCAGCGCGGCCCGCATCCCCTCGGCCGTCGTCCCCGCCATCAGTCGAGCTCCAGCAGCGAGAACCTGGTCCGGCTGTCGTCCTCGTCCCTCCGGGGCGGCTGGGTCGGCTGGTCCGGCGCGATGGGGGCTGACACGGACACTGTGCCGGTCGTCGGCGGGGCCGTCGGTGTCAGCCGCATCCCGATCCGTTCGGCCAGCATCGTCGCCACCGCCAGCCGGAGCTGCCGCGGGTCGTCGGGTACGGGGTCCCGGTCGGCCATGACCAGGCGCATGTCCAGCCTGACCTGCGGGTAGCGGGACTCACGCCCCATGTCCCCGTGGATGACGGCTGCCCGTCCGCTGAGCAGGGCCAGCGCGGCGGACCAGAAGATGTCCTCCAGGTCTCCCCTGGATGGCGGTGGTGGCATGTCCCCATCCTACCACCGGCCATACCTGTCCATCATGCCGACCGTCGGCCTCGCCTTCGACTTCCTGGCCCGCGAGTGGGCCCCCGCCCGCGCCCCCGTGGGCTCCCTCCTCTACGTCGGCCATCGGGGCGACACCAGTCCGTGGTGGGCCACCGAGTTCCGGGCCGCCCTCGGCGGGCCCTCCCTGGCCGTCATGGACGTCATGGAGTCCGGACTCGCGTCCGCGACGCGCCACACGTCCGACCTCATCAGGGGTGACGTCCGGGACCCGAGGCCCCTCGCCGGCCGCTCGTTCGGCCTGGTTTTCTGGGACGAGGGTCCCGAGCACGTCCCCCGGGCCGACGCCCTGGCGTGCCTGACCCGCCTCATGGGGGAGCACCGCCGCGTGCTGGTCTCCTGCCCGTGGGGGTTCCAGCCGCAAGGGAGGGACCCCGCGGACCCCGAGTTCCACCACTGGGGTCCCGCCCCGGCGGACTTCGAGTCGATCGGGATGTCGACCCGCGTCTTCGGGACCCGCTTCGACGACCGCGGGCGTGGGCACGGCAACCTGATCGCCTGGGGTCCCTGAGCTAGAGCCCGTCCCAGAGCGAGTCGTCCTCCCAGGCCTGCCGCCGGGTCGACTCGGGCAGCTCCCAGCCCGGACCCCGCTGGACCGCGGGAAGGCAGAACACGAGTTTCCGCTGCCCGACGACCGGCGCCGGCGAAGGCCGGACGTGGGCCACCGTGAAGTTGCGGAAGCCCGGGACGACCGGGACCTCGGCCCCGCAGTTCGGGCAGGGCCGCCTCACCGGACCACGCGGGCCGGCGGGATGCGGTCGCCCCGTCTTCGGCCCGGCCTCCATTCCCGTGAGTGGGCCCACGCGAGCAGCCGACCCGGGAGCTCGGGTACCAGCTGGCCGGCCCGGATCGGCTGAACGAACGCCCACCTCAGCACCGAATACGTCCAGCTGACCAGGAACATGACCGGGATGAGCGGCCAGATGCAGGCGGCGACGTCCTCGACGTTGCCCGTCACGCGGTTCCCGTGGAGGACGAGCGCCCGGTGGACGACGCCCCCGACGAAGGCGTAGGCGAACAGGGAGGCGACGACCGTCATGGCTATCAACATCCCCCTATGGTACCACACCAACCATCCGCGGCATACCTTGCAGTGACATGACGCTCCTCGAGCTCTACGATCTCATTGAGATGGCCCGGACCCGCGGGGACGCCTCCTGGGCGGTGCTTGATTGGGCGGCGAAGCAGCCGATCGACCCGGAGACCGGGGAGCCGCGGAGCTTCACGATCCGCGACGCCTACCGGATCTACACCGCGGCCGGAGGCATGGGCACCGAGCAGCAGTTCTCGACCATCTTCAACAAGTGGGTCGCGAAGTACGACCCAAAGTCCTCGAAGGAACGGTACCGGGACAAGGCGCGGTACGGCCTCTCCCAGGATCGTCCGCTGGTCATCACCAGGTCGGGTCGCCGTGGATTCAGGGGCGCCGCCTCGTACCAGTGGGGCCTCGACGCCCCGCTGCGGCAGGCCCCCACGGGGGAAGAGGCCCCGGAGATGGAGGCCGAGGACCCCGTCGGCGACGCCCTCGACAAGCTCGAGGAGTACATGGGCGGGATCGAGCTGAAGAGGCAGCTGGCGCAGTGGCGCGCCATGACGGACATGAACTCCGTCATGCGGTCCGTCATGACGCTTCCGGCCCGCATGCGGGCCGAGGCCATGCTCGTGGCTAGCCAGCACCTGGTCAACTCCGGGCGGGCCGACCAGGCGGACGTGCAGGACGCGGAGAGGAAGCTGGCGGCCCGGGCCTCGGCGGCCCCCGAGGAGCCCGCCACGCCGTTCAAAGTGGGCCAGCCGCGCACGGACCTCTCGCAGGCCGGCCGGCCGGGCTTCAGGCCGCGTCCTCCCCAGCCCGCCCCGGAGCCGGAGGCGGAGGCCGACGTCGACCCCGCGGAGTGGGAGGACGACGCCGCCGACAAGACCCAACCGGACGCCGCCAGCCCGTTCGCCGACGTCGACGTCGGCGGTGACGAGGGAGGGGAGGCCCCCGGGGGAATCGAGCTGCGGGCGATGCTCCGCTACCAGGGGAGGCTCTCTCCCGGTAGGGTGACCTGGGACGGCGAGTCCGCGACGGTCACCGACGCGATGGGCAACGAGATCCCGCCGGACTCCGGCGTGGAGCTCCAGACGCTGGGGGACGAGCAGTTCGACGACGAGTACGCCGGGATCCACGAGTGGCTCGCGGAGAACTGGCCGAGCCTCCTCGACCCGCCCAGCGAGGGCGGCCCCGACCTCGAGGCCGAGATGCGCGGCGAGGGGGGCGAGGAGGAGGCCCCCGGGGAAGAGGGGGAGACCGAGGAGGCCGCGGCCGGAGACTTCCCGGACTGGACCCCCGCCACGGATCCGACCGGCTCCGCCCCTGAGCAGGCGATGTATCGGCTCGTGAACGAGTACGGCGTCGGCCCGGACGACCCGCTGTGGGAGGCGGCCTCCTCGGCCGAGGACGAGGACGCCCTCAGCGCTGCGGTGGCCGACGCGTGGGGTGACAGGCCCCGCAAGGGGTTCCGCGACGCCCTCTCCGTCGCGCTCTTCGGCTTCGGGAACGCCTTCGAGGTGCCTGAGGAGTACGAGACGGCGGAGCCGGAGGAGGAGGGCGAGCCCGTCGAGGACGAGCCGGCCGAGGAGGAGCAGGAGATAGAGCCAGAGGCTCCGGTCCCCAGCGCGCTGGGGACCGGAGCCGTCCCCGATTGGCTGCCCCGTCCCGACGAGAACGGCCTGCGCGCCGAGGCGGCGATGTACGACATCCTGACCGACATGCCCAAGGCGAGGGGCTTCGAGGACTTCGACGCGAGCGACCCCCTCTTCAGTGAGATCCGGAGGGCCGCGAACATCGACGACGTCTACACGATCGTGCTGCGCCGCGGGGTCCCGCGCATCATGGTCAAGAAGTTCCTGACTGTGGCCCGGGCGGTCTTCGAGCACGACGGGCGTGACCCCGAGACGGGCGGACCGGCCGCGAACGAGAGCGCCGCGACCCGTCTGGTCGCGATGATGGAGGACGCGGTGGCCGACTGCGAGGAGGACCCGGCCCCCGATCCGTCCAAGCGCGGTCCCGTCGGCATCGGTCGACTTCTCCCGATGTACGGCATGGACGAGGGACCCAACACGGAGCCCGTGGACTTCGCCCCGAAGTCCGGCCTCGCCAAGATCATGAGGGTCGTGGGGAGGGGCCGGTGACCCGCGTCTCCCGCCTGTTCGTGCTTCGGGAGGCCCGCGCGCCGCGCGGCCTCTCCGTCGACATGGAGCTCCTCATCAGGCTCCTCGAGTGGAGCCGGGAGGAGGCCAGCGGGGACGTCGCGCTCCATCGGCTCGCGGAGGCGATCGAGTCGCTGGCGGGCGAGGGGAGGACCCTGACGATGGACGACTACGACGACCTGATGTCCGGCCTGTCGGCCGGACCCGCGGAGGGCGAGCCTGAGGTCTACTGACGGGCGCCCCCTCAGCCGGAGTGAGCTCGTCGGACTCCTCATGGCCTCAGCCGTGAGGACCTGGGACCGCCGGTACGACGACGACGCGAGGGCCATCGCGGAGTTCACGGCGGCGCGGATCGAGGCGGCGCTCGCGCCGGGCCGCCTCGACTGCGAGGTCTCCTTCGAGCGGATCCCACTGTCGACGGGGTGGCGGACGAACCCGAAGCGGGGACACGCCGTGCGTCCCGGTGGGTACCCCGCCCTGCGTCAGCTCCTGGGTAGGCGGGGTGACGTCGACTCCGTCCCGCTGGTCGCTGCCACGCTCGACGGCCCGCCGTCGCTCTGGGACGGACACCGGAGGCTCGAGACTTACAGGGCGGCGGGTCGCCCGGACGTGCCCTCCTGGCACGTCCGGTTTAGACCCGGCGTCGGACGCGTCAGCGTCTCTGCGACCCCAGCGCCTGCAGTAGGAACGGGAACGGGCAGCGGCTGACGCTGATCCCGGCGGGATGCCGGTCGAGCCTGAGATGCATCTCGGTGGCGGCGGGCGCGTTGCAGCTGTGGATCAGCACGTTGAGCGGGGGTCGCTCCATGCTGAGGATGTGGTCCACCACCGCCATGCCGGTGGCAGCGACCGTGGGCTCTCCCACCCGACACATGACGTCGGACTCGTCGAGGTCGTGGTCCAGGAAGACCTGGTGGAACTCACGCTCGTTTAGGAGCCTGATCGCTTCCTCCGCGGTGTGGGCCCTGTGGATCTCGAGTCCCCTCGACTCGGTGACCCTCAGGAACTCCGCGTGTCGCCACGCGGAGTCGTCGAGGAAGAGTATCCGCTGGTTTCCGGGGTTCCCCATCAAGAAAGATTATATCGCTGTCGCCTTGGCGGGCGCGTCCGTCTCCCGCTGTTCCCGGCCGGCTTATAATCCAAAAATGGCAAATGGTGAGAACATGACCCTACGGCAGGCAGCGGAGCTGGTCGAAGCCGGCCGAACCACGCTCAGAAAGCTGGTTCTCCAGCTCGCCAGCGACGGCTTCGATGTCCGTCACGCCTCCAGCGCCCTGGCCGTCGCCGTAGCCGGCGCGTTGGTCTGTGAAGGGGTGTCGAACGAGGAGTTCGCCGGCGTCCTCGACGACGCGCGGAAGCTCTGGCGGATGGAGCCTAGCGCGGACGGCCCACAGCTCACTTTCAACGGACACCTCGTCGCCGGCGCCCTGGCGCCCCCGGCCGAGGGGACGAACTGATGGACCGCGAGGACGTCATCGAGGTCGACGGATCGGAGCCGATCGCGGCGATCGACCGGACGACCCGGTCGATCATCATGGCCATCGACGCCGCCGTCAAGCGCCTCGAGGCGCTGGGCTACGAGCGGGACCTGGACATCAGGATCGTCGACTCCGAGTCGTCCTTCCCCGGCGTGGCCCTCGGGGACCGCTACGTCTTCGGGATCGTGACGCGGGTCCACGAGGGCCGGATCGTCCTGCGGGGCGAGTGGCTCCTCGAGGTCAGGCCGCTCGGCGCGTTCCGCCGATGGTGGAGGGAGCGACGCCGTGCCAGAGCTGCCTGAGGTCGACGCGATCACCGGGGTCGTCCGGCGCTACGCCGTGGGGAACACCCTCGTCGGCCTGGAGACCGTCAGGTGGAACGGGAAGTATTTCGCGTGTCCCGAGGGTCCCGCGGGAGCTGACGGTTGGTACCTCAATCCGCTTCCCGTGCGGGACGTCTGCAGGGTCGGCAAGGTCGTCCTCTTCCTGATCCCGTATCAGGACGACCCGGACTCACGCTGCTTCTACATTCGCGTCCACAACGCGATGACGGGGTACTTCGACTGGGAGCACGAGCCGTGGACCTTCGACTACGTCGAGGGGGCCCGTGAGCCGTCCGACTCGGACGTGCGGGTGAGGTTCCTCTTCGGGGACGGGCGGGTCCTGCGCTTCCACGACGCCCGCCTCTTCGGCAGCATGGAGATGAGTGGGATGCTGCCCGATGTCGGTCCTGAATTGATGCGGACTCCTAACATGCTCCATGGTCGGGAAGTCGCGTCGCTCCGACACTTCGCGGACGGCGTTGTGAACTGCCGGCGGCCCGTCAAGTCATTGTTGATGGACCAGTCGTTCATCGCGGGCATCGGCAACATCTACGCGAACGAGGCCTGCCACCTCGCGGGCGTCGATCCCCGCCAACCGGCCAACCAGGTCTACCCAGGCCTCATTCCTGTGCTCCACGAGGCCCTGCGGTGTGCTGTGCTTCACTCCATCCCGCAGGTCACATACTCCTGGTTGAAAGTCTACAGACGCTCCGCGTGTGGCTCCTGTGGGGAAGCCGTCACGAGGGTCCAGCTCGATGGGCGGGCGACGTTCCTCTGCGGGAGGTGTCAGCGGGCATGACGCGGGAGTGTCCCACGTGCGGGTCCGATCTACGTCCGCTCTTCACGAGCGTGTACTGCCCGAACGATCGCTGCGGCAAGGGTCCCGTGAGCTCGGACTGGCGCCGGATCCTCCCGAAGGTCCCTGCGATTATGAGACCCGTAGTCGAGCAGAAGGCCCTGTGGTGGGGCGGCGTTGAGTGGTTCGTATGGGAGATGCCGATGATGGTCTTTGGACCGATATGGTACTGTGAGCGGGGGGTCTCACGGGACGACCTCCTCTACTGCGCTATGATGGCACGGGTCAATCCCGACGGCACGCTGAGCGTGGTGAAGAACCGGTACGGGAGCTGCCGCATCGAAGAAGTTCCTGACGCGTAACCCCAACACGGATGTCGACGCATGCAATGTCCGAACTGCTCCGCGCCCATGATCCAGCTCTTCACAAGCGTGGCCTGTTCCGCCGAGTGTGACCTCAGGCCCCCTGCCGCGGCGGCCGACGTCTCGTGTTGGCGCAGGGTCTTGCCAAAGATTCCGGCGGTACAGCGTCCAGGGATCGAACGGGACTGCCGAGGTCGGTCTGGGAATTGGTGGATATGGCGCCATTACCTCGGTGTATGGCACGTCAGCTCCACTCTCAGGCTTTCCGAGAAACACGACGCCGACGTGATCATCGGCGTCTATGACGACGGCAGGCTTAGGGTCATCAAGAGTCGCCACGGTGGGCACAGCCTTGACGCGATCCCGGACGCGTGACCCGCGGAAGCCGTTGTGAAGAAATTTCCTCCGAAAGCTAAGCTGGGAATCATCGCCAAAAGCGGCGTGGCGACGCAGGAAATCTTTGAGCAGTTGAATTCAAAGCAAGGTGGAATTTGCGCGATTTGTGGTAAGGCAGAGAAGACTAGAAAGCGTGACGGCTCCATTCGTAATCTTTCTGTCGATCACTGTCACATTACAAACCGCATTCGAGGTTTACTTTGCAATGATTGCAATCACGCGATCGGACTGTTCAAGGAAGACGTGTCAGTATTAGAGGCTGCTATCCGTTACCTGCAGGCAGATTATTCCGATGCGCCGCAACCTAAGGTTCGCATGAAACTTGGTTCGCCGGAATACAGCGCGTATCTCTCAAATCGCATGAAGGGCAACAAACACACTGCAGGAAGGAAATGGAGCGAGGCCCAACACCAAAAATTCTGGAGTACGCGCTACGGAAAAAAGGACAGCTGATCTCTCCGTTGAACCTTTTTCAAGAGAGATACGCTTTTGATCCCTGGGCCGTCCTCTGCTGCGCGGTCTGCCTCAACCTCTGCACCGGGCGGGCCTTCGAGTCCGTCCACCGCGACCTCTTCGCCCTCTGGCCGACGCCCCTGCACATGGCGACGGCGGATCCCGAGGAGCTGCGGACGCTGCTGAGCCAGCTCGGACTCCAGAACAGGAGGGCCGAGGCGTTGCGGCGGATGTCCGCGGCGTACGCCTGTCTCTGGGACGGTCGGGACCCGATGGACCTGCCTGGAATCGGAAAGTACGGATCCGACAGCTACCGGATATTTGTTCGAGGAGAGCTCGACGTCCGACCCACGGACAAGGAGCTACGAAAGTACCTCGAATGGATAACAAGCTGAGTCCACTGCAGATTGTGGCCCGCGAGATGGCGGTCCACAGCACGATGACGCGGGAGCAGATCGAGGGGGCCCTCTCGGGAGTCCTCGACCACCTGATGCTCCGCGCCGAGGCCGAGATCAGGTCTCCAGATTCCGATGAGGCCAAGGCCCTCGCCCTCGCTCTCCAGTACCAGGCGGTGAGCGAGGCCGTCCTTTTCCTGGGAAGCCAACTCATAGCCTTCGAGGACATTGAGGCGGATGACGACCCCGACGAAGAGTGGGAGCCGAAGAACTGACCAGCGCGCGCTGGCCCTACACCGCAACTCGTTCCAGGCAGCGCGACGCACCGGACCACTGCTGCGCTGGAGCGATCTGACGCCCGAAGTCCAGGGCCTCCTGACGCAGGAGTTCATCACGAACTCCGCGGGGGCCGCCCGTTGGAACGTCGGGCAGATCTACGTCGAGACGCTCCACGGCTGGGGCGTCATGTGTCCGCACCCGATGGCCCATCGGCTCTACGAGGGGTGGCGGGCGTCGGACGACCCGATGACGTTCGAGGAGGCCCAGTGGTTCTCCTGCGGACTCTGCAAGACGAGGGTGGTGAACCGTGACGCGTGAGTTCCTCATCCAGCGGTACTGCTGGGACGTCCATCCCCAGGTCCGCGGCCTGCGACCGTTCATCGCGACCGGCCCCAACTTCATGGCCTGGGCCGTCCCCGGCTCCCTGGAGAGGTTCCGGGAGTGGAGGTTCCGGCCGCACATCTACAGGACACTGAGCTCGGTCTTCCCGCCGGACGAGGACAAGCCGCCGGAGGACCGCGACGCCGTGGCCGAGGTCCTGCTTACGGACGGAGTCGTCCAGGCCCTCTGGTCCGTCGACTCGGCGGAGTGCCTTCCCCGGGACCGGTGGCTCCGGGCCTCCATCGAGCAGGTGGCCCGGGAGATCCCGTACATCAAGCCGGGGAGCGCCAGGGGACCCTATGACCTGGCGTACTGGACGATCGAGTTCCTGAGTGGCCTCAGCGCTCCGGCCCACTTCCGGGAGTATGTCTCAGCGGATGGCCTGACGCTCGAGGCGTGCCCGGCCACGTAAAAAAAGACTTCCGTCTACACACGACCGGCCTATAATAGAAGAGTAACCCGATGATGCTCTCGCTCTCAAATACGCCTGCCAGGCACGAGTGCTACGATTGGTCCAAGCGGACCGTCGGCGGCATCGTGCTTCAGAGCCGCGCGTTCGCCCCGCAGGGGAATTGAGCTAGAGAGCCCGGGAACGACCACATCGAGTCCGCCCGGGTCAAAGCCGGGATAGGATGGCCTCAAAAGGAGGACGATGTGATCGAGAAGAAGTGGAAGACGCTGTCTGGGCAAGAGGTGGACCTCCGGTCCGCCATCGAGCTTGAGCTGCGTGACTTCCCACACGCCCAGGTCATCGTCGCCTGCGACAGCCAGCAGGTCAAGGCCGTCACCGAGTACGTCACCGTCGTGGTCCTCCACAAGACCACGGGCGACGGCCCTGGGAGGGGCGGACGCGTCTTCTTCTGCCGGGAGCGGATCCCGCGGGTCAACGTCCTGCGTGAGCGCCTCTGGAAGGAGGTCTGGCGGTCGGTCGAGCTCGCGATGGAGCTCTCCTCGAACCCCGAGGTGGGGACGCACGTCCCGATCAACGTCAGCGCGGTCCACATCGACGCGAACACCGACCCGGCCCACAAGTCCTCGAAGTACGTCGAGGAGCTCGTCGGGCTGGTCATGGGGCAGGGCTTCAACGCGGTCATCAAGCCGGAGGCCTTCGCGGCGTCCCACGCCGCGGACCACGCCGTGAAGCACAAGGAGGAGCGGCGTAAGCCGCACGCGGAGGGACGCCGGCGAAGGTCAGCGTGACAAGGGAGCAACTCGAAGAGGCTATCGCTGTCACTGCGAATATGGGACAGGCCGCAGCAAAGCTCGGTCTCGGTTTTCGACAGTTCAGAGATCTCGCTACTAAGTTCGGTTTGTACCGAGTCAAGAAGTCTAGTGGCCAGGGGAAAAAGAAGCAGCTCGATGACATTCTCAATGGGAGGCACCCTGAGTATGCTACTGCAAAGCTCTCAATCAGGTTGGTCAAGGAAGGGCTGAAACAATACAGGTGCGAAAAGTGTGGACTCTCTGAATGGAATGGTTCGAGACTCTCACTCGAATTGAATCATGTCAATGGAGTCAGCACGGATCATCGGTTAGTCAATCTCGAGCTTCTTTGCCCCAACTGTCACTCGCAGACTGAAACTTATCGTAGTAAGAAGTTGAAATGGAAGAGGAAAGCCGAGAGGCCGGCTACTGATTTTGAACGTCAGGTGCCCCTTAGGGGGTTGGGTTCGACTCCTGCTTCTTCCGCAAAGTGAGATTCGGATGGGTGGCAGAGCGGTCTATAGTACCCGGTTGGAAGCCGGGAGAGCCGAAAGGTTCCGTGGGTTCGAATCCCACCCCATCCGCGAGATGACGATAGAGGAAATCGTCGAGAGGATACTCGAGGAGAGGTACGACGTCCATCGAATGGACGAGGGTGTCCGAGAGTACTCGAGAAACATGATTCGGGAGATCGTAGAGAGGGCCCTCGAGCTTTCGAAGAAGTGATAGGATAGCAAAAAATTGGAGCGTTAAGCCGGTCGGGTGCCGGCACCGGCCTCGAAAACCGGGAGGCCCGAGAGGGCAGGGGTTCGAATCCTCAACGCTCCGCATAGTTTCCGGGTTCCCTGACAATCGAATATCGTATCATGTGCAACGTGGGGTTGCGAGCCCCACTGAGCGTGGGTGGTGTAATGCAACACGTCCGGTTTTTATCCGGAAATTGGTAGGTCAAGACTACCCCCGCGCACCGGTGATCGAGGTGTAACGGCTGCATCCCAGGTTGTGTCCCTGGGGGAGCGGGTTCAACTCCCGTCGATCACCCCAAGAGCTGGGCATCTCTCAAAAAGGCCCGCCATGCGGACGACGAGATAGGTCTACGGTCCAGATTCAAAATCCAGATGCTGCGGGTTCGAATCCCGCCGTCCGCACGAGACCCCACCCGGACACGTGGCAAAACTGTCCAGCACGCGGAGGACAGCACCGAGTGGCATGTGCGGCGGCGCCGCTTCACGGCCATGAGCTCTCATGGTGGGGGGCCGGCACGAAGTCGGTGTGCTGGGTTCGAGTCCCCTATCCGCGACGACTCTGCTGGTGAAGTACAGGACGGAAGTACGATCGCTTGGTATGCGATAGGATGTGGGTTCGATCCCCATCACCAGCTCTCATGGGTCCCTGGCGAAATCGCGTAATCGCACCCGGCTTTTACCCGGCGAGTTCTCGGTTCGAGTCCGAGGGGGCCTACGACTGCTGTCCATGCGCCAACGGAGGCGCGCCCGTTTCGTAAGCGGGAGGCGACGGGTTCGATCCCCGTGGGCAGCTCTAAATGGTAAAATGCGTCGACGGCGTGCAAATAGTGCAGCTTCAAGAATCGCCAACTGTCCGGAAGAGACTCTGAGGGAGCTCGCGAATCGATCGGGATACATTGCCGATGTCATTCGCGGCTTGTCTGATTTGGGATACGGTCGAATTGGGTACGCGGTTCTCCGTATGAGGATGTCTGAGTTGGGGATCGAGTTGGTTCCCTACTACGGCTCATCGAAGCGACGGCACCGATCGACTCCAGAATATCGAGAGCGTGTCTTTCAAAAAGACACGAGATTCAAGAGCGGTGGTCTGCTCCGACTACTGGTTGATGACGGTCGGGATGAACGATGCGAGTGCGGACAGGGATTGACATGGAATGGCGCTCCGCTTCGCTTGCAGGTCGATCACATCAACGGAGATAAGCGTGACAACCGACGCGAGAACCTCCGCATCATTTGTCCAAACTGTCACTCGCAGACTCCGACGTTCGGCTCCAAGAATATTGTTTACCAGCGATCATTGAGAGGTCGTCTAGTGGAAGGATCTTCGGTTCTGACCCGAAGGGTGTAGGTTCGATCCCTACCCTCTCAACTACATTCAGGGTTCGTCTAACGGCAGGACGCGGGGCTTTGACCCCCGCTGTGAGGGTTCGAGTCCTTCACCCTGAACTGCATGCTGGCGTGGTGTAATGGCAACATGGCGGCCTTGTAAACCGCCCGATGCGAGTTCGAGTCCCGCCGCCAGCTCCGAATGGGTCGTTAGCTCAGAGAGTAGAGCGTTCGGTTGTTAACCGATTGGTCGTAGGTTCGATCCCTACACGGCCCTCCTTTCCAGGAAAGGCGATTTGGTTAGCCGCGTAGCTGTTACCTACGTGTTGGCAGGTTCGAGCCCTGCTCCTGGAGCGAAGATGAAGAGACGCACTCCGCAATGGGGAGACAACCCCTGGAAGCGGAATGACCCGAATCGGTGTCCCGAATTCATTCGGGTTCGGTATGGGACCATGAGGTCTAAGGGTAGGTGCATCCTGCCTGTGAAACACAAGTGTCCGTGTTCGCTGATCGACGACGGGCAGAGATGATTACGGGACCGAGACGGGAGACGGCTGGAAGGCCGGACGACCCCGCCAACACGGACGCACGCCCGACTTTGAATCGGACACGGCGTCGCGGAGACCTCGCGAGGCGCGGGAGTAGCTGACCCGCCTGTGCACCCGGTGCGAGCCCGGGCGGTCCCAACTTTCCATGCAACCGTGAGCGCGGTACGGGTTGCGTATGGGCCGTGGACCGGGCCCTCCGCGTACGAGGCCCACCTTTTGGGGGTGTGGTATAATTGGGAACACGCGGCTTTCGCAAGGCCGAGTAAGGGGTTCGACTCCCCTCACCTCCACGATGAAGAAGCGCAGGCACAATCCGGAGAAGAGGCTGTGGCGGGGCCGTTCATACCGAAAGGGAGGCCGATTGATCCGCTACCTCCGATACGCAGAGTTTCTGAGATCAATGGGTTCCTAGCTCATCCGGGAGAGCGCCAGCGTGGCACGCTGGAGGCGAGGGGTTCGAGTCCCCTGGGATCCACGAATGCTTCATTACCTCAACGGCAGAGGAGTCGCCCGATAAGCGACCCACAGAGGTTCGACCCCTCTATGAAGCACGACGCGTGGTTGGCCAAGTCGGAAAGGCATCTCCTTTACACGGAGACGACGCGGGGGTTCGATTCCCTCACCACGCACGGAACGCTGAGCAGCTTGGGAGGTCCAAGCGCCCGCCTGAAAAGCGGGAGAACCCAGTTCGACTCTGGGCCCAGCGACCACGGGGAGGTACGTCAAGAGAGAACGGGCGGCCCAAACGCCGTTGGATGGTGGTTCAAACCCATCCCTCCCCACCACGCCTCGTCTGACGGAACAGACTCGCCCCTCCGAAGGGTGACGAGGGAGTTCGACTCTCCCACGAGGCACCGAGCGACACGCCCCATCTGAAGGATCAGGCCCGTGGCTACGAACCACGGAGGAGAGGTTCGAGTCCTCTATGGGGTACGCCTAGAAGAATGCCCCGTCCCGAGGCTGGAAATTTCGGGCTAATGCGGCCTTGGCCAAGCGGGAAGGCACCGCCTCGACACGGCGGAGACCAGTGGTTCGATCCCACTAGGCCGCACGATGGGTAACCGAGCGGTGACGCCGAGAGGTGATCGCGTCGGTAGGTGTGGTACAATAACCCGGCAAAGACCACGCCATCCGTCAACATCGGGATGTAGTCGCGGGGAGCGACGCCTGTCTTGGGCACAGGAGGCGGCTGGTTCGACACCAGTCATCCCGACTTCGATTGGGTCCACCTCAGGGAGGATGGCGGCCTCCAAAACCGCTGAGCCGGGTTCGAGTCCTGGTGGGCCCGCGGAATGCCGGTGTGGCGGAGTCGGAAGACGCGCCACGCTCAGAACGTGGTGGGGGAAACCCCGTGGGAGTTCGAGTCTCCCCACCGGCACGGAGTCGACGTCCCCGAGTACGTGCCGGGGAGGACTAAGTTCTAGGCCTGGCGGTCCTTCGCGGGGACCGGGGGACCACTCGCGGCGGTCCCTAGCCGACGAATCATCGCGGGGAACATGTGGAAAGCCCCCGCAGTCGATTTCAACTTCAAGTGTGCCGTGGCCCCGAGGCCTGCAGTAAATCGGGGCGCCATCTAGGTGTAGCTCAGTTCGGTAGAGCGCGCGCTTCGGGAGCGCGAGGTTCGGAGGTTCGAGCCCTCTCACCTAGACCATGGAGCCATCGGTCGAACGCGCGTCCGATGCGCAAGTCCCGGGCAGCGGGGAGCTCCAGCAGTTATGTCGGTGTGGCGGAGTCGGAAGACGCGCAGCGTTGAGGTCGCTGTGTCCGCGAGGACGTGTGGGTTCGAGTCCCACCACTGGCACGATATCGAGGTGTAGCGCAGCGGTAGCGCACCAGGCTGGGGGCCTGGGAGTCGCAGGTTCGATCCCTGTCACCTCGACAAAAACAAGGAGGTCGCGATGCAGCACTGCGACAGCACCTGCTTCCACTGCGCCCAGACGTTCTTCCTGTGGTGGAAGCGTCGGCTGGGCCAGTTCGAGAAGCCACGTGGCGACCGCGCCAAGCGGAGCGGGGACGGAAACTTCAACCTCGCGGCCTTGACCTCCGTCCGTCCACCGAGGTGATATGATGGCCACATGCTCCGGTAACTCAACGTAGAGTTCCCGCCCTATGAGCGGGGAGTTGGGGGTTCGAGTCCCTCCCGGAGTACAAGCGGTTCCGTAGCCCAACAGGACAAGGCACCTCGGTCCTAACGAGATGAGTGGGGGTTCGAGTCCCTCCGGAACCTCGACCAAGGAGACGACGAGCCTCCGGATAGTCAGTCGGCCCGCTGATCACGGGTCGGGGAACAAGTGAGTTGGTCCACGCCGGGAACAGTCGTGACAGGCCGGAGAGACGGCCGAGTTTATGCGGGCAACCTGAGCTAGTGCATTCAGGGCCGGGCTCATAACCCGGAATAGCTTGGTGCGATTCCAAGGCTCCGCTACTAGACGCCGCGTGGCCCTCTTAAGGCAGAGCGCGGCGCTCGATGTGATCCCTGGCAGGAGAGCATCGGGGATCCCGGGGGATGCCAGTCCATCCGGGTGATCGATTGGGAGACTGGCCGACCGGTAAGGCACCTGACTGTAAATCAGCGGTCGTCATGCACGACGTGGTTCGATTCCACGGTCTCCCACGCAGTCTTGGCCGGCGCCGGAGCACACCGGGCGACACGCGGTGCAGAGGAGAAAGCCCAACCGCTCAGATGAGGCTTGACGCCCGGGAGAGACCGGGAACTATTCGGGTCGCTGGTGAAATAGCGCATCGCACCTCCCTCTTAAGGAGACAGTTCTCGGTTCGAGTCCGAGGCGGCCCACTCTGAATGCCTCGTAGGTCCACTGGCGTGGACGCCCGATTGTCGATCGGGTCAAGACGGGTTCGATTCCCGTACGGGGCGCCACGGCGCATTAGTACACGTTGGCTAGTACGCCCGGTTCTCAGCCGGGAAAACCGGGATCGACACCCGGATGCGCTACCAGGTCACGAGAGCGATAGGGAGGTTGGCCTAAGAGCAGCCATCCTTTAAAGAGTGACGACGGGGTCCCGGCAGCGAAGGGCGATAAGGCTTCTGACCCGGGCGTAAGGAAGGGCGCGGACGTATCAAGGCACCGCGCCTGTCCCCACGGAGACCGCTGGGAACGGCGGATTAGGGCGCAGATCGGATCCCACGCTCGCCTTGAACGGCGTGGGCCCTCCGACGAGGCGATGAGTCGGACCATGGCCGACACAGCTCCGTCTGAGTCTTTGGCGTGACAGCACACCTCTCGCCCGTGACCGTTTGCAGGAGTGGCCCAACGGCAGGGCACCTGGCTTCCAACCAGAAGACTGCGGGTTCGAGTCCCGTCTCCTGCTCCGACGCGACCGTAGTTCATCCGGTAGAACGCACGGTTCCCAACCGTGGGGTGGCGGGTTCGAGACCCGCCGGTCGCTCGAGCGGCACTGCTAACGACAGTGCCATAATGGCTTGGGGACAGTGACGGTAAGCGGTTACTTCATGCCAAGAACAACCCCGCTCCGAGCTTCCTTCCCCTTTAGCTCCCGTAGCTCAGTGTAGAGCGCCCAGCTGGTCTGGGAGGCCGGCCGTTCGACTCGGTCCGGGAGCACGACGCGATGCGACAGTGATGGTGACGGTTACTTCAACATCATTCGGTTTTCAACCGAAAACGAAAAACCCGTCGTCGACTTCCTTCGCATTGCGACACTTTCCGTACGTCGGCAGTGATGTCCTGCGGTTACTTCTCCTTGTAAGAGAGAGGTCCAGGTTCAAGTCCTGGGGGGCCCACTCCATGGGTCCTTGGTGTAACGGTAGCACGCTAACACACCGTGGGCGGTATTCTCCGACGTGCGACTTGCGTTCGTAGCTCAAGCAGAGCCCTGACTCAACATCGGGAGATGGTCGTTCAATTCGATCCGGATGCGCTAGGCGGCAGTGACTTGGGAGCGGTTACTTCTATTGGGTGAAAAACACCGCGCCCGCCCTTCCTCCGCCAACTCCTCCACTCCTCCGAGAGAAAGGCAGTGACGATGTCCCGGTTCCACGAGACCAAGCAGGCGCCCGAGGCGCCGACGCCTCACCTGAACTGGATGGGCGGCGAGTCATATGACATCAACGATCCCGTCAAGGCCCTCAGGATCGCCGCGAGCTCGTGCTTCTTCGGTGAGCCGAAGTACTACGAGGCCGATCCGGAGGACAGGCGTGTCAAGCGACCGGTGCCTCACCACACATCGGTCCCGTCCTTCCTGACCGACGCCCAGCGCGTCGAGCTGCGGAAGACGCTCGACGCGATCGATCCCCAGGAGTGGCGTGGGAAGACGCCGGCCGAGGCGATCGAGTCGGCCATCGACCGGGCCCTCGACCACGATCCGGTCCGCACTCTCAAGGAGGCCGTGCGGCTGCGGCAGGCCGAGCACATCAGGACGACCCCGCAGGTCATCCTCGTGCGGGCCGCGCGTCACCCCAAGGTTCGCGGGACCGGCCTGGTGCGGCAGTACGCGCCGGACATCATCCAGCGCGCCGACGAGCCGGCGGTGGGGCTGGCCTATCACGTCTGGCGCTTCGGCAAGGACGCGCCCATCCCGAACTCGCTGAAGAAGGCGTGGGCGGACAAGCTGACGCGGTTGACGGAGTATCAGCTCGCCAAGTACCGCATGGAGAACCGGACGGTCAAGACGCTCGACGTCGTGAACCTCGTCCATCCCAAGCGGACCGCGGCGCTCGACGCCCTGATGAAGGGAAAGCTGGTCTCCACGGACCAGACCTGGGAGTCGATCATCTCGACCGGCGGCTCCACCCCGGAGAACTGGCGGAAGGCGATCGACGTGATGGGCCACATGGCTCTCCTCAGGAACGTGCGGAACGTCCTCCAGAAGGGGATCGACCCGTCGGTCTTCGTGGACAAGCTCGTCGAGGGCGCGGCCGCGGGCAAGCAGCTGCCGTTCCGATACTACTCGGCGTACCTGGCCGTCCAGGACATCGCCCCGGCCACCGTGCTCGATGCGATCGAGCGATGCCTGCGTACCTCGCTGGACAACGTCCCGCGTCTCCCGGGCAGGACGATCTCGCTGTGTGACAACAGCGGCTCGGCGCAGGGGGCCACCACCTCCTCGATGGGAAGCATGCGGGTGTCCACGATCGCGAACCTGACCGGCATCATCGCGGCCATGGCGTCCGACGAGGGCAGCCTCGGAGTCTTCGGCGACGACCTCAAGGTCTTTCCGGTGCGCAAGCTCGCCTCGGCGTTCGACCAGCTCGCCCGCGCGGAGTCGCTGGCCCGGGACATCGGGCAGTCCACCGAGAACGGGATCTGGATGTTCTGGCGGGACGCGATCGCGGGCAAGGTCAGGTGGGACAACGTCTTCGTGTTCTCGGACATGCAGGCGGGCCACGGCGGCCTGTACGGGATCAAGCCCGGTGAGTACCGCGACTACGCCTGGGACGGTCGCCACATCGACGTCGCCAAGCTGGTCAGGAAGTACCGCGCTGAGGTCAACCCCGACGTGAACGTCTTCCTGGTGCAGGTCGCCGGCTACCAGGACACCATCATGCCCGAGTTCTACCGGCGGACGTACGTCCTCGGCGGCTGGGGCGAGGGGATCCTGAGGTTCGCGGCCGAGATGGCCGGCTTCGTGAAGTGAACTGATACCGCTGGCAGGCCGGGTAGTAGCCTGCTGACACGCGGACGTAGCTCATTCGGTAGAGCGCCTGGTTGCCAATCAGGGGGTGGTGGGTTCGAATCCCATCGTCCGCACCCTAGTTTCCCGGATCGGATCGCCAGCTGACGATCGCGACCCGCAGGTCCTGCGACATGGGGATCAGGCCGTCCCAGCTCAGTCCGAGCGGCTCGGCCGTGACGGTCCCCCGCTCGTCCTCGACGAAGCGTCCCACCGCGTGTATCCGTCCGTCGTCGGACGGCTCGATCTCCAGCTCGTACTCCACGCCTCGACAGGAGACGAACGGAACGTAGATGCATGCCCTCATGGCATAATTCTATGGCAGCTTGGCCCCGTCAGTCTAACGGAAGGACGTATGGAAGATCGCACTTGTAAGTGCGGAATTTCATTTCAAGTCAAGCCATCATCGCGTAAACGGTTTTGCTCAAGGAAGTGTTCACAGCGCGATGTCGGTGAGCGCCTCCGAAAGTTTAGAACTTGCACGCAATGTGGTGCTGTGTACAATCGCGAGTTTGGCACAAAGGTCCACTGCAATCTTTGTAAGATCCGTGTGATTCCGGTGATGGATCGCAGCTGGGGTGCTCTGAAATCAGACGGCGCTCGTAAACTTCATCTGCTACGTGAAATGGGACGTCGCTGCGAGAACTGTGGAATCATGGAGTGGTTGGGCCAGCCCGCTCCAATCCAGATGGATCGCATTGACGGAAACCCAGACAACAACGATCGAAGCAACCTAAGGTTGCTTTGTGCGATGTGTCATGCCCTTACATCGACCTACAGCGGTCGAAATGTGGGGAAATTCCCTCTCTCGACGAGAGCGAAGGCACTGCGGAAAGCAAGAGGCCCTGTCAGATAACGGCAGTCGAGATGATTTTCAATCATCGGGATGGAGTTCGATTCTCCACAGGGCTACGGAGGAATCCAGAGATGAGTGAGACCACTGACGAACCCATCTTCCCGGGTGGGCCGTTTCCCGACGAGGACCCGCTGGCGGGCCTCGTGGCGGTCACGGAGGCCCTCGGCGGCTACCTCGATCCGAAGGCGGTCGTCCTCTCCCCCCTGGAGAGGGCTGCCCTCTGGGAGGTCCTGGACAGGGACCGGACGGCCAGTCCGACGCACGGCGGCCTCCGCGGCCTGCTCTCCCTCTCCCACGACCACGCGGACGCGCTCCTCAACTTCCTGAGACGCATCCTCTGAACGAAGTTCTGTGCGACGTCCCGGCTGGATGAAGGGCGGCGGCTGCAACCCGCCTGTTGCTCGGTTCGATCCCGAGGTCGCACTCCAGGGTCCCATAAGCTCAGTGGACAAGAGCTTCCCGGTTCTAACGGGATGGTCGTGGGTTCGAATCCCTCTGGGACCTCTTTCGCTCCTCCCTTTTGAGGGCAGCCTTTCGTAGTTTCTCTCGAGTTGAGTCAGCGACAGGTGGTCTTGGCCTATCCTTGTTTTTCTTCCACCATTCTCTCCGCGCCTCTGACATTTTTGATCTGACAGATGGGTCAGAGAGAGCGCTCCTCAGGCGCTCTCTCTGCTGTTCAGACTGCTTGCGCCCCCTAAGCGGGGAGGGCATCCCCTTGAGTCCGCTTCGGATCGATTCAGATCTGATGCTCCTCTCTTCGTTGGAGAGGTTTTGCCAGTGTTGCGAGACAGACGCTGCCTGTTTCTGCTTTGCATCAATGCTGGCACGTTGCCACCATTCTCGTCTACGAAGAGAGAGTTTTTCGATCCAGCGTTGCTTCGATTGTACATCCAGTTCGATCCTTCCGCCGTCGCCTCCGTCGGTGCTATTCGTCAGGTCCACACCTTCTGATCGTAGTTGGTTGATCCACCAGATCTCCCTCTCGTTGAGATTGAGGTCTCCTTCTTCGAGCCATTGGATCAATGGAGACATGCTCTCTGAGAGCAGTTCATGGATCCAGCGAGTCTTTGCGGTTTGGCTGCGGTCTCCAAGGTGAGATTTCAACCTCTTACTAAGAGAGTGTGTAGTTTTCCCCACGTACCTTACGATTCCTGTCCGTGGATCGATCAGCGAGTATATTCCAGCCATGCTCCCCAGATATAGCAGGGACTCGAGATTAGGTATCAGGCCACGGAGTGGAGCTGCGGTTCGGCTGCGGTCGTCAACGCCTGTCAGGCCCTCGGCGTCCGCGTCTCCGAGTCGCGGGTGAGGCGGCTGGCGGAGTCCGGTCCCGACGGGACGGACGAGTCGCAGCTCATCCGCGCGATCCGCGGGCTCGGTCTGAAGGCCACCCCCTGGGGCGGCATGGACGGACCGGCCGCCTGGGCCTTCGTCCGCTCCAACGTGGCCGAGGGCCGGCCCTGTCTGGTCTGCATCGACCAGTGGAGGCACTGGGTCGCCGTCGTGGCGAGCGTTGGTGGCCGGGTCATCGTGGCGGACTCCGCCCGGACGCGACGCAACCTCGCGGAGAACGGCGTCCACTCCCTCTCGCGGCCCGCCCTGATCAGGCGGTGGCGCTGTCGGAATGAGTCGGAGGCCTTCTACGCCATCGCCATCTCTAAGTGATGGGGAAGGTGGCCTGTCAAGTTTGAGTCACTCCGCGGGCCCGCTGGGGCCCGCTAGACATCGCGGCGAGGCCAGGGGCCGGGACGCTCTCATAAGGCGATCTCCGGGGGTTCGAGTCTCCCCGCCGCGACGATGGAAACGAAGACCACGACCCTTAAGGAGCTGGTGGCCGCGATGTCGCATCTTCCAGACGACGCGGTGTTTCGCTGGTTCCAGGATTCTGTCGTCATCCCTGATAAGGGGTGGCATCAGGCCACGGTCACTTACCATGTGACGATGGGCCAGGCTCGAAAGGAACTCGGATTGTAATTGGATGGCAAACCCGGAGTCGGTCCGGGACCGCGGTTGCTAGCCGCGGGTCAGCGAAAGCCGGGGGTTCGAATCCTCTGCCATCCGCCAGGTTGCACGTGATGCGGTGTTCGATGGGCCCGACGGAGACGTCGGGCCCGATTTGTTTCCGCGTCAAACAATTCGTCCGCGTGGTAAGGTACTGGTATGCCAGAGAATGTTCCCGTGGACGTACCGGTGATCGACCAGTTTGCCGTGCAGGTCCAGCAGAGAGACACGCGCATCGCGGAGCTGGAGGCCCTGCTCAAGGAGCAGACGGACAAGCACTCGTACCAGACCAAGCGGGCCGACGACCTCGAGAAGAGGCTGAAGGTCGCCGCGGCCGCGGTGAGGAAGTACGAGACCGCCCGCGCCGCGGAGGCGGAGGCGACTGCCTCCGACCGCGTGGTCCTGGACGGACAGGAGCACAGGATCATCGGAGCGTTCCGGGCGGACAGCACGTTCGTCGAGGTGAAGAGGGGGCACTGCCCGGAGGGCGTGACCCTGGTCGCGATCGATAAGACGCACTGACCGATGCTGACGTTCCGCGGCATCGGGTGGTTCCGCCTGACCCGCTCCGGGTTCGTTCCGATCGATCTCCGGAGCGACTGGCCCGGCCCGCGGATCGTCATGCGGGACTGGCGGACCCTGCAGCGGGCCGCGAGGTTCCCCTGATGACCTGGTGGTATGGGTGCGATCCGGTCTACGGATGCGGTGCGATTTTCAAGGGCGCGTCACCCTCTGAGTGTCCGCACTGCGGGCTCACATTCTGCGGAGACGAGTGTTGCGGTATGAACGCCCAGTACCTGGGAGAGGAGAGGCCGTGTCAAGAAGGGTCCACCTGCCGCTCTGCGGACAGCTCCGGGAGCACGTCTCCTTCAGCGAGCTCAGGCTCTTCAACGAGTGCCAGTGGCGCTGGCTCCTGACGAAGGTCTACGGGCTGGCCCCAGACGACCGATCGTTCCAGATAGAGTTCGGCAAGGCCGTCCACGCCGGCCTGGAGATCCTGTACGATCCTGATTCCCCGGGTGACGTGGCCAAGGCCACCGCGCACGCCCTGGAGATGTACGACCGCTCACTCCTCGAGCTGAACCTGACCCATTCCTCCGACGTGGAGGAGGCCTATCGGGTCCGGCCCTTCATCGAGCGGTTCTATCGGGACTGCCTCAGGCATCCCGAGCTGCAGGGCATCAGGAGCCTCGTGTCTGAGATGCGGCTGATGCAGCCGATCTCCCGCACCGACGGGCTGGAGATGATGTTCAAGGGCTTCATCGACATCACCTTCGTGAAGCGTCTGAAGCGGAAGACGGTGATCTACATCGCTGACTTCAAGACATGCTCCTGGGGCTGGCCGGCCCAGAAGTTCCAGGACATGGAGGTGATCTCCCAGCTCCTCCTGTACAAGCACTTCTTCTGTAAGACGATGGGCGCCGACCCGAGGAACGTCTCGGTGGCCTTCATCCTCCTCAAGAAGGACCCCCGGACGGCGGACGAGCTGACGGTGGACGTCCGGAAGGTCTCCGCGGGACCGAGGGCCACGGAGCAGGCCCTGGAGTACATGCAGAGGTCCATCTCGGGCATGCACTCGTACGCATACGAGAAGAACCCCGAGGCGTGCGAGAGGGTCTGGATAGACCGGCGGACCAAGCAGGAGAGACGCGCCGCGTGCCCCTTCCTCGGAACCGAGCACTGCCCGCGGTCTGAGTAACACGCCGAGGCCACTTACGGGGTGACCCGCAAGAAGATACTCTGGCTCAGTGACCACCCGCTTGTTCCGTCAGGCGTCGGCATTCAAGCGAAATATACAATCAGCGGCCTGCTCAAGACAGGGAAGTACAGCTTCACCTGCCTCGGCGGGGCGATCAAACACCCGGATTACACACCCCAACAGGTGTCCCCTGACGAGTTCGGGGAGGGCAACTGGGTGATCCATCCGGTCGACGGGCACGGGGACAAGGACAAGCTTCGGCGGATGCTCGCGGAGTTGAAGCCGGACGCGGTGGTCCTCTTCACGGACCCGAGGTTCTTCTACTGGGTCTGGGAGATGGAGGACGAGGTGCGGGCGGTCTGCCCCCTCGTCTATTGGCACGTGTGGGACAACGACCCGACTCCCGAGTTCAACCGGCCCATCTACGAGGCCACGGACTACATCATGACCCTGTCCCTGAAGACCTTCGGGATCCTCCAGGGACTCGGGTATCCCGAGGAGCGGTACAGCTATGTCCCCCACGCGGAGCCGGCCGACCTGTTCAGGCCCCTCCCGGAGAGCGAGGTCCTCGAGGCCCGTCGGCGCCACTACGGACCCTTCGCCTCCCGCGAGTTCATCCTGATGTGGAACAACCGCAACGCCAGGCGGAAGATGACGGGCGACGTGCTCGAGTCGTTCGCTCGGCTTGCCAAGCGAGTCGGGAGGGACCGCGTCGCGTTGCTCATGCACACGGCCCCGGGTGACCCCGAGGGCCAGGACGTGAACGCGGTCGCGAGGAGGCTCGATGTGCAGGACCTCCTCCTCCTCTCGGAGGGACGGGTGGACGCCTCGCAGCTGAACGTGATGTACAACTGTGCTGACTGCGTGATCAACATCAGTAACAACGAGGGCTTCGGGTTGGGCACCCTCGAGGCACTCTACGCGGGTACCCCGATCGTGGTGAACATGACCGGCGGCCTGCAGTTTCAGGTCGGTGACTGGTGGCAGGACCAGCGGGACTTCTCTGACCAGGAGAGACTCACGAAGGTCGCGAAGTCCCGGAGGAACACCCACAGGTGGTGGGGCGTGCCGGTCTTTCCAGCGGCCCGCAATCTCGTGGGATCGCAGCAGGTCCCGTACATCTACGACGACCGGGTCAACGACGACCAGGTCGCCGACGCCCTGGAGAAGGTCTATCGGATCCCCCGCACGGCCCGCCGGAAGATCGGACTGGAGGCCCGGGAGTGGGCGACCAGGACCTTTGGCATGCAGACCATGCTCGATGGCTGGGACGCCGGCCTGACCAAGGCCATGGAACAACACGCCTCCCGCCGTGGTAAGATCGGACTGAGGACGGCCAGCATCTGAAGGAGACCATGTTCGAACTGAAGCCACGCAACAGGTACGCCTGGATCAAGACGATCGACGAGGCGGACAAGGTCGGGAGCCTGTACGTTCCCGGCAACGTTACGAACCAGTACCGCCTGGCGAGCATCGTCGCACTCGACGAGAACGCTCCTGAGGCCGACGGGTTCAAGGCGGGGGACGTCGTCCTTTGTGACATGATCGGAGTGACGTCCCACAGGATCGGTAACCAGACGATCCAGACCTGCCTGATCAAGAACTTCCTCGGGACCGTGGTCCAGAAGGCCGAGGCTACCGAGCCCCCCTCGTTCAAGGGAGAGTTCTGATGCCGGTCCTCGTGACGGGCGGGGCCGGCTTCATCGGCTCGAACCTCGTTGACGAGCTCCTCACGCAGGGGATGGAGGTCCGGGTCCTGGACGACTTCTCCGAGGGTCGGGACGCCAACCTCGAGCGGTGGCGGCGGCATCCCAAGCTGCAGGTCATCCGGGGCTCGATCCTGGACTTCGACCTGGTCAGGCGGGCGTGCGACCACGCATCGTGCGTGTTCCACCTCGCCGCCGACTCCCGCATCCAGACGGGCATCGCCGACCCGCGGCACTCCGTCGAGACCAACGTCGTTGGCACGGTGAACGTGGCCGAGGCGGCCCGGCAGATGGGCGTGGCCCGGATCGTCTACTCCGCGAGCTCGTCGGCGTACGGTCGAAGGAATGATTGGGTTTTTGACCCAAACTACGATGGGCATCATTGGTGCGTTGATTCTCCTGATGGGCCCAAGCCGGGTCCCCACGTGAAGGGTCTACACGAGGACCTTCCCACTGACTGCCTCAACCCGTACAGCGTGAGCAAGAAGGCGGGCGAGGACGTCATGGACGTATACCACCGGCTGTACGGGATCTCCACCGTCAGCCTCCGGTACTTCAACGTCTACGGACCCCGTCATCAGGAGGAGGGCCGGTACGCCACTGTCATCGCGATCTTCCGCCGCCAGCTCAGGCTCGGGCAGAGGATGACGATCGTCGGTGACGGCACGCAGCGGCGGGACTTCACGTTCGTGGGGGACGTCGTGCGGGCGAACATGCTCGCCATGATGAACCACGAGGCCACGGGGGTCTTCAACATCGGGGCGGGCCGCAACTACAGCATCGCGGAGCTGGCCTCGATCATCGAGGCGCGGCACTTTGCGAACGCGATGATCAGTAGCGCGGTCAACGTCGAGTACGTCCCACCCAGGCCCGGTGAAGCGAACGTGACGCTCGCCGACGTCACCAAGGCCCGGGACGTCCTCGGCTGGGAGCCGATGATCGATCTGTTCCAGGGCCTCGAGGTCCTGGACGCATACGAGCGGAAGATGGGGGCCGGCAGCTCCGGCCTGATCATCGCGAGGGGATGATGGCGAAGACGAGGCTCCAGTTCACCGGTCCCGTTCTGACTGCTTCCGGCTACGGCGTCCATGCCCGTCAGCTGCTCAGGTCCGTCGTCGACACCGGACTGTACGACGTACGCGTCGAGTCGATCAAATGGGGGGACACGCCGATCTTGAATGGGACGGAGTTCGTCTGGATCATGGCTCTGCAGGGCACCCACGCCGACCCCGAGGTCGCCGTGCAGGTCACGATTCCGAACGAGTTCAAGCGACGGGCCCCGCTGACGATCGGGGTCACCGCGGGGATCGAGGTCGACCGGGTCTCGCCGCAGTGGATCATGAAGTGCAACCAGGAGGTCGACGTCGTCGTCGTCCCCTCGGAGCACTCCCGCACGTCGTTCATGGTCGAGTACCAGGGGTCCGACGGGTCGAAGCTCCACCTCGAGAAGCCGATCATGGTCATCCCGGAGGGCGTCGACACCTCGGTGTACCGTCCGGCCGAGGCGACGCTGACCGAGTACGACCTCCCGCAGCGGAGCTTCGTCTTCGTCGGCCTGGGCCTCGACAAGCCACACGGCAAGGACCGGAAGAACGTCACGCGGCTGGTCGAGTACTTCTGCAAGACCTTCGCCGGGAGCAGGTCCGTCGGCCTGGTCCTGAAGACCTCCATCGTGAACTACTCCACGGTGGACTTCGAGCTCGTCAAGCGGCGGGTGGCGGAGATCAAGGCCTCGACCGGCTGCGGGGAGTTCCCGACGATCCGGGTCATCCACGGCAGGCTCTCCGAGGCGGAGATGGCCGCGCTGTATAACGACCCGCGCGTGGTCGCCGCCGTCAGCCTGACCCACGGCGAGGGCTTCGGCCTGCCAATGATCGAGGCGGCCGCGTGCGGCCTGCCCGTCATGGCCACCAACTGGTCCGGGCACCTCGACTTCCTGCACAAGGACGGGAAGCGCCTCTTCGTCCCCTTCGAGTGTGACATGCAGCCCATCCCCCAGGAGTGCGCCTGGGAGGGAGTGATGGAGGCCGGGACGAACTGGGCCGTGCCCAGGGAGACCGACGTCTGCGTCAAGCTCCAGAAGATGGCCCTGAACTCAGACACCCCGCGCCAGTGGGCCGCCGAACTGGCCCAGCACATCGCCCAGCGGTACTCGCTTGCCTCCGCCGGAGCGGCCTTCTGCGACCTGCTGGCGCGGGGCGTCGACCAGCTGGCCCAGGCGTCCCCGAAGTCCCGGAGGGACTTCGTCCGCGAGAACAGGCGCAGGGTCCGGGAGAAGGGTCCCGCGCTCGTCTACACCATGCCGATGTCAGCCGGGGACATCTTCCTCAGCACTGGCGTCGTGCGGGCCCTGAGGGACAAGCACCCGGGACATCGGGTCTACTTCGCCACCTCCCCCAGGTACTTCGACATCGTGAGGGACCTTCGACTCGGGGACGGCTCCCTGTTGGTGGATGAGCTGCTCGAGTGGCAGCCCTGGATGCAGGACGTCTCGATCCTCGAGGACATCTTCGACGAGGTCTACACCCCGAACCTGGCGGTCCAGATGGCCTGGTCGAACTGGGTCCACCGCGGACGGGGCAGGAACCTCATCGACGAGTTCGCGAACCACTGCGGCGTCGAGGCCCAGCCGCCCGTCTTTCCCAGGGGAAGCGAGCTCTCCCGGGTACAGTTTCCGGGACTGAACGTGGGCGCCTGGATCGCGGTCCACGCCGGTGGCCAGAAGACGGCCCGCCGGTGGGCCGGTTGGTCTGAGCTAGTGCGCAACCTGCGGGACAATGGGATCAAGGTGGTCCAGGTCGGGGCCTCCGACGACGTCCCCGTGGGTCCCGTGGATTTCGACGCGAGGGGCCGGTCCCACATCGAGCTGGTCTCCGTCCTGGACGACGTCGGCGCGATCGCCTGCATCGACTCCTACCCGATGCACGTGGCGAACGCGGTCGGCTGCAAGGTCATCGCGATCTTTGGCAGCTCATACCCCCGGAGCACCGGTCCGAAGGACTTCCAGCTCGCGGAGATGGAGCGTGAGGGCATCGCGTGCGGGACCCTCGTGTATGACGCCTCGCGGCGCCTGCGTCTCATCGAGACGACTGACCGGAAGGGCTGCGAGCGGGCCTGCTACAAGGACACCTGCGCCGTCGACACCGATGACCCGTGCATCAACGGCATCCCGGTCGAGCGGGTCTTCCTCGAGGCGATGGACTGCCTCAGGCCCGGTCAGGAGGTCAGGTTCAAGCCGTACAGGCCGCGGATCGCGGGTTACACCCACATCCTCAATCCGCTGACGCACGGCTATCCGTATGTCCAGAGCATCGTCAGTATGCTCGGCTTCTGCGACGAGGTGATCGTCGTGGACGGTGGGTCGACGGACGGCAGCCGGGAGAAAGTCCAGGAATTGGCGATGCTGCATCCCCTGGCCGTCGGGAAGCTGAAGCTCATCACGCGTGAGTGGGACCCCGAGGAGCCCGGCATGGACGGCATGCAGAAGGCCTTCGGCCGGGCCATGGTCTCCCCCGAGACGGAGTTCCTCTGGCAGCAGGACGCGGACGAGGTGGTCCACGAGCGGGACTACGGGAAGATTCGCGAGCTCTGCAAGAGGTTCCCCGCCGACGTCGACGTCGTGCATCTCCCAGTGGTCGAGCTCTGGGGGGACGATAGGCATGTCCGCACCGACCGCCACTCCTGGAAGTGGCGGCTCAGTCGGAATAACCTGCGCATCACCCACGGGATCAACGCGCAGGCGCGGGTCATCGATCCGAAGACCGGCAGGATCTATGCCAAGCGCGGCATGTCCGACGGGTGCGAACTGATCGACATGGTCACCGGTGACCATGTCAAGCACCGCGGGTTCTATACCAAGGAGCTCGACGGGCTGCGCCAGCGGGACCCGGCGGAATACGGGCGGCAGATGAACGCCCTGTTCGCCTCGCTGCCGTCAGTCTGGCACTACAGCTGGGCCGACCTCCCGCGGAAGGTCCGGAACTTCCGGGATTTCTGGGACAAGCAGTGGTCTGTGTTGTATCAGACCCCACCGGAGCCGAGGTTTCCGGACGTGACGACCGACGACGACGTCGCGCGGAAGGCCGAGGAACTCAGGAAGAGAGGCGGGGAGCACGGGCCCGCCGCGACGTTCGAACTGGAGATCGAGGCGCCGGCCTCGATGAAGGGATGGGTCTGATGGGCTGGGAAGTGAGGGACGATCGGCCGCTCGAGATGCTCGCGGTCCAGATGAGCTACGGACCCCTCAAGCCCCGGAGGCCGGGGAACTCGCGGTTCAGCCGCGCTGTCCGAAGGGCCAAGCACTACGCGAAGAGGGCCTTCCGGTTCGCGGCGTGGTATCTGTACTACCGCTGGCGAGTCAAGAGGGGATATCGCCGGATGCAGGAGATCGCTGGAATCGGGAAGCCCAACCTCTATGAGACGATGATGAGGGCCCAGAAGGTCGGGTACATCTGCGATTACATCCCGGGTGATCCGAGTAAGCAAGGACCCACCGATGGCGCTGATAGCTGACATCTTCGTCACGATCAAACCGACCGCTGAGCGTATCCCGCTCACCGTGTCGTCTCTGGCTTCCCTTCTAAAGAACACGGAGAGGAGCCAGTTTCGCCTGACGCTATGCTTCGACGGACACACGGAGGGGGTCTCTCCGGAGGACATGTCCGCCTATCAGATGTCCGTCCAGACGAAGTACCTGCGGCAACTGCAGATGAACGCCGACTACATCCTGCGGTCCAACGAGAACGAGGGCCTCGGTCCGACCATCAACCGGGCGATCGCGCACATCAAGTCAGTGAACGACTGGTACGCCCATCCCACCCACGGAGACCCCGAGAGGGTGGCGCCGTATGTCGTGATGTGTCAGGACGACCTCCTATACACCCCGAACTGGCTGCCGCTGCTCGCCTCCCGCTTCAGGGCCTACGAGAGGCTCTACAACGTCGGCTTCGCCACCGGTCTGGAGTGCGTGGAGCATCCGATCAAGTACAACCTGACGGGTGGCATGCTCCTCAAGGACTGGATCAGGGCCGCCCAGATGCTGGGGACCCGTCAGTACTGGGAGAGCATGATGCCGATCCCCCGTCTCGATCCGGAGACCGGTCGGGTCCGCGCGAAGCCGAACGACGGGATTGGCAGCGGGGTCGACTGGTGGCTCATTAGGAACCACGAGAACTCCGTCTGTCGGACCGGTCGCACCTGCCTGGTCGTCCCCGGTCTTGTCCAACACGCAGGCTACGATCGGAGTACGTGGCTCAAGCGTGAGCTGCCGGAGAGCGAGGCCGACAAGGAGAGGATCCGCAATGGTTGAGTATTTCTGGTGTCGCGTCCCGGGCAGTTTTGTCGATGAGACGACGGGCACACCCGTCTCAGGGACATTCGCAGGCACGGCGCGCGATTGGTTCCAGACATTGGCGCTCACCGTGAGCGACATGGCCCAGGCCGTGTCTGACAGCGGCGTCGAGTTTGATGACCAGTACCGCATCGTCACCTCTGAAAACGTGGGAAGCGTCCTCCAGTCTTCGGCGCTCTTCAAGCCCGTGACGGTGACCTCGGAGCAGGTGCATGCGCGTGGCGCATACATCGGCCGTCTATACGTGTGTAACTTCCCGGTGTATGTTGGGCGGGGTCTCACCGATGAGGTTCACCTCGTGAAGGTGCCGCTCAACTGGAGCGGGTCGCTCGAGGACGTCGGACGGGTCACCGTCCTCAGCGGCTCCTTCTGATGCGTCGCCTCGTCACGGTCTCATACACCGGTCTCGACGCCGGCGGCGGGGTCCCGAAGTTCAATCGGGACCTCCATGCCTCGTTTCCCGAGCGCGAGTGCCGGCACTTCTGCTGGGACGACTGCCCACACGACGCGGGCTCGGACGCCCTGCTGTCCGAATGGCAGAAGGCGCGGGTCCTGAACCAGTACCTGCTCGCGTCGCGGAAGGTCCGCCTGGACGACGTGGTCGTGGCCGACGGGTTCTGGGCCGACGGCCTCGACGCCCTCCCGTTCGCGATCAGTCACAGCCACGGCATCTGGTCGCATTTGACTCATGAGGACGTCCTGGCGGGTAGGGAACCCGACATGCCGTTGCACCACGCGGCCCAGGTGTCGTTCAGGCGGCGGTGGACTAAACTCGGGAAGCGGATCACGGCAGTCTCAGACTTCATCGCCGAGCAGATGCGTCTGCAGTGGGGCTTCGCGGTCAATCGCGTGATCAACAACGGCGTGGACACGACGCTCTATCGACCGCGTGAGTATGTGTGTTCGTATCTACACCGCCCGCTCATCCTCCATGGGGTCAACGACCGATCGAACCTGAACAAGGGGTGGGACCACATTGAGCTCCTCCAGAGGGAACTCGACGCCGACGTGCTGAGCCTCGACGAAGCCTATGGGATGTTCCAACTTTTCTCCGATCGACTCTGGACGAAACCGGAAGTCCTATCCCAGGCGAACCTCATTGTCCATCCCTCAGCATTTGAGGGCAACAGCATGTTTGTGGCTGAGGGATTGGCTTGCGGAGTTCCAGTTGTTGGATACGACGTGGGCTATCTTTGGTCTGTTCCATGGCTAGGAACAGTCATTGATCGGAAGGAAAGGAAGCCGGGGGTCACCCTAGAGAAAGTTCGCGCATGTCTCGCTGACGAATTTCTTCATGATAGGTTTTCGTCGAACTCCCGGATGCTTGTTGAGCGTGATCTATCATCGGAACGATTTTGCTCTGAGTGGCGCTCCTACGTCGAGGAGATCGAGCGTGTCGCATGAGGTGTATGTCTTCGGGGACTCACACTGGCGGGTCTTCTTTCCGTTCCTGAACACCGGGGAGCCCGGCGTGTTCCATGAGGAGCGTGGGATCGTGACCCTGGACACGACCGGCAGCGAGCTCTCGGGAGCCACCATGTGGGGTCTCCTGCATGAAGACTCGGAGAGGGGTGCCCGGAAGCACGTCCTTGCGACCCTGGATGACAAGGGCGGCGTCCAGAACGTCGGCCTCGTCTTCGGAGAGGTCGACATGCGGTACCATAACCGTCGGTACTTCCGTCCCGATAACACGCTCATGGCGGCCAAGGCGTTCGAGCTGGTGACGCGATACCGGTCGTTCATAGACGAGGACCTGCTCGCCACCGGAAGGGTCAAGGGGAACGTCTTCGTGTACTTCGGCTTCCACTATCCCCTCGGTGGGGAGACGCCGGCGCACTTCAACGCCCCTTGCGGGAACCTGGCCTTCGGTCGCATGGAGACGCTCAGGAGGTTCCTGACGGCCGTCTTGCCCGAGATGCTCATCGTGGGATCGAGTAGGGTCCATGTGATCTGCCCGCCCGACGCCGCGCGGTTCGTCTCCGATGACGGCGTCCACCTGCGCCCCGAGGCGATCTACGGGGAGGTCGTCCTGCCCGCGATGGAGAGGGTCCTCAATGGCTGAGACCAGCAAGGCGCATCCGCGAAGGATGCAGGAACAGTGGTATCAGCGGTTCGTCCGACTACCGGTGTTGGACATCGGATCCGGCGTCGACCCGCTTCCGCTGTTGGGGACGGTCCACTGGGATTACCAGTGGACCTACGTCGAGAGTGAGAGTCAATTGACCTGCGTGAATAGCCCGGGACCGCGGGACGCCCAGACCCTTGCGGGAATCCCCGACGGCTCCTTCGCCACCGTCTACGCCTCCCACATCCTCGAACACCTCCCCGATCCTCGGGCGGCTCTTCGCAACTGGTGGAGGGTGCTCCAGCCCGGCGGCAACCTCATCGTCGCGGTCCCCCATCGGGACCTCTACGAGAAGAGGAGGACCCATCCCAGTCGCTGGAACCCCCATGACCGCGAGGGAGGCGGCGGGCACCTCAGCTTCTGGCTGCCCGACAGGTACGAGGATCCCCACACGCTCTCGTTGGTCGGCGAGTGCGCCAACGCCCTGGGGAACGTCGACGTGATGGACTTCCGGGTCATCGACGCCGGCTACGACTACACCCTTCCCGAGGACGTGCATCCCGTGGGGGAGTACGCCATCGAGATCATCCTGAGGAAACCGCATGATCAGAGTACGAGTGGACGACTTTCCCCAGACGAGGGGGGAGCCGCAGCACACGCTGGCGGCCTTCCGTGAGTTCCACCGTGAGCTGAGCGCGCTCATCGGCGGGAAGAGGTATCTCCTTGGGGTCATCCCCGGAAGGTGCACGGCGGAGGACCTGCTGGCCCTGCAGAGGGAGACTGACTGTGTCATCGGCATGCACGGCACGGACCACGACGAGGCGCGGCTGGACAGGAGCGGCGGGAACCAGTTCGAGCCGTACCTCTCGACGAGGCAGGTCGCCGGCCAGCTCGAGGACCATCGCCTCGCTCTGGAGGCCGTGGTCAACAGGCCCGTCAGGATCTACATGCCCCCGCGGAACGTCATCGACTGGCGGACCGCGAGTCTTCTCGACGAGGTCGGCTTCCGGTGGTTCACCTCGGGCCCGGAGACGGACACGGACGTCCGGGACTTCTTCGGCGGCATGTGTGTCCACAGCGTCGCCCCGCACGAGTACGGCCGCTGCGACGAGCTGCTCACGCGCGAGTCGCACCTCCGGATGATGGAGAAGAGCGACCGGGGCCACGACGTCGTCCTGACCCTCCACTGGACGTGGGAGACGAACATCGGCCTACACCACATGCGGACGTTCCTGTCCCAGATCCCGTCGCGGTACTTCGAGGACTTCGATGCCTGACGGGTTGGAGTTCCTGATCGACCTGCGTGACGGGGGAGACTGGTCACTCGACCTGTGCCGCGCTGGGCTGCTCGCCAACGGCGTCAACCTGGTCGACGTGCCGTACAAGGAGAAGCACCGGGAGTGGTGGGACGTCCTGAACGGGACGAGGCAACCCGACTGGGGCCTCGAACGGAGGACCCTCGGCTTCGTGCGGTCGATCCCCGACGATCGCGGCCTGACGGTCGGTGGAAAGAGGGTGCGCCCGATCGATGTCGCTCCCATCACCCGCATCTGGCTCGACGAGCGGATGGAGAGCTTCCAGAGGTACCGGATACTCGGCCTCCATACGACGGACGCCCGCGTCGTCGTCGTGGCGGGCCACGACCGCTTCTGGAACCACTCCCCGGAGTTCGTGGCCTCCCTGTACGGGGACAGGCTGCAGGCGATGCTGCTCGACAACTGGTATCCCGGCTACGCGACCCTACCCTTCAAGGCCCGCCGGATCGGGTGGTCGTGCAATTTCGATCACTACTGGACGAGGCCCGCGGAGCCCCCCGCGAAGGACATCGACGTGTCCTTCATCGGGTACAACAGCCATCCGGACAGGCAGCGGTACGTCGAGTTCATTCGACGCGCCTTCCCGGATCTACGCCTGCATCTGGTTCTCGAGACTGAGCCGGACTCGTTCGGGAACTTCGTCCCGAAGGCCCAGTACTTCGACGTCATCCAGAGGTCGCGGATCGCCCTGAACCTCCGTGGTGCAGCCGACCGTGGCAAGACGATGCGGGCCTACGAGATCCCCTACGTCGGCTCATTCATGCTCTCGCAGGAGATCGACGATCCGGGCATGCGTGAGGACTTTCAGGGCCTCGTTCACTGCGCATACTTCAGTTCTGAGAACCAGTTGGAGAACCAGATACGCTGGTTCCTCGGAATCTCTCCCTATGACACGAGGCACAGCGGCCCCGTTCATAGGGAAAAGATCGCTGAACAGGGCCACCGCCGTGCCTTGGACGACCTCTCCGTGAAGGCCCGCTGGCGTGATGTGGTAGAATGGCTAAAAGATGCCTGATGCGTTCAAGAAACTCTACGACGATCTCGCTGCGCGGAAAGGTGAGGAGTCAGCGACTGCTCCGTACTCCGGAGGGAACGGCCGCATCGATCGGGCTGCCGCTTTGATCCGCGCTGGAGGCTTTCCTACATCGGGGGTGTTGGTCGATGTGGGCGGCGCCACTGGAAACCTCGGATACTCCCTGCGCGACCTGTTTCCGCATCGATACGTTGTTGAGATCGCTGAGGCCTGTCGGGCTCCCGCTTTGGCAAAAGGCAGTGGCTTCGTCCTGGCTAACGTCGACGCCATCGGCCTCTCCATGTTCGAACAGGGCTCGGCGGACCTCATCACGGCGCTCGACTTCATCGAGCATGTCCTTGATCCGGAGAAATTCGCGAGGGAGTGTCATCGGGTCCTCAGACCCGGTGGTCGGGTGTTGATTAACACACCGAACATTCAGTACTGGCGGCACCTCCAGAGCCTCGTGGTCAACGGCGTCTTCCCGCACACCTCGGGTGACACCGAGGTGTACCACGGGGGGCACGTGGCGTTCTACAACCTCCACGACATGCGGCAGATCTTCGCCAACGCGGGCTTCGCGGACATGCGGATGCACACCGACGGACTGCGGTTCGACCCGCCGCCTCCTCTGTGGATCGGAGTGTCGCTGGTCCCCGCGGTGCAGATGTCGGTCCCGGACCTCGTCTTCAGCTGCCAGAAGCCCTGATGCGCGTCCTCGTCGGAAAGACCTTCGGGATCGGCAATGCCGTGATGAGCGTCCCGATGATCAAGGCCCTCGGGACGCTTGGCACCGTGGACGTCCTCGCCGGGCACGGCCCGGACGACGCCGGGGCCATCGACGTGTTCCTCGAGCTGCAGCGCGGGGGCTTCATCGAGAAGCTGCACCTCGCTAACGCGGGCGGGCAGCGGTACGACGTCGCGGTCATGGCCATCCCCTTCGATGGCCGCTGGACCAACGGCACCCATTTCGACGCGGACGCGGTCATCGACTGTCGTCCGCGTCCCGATTTCTCGCCGGTCCTCGGCTTCTCCTCGTGGCTGAAGCACGAGGTGGAGTACCAGATGGACGATGCCAGGCAGCTCGGGTTCTCGGGCGAGACTCCCGCGCTGTCGTTCATCTCGACGAGGCCCGACGTCGATCCCGACCTGGTGTACCTCGGACTGGGCTTCAAGCGCGACGCGGCCAGCTTCTGGAGCACGAAGCATTGGGGTAACGATCGGTACGTTCGCTTCATCAGGCGGTGTCGTGAGTTGCGGCCGACCGCTCGGTTTCGAGCCACCGGCAACGCCGCCGACCTGGCCCAGACCATCATCCCCATCTCCCGTGAGGTGGGTGACCTGGGACCGGTGACGGCGAACATCTCATCGGCCTTCCTGGAGGTCGCCCGCTGCGGGTCGTACTTCGGGAACGACACCGGCATGATGCACGTCGCGGCCTCGCTCGATCGACCGACTTTCGGCCTGATGGCCTACGAGAACGTCGCCACGAAGAACCGCCCGTGGTGTTCCAGGTGGATGGTCCATGAGTTCTTCAGGGACCAGCGTGAGCCCGAGGCGGTGGCGGATGACTTCGCGAAGTTCGTGTGGGGGTGAGGCATGGTGATCGTCGTGACTGGAGCTGCCGGTTTCATCGGGCAGGAGGTCGCCTCCCGGCTGATCGATCGGGGGCACGCGCCCGTTCTCGTGGACTTCTGGGACGCGCAGGTGTCGAGGTTCGAGGAGATGCACGCCTCGATCCTCCCCTCAGTCTACAGGACGTTCTCGCGGGCTGAGCGCGTCCTGCGTCCCGAGGAGTTCCTCAAGTGGCTGGGGGAGGGTTACCGGCCCGACGCGATCGTGCACCTCGGCGCGGTGGTCGATACGACTGACATGGGCCAGAGCGGCGACCTGTTCTACCGGAACGTGGACTACACGCGGCGCCTCGTCGAGGCCTGCAACCGCAACCCGACTTCACTCGTTCCTGGCATTGTCTTCGCCTCGAGCGCCGCGGTGTACGGGGCGCGCGGGTTCCCGAACAACCCGTACGGACTGTCGAAGGCGCTCGCCGAGCGGGCGCTGATGGAGTCCCGGGGGGAGCTCGCGATCCTGCGCTTCTTCAACGTATTCGGGGCCAACGAGGACCACAAGGGGGCCATGGCCTCCATGCCCTTCAAGATCGCGCAGGCGTACCGGAAGGGGACCCTGATCGACGTCCACAGCCTCGACGCGGCCCGCGACTTCGTCCCCGTGACGACGGTGGCCGAGAAGGTCGTGGCCTACGCCGAGATGCTCACGAGGGACCACGACGAGCCGACGCACCGGGAGATCGAGGACCTCGGGACCGGTTTCGCCACGACCTTCAGGGACCTCGACAACTACATCATGCAGGCGACGAATAACCTGCGGACCCACGTGCTCGAGGTGCAGATCCCCCCGAGCGTCGTCGGGAGGTACCAGGACTACACCTGCGCCGGGATCAAGGCGAGGAACTGCGGACTCGGCTCCCCGTCGACCCGCGAAGGGATCGAGGAGATCTATGGCAAGCGTTGAGACCCTGCTCGACAGGCACAGTCCGAGCAAGCGCTGGGGTTGGGAGGAGTGGATCGTCAACAATCACCTCTACTGCGGCAAGCGGTTGCATTTCGAGGTTCTGAACGGATCCACGTCCCTGCACTTCCACGCCGTCAAGCATGAGACGATGTACGTCGAGTCCGGTCGCTTCGGCATCACCATCGTCGACACCGGCAACGCGGCCTCCCTCACTCACGTGCTTGACCAGGGGGACTCCATCGTGATTCCTCCGAATACCCCGCATCGCATTACGGCGCTCACCGTACCAGCGGTGCTCGTGGAGTTCAGCAGCCACCACGAGGACTCCGATAGCTATCGGATCGAGCCGTGACGTGGCTTGAGATGTGGGCTTGGGTAGGGGCGGCGCACTTTGCCGCGATAACCTGCCGCCTGCCTCCGAAATGGGCGGCGATCGCCTTGGGGTATGACCCCGGGAGCTTCCTATGGAACTGAACCTCATCGGGCCGTTCGTCGTCAACGCCCCCTTCGGCACGGAGATCGCCTTCGCGAAGGGGTTGAAGCGGATGGGCCACTCGGTCAACACGATCGACCCCAACCACCCGGCCCAATGGTCGGCCCTTGAAGTTGACGCGGACGTGACCGTCGTCTTTAAGAGTTGCGTGGGAGGCGAGCACCACCTGGGAGGCCTCAAGGGACCCGTCGTGGTCTATCAGCCCGACGACGCCCGCTTCCCCCACATCCGGCAGATGATGCTGGACATGCGGAGGTACGCCGACCTGCTGCTCAGTTTCGATGACCACGGTGCCGGCGTCGCCAGGTCAATGGGCTACCGCGCGGCGGAGACGTTGCTGCTCACCGCGGACGACGAGCTCTACTGCCCCTCCCCCGAGCCGATCACGCGGGACATCGACGTGTCTTTCATAGGGAGCGTGGGTGATCCGGTGGCCCACTCCTCGCGACGAAGGATGTGTGAGATCGTCTCCGAGGCCGCCAGGCAGAGGGGGTGGATGTTCGTCTATTCAGGCGGCATTTACCCTGGCGACGCGCGCAGGGACGGGCTGTACGGCGACACGGTCGAAATCTACCAGCGCTCGAAGGTCGTCCTGAACCATGCCACCGACGTCGGCCAACCCTTCGGGAGCGGCTACGGGCTCCAGTGCCGTCACTTCGAGGTGGCGATGACCCGCACCGCCCTCGTCTCGAACTCCATCTACGGAGGCGACCGGACGGACATTCCGTTCATTCCGTTCCACTCCGAGGACACGCTCGTTCCGAGCATCGAGTTCGCACTGGCCCGTCATGAGCAACTCGGCAAGTGGATGTACGACGCCGTCATGGACAAACATCGACCCAATAACCGGGCGGTGCAACTTGTCGACTTCATCGAGAGGAACCGATGACATTCAAGGAACGGGTGCTCGAGGTCGTCCGGAAGATCCCCCGGGGGCAGACCATGACCTACACGCAGGTCGCCCTGGCCACTGGCGTCTCGAAAGGCGCCGTCCGGGCCGTGGGATCGATTATGGCTCGCAACTACGATCCCACGGTCCCCTGTCACCGGGTCGTGCGCTCCGACGGTTCCGTCGGGAACTATAACCGCGGTGGTCCCGAGAGAAAGGCCGAGATCCTCAAGCAGGAGGCGGAGGAATGAGGATCAACCTTGGATGCGGAACCGACGTCAGGCCGGGATACGTCAACGTGGACTCCCGAGAGTTGCCTGGAGTCGACAGAGTGACTGACCTGTCGAAGTTCCCGTGGCCGTTCGATTCAGAGAGCGTCGAGGAAGTCCTGATGTTGGACTTCCTCGAGCACTTTCCGTACGGCTCTACCGCGGCTATCCTCATGGAGTGTTACCGGATCCTTAGGCCCGGCGGCCAGTTGGTCATCCAGGTCCCTGACGCGGAGATTCTCGGGGCGGTGATCTGCCGACGCGGCAGGTTCCAATGCAATCGCTGCGGGGAATGGATGCAGGGATATATCGATGACCACGGTTCCGATCGAAGGCCTAGCGCTCAGTGCAGTAACTGCGGCCAGGCGTACGAGGAGGTCCTCGAGGCCGCCGTCCGGCGCATGTTCGGTGGGCAGGACTACCCGGGGAACTTTCACCACGTCTGCTTCACGTTCTCCAGTCTGATCGAGCAGGCCGCTGCCTGTGGCCTCCGCTTCGACATCATCGAGGAGCAGGAGCACCAGGCCGCAAACTGGAGCCTGAAGTGCAGGTTTGAGAAGGGGGACCTCTGGGGATGAGGGTCGCCTTTGTCGGAGTCAAGCGCTCCCCGTCCGACATGCCCGCAGGGTACTGGCCGACCTTCGTGCGGTACCACCTCGAGCTTCCCTGGTACTACGCCCGTCACGCTCGGATCGACGTGGACCTTGTCCATCCCGAGCCGATCGCGTACTCCGAGGACTTTTCGGCGCTTGGAGGTGGTTCGATCCGCTGCATCACGGAGGCGAGTTACCGTGACGTCGTGAAGGACTCCTACGACGTTGTCGTCCACTGGCGCCGGTGGTTTGACGAGCTCTACGATCCGCTCTCTAGGAACGTCCTCCTGTCCCAGGACCACTCGTACGGCGATGATTGGAAGCGACCCGTCTCGAGGGCCTTCCTCGACGGCCAGCTCGACGGGATACTCGTCTTTCCGACGTGGCACAGGGAGCAGTTGGGCCGCGAGATGCGAGGAGTCATACCGGAGTCACGCCTCTACGAGGGCCTCACGCTCGGCGTGGACACCGAGGTGTATCACCCCAAGGCCAAGGACCCCCATCACCTCCTGTGGGCCTCCGACCCAGGCAGGGGGCTCGAGGCACTCATTAACCCCTTCCTCCGCCTATGGCGGATGGATCAGCGGTTTCACCTTACGGTGACCTACCCGGACTACGTCAGGCCCGAGTCAGTGACGCGCTTCCAGCCGTTCTTCAGCCATCCCGGGGTCCGACACATGCCGGGGCTACGGAACGGCCCGTTGCTCTGGGACCTCTTCAACGGGGCGGGGGTCCTGCCGTACTCCTCGACGTTTCTGGAGCCGTCCTCCCGGTGCCACCGGCAGGCGATGGCGGCCGGGAGCCTCGTGCTGTACCCCCCGAGCATGGGGTCCCCGTCCCGTCTGATCGAGGACGGCCTCACGGGCATCGTCGCGGACCCCTCGGTGTGGCCAGAGGCGATATCTAGGCTGGTCTCATCCGGGCAGTGGGAGGACTTCGGGCACAACGCCAGGAGCTTCGCCCTGACCGAGAGCTGGGCGGTCCAGGCCCAGCGATTCCACCGTTTCTTCAGCGAGGGCAAGAAGTGATCGACATCAACTCCCCGACCTTCATCGAGGACTTCGACATCTCCAAGGCGACTGTCGGACAGGTCGGGTACGGCTTCATCGGTAACGCGGTCGTCGAGCTGTTCAGGCCGCACGTCGGTGGGGTCATTGTCTATGACAAGGCCGGTTACGAGGGACGCGAGGAACTGAACAAGGTGCTGCTCTCTCCAGAAATCCTCGGCGTGGTCGCCCACGCCGAGGTGATCTTCGTGGCCGTCCCGACGCCCATGAGACCGTCGGGAGAGTGCCACACAGGCATCGTGGAGAGCGTCCTCCAGGACATCCAGAACGCCACCATCAAGCTCGGGAGGTCCCTCGACGACTTCGTCGTCGTCCTCAAGAGCACCGTCCCGCCCGGTTTCACTCGGAAGATGCAGGACAGGTACGCGCTCAGGCTCCTCTTCTCGCCCGAGTTTCTGACGGAGGCCAACGCGGTCCGGGACTTCAAGACCACGAACCGGGTCCTTCTCGGCGGTGACCTGGAGGACGCCCGGGTGGTCTTCAAGTACTTCGAGGGGGTCTGGCCCGACAGACAGGCGGAGACCTACGCGGGTCATCCCGATGGACCGGTGGCGATCGTCCACTGCTCCCCTGAGGAGGCCGAGATGACCAAGTTGTCCACGAATGTCCACCTGACGGCGCGAGTCATGATCTCGAACGAGTTGTACCTGATCTGCCAGAGGCTGGGGGTCGACTATGAAACGGTCAAGCTCCTCACGCAGCTCGACCGGAGGATCGGGACGAGTCACATGGGCGTCCCGGGGCCCGATGGGAACCTCGGCTACGGTGGCCACTGCTTCGTCAAGGACACCCAGAGCCTCGCGTTCATCTCGGAACAGCTCGGTTGCTCTAGGGACATGGTCGGCAACATGGCAGACGATGGGTTGAAGGGAAATCTCTTCAAGGCGCTGCATCGTCGCAACTTGGGAATCCGTCAGGACCGCAACTGGGAGTCCCAGAAGGGCCGCGCCGTCACCGATGAATGAGGTCTCGCGGAGGGTCATCCATCTCGATGCCCTCGAGGAGAGCACACTCCTGCGCCTCCTTGAAGGAAGGTGTGGGGTGGCCAACGGATGTTTTGACGTGCTTCATTCCGGGCACATCCACCTCCTCCGGCACCTGTCTGTGCTGTGTCACATGCAGGGCCTGCAGGCCGTCGTCGCCCTGAACTCCGACGAATCGGTGAGGGGATTGAAGGGGCCTGGGAGGCCAGTCGTTCCCCACTCCAGCCGAGCGGACCTGCTCAGTCATCTCTTCTGGCCGTTCACCGTGGTCATCTTCGATGAGCGGACGCCCCAGCGGCTCATGGACATGCTCAAGCCGCCTCTCGTCGTCAAGGGCTCAGACTACGATCCGAGTACAGTGATACGATGGTCGGGTAGCGAGGTGAGGACTGTGGATTTGCTTCCCGGTTGGTCCACCACCTCCTTATTGGGAGCGTGAGGAGTGAAGAGGGTCCTAGTAATCGGTGACATCATCGCGGACGTGTACCGGGAGTGCGTCTTCAAGAAGATGTGTCCGGACGCCCCGTCGGTTCGAGCCGTGGTCGAGATCGGGCGTAACGTGCGGCCCGGTGGGGCCGCGAACGTGGCCCTGAATCTCGCGGCCCTAGCACCGAAGATCCAGGTCGACCTGATCGGGGTCCTTGACGCGCCGCTCGCGCGCCTGATCAAGTTCCTCTCTGGGAGCAGGGTTGACGTCGAGCGCTGCATCTTCGACGAGCCGCTCTGCAAGGAGCGGGTGATCATGGGTGGCGAGACGCTGCTTCGTGTGGACGGGTCGGACTATTACGACTTCCAGTCGAAGGCCGTCCGTCGCTCGCTTGAGGAGTACCTCGCGGGAAGCGATCCCGAGTTGATCGTGATGTCTGACTACGGCTCGGGGACGGTCGGCGCCTCCCTACCCCTGCTCATGGAGCACCGGAGCAAGCTGCTGGTCGACACCAAGATGACCGACCTCACGTCCTTCGCTTCGGGCGGCGTACGCACGCTCCTCGCCAAGCTGAACCGAATGGAGTGGGAGGCCGCCCTCGAGAGGCACCACTCCCCCGAGGACTTCTTCAGCTTCCTCGTGGTCACGGACGGCCCCGGCGGGGTCCGCGTCACCACTCGGAGGGAGACGGAGCAGCCGGGCACGTTCGTCTGCCACACCGTGCGGATGAGGGCCCATGTCGTCGATGAGATCGACGTGTGTGGGTGCGGGGACACATTCCTTGCAGGCCTGGCTGCGATGATGGTCGAGGGACGCGACATCTATACCGCGACGCAGTTCGCGAATGCGGCCGCCGCGACCGTAGTTACGAAGCCCAGGACGGCCATCGCTGACCTGGGTGCAACCATTGGACTGTTGGGATGGAACCTGTGAAGCTTGCTGACGACGCCCTCCTGGGCATCATGGCGTGCCTGCGAAAGGGCCTGGCTGAGGGGGTCGACATCTCCCAGCTGCTGCGTGACATGGACCTCGTCGAGAGGGACGGGAAGCTCTCGCTGAGTCCTAATTCTGATCCCTGGCGGGAGTCCGTCGGGCCCTCGTTCTGGAGCTGAGTGTGGCCCGATACGACTTCAGGTGCCCAAAGTGTGGGGTCACCGTGGAGCTCGAGAGGTCGGTCCACGACGAGTCGGATCCCCTCTGTTGCGAGGAGGGGTGTGACGGACAGGTGGCCATGCGGATGCTGATATCGGCTCCCGCGTTTCACCTCAAGGGCGGTGGCTGGGCCACCGACGGGTACTCAAAGGGGTCCGCTTGATCTGGGTTGTGGTATTCCTAGTCCTCTCCCTCATCGCCAACGGGGCGTTGGGGGTGTTGTTGTTTCGGGCTGCCAAGCGGCTGCTTGAGTTCGACTCGATCTGGCAGCAGATCATGCCCGTGCTCTTCGGCTACGCCGAGGATCTCAGGAGGATGCTGTCCCTGGACCTGCTCACCGACAACCCGGAGGTCGTCTCGTTCCACAACAGGAACGTGCGGGCCCTGGAGGAGATTGACCAGATCACGAGGGCGGTGCGGTCCGCGGCTCCGCCGAGGGACGACAGGCCCCTTCCCAGGCCCGACGTGGAGTGAAGGATGCCGATGTACTTCGGACCAGAGGTGGACGCGAAGATCGCGGAGTTCGTGGCGGAGAAGGACCCGGCCACGAAGAACCGCATCTTTGATGAGGGGATCAGGCCGGCCCTGACGAAGCTCATCGAGAGCCAGATGTACCTCTACGGGTTCTACAAGATCGACGACCCCGACACCCTCAAGGACGAGTGCCTCTCGACGGTCTTCGAGACCCTCCCGAAGTTCGATCCGATGAAGGGGAAGAAGGCCTTCTCGTACTTCAACGTGGTGGTCAAGCACTGGTTCGTGGGTCGGATCAGGGACAAGAACAAGAGGCTCAAGCAGCAGACGGAGAACTTCTACGGGATCGACCACGATGTGGTCCGGAACGACCCGTCCCTGGTGCTGGCCTCCCACGAGGACAGGATCGTGGAGCGGGAGTTCTGGGTGTCCCTGTTCAGAAACATGGACAGGTGGCGGACCGTCCTGAAGAAGCCGCAGGAGGTCCAGGTCCTGGACGCCATCGTCTTCCTTCTCCAGAATCCCCATCTGGTCAGTATTTACAACCGGAAGGCCGTGTTCCTCTACATCAAGGAGATGACGGGTCTGACCACCAAGCAGGTCACCCACAACATCAACCAGATGAAGGAGTTGTACCAGGCCTTCCGGGGAAGGTTCGACAATGGAGAAGAGGGATGACGAGGAGCGGAAGCTCTCGGAGATCGTCGAGGACCTGGTCCGGGACATCGGGGACGACCGCGGTCGTCTGACCGATTTCCTCGACCGTCTGATCGAGGAGTACTCGGACGGTCGGGTCGGCATCGCTGAGTACGTGGCGAAGCTCATGGACGCTGCGACCCGACAGCATCAGGTGAAGGCCACCCTCGTCAAGGCGCTTGCCCGGCGTCCGAGTTCCGAGGACGACTCGTCGGACTCCGACGAGATCGCCAAGGAGATCGGGATGCCGTTCAAGGAGGCCGAGGATGGATCGAACTGAGGCGATCGAGCGGGGACGCCGGCTGCTGGCCATCGCCTCGGAGATGGACTCCATCGTCCGCGAGATCGGCCCGAAGTGGATCCGCCTCGCTCATCTCCGGGAGGAGGCCAGGGTCATCCGGGGGGAGCTGAGCGAGCATGAACGGGCGGGGGAATGACTGGTACCGTCGGCCTGAGCTGATCCTTGGGGACCTGCTCGTCCGCGCTGCTCGGGGTGAGCACGGGCCGTCCCGGCACTACCATCGGGCAGTCGTCCTCGCCGTGGACCTCGAGGGAGGCCTGCTCCAGAACAAGGACGGCTCCGGTGGGATCGACGTGACGGACCGGAGCGGTCGGTCGAGACACTACGGTGCCACCGTGGGTCCGGATAATCCCCGGGGATCGATCAAGGGTCGCATCCTCACGGACGGCCTCGACAGGCTCCTTGACGACGCGGACACGCGGGTGTTCTGGCCGCTGTTGTCCGCTGACCAGCTGTCCATCCCGGTCTCGCCGGGGGAGCACGTCTACGTGGTCTTCGAGGGGACCGGGATGGACCACGGCGTCTGGGTGTCCCGCGTGCCCGGCCAGGACTCGGCCAACAGCTTCAAGGGGACCGACTCGTACACCGCGCCGTCCTCGCCGAGGACCGGCATGGACTTCTTCGAGCCGAACGGACCGGAGTACGACACGAGCGACGAGCATGCCTCGCTCGCCCCCATGCCCAACGGCATGGACTTCTTTAAGGACGGGTGATGTCGCGCGACATGGTGTTCGAGGACGTCCCCTCGCTTTCCCGGAGGACCGGTGACGCTTTCCTGGCAGGAGCCAACAACGCCACCCTCCTCCTGGGAAGGGACAGGGCGGGGTCCGTCGACAGCGGATACGGCTCAGTCGACTCCCCCGGGGCTGGAAGGGCCGCGGGCGCGGCCCTCCTGGTCGTCGGCAGGGACGCCGGGGACCCGTCGTTCGATCGGGACCGGTCGACCCTCTACCTGTCCGCCAAGACCGATCCGGACGCAGTCGCCGGGACCTCCGCGATCGGCCGGGAGTCGCGGGCGGTCTCCGCCGCGATGCTCCGGGCTGACTGCATCCGCATCACGCCTCGGACTGACCTGAAGGTCTCGGTCGGCAAGGCGTACCTCCTGATTGAGTCATCCGGCCGGGTGGTGATCGAGGGAGACGTCTTCCTGGGAGAGGGTGCGAGCGAGCGGCTGATCCTCGCGGACCAGTTCTCGACCTTCTGGGACTCCGTGGTCATTCCGACTCCCGCGGGGCCCTCCGGGCCGCCTCCGCCCCTCCCGCCGGCCGTCTTCTCCCAGCGAAGCAGGGCGCGGTGAGCGTCTCGGCGGATGCCCTGCGCTCGGCCCTCCGACCCCTCTTCAGGAAGGAGGGGATGCCACGGTCGTCTGCTGAGGCCGTGCGACTCTGGGCCCAAGCGTACGCCTCGTACGCCAAGTCCGCGGTCGCGGGAGGCACCGTCCCGACGGCACTGGCTCCCATTCCGACCGCCGGTCCGTTCTTCGACGCCCTCGACCAGACCCTCCGGGCCATGTGGACCGCCGTCGCATGGGCGGGACCCGGGTTGGCCGGCACGACCACGCTCGTGCCGCTGCTCTCACCCGCCCTGCGAGCGGTCGGGCAGTCCCAGCTGCGGAACACGGACCCAGAGAGGGCCCTGTCTGCGATTGCGGATGCACTCCATACCTACACGCTGGGCATCGCGGTCACGGTTGTGACTCCCGCGGGAGTGCCTTCCGTGGTCCCGGTCACGTAGGATGTCGATCTCAGTCAGCTTTCCCTTCGCGCTCTCCACCGGTTCCATCGGGTACCTCGAGTCGAGCGACAGCATCGTCGAGGCCATCAAGTCGAACGTCCGTTCGCTGCTCGTCACTAACTGGGGCGAACGGGTGATGCACTTCGATTTCGGATGTAACCTTCGGGAGTTCCTGTTTGAGCCGATGACCAGCTCCCTGAAGGTCTCGATCGCCTCGCGGGTGCAGTCCCAACTGGCCAAGTGGATGCCCTTCCTGAGGCTCCAGGGGGTCTTCGTGGCCTTCTCGAGCGAGGATCCGTCTGTCCCTGACCCTGGTTTCAGGATCAGGCTGGAGATCGTCTACGGGAACGTCCCGATCAACCTGGTCGTGAACTTCCCCGCGGTGTGAGGTAGATTGCCGATGGCACTCGACGTTAGGAAGCAGAGGATCGTCAGCCTGCTGAACCGCGACTTCAAGTCGCTGAAGCGGGACCTCATCACGTATGCGAACGCGTATGCCACGGGCTCATTCACGGACTTCAACGAGTCCTCAGCGGGCATGGCCCTCCTGGAGTTCGCGGCGTACGTGGGCGACGGCCTGAACTATTACATCGACCAGGCCTACAACGAGGGCGGGGACTCGGCGACCCAGCTACGAAACGTCATCGCGAACGCCAAGTCCCGCGGCTATCGGCCGCAGGGCAAGCGCCCGTCGGTCGGGCAGCTCTCATGGGCCCTCGTGGTGCCAGCGACTGTCAACCAATTCGGAAACGTGGTCCCCGACGACTCATACACCCCCGTTCTCATGAAAGGCTCGCAGGGGATCGCCAAGAACGGGACTCCATTCGAGACATTGGACGACGTCCCGTTCTCCGCGTCGATCGGAAGGGCGGTCACGGGCTCATCGTTCGACGCCACGACGGGCGTTCCGACGTCGTTCGCTATCCAGAGGACAGTCGACGTGGTGGCCGGCCGGACCGTCACGGAGAACTTCAGCGTCACCGATTTCCAGGCCTTTCGGAGGATCGACCTGGGCCAGGTCGACGTGATCGAGGTGATCAGCGTTGTCGACTCCCAGGGGAACGAGTGGTTCGAGGTGGACTATCTCGCCCAGGACTGGGTCTTCGTCCCAGAGACGAACACCAATAGCGACGTCGATACCGTGCCATACGTGCTCAGGCTCCAGTCTGCCCCGTATAGGTTCGTCGTCGACCGCGACATCGAGACGGGGGTCTCCACCCTGGTCTTCGGTTCAGGAGACGGGGTGAGCTTCGACGACGAGCTTGTTCCGAACGTGGCCTCCTATTCCCTCCCGCTGGCCGGGCGGAGGACGTTCAACAGCTTCGCGATAGATCCCCAGAACTTCCTGCGCACCCGCAGCCTCGGCCTGTCGCCGCACAACACGACACTGACGGTGACCTACCGGGTGGGTGGAGGCGCTGAGACAAACGTGCCGGCCCGGACGGTCCGGCAGGTCTCCAACGCGATCCTCAGCTTCGCCTCCACGAACCTCGATCCGGTGACGAAGGGCCGCGTGGAGGGGTCGATCGGATGCCTGAACCAGGTGGCCATGACGGGAGGGGGAGGAGCCGAGACGATCAGGGAGATCAAGGCCAACGCCGCGGCCTTCTTCGCCGCCCAGCAGCGCGTCGTCACCCGCGAGGACGTCGTGGCGAGGTGCCTCTCGATCCCAGCGAAGTTCGGGAGACCGGAGAAGGTCTTCGTGAAGCCCTCCGCGGTCGGGAGATTCGCGTATGACATCCACGTCCTCGCGCTTGACGTTGACGGCGTACTCGCGAAGGCCACGCCTACCCTGAAGTCAAACCTGGCCACATACCTGCGCCAGTTCAAGCTCCTCACCGACGGGATCAACATCCTCGACGGCGACATCCTTGACATCAGGGTGCACTTTGGGATCACGGTCTCCCCGGGAAGGAACCGGTCCGAGGTGCTCCTCTCGTGCACCGACAGGCTGGCCGACTACTTCGCCCAGGACAGGATGCAGATCGGGCAGCCGATCATCGTCTCCGACGTGATCGCCGTGCTCAACGGGACCGCGGGGGTCGTCTCCGTGTACGAGCTCTCCTTCAGGAATGTCTTCGGGTCCTCGGACGGCGTCACGTACTCCGACGACCGGTTCAACGTCGCCGATAACCTCCAGGACGGAATGCTGGTCTGTCCACCCGAGGCCGTCTTTCAGGTGAAGTATCCGACCCGTGACATCGTTGGGAGCGCGAAGTGATCTTTCGGATCTATCCCGTCCGGGACACGTTCATCACGAATGCCTACCCGCCGCGGTCGGCGGTGCGGGCTACCGGATCGAACCTGGGGGCCTCGGAGGAGCTGGATGTGTTCAAGCTGGCCGGGGTCTCCGGAGCAACGACGGACATCGCCTCCTCGAGCCTCGGACGGGCCCTCCTCCAGTTCGATCTCTCGGAGTTCTCGGCCCTGACCGCCTCGGGGGACATACCGGTCGGGCAGTCGTTCGTCCTGCGGATGAACCACAAGACCGCGGGGTGCACGCAGCCGTCGAGCTTCGACCTCCTCGTCCGGCCCGTGGCCTCGGGATGGGACGAGGGCACCGGCCAGGACGTCATCCGCCTGGGCGACTTGGGCTTCGCCAACTGGACGAAGCGAACCTCGACGTCCTTTTGGACGGTCCCCGGCGGGGACTTCGCCACGTCCCCCACTGCCTCCGTCCACTTCGATACCGGCTTCGAGGACCTCGAGGTCGACGTCACTCCCATCGTGCAGGCCTGGATCAGCTCCACCCTAGCGAACAACGGCGTCGGGGTGACGCTGCCGGCCTCGATCGAGGCAGACTCGCTGTACACCGACTACTTCCAAAAGAAGTTCTACTCGCGCCAGACGTCGTTCTCCGACCGAGCGCCGTACATCGAGGTCCGCGCGGCCGATTACGTCAGGGACGACCGGTCCAACATGCAATGGGGTCGGACGGGGTCCCTCTGGCTCTACAATATCGTCGGTGGGACGTACCAGGACCTCCCCGGTAACTTCGTCACGGTGGGCATCTCAGACGCAAGCGGGGCCCTTCGGGTGCTCACTGCGTCGCATGTCGGAACGGGCCTGTACAGTGCGTCGTTCTCCCTCGCCACCGGTTCGTACAGCGGCTCCGTGTTCTTCGACTCGTGGGGATCGGGGTCATACGCCTTCCTCACCGGAAACTTCTCGTTCGTCCCCGCGGGTCCTGCGGCCTCGGTGGCCCAGCAGCCGCTCACCGCTCGCGTTAGGAACCTACAGGACGAGTACATGCCCGATGAGCTGGTGACCTTCGAGGTCATGTTCAGGAGACGGGCCCACGCGTTGCCTGTGTTCCAGACCGCCTCGTTGGGGTCCGTGCCGTACATCGTCGAGCAGGCCTACTACGCGATCGAGAATGACTCGACACGTGAGAGGGTCGTTCCCTTCGGAACCGGTAGCCTGCAGCACACGCGCCTGTCCTACGGGGCCAACGGCAACTCTTTCCGCTTCTTCATGCGGAACCTGCACTCGGGTAACTCGTACAGGATCGTCTTCCTGGTCTTCGATCAGGGACGGCAGCAGGTGATCGACGGCGGCGTCCGGTTCAAGGTCGCCTGATGCCGGACATCTTCCAGCTATTCGATGGGACCATCGGGGCCGGCGGCTCGGCCGCGGTGCAGGACCAGCACGCGTCATCGTTCTCCGACGTCGACTCCGAGAACGCCCTCGTCTCGACGCTGTCTTCCGGAAGCGACAGCGTCGACCTGCTCGTCGACTACTCTGACTTCGCCAATTTCGTCACGTTCAACTCCGCGGAGTCGTACGTGACCCTCACGGCGGATGACGTGTTGAACTCGTACCCTGTCGGCGGAACGGCGGACGACGCCCAGCAGTTCCTGAACTCACTCGACGGCTTCCAGCGGTTCTTTCTCAGCGGGTGGCCGAGCTGGTCCGGTCACCTTAGGTTCGACCCGTCGGTCTCCGCGTCATACGTCAGGGTCGATGACGTGGGCACGCAGGACGGCTCCTCCCGGACGTCATTCATGAGCCCCGGGACGGGGTCGCTCTCCGTACAAGGATGGGTCCACGTGCCCCCCATGACGGGGTCAAACGACGTGCTCGTGGTGTTCCAGAAGCTCCGGCAGGGGACCTCAAACGGTTACACCGTGTTCACCACCGGTTCGGCGATAGGGTTCCAGGTGGTCTCGGGGTCGACTAGCGTCACCGTCACGGGGGCGCTCGCGGCGATGCCGTCGTTCTTCGCCGCCGTCATTGACCATACGACAGCGACAGGCAGCGTCTCCCTCTACGTGGGGACCACCGGTACATTTCCGGTCCTCGTGTCGAGCGCCAGCTTGCTTCTACAGTCCAGGTTTGACCTCGCATCCGGGTCATTCTACATGGGCTCCGGGTCCGTCTCGGGGAAGGTGGTCCGGCCATTCACGGGCAGCCTCGACTCGGTCAGCGTCTGGTCCGCTGCCCGCACCTCCCAGCAGCTCAGCGGAACTTACAACAGGAAGGTTTACGCCCAGTCGGACCTCCTCGCGTCGTGGCAGTTCAACGACGCGAGTCCGCAGACCCCGTCGACATACGCCAGCGTCGTCAGGGACAGGTCGGGCCACTCGCTTGACGGAAGGATTCAGTCCTTCTTCTCCGGCGTCCTCGGGTCGGGATCGTACGTCAATGACGTCGCGGACCCGATACTGAGCCTTGACGATCCAAACGTCGTCTCGTACATCGTGGACGCCCAGCAGTCAGGGGTGCTTTACGACCGCAGCAATCCCAGCCTGATCTTCACCCTCTTTCCCGAGGCTTTCTCCGGTCCCGACCCGACCTCGCAGGCGGTGTTCTCGAGCTTCGCGCTGACCCTGGCCAGGCACTTCGACAGGATCAAGCTGTACGTGAACCAGTTGCCGAACCTGCATCGCGTTAGTTTCGGTGACTTCGATCAGGCGCCCGACGGGCTCCTCGAGGGGGTCGGCGACTTCCTGGGGTGGAAGCTTCAGGGGAGCTTCGCCAACACCGACGCGCTTCGGTACTTCGTCGGGAGGAACGTGCGTGTCGGTCCGGACGCCAACGCTTCGCTCGAGACGAGGCTGTCTGAGGTGAAGTCCCAGCTCTGGCGCCGCGTCCTCCAGAACCTCCCGTACATTTACAAGACTAAGGGCACCGCGGAGTCGGTGCGGGCGCTCCTGCGTTCGTATGGGGCAGACAACGGTTTCATCCGCCTGAAGGAGTATGCGCGGAAGGACGAGTCGACGCTACCCCTCACTAGGGTCACCGCCGAGAAGAGCGTCTACGCGCTGACGTTCCTGAGCGGATCGACCGTTCAGGCAACGAGCGCGCTGATCCCAAGCGGGTCGAGCTTCTCCGTCGAACTGCGGGTGAGGTTCCCTCTCTCGACGGATGCGACGCTCGTCCCGACCGAACTCTCCGGAGCCCTCTGGACTCTCTCGAGCGGCACGACGTATGTGGCCGCCTGGTACGAGAAGGCCGGGGCCTCCAGTGAGACAGGGAACGTCTACGTCACCTCCTCCTTCGGGAGGGTCCAGTTGACCTCGGCCTCGCTGTTCGACGACAACTTCTACAACATCTCATTCACTCGGAACACCCAAACGGGCCTGAACTCGCTCCGGGCGATCCGCTACGACGCCGGCGACCTCGCCTATTCGACGTCCAGCCTGCTGACGGCATCCGACGCCGCGAGCGGATACAGACTCATGGAGGTCGGTAGCTCGGTACTGGTCCCATCTAGCGGTCAGTTCTGGGCCCAGGAGCTACGCCTCTGGGACACCGACCTGTCAGCGTCTGAGCTGTTCGCGCACGCGGCCCACTTCGAGAGCTATGGACGCGACGTCTCGATCGGAAACTCCGACTTGATTGTTCACTGGCGGATGGCGGACGCCTCCACGGCCGACGCGAACGGGTCGTTCTCGCTGATGGACTCCACCCTGAACTCTGTGACGGGGACCGCCGGTGGCTTCCGTCCGAGCCAGGTGAACTTCACCAAGTTCCTCGAGGACTACGCGTACATCCCCGGGATCGACTACGGCTGGAACCAGGAGAAGGTCCGGGTGTTTAGCGGTTCCCGCATCGACCCGTTCGACGCGTATCGAGACGAGCGATTCGTCTCCCTTGAGCTCAACATGTACGACGCCCTGAACGAGGACATCTCCCACATCATGACCTCGTACGATGAGCTCACCCGGGTGATCGGACTGCCTGTGAACAAGTACCGCGAGGACTACGAGGGAATCAGGCAGATGAGGGAGACCTACTTCAAGAGGCTCCAGGGTCGCCTGAACTTCAGGGTGTTCGTCGACATGCTGGACTTCTTTGATTCCAGCTTCGCCACGCTCGTCGAGCGCCTGTTGCCCGCGCGGGCCCAGTTCAAGGGTGACGAGCTGATCGTCGAGAGCCACATGCTTGAGCGGCCGAAATACCAGTACCAACTCAGGCCGATCGTCGAGGGTCGCATCGAGGTGAGCGGCTCGATTACGATCGTTGACCGCGGGGATGACGAGTGAAGAAGACCAAGGTTTACAGGCCCCGTCGCGGGATGCGGTTCACGAACGGCCGCCGTGGCGTCTCACCGGCCGCGGGATTCGTTCCCGGTCCCTCGGTTACCCGGACCCGACCGGGGTCGGTGATGGTCACGCCGAACATCCCCGCGGGAGTGTACCCGAGCTCATCCGTCCAGATGGCTGCGGCCATCGGGTTCGGACGCTGGGACTACGGATGGCTCATGGATGAGACCACCGGGTCCCTCACGGCCTCGTTCACTCCGTCAACCCCGCTGGCCCTCCAGTTCGATACAAGCACCGGTGGGAACGCGGTCTACGGAACCCTTGGGTGGCTGAGCGGCAGCGACCTCGCGGTCACGTTCACTGGAAGCTCCCGGGGATCTCGTTTCGATGGTGGGGCTAACTTCAACATCCTGACTGGTTCCGACCTGCTCTTCGGGTATGTGGGGCGGTGGCGGTCGTTCACCGGGTCGTTCGGTAACGTCTTCGGGAAGATCGACGGGGGTTTCAGGCAGGGTTGGGTCGTTGCGGGACGGGACGGCACGACGTACCAGTTCATCGGGTCCGGAACTTTCGGTTTCCTCGAGTGCGACGTGCCTGGCGGTACGGCGGGATTCAGGGTGGGTGAGTGGCACGTCGCCCTGGGTGGGATCGATTACTCACAAAGGGTCGCAAGCTTCGGAATAAGGTCCCTTGACACGGGTGTGACCCTGATCGCCAACACTTCCCCGGTCCCCGGGGGCTTCATCACCGCGTCAGCGAACTTCTATTACGGGCAGACCGGGTGGGTCGGAGCCAACGAAACGTTCGATATGGCGGCGCTTTACATGAGCACGGGCTCCGCCGTTGCCTCCGGCGTGCTCGTGAACATGACGCAGGCGCTTGAGAACTTCGCCCGTCAGTTGGGAGGGGTCGTCACGGGCTCACCGCAGTTCAACAGCTCTGTGAGGGCCCAGGTCCAGCACGCCCCAGACATCGACTCCCTCAGGGTCAGCGGCAGCGTGATGTCGTCGCTAATCAGTCCAAACGTCTCATACGAGCCGTACTCGCCGGTCATCGGATCGTCATCCCTGCTGATTCAGGGATCGGTGACCCTTGGCAGGGGATACGAGAAGAGCAAGCTCGCCGCGACGCTGCTGGCCCAACCGGTGAGCAACATCGAGAGGATTCCATTCCCCTCGGTCACCGTGATCGATGCGGGGTTGACGGGGACGTTCGAGAGTCCTTCCTGGACCCATGCGTCGATCGGTTTCAATCAGGCATACGTCGCGGTGTCTCTCTCGTCGAGTGACGTCGAGAACAGGTATTTCAACACATTCACCAGCGGAACTGCTCCGCTGGAGTCTTCCCCGGTCCCCGCCTCGGCGACGCTGCACTTCAGCAAGGAGGCGAGGCTGCAGACCATCATGGTCCGGAAGTCCGCCTCCGCCTCTGACACCGTCATCAGGTCCGGTTCCTGGGTCCCGCAGTCGTTCGTCGCCGCCAGCGGCTCCCTGTTCAGCACCGTCACCGGAGTCGCCGAGGACGCCCTGGTCCCCGGAGAGGGGTCGTCCAAGCAGTCATCCGCCTGGGCGCCGGCCTCGATCCTCATCCCAGTGAGCGCGTCGGGGAGGCTCGTGGACGTCAAGGTCTGGGTGGAGCTGATCCAGGGGTCGTCCTCCGGTGACCCGTACCCGCTCGGAAACCTCGGCGTGGCCATCAGGTGTCCGAACCTGACCTGGGGGAATGCCCATCCCATCCGGAACGACCCCCGTTTGGTCCGCGTGTACACTTCGCCCGGCGACACGTTCTCCTTCCTCGCCGGGATCCACGAGGGGTTCCGTCGCATGTACGCGGGGACCGGGTCGAACGTGAACCGGTTCTATCGCGATAGCTTCCTGCTCTGGGAGGGGCCCGCGATCTTCGATAGCACGACCGATGGGAACGACCCCGCCTCGGGTGGAGGCCTGGACGGCGGCCAGTTCATGCGGAACTACGCCGTCTGGCAGAAGGACCGTGGGATGCGGACCGTGTTCAGCGACGGCGCCTCCACTCCGAACCCGCGGCATCTCTTCGGATCCCCCAGCGGGAACTTCGCCGGCTCTCCTAATGCCGGAGTCTCGACCCCCAGGAACAGCGCATTCGGATCAGACGTCCCCTGGACCTCCGAGTCAGGGATCAGGGGCTCCCAGACGTTCGCCTCGGCCGGCTCCCCGCCGAAGGGCTGGCTGAACGGCGCCGGCGGAACCAACGACGTGAACGAGTGGCCTACCACCGGGGTCAATTACGGGACCAACTCACTGCGGCCGATCTACCCGCTGCTCGACTCGGTCATCTGTAAGAAGCGTGTCGGTAACGAGGCCGCTCCCGCGAGCGGGACGTCGAACTCGACGGTCCCCGACAGCTACCGACCCGACCTCTGGGCCGGTTTTCGTCCCGGGCTGCGCGGGGTCGAGATCAGCGGCTCCTGGGAGCTCATGCTGGTCGCTGGCGGGTCGTTCATCGACAATCCGGTTCCCAATTGGTATTTCCGTCAGGTCAGGCTCGAGCTGACTTTCGAGACCCCGAACCACACGAGGCCCGGGAGGTATGTCAGGAGGAGGCAACCGCGGAAATCCGGCGTGCCGCGACTGGTGAGCACCATCTCGGGGAGCGACGCGGCGCTGTTTCCTCCGCTCCTATCCGCCGCCGTGGCCGGGTGGGACTTCTGGCTGACCGACGCGTATGTCGTGACGGATCAGGCCGGGGAGGTCGGTCGCTCGTTCGGGTTGGGCCTCCACACCGGGACCGTCCCCGCGGACACCGCCCTCGTCTACAGGCTCTCTGGGGCCCTCGCGAACATCGTCGGATCAACCCCGAGCTGGTTGCTTAGCGGACAGGGTGGCATGCCCGCCATCCCGGAGTCGTCGGCCACCCTCGTGCCGTTGGTTCCTGAGCCGGTGGCGTCCCTCTCACCCTCGGACTTCCTCCAGCCGCGGCGGACGCTGGACCTGCCGCAGCGGCTCCAAGACATCGCGTCTGACCAGAACCCCGCCCTGAACCTGCGGCAACTGGCCGAACGGTTTGTGTCCGCCTCGTCTACCTAACCCATCCCCGTGGGCTACTTGGACAAACAGAGTAGGGTCATCGACGTGGTCCTGACGGAGCGCGGCCGCAAACTCTTCGCCGTTGGCCGCTTGGACTTCGCCTTCTTCGGCCTGTTCGACGACTGCTTGGACTACGACCCGGCGGCGCCGAGCGGCTCCTTTTCCGACGAGGACAGGGAGACCCAGATCGAGGCCACCCCGATCATGGAGGCCCCGTTCGTCCGTGACGTCCGGGGCGCCACCGCGCCGCTCGAGCCCCTCGATCACATCTTCACCGCCGCGCCCGGATACGTTGAGCTGCCCCAGATGCTCTCCCCGACCGACGGGGACTCCGCTGTCCTCATGGCCGACCAGCGAGTCGACTCCAACGGGGTGTATCGGCGGACCGGGACTGGTTACGTCGCCATCGATCCCAGGGTCACCGGAGACGTCGAACGGGGGAACCCGGGCTTCGTCGTGCGCGTCTTCTCAAGCGGATCCAATGGGTTGCAGCCGCTGGAGTTTCGACGTGACCTCAACACGCGGCGGGCGGCTGACCCGTTCGTCGCAGTCGCGGTTGACGACGAGCTGCTGCACGACCAGCCACGTGTCACCGGGCCAGACAGCATGAGGGTGGCGAACAGGTCGAACCCGAGGAAGCGCTGATGCCGGTGTTCTCTGCGGCCGCCCTGTCACCGGCCGTCCTCTCTCCGACCACGCTTCCGGCGTCCGTCCAGGCGCCGGCGTCGCTGACCGCGCTGCGAAGCGCGGTGGCTGACCTGGCCGCCAAGGGCGCCCAGGAGGTTACCGCCGTCAGGAGCGCCTTCATCTCGGGCCTCGCTCCTCTCCAGACGGTGTCCTCGGGGTCGAAGGCGGACTTCATCACCCGTTTCGGTGGGGCCACCGTTGTCGGGTCGGCCATCGCGGTCTCGACGGCCCAGTTCGGGCTTACCACCTCCGTCGTCGTCGCTCCTCCGCCGCCGCCTCGTCCCGAACTTGACTTCGTCCAGGTCGGCGTCGACCGCGCCCGCGGGGTCCTCGACAGCTTCTTCGCCCGCGTGGTCTTCTCGGTGCTTCTGAGTGACCTTCCGAGGGTCTCCTACTTCCGGGTCATGCGGGCATCGACGGGGCCCGTCAGCGCCCCGAAGCCGTCCTTCTCGGCCCTCGCCGACTCCATTCCACTCTCGTCGCGCACCAAGTCGACTGAGGTGATCTCCAACCAGGCCCTTAGGGTGGCCGGAGTGGGAGTCACGAACAAGCTCTCAGACTTCGTGGCTGACGATCACTTCGCCAACCAGCGTAACGTCCTCTCTAATCCGACGCTGCGCCCCCTTCCCGCGCCTGTGAACACGAACAGACGCGGGAGCCCCGCGTCGCTTGTCTCCGTCGCCAACGCGGACCGGAGCGTCCTCGAGAACGTGGGGTTCTACGTGAACCGCCGCAGCATGAGCCCCGGGGAGGAGGTCTCCCTCCCCCTCCAGGCGGCGCAGAGGCAGGGGTTGAACGTGCTGCGCGGTAGGTCTGTGGGGTCCAGCACGGCCATCGTGGCGTCCGGAAACTCGATGGGGTTCTCTGAGGTTGCTCGGGTGTCCGCGGTCCCCGCACGAAAGGTCGGCGACGTCGCGGAGTTCGAGTTCCACGACCCCTCGGTGGTGTACGGCGGTGGGTACGTGTATTACGTCGTGGCGGTAGTCTCCTCCGGAGTCTCCGGGACGAGGTCCAGGCTGGTGATCGTGGAGGTGACGCGCTCGACGCCGCCGCTCTCACCCGATGTCCTGTACGGGGTCTCGTCGGTCCCACGCTTCGTGATCAGGACCTCGGGGTCGTTCGTCGACCACTTCGAGCTCTTTCGACGCGGTGGAGACCCACCGCGCCAGGTCGGACTGGTCTCCACCGATAGGTCCATGATTGATCGCGGCATCCCGACCGTTCTCGACTCGGGGTTCTATCACATCGGCGACGTCGGCGCTGGTCCCGACCGGTCCGCGATATTCGTCGATCGGGGGGCCCCGCTCGGGGTCTCGCTGGACTACCGCGTCTACACCGTCGACTCCTTCGGCCTGAAGTCCCAGACTCCGTTCTCTTGTTCCGTCCTCCTGCCTGACCCCGGGAGGGTCATCCCGCTAGGGGTCCCGTCCATCACGGCCGAGCAGATGCCGGGGGGACACTCCGTGAACGTCATCGTGGCCTGCGACGACCGGAGGGTGACCTCCTTCGTCATCGGGAGAAGGGACCTCGGCATCGGAGAGAACGGTTTCAGGCAGCCTACGTTTCCGGACTATTTCAGGGTCGGGTCCGTTGACCCGAAGCGAGCGCGCTCTCGTTCCGGTCCGTCACTGAACCAGTTCTCATCCAAGGCTTGGAACGGCATCGTCTCCGCGATTTCCGGAGTCGGGAGCTTCGTCGATAGGGTCGTGGAGTTCGACCGCACGTACCAGTACTCGGTCGTCGGGATCGACATCCGCGGCAATGAGACTGCCACGGTCCCGGCGCAGCCCGTTTTCGTGTCCGTCAAGCCCGTCTCCGATGCCCCCGTGGCGCTCACCGGGACCGTCGTCACGGACGACCTCGGCTCACCGACCGGCGTGCTGCTCTCATGGAAGCCCGGAACGCTTGATTTCTCTCCGAGCGAGCTCATTGACGACCAGGACGTGCTAGCCGCCACCGCGCAACGCAGCCTATTCCAGGTCGAGCGGAGGCAGGTCGGGAAGTCCGTTTGGCAGAGCATGCCCGCCACGACTTCCTCGTACTTCGTGGACCCCGTGGGGACCGTCGAGGTTCCGCTCTTCCGTCCTTCGCTCGCGACTCCTAACCTCGAGTATGAGTACAGGGTGATCGCCATGCAGAGCGGGGCGTTCGTCAGTCCCCACACGCCGCCCGTTAGGGTCAGCATCGTGCCTGGAATCTCCCCCCCGTCCGTCCTCTTCGTAAGGGCGAGCTCCACGGCCGTTCGGCCGCTGAGGGTGGTCGTCTCCTGGGACTACCAGGGAATCTTCGTTGACGGCTGGGAGGTCCAGCGCGCCGTGACAAACCGCGTGTTCGGGTCTAAGGTGCCGTCGATGGACTCGGCGGTCGCTCGTTCCCTTGAGTACGTGGGTGTCGCTCGCGTCACCCGTGAATCGAGCCGCGCCCTCGGGATCTCCGCCGACCCGTCGTTCATCGATCGTCGAGCGTTCGTCGGCAACCGAGGCTTCCTGGACGTCGATGTCTCCATGGCCAACTCGTATTTCTATCGGGTCAGGTCCTTCGACTCCTCGGGCCACCTCTCCGATTGGGTGTACGGCGGCATCGCCCTGACGGACTCCCCGTTCGACCGCAAGTTCCTGTCGGCGCTCTCCGATGCGGAAAGGGCGGCGTTGGCGGCCGATCCGCGACCCCTTAGGGGCTGGGAGGACGAATGATCGTCAACGATCCATCAATCATCGACACCGGTGGAGGCGGCGGAGGCGGTGGCCCCCGCGGTCCGGGAGGGTCCCCCCTCGACCCGCCTCCACCGAATCCGCCGGCGCCCGCCCAGCCCGTCCTCCCGCTGACCGCCCAGAGGATCGCTGACGCCCTCAAGGGAGGCAACATGGATACCGCCACGGAGGCCACGGTGCAGGCCCTCCTGGCCATCTGCAGGAGCGTCGGGACCGGTCTGGGCATCCCGTGGACCGTTTCGAACGGCTCCACCGTCGTGGAGACCATCGCCGCCATCAGGTCCGCGATCGTGAATGCCTTCGCTCGGGCCGCGCAGGTCGGTGCGATCGCCGCGAGCAGGGGCTTCCTGCTTCCAGATAACCCGAAGCCCAGGTTCGACCAGATCAACGCCGACCGACGCCTGTTTGACGCCATCCCGGTGGGGGACGGCGAGGCCAGGTCGCTGCTGCAGTCCACGATCGAGCTCATTACGGTGGCCCGTCGCTTCGACGAGGGCACGGTGACCTTCGAGGACCACCTTCCCGCCGCCCAACTGGCCTCGTTCGAGGTCTCGGTGGACGGGATCTCTAGGCAGAGCGGCGACCCGCTGGTCGACATCCTGGGATACCAACCCGATGCCGACTTCGTGAAGAGAAAGCAGGCGCTGGACTCGCTCGCGAGGCTCGACTTCTCGAGACGCAAGCCGTACCTCCTGTTCACCGCTGACGTCGTGACCGACGGTAAGAGGCAGTCCGGGACCATCGTCTGTTGGATCAAAATGCGGGACGCGTCCGGGTACACCCTGGCGAAGCGTGACGTGTTTACGGGCATAAACTTCATACCATCGACGTTCACCGCGCAGGACGCGCAGGCGTCGACCGCAGCGTTGCTCACGGACCCCCACTTCAACCAGGTCATGTCGTTTTACGACTGGGTGAGGCGGGACGATGTCGTGGCGGTCATCGACAGCTCCAATCAGCCCGGCACCCTTTACTCATACTCCCTCTCCGGTGTGCAGCGGAAGGCACCCGCGAACTCCTCGCTGTTCGATGTGCCGCTGAACTCCCTGTACCTCAGTCCCGCCCAGGCGGACTCCGTCCGGTCATTCGTGGCCTCCGACGCTGCCGCTCTCGGTTCCGGAAGCTCCCTTGACTCCGTCAGCCCGTACCCCGCTCTCTCGCGGGTCATCTATGGGGACCCCGGTTACGGGTGGATCCTGGCGGGCTGCAACATGCTCGGATCGAGGCGCCGTGGAGACGGGCCTGACGAGACCCGCTCGTTCTCGTACATCGGCTCCCGCGCGTCCTCGATGTTCGCCGAGGCCTCGGCGGGCAGGATGTTTGTCCCGAGTGACATCAACCAGGTGCACGTTGCGATCGACGCGGCGGTGGCGTCGTACGGGATCGCCCAGACGATCCTCTCCGTCCTAGACGGGACCGGCGTGACCCTCTTCGCTGCCCAGAAGGACGACCCCCTTGGCTTCCAACCGACCCAGCAGTCGCTGGAGAGCGTCTCTGCGGGCCTCGCGAGGATTCTCTCGGCGATCGATCCCGAGAGCGCGCTGCTGGATCCGACCCTGCTCGCGACGTCCCTCACCACCCGAGTCAATGCCTCCACGCAGTCGCGTTACTCGCCGACGTCCATCCCCGCGAGCGGGTCCACCGCTCCCGTGGACGCCGTGACCCTGAGGGACGCCATCGGCACCGCAGTGCTTGACTTGACCACCTACGGGGGGATCTCAGGCCTGATGCAGATCGTCCGGACCGTCTACGATTTCTTCCCGGGAGCGCTGGTCTGATGTCTCTGCTCGGTGACTTCCAGCTGACCCTAAATTTCGACGTCAACCTGCTCGGGTCGTACGTCGGTTTCGGTGGAATTCCGATCACCCCGCCGCCCGCCCAGCCTCCGACGGTGATCAACTCTCCTCCCCGGATCGACCCGACCACGGTCATCGCCTCGCTGAGCTCGTCCGCTGCCTTCCATGGGACGCTGTTCGAGGACTATGCGCTGGAGGCCGTGGCGGTCTATAACTTCTACACCGCGGACGAGCAGTCGGCCTTCGTCTCAGACCCGTCCGCTTCGCTTGAGTCGCTGCCGCGCTATGTCACGCTCGATTGGCAGCCCGCCGCGGCCCCCAGGAACTTCCTGCTTAGTCGGAAGGGCCTGCGTCCGTTTGACCCGAGGACTCCGACGGCTCCCGCCGCGATCGACGTGCCGACCGCGACGCGGGCCGTCGCCAACGGATACGTCGCTCCTGGCGCCGTGCAGGCGTTGCTCGTGGACCCGTTGCCGACTCCCGAGCCACCCGCGTTCAGCGAAGACCTCTTCCTCTCTTCCCCCGCGGGCGCGGGCTCGCATGCGACCGTCGAGCGTCTGGCCGGCGACGAGTTCAGGATCAAGTCGATCCCGCCCTCCGCGTCCCGTCTGCGAGTGAACTTCGTCGATCCGTCCATCGCGGGTGCCCTGGACCGCGGGCGGATCTCAATCGCCTCCGACCACGTTCACCTCGCGTCCCTGGGGGCCCTGGCCAAGCTCGTCTCGGGCCTCGAGGTGATCTCGGAGTTCAACCAGGACGTTCCGCTGGCGAACCCGGTCCCGAAGTTTCCCGCGGCGCCGAATAGCCCCGATCTCATGTACGTCGGGTACGTCCTTGAGCGGTATACCCTCGGGGCCTCCGGCTCGATGGACCTGACCAGGACCGTTGTTCTCGATGACCCCGGCCAGTCGAGCTTCGTCGATCGTGAGGTGGTCTACGGGGGTCGCTACGCCTATCGCATCAGGACGCTTGTCCAGTGGACCCACGGTCCGAACGTGGGGTTCTTCGGGACATCGAGCCTTAACCAGAGCCCCGTGGTGGACACGTCGGCCGGTCGGGTGGTGCGCGACGCGTCGTTCTACTCCGCCGACTGGTCGGACTGGGCCCGGGTGGCCGTGCTCGATGAGGTCCCCCCGGACCCGCCGGACGAGCTGATCGTCCAGCCCATCTCGCCCAAGGGACAGGTCCGGATCGTCTGGAAGATGCCAAACGACCCCCGGAGGGACATCTCGAAGATCACCCTGGTCAGGTCGGTCGGCGTCGCCGGGCGGTACTCCGACTGGCGGGTCCTCGGGGAGTTCGTCCCCGCCAACGGTGCCTTCGTGGACACCGACGTCCGTCCCCACGAGTCATCCCACGCCTCGTACATGTACGCCATGTACTCGACGTCGTTCCATGGGCAGAGGTCCGTCCTCTCGGAGAAGATCGCCACCGTGTTGACCCAGAGGAGCCGGTACCTCGGTGAGGAGCCTGTGCGGCTAGTTGGTCCGGCCGGCGACGACCCGATGGACCACGCCGTGGGACCCAGGCAGAGGCCTCCGACCGAGGTCGTGGCCTATGACCGGATCGTGACCTACATCCGGGCCGCCCAGAGCGACCTCCCGCTCTTCGACCGCTCCTACGTGGTCGAAGTCCAGTCCCTTGCCACGGGGGAACGGGCCGAGGTGCAGCTCTCCGTGGACACGACCGATGTGGGCCTGACGCCCGGCGGCACCGCCAGGCCCGCATAAGTACAGACCATGCCTGAGGCGGTAGAGGATGTGGTCTACGAGACCCTGGTTCTCCAGGGGTATGGCTGTCGGGCCAACGGCAGGACAGACGGGGCTTGCTGCTTTCCAGCGTCCAACGGGAACGTCATACTCCACCTGGTGGACTTCGATTCTGACATGATCAGCGGTGAATACCTGCACCTGAGTCCTGAACACGCTGAGGCTCTCGCAGCTGAGTTGACCAGGTGCGCGCGTACGAAGGACGCGCCGACCGTGATTCATTACAACAGACGGCCCCAGAAGTACGGGTGACCAATGGGATACAACGACAACTCGACCGACTTCTTCATCGACGCGACCCTGACGGACCACGGGCGGCAACTCATGGCCCGGAACGACGGGAGCTTCTCAGTCGTCCGCTTCAGGCTCGGGGACGACGAGATCGACTACCGGAACTGGAACGAGCTGACGGGCTCGGACAACAAGGACCAGAAGATCCTGGACACCCCCATCCTGGAGGGGTTCACGAATGAGACGATCGCCCTCCGGAACCCGCTCCTGACGATCAGGAACGCCACCCTCCAGTTCCTTCCGGACATGATCGCCAACCCGAGTGCCGTGTCCCTGAAGGACCGCACGGACGCGACCGGCGGCGGCGTCGACGTGACGGTCTCCCAGCAGACCACCCAGTCCCAGGCGGTCATCCCCGCCGAGCTGGTGGACTTCAACTACCTCGTGCAGGTGGACAACGACATCCTGTACGTCCCGAACGAGACTCCCGTCTCGATCACCCCCTTCGGGGCCGCCCGGTACATCATCCCCGCCGCGCCGGGGCGGTCCACGGCGGCCAACGGGTCCCAGTGTGTCTTCACGCTCCGCGTCCAGACGCTGAGCTCGACCGTCTTTGACATCCTGGCGGGGGCCACCGCCGCGAAGCCCAGGACGATCACGACGACCGTGAACGTCCAGGGACAGCAGAGCGGCCTCAGCGTCCAGATCCCCGTTAGCATCCTGGAGTTCGTGGGCTGAGTGCTGGTCAGAATCTGCGAGATCTGCGGAGCGGAGTATCCGGCGAGGGCCGGACTCTTTACATGTTCGATGGCCTGTCGGGACGAGCGGACCCGTCGGAAGAGGGCGGAGCGCTATGAGGATCGCGCCTGCGTGTCCTGTGGAAAAACATTTAGCGTCCCTCGGCTCGTCCGCGGTGGAAAGCCGAACCTCGCCAAGTTCTGCGGCATGGCCTGCGTGGGTGAGAACAACCGGAGACTGAAGCTTGGGAGCGAGACCGTCCCGCATGAGGATGTTGTCTGCCGGAACCCGGGGTGTGGGAAGACGATCCGCCGACGGGTGACGGACGTGAAGAAGGAGTTCTGCAGTAGGCGGTGCCGGAGTCAATTCCTGTATGTCATGAATGGCATGAAGGAAAAACTGGTCTCGAAGAACTACTCCTGCACCCTTTCTGACGGAAGTTCGATCACTGTTCGCTCCCGGTGGGAGGCCGCCTTCATCAAGGACTACCTCGAACCGCGCGGTTTCGATTGGGAGCATGAGTCTAAGGTCATAGACCTCCCGGACGGGAGGAAGTACATCCCTGACTTCTACATCGCCGACGACGGCGTGTTCGTGGAGGTGAAGGGGTTCGAGCGCGGGCCCTCACTTGAAAAGGTGAGGGAGGCCCGTAAGCTCGGTTACCATGTGATCTACGCTGATCACAGGACGCTGGTGGGCGTATTCGGGCTTGATCTCTCACCGGCGCATCTCACAACCGTAGCAACGGAATCTGTCTAAGCCTAGGGAATCATTTAACAATTTCCTTCAAGGCCTTCAACCTGCAGGACGATTTCGCCCCGCTCTCCACGGCGATCAACGAGACCATCTCGATCACCGGGTCGATCTTCGCGAACAACGTCAACGTCAAGTTCTTCAAGAACGTCGCCTCGGGGTCCGCGGCGATCGACCTCGGCGGCTACTGGGAGAGCGCGTACGACGCCTCGCCGACCGCGTCCCTGTCGAGCCCGCTGTTCGACATGACGTACGGGTTCTCGACCGGCTCCCAGTACAACGTCCTAGCCACCTCCACGTCGTCCCTCTCCGAGAAGATCAAGATCTATCGGCAGTGGGCCGCCGTCCTCCTGGGTAACCCCGATTCGACGTTCACCATCAACTCGACCGCCGCCAGGCACGCCCTCTTCCTCTCGTTCCGGAGGAACATCTCCAAGGACGAGATCAAGAAGGGCACGGTCAACATCGTCATCAACTCGACCACGCCGACGCAGTACACGGCGTCCGACGCCGGCGCCGCCGTGAACTTCCAGCAGTCGCTCGGCGGCGACTACGCGCCGCTCAAGTACAACGGGACAGGCTCGGAGGTCGGGCAGGTCTGGTACAACGCCGGCGTGGTCATCCTCCAGCCGGACACGGCCTGGGGCGCGATCGCGACCTGGTCGGGGACCAAGAGCCTGATCAACACCCAGTTCTCCGGGTGCATCAACCAGGTCGTCGACGGGGCCCGCACCCACATCGAGCTGATCGCCCTGAACAACCAGACGAACCTGCAGTCGTCGCTGTACTTCTGCCGGGCCTTCAACAACGAGTTCAACTACTCGTCGAACCCGACATTCACCGACTCCACCGGCCTTATTCGGGTCACCTCGGGGAGTAACATCCTCACGACCCGCACGTACGTCACGACGATCGGGCTCTACGACGAGAACGACAACCTGCTGGCCGTCGGCAAGACGAACCGGCCGGTGCTGAAGTCCCCCGAGACCGAGGCAATTTTCAGGCTGCGGCTCGATTACTAATGATTACAACCACTTAGAAGATTGGTTGGATCGGCAGAATAAATCGATCATACCTGCCCCCATCGACTGATGCCGGCCTTCAAGAGATTCGGTCCGGAGGACCAACTCGACAACGTCCTGATCCTCGAGCCGAGCTACACGCTCGTGTCAGGGGCCCAGGGATGGAGCGGCTCGCCGGAGGGCTCGGCGTCCCTCTCACTCTACGGGGGAGCCCGCCGCCGTCCCGGGACGTTCTCGACCATCACGTATCAGTCGTTCGCGCCCAACGTCAACCAGACGGGCAACCCGCGACTCGGCCAGCCGCTGACGGCCTCCGTCAACTTCGTGTACGTGACCAGCGAGGCCCTGGGCCTCTCCCAGGTCAACTCGACCAGGTGGGGCGAGGAGCACTGGGACGTGCTCCAGCGGCTCTACCAGGATTACCGGGTCATGGACCCGGACTACGTCACCTCGTCCTACGACAACTACTGCCTCTTCTTCAAGGGGACCTCGCGGAACGTCGTCGTCCTGACGGGGGCGCTCACCCCGGCGTTCGGCTACCCGAGCTCGTCGGCCCAGATGGCCGCCGCCGTCGGGTGGGGGAGCTGGGGGTTCGGCTGGCTCCTTGACGAGGGGACCGGGTCGCTCACGGCCTCGTTCACCCCCACGGGGAACCCATTGCCGCTGCAGTTCGACACCAGCCGCAACGGGACCGTGAACTATGGGAACCCCGGACCGCTCATGGGGACGGACCTGTGCGTCGGCTTCACGTCGTCGTCCCCCAACGTCAGGTTCGATGGGGGACAGAACTTCGACATCCAGTCGGGATCGGACCTGCTCTTCGCGTATGTGGGACGCTTCCGGGACTCCACGCAGGGTGGGGAGAGCGGCCTGAACGCCGGGTCGGCGCTGTTCGGCAAGGTTGACCCGATCTCGAACCAGGTTGGATGGTTCCTAGATGACGGGGGGAACAACGTCGCGACGCTCCGGGTCATGAGCACGCCGACGTTCAAGATCGCGTCGATCGCACGGAACCTGTTCCTCGGGGAGTGGCACGTCGCGATCGGGGCGCTCGACCGGTCGAACGGGGCGATCTCCTGGGGCGTGCGGTCCATGAACACCGGTAGGGCCATAGGCTCATCGGTCTCATTCCTCACCGGGAACGTCGCGATCACCTCGTCCCAGAACTTCTACGTGGGGCACAACCCGGAGGTCTCGGGGACGAGGCACTTCGACCTGGCCGCCCTGTACATGAGCACGGGTTCCCAGGTGGCCACGGGGGTCATTCCCAACCTCAAGCAGGCCCTGCAGAACTTCTCCGGGTACCTCGGTCAGTACGCGCCGCAGTCGCTGACCTCGTCCTTCACGATCGAGAGCTGGTTCAAGCCCCTCGCTCCGACCTACGCGCCCCGGCCCTTCACGCTCCATTCACGCAACAACCTCATCTGGCTCGGGATGACGGGCTCCGCCGGAACCGTCTTCTTCAGCGGATCGAACGGCATCTTCGTCACGTCGTCGCTGTCCGCGGACTCAGGTTGTTGGAACCACGTCGCGGTCACCTACGACGGGACGTCGTACAGCGGGACCCTCTACCTGAACCTGCGGGGTGTGGGGTTCACGATGACACCCCTCACGGCGTCGTCGCCGACCACGCTGCACACGGTGGGGAACAGGCTGGACACGGGGACGGTGACCACCGGGACGGTGGCCACGGAGAGCGCCGCCATGACCGGGACGTCCGGCCTGGCCTTCCACGGATTCATCGGGGAGAGCCGGGTCTGGACCCGATCGATGACGTATGACCAACTGCTCTCCGTGTACAACAGGAGGATCACGGGGAGCGATCTCCTGGCACCGCAGCTCAGTCTGGCCTTCAACGATGGGCCCCTCTCGCGGGTCTACTCGTATCCGATGGGCTCGGGGGCCCTGGACCAGGCCCGTCAGGCCCAGGGAGCGTCGTTCCAGTTCGGACGGCTCCTCGGGTTCGACGACAGGTCGGGACCGGTCTGGGAGCCGAGTGATAACGCCCTCTTCACGGTGCCCAAGCGGTTCGCCCCCACGTTCGTCTCGGGAAACAGCACGATCGCCCCCGTCGCGCTGTCGTCCAGCGATCCCGTCACCCGGATGCTCGTGCTGGACGTCCCGTCGGCCTTCTACGGGAGGCAGATCGCTCCGGGCAGCGTGTCGATCACCGACCAGTCCTGGTCGGACCCCAGCTACGGGATCGTCAGGACCCTGGTTGACGACGGCCACGGCGGCCTGTACGTCTCCGGCTCCGTGGCGTCCGGCGGGCTCCCGTCGGCCTTCGATCCGAACGACAGCGTCGGGTGGCCCAAGGTCGGCAACGTGTTCTACGGCGAGGGCCTGGTCGTCATCAAGGACCCGGCGCTGATGGACTTCGGGCGGACGGACGGCCTCGCGTTCGACCCGAACGCGACGCTGGTCTGTCGCTTCAGGGGGGATAGCCGGGTGCCGGTCAAGACCCTGATGTGCAGGATCGACCGGGGCGAGTTCAACTGCACGAACAACCCGACGTTCTTCGCGACCGGCTCCGCGGGCGAGAGGCTGGCCCGGCATCCGAGTGGGTCGATCCGGGCCACGACCGTGGGCATCTACAACTCCGACCGTGAGCTCGTCGCGGTCGCCCGGCTGGCCGACCCGATCAGGATCAGGGCCCGGGACCGCATCAACATCCGGATCAGGATGGACTTCTAATGCGTTACACCGGATCATGCGGCGCATGCGGTTGCCCACGACCCGTTCTTACGCCAGACGTTCCCATGTACGTCTTCTGCGACGATGAGTGCCGCTCTCGCTTCGTTGAGATGACTAACGATCCCCTTTTCACAGAAGCAAGGTGGGTAGCCATCGTGGGAACCATCGAGGAATCGATAGCGCGGAGACCAAATTGATCATCGGGTGGGACGTCTCGACGAGCGCCATCGGGATCTGCGTCAAGGACGGTGCCGGAAGGACCCTGGAGTTCGGGGTCATCTACCCGGAGGGGGCGACGCAGCATCTCAAGCAGATCTCGGCGGCCCGGCAGGTCGACGAGTTCTGTAAGCGGATGTCTCGGGTTTACGTCGCATACGACATCCGGCACTTCGTCGAGGACCGCCTCGGTGGCTTCACCGGCGGCCTGACCACACGGCAGACCCTGATGTCCCTGGCGGCCATGAATGCCGTCGTCTCATTCGTCCTCTTTGGACACGGTGAGGTGACCCACGTCCCACCCATCAGCGCCAAGCGCATCGTCGGTGTCCGCGTCCCCAAGGGCGGTGACAAGAAGGCGGTTGTGGTAGGATTGGCCAGGTCATCGGAGCCGACGTTTCCCTACGCGGAGACGAGAGCCGGAAATCCCGTGAGGGGTGTCGATGACATGGCCGACGCCTGGCTCCTCGCCGAGGCGGGCCTGAAGCTCCTACGGGGGGAGGCGACTCTTGGACAGGGAGAGAAAGCTGCGCGCCGTGGCCGCCCGCCTCGGCGCGATAAGACAGAAGGCCCAGCGGAAGGGTGAGTACGGCTTCATCTGCCCCGGCAAGCCCGGGTCGGGTGGGTGTAGCAGCGCCCCCGAGGGCAAGGTCCGACTCTGGGTGAGCCCGGACGGGGACCGGTTCCACTGCTGGCACTGCGGCTTCGGTGGGCGCTCGCTCGCTCCCCTCATGGTCCCGGGCTCCGCGGAGCTGCGGGAGTACCTCGAGTCGAGGCCGGCCGGTCCGCGGCCCCGCTGCGTCGTCGACGTCCGGCCCCGTTGCACCGCCCTCCCCGAGGGCTACCGTCCCTTTCGTCTGAGAGGTGACGTCGGTGAGGCCCCATACCTCACCTACCTTCGCCGGCGGGGTGTCACCGATCACTCCGTGGAACTCTACAGGATGGGCTATGTGGACGATGGTCCCCTGCGGGGAAGGGTGGTGGTCCCCTCCTTCGACGCGGCGGGCCTGGTCAACTTCTGGTCGGCCCGGGCGGTCGATGAGAGGGAGGGCCTGCGGTATCGCCTGCCCCTCGCGTCGAAGGACGTGGTGTCCAACGAGCACCTCGTCGACTGGACCCGACCGGTCTACCTCGTGGAGGGGATCTTCGACGAGGTGGCCGTGGGTCCCCAGGGGATCGCCCTGTATGGGAAGTTCATGTCGCCGCAGCTGGCGCTGCGGCTAGTTGAGAGGAGGCCCCCGCGGGTCAACGTCTGCCTGGACGACGACGCGGAGGCCGAGGCCTGGGACCTGATCGGAAGGCTGATGTCGTACGACCTACCGTGTGCCATGGTGAGGCTGGGTGAGAAGGACCCCGCCGTTGCCGGAGCGAGCGCCGTGGCCAACGCCGCCGCGTCCGCGTTGCTCGTGACGGGCTCCGCGAGCCTGGTGGGGGCGCGCCTGTGAGCCCCCTGTCTGACGACCAGGAGGACGTCAGGTACATGCAGAAATTGCTGCGTGAGGCCCTCTCGGCTCCGGATGATTACTTCCTGCCGAAGCGGGTGGATCGGCAGCGGTACCCCCACAGCTGTCCCCGCTGCGGGGAGCCGGCATACGTCGGCCTGAGCGACGTGGACTGCTCCGCGGGGTGTCGGTGAGGGTCGAATTTGACAGGTTCGGAGCGACCTGCCTGCGGGGGCGAGCCCCGGAAGGCACGTTCATAGACCTCACGACGATCGAGGTGGGTGGGTCCCCGCTCAGGTTCGTTCCGATGAGCCTCCCAGCGGGCCTCCACTTCTACAATGATGGCGGCGCGGTCTCCTCCGTGTCGATCCTCGGGAAGACGGTCATCACCCAAAGCTACGAGAGGATGGTCGAGCTTCTTGGGCTGCCCGGAATACTGCACCTCATGGCGGTGAAGAAGCTGGCTGGCGGTGACTACGCCATGCGTGGATCGAGGATCCTGGGCGGCGCTCCCGAGCAGAGCCCAGTGTCTCGGCCCCGTACGATGCAGGAGTGGCTGGACGCGTGGGGATCCCCGCAGCTGGACCTGTCGAGGTTCCCGCACACCTGCCCCCGCTGCGGTGACCCCGCGTACATCGGATTCACGACCATCGAGTGCTCGAAGGGATGCGGATGAGGATCGCCCATGTCTCCGACATCCACATCCGGAACTTCAAGTACCGGGACGAGTACCGGGCGGCCTTCGAGGACCTGTACCGGCAGCTGCGCGACCTCCAGCCTGACCTGGTGGTCAACACCGGGGACACGGTCCACAGCAAGCTGGCGGTCTCGCCCGAGCTCTTCGACGACGTCGCGGAGCACATGCTCGCGGTGTCGAGCATCGCTCCCTACTGGGTCATCCTGGGCAACCATGACCTGAACCTCAGGAACCCCGGCCGCACCGACGCGATCTCCCCGATCGTTCGGGCCATCCGCGGCAGGACGGCGAACGAGGTCGTGTTGCTTGACGACGGACCTGGGTGGGGGCCGAATTGCTCCTACTGGTGGGAGAGGGGCTCCGACGAGGCCAGCAAGGACATCTGGCACTACGACATCAGGGGCAAGCGGGACCCCTCGCAGTTCCGGATCGATCCCGAGCGGATCAACATCGGGCTGTTCCACGGGTCGATCTCCGGGTGCGTCACGGACCAGGGCTTCGTGATGGAGGAGGGGGAGGTCGACCTCGACAGGTTCGAGGGCATGGACTTCGTCCTTCTCGGGGACATCCACAAGCGCCAGTCGTTCAGGGGCGGCCGGGTCCAGTACCCCGGGTCGCTGATCCAGCAGAACTACGGGGAGGAGCTCGTCAAGGGCTTCCTGCTCTGGGACATCCGGGGGAAGGACGACTTCCGTGTGGAGTTCCATGAGGTCCGGGCTCCACGGAGGTTCTACACGATCCATGTCCCCATTGCGGCCCAGTCAGACACATTCGCGCTCCTGCCCAGGGACATCCCCTCCGGCTCTAGAATCAAGGCGTTAGTCCCTGGCGAGCTTTCCCCGTCCCAGCGACTCGGCATCGAGCGGGCCGTCCGCGAGCAGTACGATCCCATCGAGGTCATCATCCCGGACTCAGCGGGGGAGAGGGTGCGCATGGAGGCGCCCGACGTCGACTCGCTGGTCGGCTCACGGGACAAGCTGATGCTGGAGCATCTACGGGAGCGGGGAGTCCAGGATCCCGAGTCGGTGATCACCCTTTTCCACGGGTACGAGTCCACCCTCGATCCCGACGCGGTCTCCCGCGGCACCACCTGGCGTCTCCTTCGGTTCGAGTGGGACGACATGCTCAACTACGGTCCCGGGAATCACGTCGACATGACCGACCTCCGCGGGCTGGTCGGCATCTTCGCTCCGAACGCCTCCGGCAAGTCCTCGATCTTCGACGTCCTGATGCAGGGGCTCTTCGATAGGATCACGAAGGACGTCCCCAGGAACATCGATCTCGTCAACGACAATAAGGACCGGGGAGAGATGCGCATCTGGTTCGAGTCAGGCGGACGACAGTTCCACATCGAGCGGTCCATCGAGCGGATCCAATACGGGCAGAGGAGGCTGGCCGAGACGAGACAGTGGGGCCGGACGTCCCTGGACTTCTCGTGCGAGGGGGAGTCCCTGAACGGGACGACGCGCCCAGAGACAGAACGCGCGGTGAGGGCTGTCATCGGGAGCTTCGAGGACTTCGCCCTCACCGCGATGGTGGCCCAGAATCCCGTGTTTGGCCTGCCTGGCGGCGCGGACCTGATTAACTGCAAGGAGACCGACAGGCGGAAGATCCTCTTCAGGATCCTTGATCTGGACGTCTACGAGCGCGTGGCCGTCCTGGCCCGTGACGACCTGAAACAGGCCATGGCACGCCTCAAGGGCGACAGGGACCAGCTCATCGCTGCTGTCGACGCCGCCATCGCCCGGCTTACCCAGATAGCCCTCGAGCGCGCGGCGAAGGACGCGGAGATCTCCGGCGTCGATCTGGCCCTCGAGCAGGTCCGCGTGGAGATCGGAGGTATGCAGGCGGCCCAGCACGCGATCGACGGCCTGGAGGCCGCGCGGCGGAAGCTGCGCGTGAGTGAGACCGCCTTGTCCGCCGCCGAGGCCAAGCTGATCAAGGCCGAGGACCGCGTGGAGGACCTCGAGGCGGAGGTCCTCGGCCTCGAACTCAAGAGGCCCCCCGAGCCGGCTCCGGAGGAGCCGGAGAGGGCGGCCAGCGTGAGGACCGCGGCCGCCTCCACCGCGAAGTCGCTGAACCAGCTGCGGGGGGAGAGGAAGGCCGGGGCGAAGGCCCTGCCGATCCTCGACCAGGTCCCCTGCGGTGACTCGTATCCTCACTGCCAGTTCATCACGGGCGCCTACCGGTTCAAGCAGGGACTCGCGGAGCTGGACCGCAGCATCGCCGCCCTCGCGGCGGAGTTGGCCTCCCACGAGGCCGCGCAGAGGCAGCTCGATGAGAATCGGCGGATGAGGGACGGATTCGAGTCGTGGCGGGTCTCCCTGGCCGAGACGCACCAGCAGCTGGCCTTCGCCCGCGAGCGTGTCCTCGCATGCGTGTCGGAACACGGGGAGTGCGTCGGCTCATGGCAGCGTGAGAGGGACGCGGTCGAGGCGCTCGAGCGCAGCGTCGACCCGAAGAGCTCCGGGACGCTGAGGACGCTCACAGACAGGAAGAGGTCCGCCGAGGCGCGGCTGGCCTCCCTGCGGACTGAGCTCGAGGCGCTCCTGATACGACTCGGCTCGGCCAGGGGGCAACTCGAGGCGGCCGAACGCGAGCTCAAGGAGTACGACGAGGTCAGGCACTCCGTCCGAGAGCTCGAGGAGCTCGTCGAGCTGTGTGGGAAGAACGGCCTCCCGTACAGGATCCTCGGCCTGGTCCTCCCGCTGATCAACGCCGAGATCGCCAAGATCCTGGCCGGTGTGGTCGGCTTCGGGGTGTTCTTCGAGGACGATCCCGAGGAGCAGTCCGTGAGCCTCTACATCCGGTACGGCGACTACCGGAGCCGTCCCCTCTCGCTGGGATCAGGGGCCGAGAAGTTCATCGCCTCCCTGGCCGTGCGGGTCGCCCTGCTCAGCGTGACCTCGCTCCCGAAGACCGACATGCTCATCGTGGACGAGGGGTTCGGGAAGCTCGACCCGGAGCACCTCGAGTCTCTACAGCGGATGTTCGAATACCTAAGGGGGGCCTTTGGGACGGTCTTCATCATATCGCACGTGGACTTCATGAGGGACATTGTGGACCATAGCATTGAGATCACAGGACGGGACGGGTACGCCCACGTGGAGGCCTCTTGACGCAATTTCGAAGGATCGTCGTCGGCCTGGTCCTCTGTACCGCCGCCGTGTTCGTCGGGACCCTGGGGTATAGCTGCGGCCAGCGTTCACGGAACGGACAGGTCGAGCAGCTGGCCCAGTCCCTGACCCAGAGCGAGAAGACGGTCAGGCTGAAGGACGGGCTCTACCAGACCACCCTCGTCCAGGCCACCGACGCCAGGAAGCTCCTCGAGCTCAGGGAGTCGGAGAATGCCGACCTGCTCAGGGCCCTTGACGCCGCCAAGGCACGGGTGCTCACGACAGAGAGGGTGACCGTGAAGTGGCTGCCGAAGCAGGCCCCGACGGAGGCGACCCAGACGGACCTCCCAACGCCGGCCACGGGTCCTCCTGTCGTGAGGAAGCGGGTCGACTTCAGGCATGACTTCGGGCCGTTCCTCGTGTCTGGGTACACCCTCACGGATCCCGCGGCGGGCTTCGTCACGGTTTCCCAGGGCAGACCCCTCAGCCTGACCCTCGCCGTGTCACGTGATCCGACTGGCAGGTGGCTCTCCCACGTCTCGTCGTCTGACCCGGACGTCGCGGTCGACGTGTCCCTCGGGGCCGTCGATCCGGGGGTCATCCTTCCCCGTTGGTACCAGCGTGTCTGGATGACGGGTGGGCTCGGAGTGCTCGGGGGGACGGCGGCCTCGGTCGGCCTCGAATACCGCGGCGACAGGTTCTCCCTGGGCCCGCAGTGTCAGATCTGGTCCGACGGGCACGCGTGCGGCGTGGCCCTCGGGGTCAGGCTAGCGCCTTGAGGGGAATCGTGACCCCGGTGACGCTCCGGGAGATCTACCACCATCCGGGGGAGCACTCGGTGAAGCTGCTGATCGATCCGAGCGAGTCCCCATCTATCGACCTCGTCTCAGCCGAGCTCAGGGACGCAGACGGCGCCCCCGTCCCCGTTAGTCTGAAGAGGTGGGGTACGAAGCTGACGGTCGGCTTTAAGACTGACTCCGCGACCCCGGACGGGGTCTGCGTCCTCGACCTGACCCTCAGGAGGCTTCGGTCTGACTGGACCCGCCGCGAGCGCTTCAGCTTTTGGACGGTGAAATGACGATGGATGAGAATGAGAGGGAATCGCTCCGCGTACCCCTGTGGTGTCCGCAGTGCGACCTGGTGATGCGGGACGACTCCAAGTCCTATTACCGATGGAAGGTTTGCCTCCAGTGCTTCATAGAGTTCATCGAGCACCGGGAGGAGCGGTGGGAGTCCGGCTGGAGGCCCAGCGAGGACGACATGCGGCGTTTCCTCGGTAAGATGAACAGGTGACTCCGGGCCCCCTACTTACCCCCCACGGGGTGAATAGGGAATGCCAAAGCCAAAGCTGCAGCAAGGTTTCGACGTCGCCGGGAAGCAGTATCTCCAGCACGAGGACGCTATCGCGGCCCTCGAGCAGTGCTTTCGTGACTACGTGACTCGCGTCCCGAGCCGCAACTTCACGAAGCGGACCAACGGGAACTCGGTCACGATCTATTGCCACTGCCACGACCAGGCGCTCGGTGACCCGCAGCGTCGGGCCAACTACGTGGACGCGGCGAATAAGGCCATGGACCGCTTCGTGTCCGGTCTCAAGAGGCGCCACAGGGAGATCGGCGCGGGCACGCTCGACCTCAAGGAGGTCAAGGGGTCCCGCGGCTACGACCTCCAGAAGGCCTCGCTGAATGACCGGTGGGAGCTCGTGGTCCGTCGGACCTACGAGGTCGAGCTGGTCTCGGTGCCGAAGGACTGACCGTGCGGAAGTCCTCCGTCAAGGAGGAGATCATCCGCTGCGGCCACGATCCTGTCTACTTCATCAACGAGTACATCAGGATCAGGCACCCGACTCGCGGGCTGATCCCCTTCAAGACATTCAAGTACCAGGACATGACCCTGGACTGCTTCCTCAGGAAGCGGTTCAACGTCATCCTGAAGCCACGCCAGATGGGGTTCACGGAGCTGGTCTCCGCGTTCGTCGTCTGGCTGATGCTGTTCCATCCGAACCAGACGGTCCTCTGCCTCGCGACTAAGTCCGAGACGGCCAAGCAGGTCGTCCGCCGCGTCAGGACTGGCCTGAAGAGCCTCCCCCGCTGGCTCCTGATCGCCGACATCACGACGGACAACAAGACCTCGATCGAGCTCGCGAACGGGTCGTCGGTCAAGTCGATCTCCAAGTCCGCGGACGCCGGCCGCTCCGAGGCCCTCTCCCTCCTGATCGTCGACGAGGCGGCCCACATCGAGGCCTTCGACGAGATCTGGACCGGCATCAGGCCGACGGTCTCGGCGGGCGGACGCATCATCATGCTTTCCACCCCGCTCGGCGTCGGGAACGTCTTCCACAAGACGTACACCGACGCCACCCTCGGGGCCAACGACTTCAACCCCATCTACGTCAACTGGTGGGAGCACCCCGAGCACGTCTCAGACCTCTCGGTGGACCCGAAGACGGGCAAGCAGACGTCCTCCTGGTTCCGCAAGGAGACCAAGGGGATGTCGCCGCGTGAGGTGGCCCAGGAGTACGAGTGCGAGTTCCTCGCCTCCGGCGACACGTTCTTCGGCGCCGACCTGATCTCCTGGGTGGCCCAGACTGTCAGTCCGGAACACGGGCTCGACGAGGGCCTCCAGGTCTATCAGGAGGCCGTCCAGGGCCGCAAGTACATCATCGGCGCGGACTCGTCGACGGGGTCATCGTTCGACCGCTCCGGCGACCAGGTCCTGGACATCGACACGATGGACCAGGTCGCTGAGCTGAACTCGCTCCTCAAGCCGAAGGAGCACGCCGCCCAGCTGATCGCCCTTGGGTACAGGTACAACACCGCGCTCATCGTCATCGAGAACAACGCGGTCGGCCTGGCCGTCATCGAGCACCTCAAGGAGGCCAACTACCCGAACCTCTTCTACACCAAGCGGGGGGCCAAGGCCGGCGACCACCTGGGGACCACTGGAAACTCCGCCGAGGGCTCGCTGGGGCCCGATTACCTCCACGGCGTGTCCACGCAGGGAAGTAACCGCGCCTTCATGCTGAACAAGCTGGAGGAGCTCATCCGGTCCAGGATCATGACGGTCCGGTCCCCCCGGTTCAAGGCCGAGATGGAGACGTTCATCTGGCACAACGGGAAGCCCGAGGCCCGCTCCGGCCGGCGCGACGACTGCCTCATGGCCGCCGCCTTCGCCGTGTGGGTGAGGGACAACCTGTACGGGAGCGTCTACAACTCGCCCGACCTGGTCAAGGCCATGCTGGGCGCGATGCAGCTCCGACAGACCAAGAACACCCACATCGCCGGCGCCTCGAAGAACCCGGAGCACGTCCCGTACCGGGCCCTCGGCGTCTTCGGTACGGCCGCCAACAACCCCTACAGGCTCACCCTCTCCAACGGGAAGAGGGTCGACCTGCTGGCCGAGATGGGCCTCTACGCCCCCAGGAAGGCCTGAAGTTGAGGCTGGCTTCGCTATATCGGTTGAACGAGGACAGTCGCGGCAACATCGTTCGCCTGCTTGGGATGAGCCCGGCCTGGGCGCGGTACTTCCACGAGAAGGCGGGTAAGTACGCCTTTGCGATGGCGAACTGGGTCCGCGCCTCCGCGAAGATCGGAGGGGTCGAACGGATGCTCAGGAGTGATCCATCGCAGCTACCTGAGCCGCAGCTTCCCGCTGCCATGACGTACGACCGGGAGAGACTCGAGGCGACGCTTGCCCAGATGCCCCGGGAGGATGCCCTGATCACCTCCATGCTGCTGAGCGCGGGCCACGGGGGAGAGACCCCGCATCCATGGCAGCCGTTCGCGTCGATCTCCCTCCTCGAGGCCTCGCCCCGGCTCCTTAAGCTCCTCTCGTCCCCCAAGTTCGACGCTTCTCAGCTGAAGCTAGCGGTCAATGACGCCCAGGCCGACCTCGATGCGCGTCAGGATGTCAGCTCCCTAGGCAAAACGGTCATGGAATTCCCTGATGGGTTCGAGTGGAAGTCTGTCACGGACGATGAGTTCCATTCGTTCGGAGGTCCGCTGCGGAACTGCGGGGAGTCCTGCGGGCAGATGTTCGTCCTCATGAAGGGCGGGAAGACGTACGCCGCCGCCGCGCTAGACGAGAGGGGACTCGACCAGATCGTCGGCATCGGTAACCAGGCGCCGAAGCCCAGGTACCGTCAATACGTACACGCGTTGGCGCAGAAACTCGGGACCGGAATCGCCCGCGGGGAGAAGTCGTGGGGAGCGAACTACGGATGATCGCCTTGGAGTCCGAAAATGGCTGAGCCCGATCGCCTGGAGCAGCAGAGGCAGGCGCAGGAGACCGTCTGGAAGAGGCTCACGCGCCTCTTCCGCAGCGGCCCCGTCGTCCGCCACAAGATCGCCGCGGGCGAGAAGCTCCAGAGCCCGCAGGGGACCGCGAAAGCCTTCAAGAAGGAGCTCTCGGCCCTCTATGTCCGTGCGCTGGCGAGCTACGCCAACTACGAGCGCCTCAGCCGATACTCCGATTACAACGAGATGGAGTACACGCCCGAGCTGCATGGGGCTCTGGACATCTACGCCGACGAGGCCACCGTCCGCAACGACGACGGCAACGTCGTGGAGATCACGTCGAGGAACGCGGAGATCAAGGAGGTCCTCGAGACCCTCTTCTTCGACGTCATCAACCTCAACTTCAATGCGTGGTCGTGGATGCGCCACTTCTGCAAGTTCGGGGACTTCTGCCTCTTCGTCGATGCCGACGAGGAGCACGGCATCCTGAACCTGTACCCCATCCCGATCAACGAGATCGAGCGCGAGGAGGGCTACGACCCGAACGACCCGATGGCCGTCCGGTTCCGCTGGCTCACCCGCGGCAACACGATCCTCGAGAACTGGCAGGTCGTCCACTTCCGCCTGCTCGGGAACGACGCGTACCTGCCCTACGGGTCCTCGGTCCTCGAGCCGGCCCGCCGGATCTGGCGCCAGCTCATCCTCATCGAGGACGCGATGCTGGTCTACCGCATCGTCCGCTCCCCGGAGCGTCGGGTGTTCCACATCGAGGTCGGCAACACGCCGCCGGAGCAGATCGACACGTTCATGGAGCAGGTCAAGACCCAGCTCAAGCGGAACACGATCACGGACCCGGAGACGGGCCGCGTGGACCTCCGCTACAACCCGCTCAGCGTCGAGGAGGACTACATCCTCCCGAAGCGCGGGGAGCAGAAGTCCGACATCTCCACCCTCGCGGGCGGCCAGTTCACCGGTGACATCGAGGACGTCCAGTACATCCAGTCGAAGATGTTCGCGGCCATCAAGATCCCGCGGGCGTACCTCGGCTATGAGGACCAGCTCGGGTCCAAGGCCACCCTCGCCCAGGAGGACGTCCGGTTCTCCAAGACGATCGAGCGCATCCAGTCGCTCTTCGTGGCTGAGCTGAACAAGATCGCCATCATCCACCTCTTCCTCTGCGGGTATTCTGGCCAGGACCTGGTCAACTTCGAGATCTCGATGGCGAACCCGTCGACGATCGCGGCCCAGCAGCGCCTGGAGCTCTGGCGGATGAAGCTCGAGGTCGCCGGGATGGCCCAGGAGGGCGTCTTCGACCGCGGCTTCATCTACCGCAAGATCTTCGGCCTGAACGACAAGCAGATCGCCGCGATCAAGGAGGGCAAGCGGATCGACAAGCTGGAGGACACCCTCCTCATGTCGATCGAGCAGCCCCCGCCTGGCCAGGAGCCTCCCCCCGAGGGCGGCGCCGGTCCTGTCCCCGAGGGGCCAGCGCCCGGGGCCGAGGAGCTTCCGGACACGCTCGGGGGTCCCCCCGGCGGGGCCCCGCCTCCGCCTCCACAGAACGCCTCCAGGGGCCTCGCCGGCGCCATCCTGGGCGAGCGATGGAACCCCGGGAGCACCGGGGTGAGGTCCGGCATCGGCGTCAACCGCGGCAAGGACATGTTCTCGACCGGCGAGGACCAGTTCAGGCTCTCGTTCGGCACCGAGAAGCAGACGGCGTCCGACCCGAGCGACTCCCGGGCCGCCCGGAGGCTCGTCACGAGGCCCTTCTCGGAGGACTCGGAGCCGGAGATGCCGGGGATGGACCAGGTGGACGAGGTCGAGAGGATGCTCGAGCGGGTCGCGGCCTGGATCACCGACGGGTTTGAGCCAAGGGCCATCCGCGGAGGGTCTGCATTCAGTAGCAAAGGTAGGGCAACGGGTCCGGGTGAGTCGAACAGATTGAGCGATTGAGCTCATAGATACGAGTTGAGGAATTGGGATGCGGAAGCTGTCTCATAATAAAAAGAGGAACTTGGGACTCGTCTACGAGTTCCTGACACGCGAGGTGGCCGAGGCCGCCGTGGCTCGGGACTCCTCCCGGGGCGCCGCGGCCCTTGCGATCATCTCCGAACACCTCTCCGAGGGCCGGCCGCTGTACCCGGAGCTCTCCCTCCACCGCCAGGTGATCGGGACGAGGGGCGTCAGCCGCGAGCTGGCCCGTCGGATCGTGGACGAGCTGAAGGCCGCTGGGATCAGGAGCCACTCCCGACGCAGCCTGATCGAGCGGGCCAAGTCGGAGCTCATCCACGAGATGAACCGGACGCTCGGGAGGGACGTCTTCGACCGTTATCGCATCCCGGATTACACCGCCCACGCCTCGATCGGCATCCTGCTCTCCCGGGGGCTCGGCGGGAGGCTCGAGGAGGGCATCGAGCTGGCCCGGATCGAGGAGCACCTCGTCTCGTACATGACGGGCGAGGCCACGGGGGCCTCCCATTACGACCGTGAGGCCACGCTGTATGCCTACCGCACCGCCCTCACGCTCTTTGAGAGGGAGGTCGGCCGCGAGCTGACCGCGCCGCAGAGCGAGTTGCTCCGCGAGTACGTCCGGGTGTCCCTCGGGGGCAACCCGGCGCCCTTCGAGAGGACCTTCGAGCGCCAGAGGAGGTCCCTCCGCGAGGTCCTCCGCGCCAGGCGCTCCGACGAGGTCTTCGCCACCGATCCGGACATGGCCGCCCGCCTGGACGAGGCCCTCGCGGGACTCGACTCGCTTCCCGCGCGGCCTGACGACGAGTCAGTCGAACGCCTGATGCTCTACCACAATCTTCAACGCGAGATCGAATCGTGAAATCCGCCTGGAACCGCATCGCCGAGGGCCCCATGGACTGGGACCAGAGTGACGTCGAGCCCGCTCAGGCCACTCCGGCCAATCCGAAGCGCCCGCCCCCCGTCCCGATCAGGGCGAGGGGCGGCTCCACCCGCGGTAAGCTCCCGGGTGTGAAGGAGGAGTACGAGAATCAGGTCTGGACCGTGACGAACAGGATCACGGGCCAGGTCTTCCCCAACGTCCCGGGTAACACCCCGATCGACGCGAAGCGTCACGTGCTCTCCGCGAACCCGAGCCTGAAGGGGATGTTCCTTTCCACCAACCCCGCCCACCTCACGGACCTCGTCGTCACCGCCAGCTCGCCTGAGCACGGGATGCAGGACTTCCCATCCCCTGCGCCGGCCGGCTCGGCCCCGGCGGTCTTTCAATCGAAGGGCCGCGGTCGCCGCTGGACCGCCAATCCAGAGCTTGACACGACGCCGTTCGCCAGGGGCACCGGTCGCAACGGCACGGAGGTCACGGGGCAGCCCGACGCCATCGACACGGCGAACGTCCGGGCCGGCCGACCGAAGCCGACGCCGCGGCCCCCCGACGATGACGACGACATCGCCGAGCCGCCGACCTACGTCGACGACGATCCGAGACGTGAGGAGGGCGCCACAGCCGGCGGATCCCTCATCGGCTTCCAGATGCCGCATCCCGAGGCCAACGAGGACGAGCTCTCCGAGCGAGTCTTCCGGACCATGCTCGAGATCGTCCGTAAGAAGAGGGGCGGCGGCGGCTACGTGCTCTACGCCCCTAACCAGGGGAAGAAGAAGAAGCCGAGGAAGCTCGGGGAGTTCCCGACGAGGGCCGCCGCGAAGGCCGCCGAACTCGCTCGCAACCCACCGAAGGACACCGATGAGCTGAAGCGAGCGCGCAAGAGGGTCGACAAGCTCCGGAAGGACCCGAAGGCCCGTGCCCGCGCCGAGAAAGGCGACCTGAGCGGCCGTAAGAAGCCCCGGAAGTCCGGTGCACCCGCACGTGACCGCCGCAAGGCCAAGCGGGAGGCCATGGACGCCCTGACCAGGGGCATCCTAGAGACGCTTTTCCATGACGAGGAGCTGCCGGGCTCGCCGTGGGACGAGCGGATCTCCGGAATGCATCCGGACCACGTGGCATCAGACAGGAAGCTCGCCGCGCACCACCGGAACATGGAGAAGGCCTCCATCGCGTCGCTGGGCGCCGCTCGGCGCGCCCTTTCCGGAATACTCCGCGGCATGGCGACCGTCCACCCCGGTGACGTCTCACGGGACGTTGACAGGGGCCACGTGACCCTACCCATCACCCTCGACGTCGGGGGGGTGCAGGTCGGCCCGGTGGGCCTCTATGTCGACGGCGGACACGTGCGGATCGAGATGGACGACGGGTCACGTCGGCAGCTCAACGAGCTCGACCCCGAGGTCGCTCGGAAGCTGCGGGACAGCCTGATGGCCTACGAGCGTGACCTGCCGCGGATCACGTTGGCCCGGAAGGCCTGGGCCGCCCGCGACCGACACATGGACGACATGCACGCGAAGCTCCGGAAGCGGCTCGACGGAATGTCGGATGTCGAGCAGCATCTCGCGAGGCAGCTTCTTAGTGATGATCCGGAGGAATGATGGGACGTATCAAGCTCGAGAATTTCTTCCTCGTCGAGAGGGGGACCACCTTCAAGGACCCGAGTGAGCTCGGGCCGCTGCCGGGGGCCGCCCCGAGCATGATGCAGGGACAGAAGCCGCAGGAGGTCAACCGCCTGCAGACCCTCCCGGCGGCGGACGCGAAGAAGCTGCAGCAGATCGAGAGGATGTGCCACGAGCTGGCGCAGAGCCAGGAGGGCGACCCTGACCTCAAGCAGGTCGTCCACCGGTTCCTCCTCGACCTGAACAAGTGGATGGGCGAGGGGGGCTGATGTCCTGCCTCGCACGGATCTTCGCGATCCGCGAGGCGACGCCATTCGCCCCGCAGGTCGGGACGCAGGCGAGCATGTCTGTCCGGACCAGATCCGGCCTACCGGCCGGCAGCACGCCGCTCAAGCAGACGCTCCGTCAGGTCGAGGACCTCCTCAGGAGGGCCATGGCCTCCGAGGACAACCAGGCCCTGAACCGGACGATCAACCAATTCCTAGTCGACATCACCCCCTACCTGGAGCAGCGATGAACTCAAGGAAGCTGCTACGCGAGTGGATGCCCCTGAAGCCCGAGACGGGCTTCGTGGTGGAGTCCCGTGACGCTAACTCGGGTCGCCTGTTCCTCAAGGGGCCCATGCAGCGCTGCGAGGCGCCCAACCAGAACAAGCGGATCTACCCGCGGCGCCTCCTCCAGCGGGAGTACACGAACCTCGAGAAGGTCGTTCGCGAGGGCCGCGCCATCGGCGAGCTCGACCACCCGGAGACCTCCACGGTCTCCCTGGAGCGGGCCTCCCACGTGGTCCGCGAGATGTGCTGGGACGGCGACACCTGGATGGGTCGCATCGAGATCCTCCCGACCCCCATGGGCAAGATCGCCGAGACCCTGATCGACAGCGGGATCGTCCTCGGCATCTCGAGCCGCGGCGTCGGCTCGACAAGCACCAACGAGAGCGGCCTGGACATCGTGCAGGACGACTTCACCCTCGTCTGCTTCGACCTCGTGCAGGAGCCGAGCACCCACGGGGCCTTCATGAACCTCGGCGAGTCGGTGGAGCGGGGTGCGCGCATGTCACTGCCGCGGGCCGACCGGATCAACCGGGCGCTCAATGCCCTGAAGGGAGTCCAGTGAACTCCCTCAGGTTCCTCTACGAGGCCTTCCTCCCGCGCGAGGCCCGGTTCCCGGACGAGAAGTTCTGGAATCCCAAGTCCGGTGAACCGCTTCAGATGAAACGCGGTGGGCCCCCGAAGGGCACAGTCGGGACCACTGCTCAGGACTGGGGCGTCCATGATGAGCCTCTCGTGAGCGGCGAGGTCACCGTTCCGAATATGGACTGGGAGAATCCGCCGAGCCAAGATGAGATCGATCAGGCCGCGGCCGGCGGCATTACCGTCACGGTGAATTCCACTGACGACGAGGGATTCGCGGACATCACCGTGTCTGGTCCGAGAGAGGCTGTCAAGAAGTTTTTGTTCCAGCACGGCTTTGATCCCGATGATGAGTTCGAAATGGCCGGTGTCTGATGCCAACTGAGACCAAGCTGCAGGCAGTGATCGACCGCCTCGTGGAGTCCGCCATCCGGCGGATCCTCCCCAAGGTCATGAACGAGATCCTCGTCAGGACCCTCGTCGACTCCGGAGTCCTCGCGGAGGCCGTCGCCCGTCCCGTGCGACGGAGGAAGGGCCCCAAGCGGCGCCCCGTCCGGACAGTCGAGGCCCGGGAGACGCGGCCCGTCCGCGGGCCGCGTCCGCCCCGACGGATGGACCTGAACGAGTTCCTCGACGACTCCGTCGGGGCGGACGCATACGAGCAGTATGAGTCCAGGACGCCGCGCCCCGTCGCCTCGCCACCCGAGTCCGATGACCGCGAATCCGATCCACCGGTTCCACAGCCCGCGGTGGCCCGTCGGTTGGCGTCCCTCGATCCGTCGCTCCAGGCCATGGCCGAGGGACTCGTCATCCCGGACGACGACGGGGGGGAGATGTGGGGCGAGGAACACGACTCGATCCCCACGGGGGCCGGGGCGATCTCCGAGGTCCCCGACGTGGTCGGCGCCGCCAGGCGGGCCGGCATGGACTTCTCGAAGATGCGCCAGGTCATCGAGCGGACCTCCGCCCCGAAGGCCTCCGACTCGGAGGACGCCAAGGCCCGCGCGGCCTTCGAGAACCTCCGCCTCAAGCGGATGCGTGAGCGCCTGAACGACGGGAAGCCCGTCCTCGAGTGAGATGCCCGGACCGTCTGGCTACACCACCGCGTTTACGCGTCCGGACCCGCTGGACCCGAACGACCGGAAGCGGCAACAGACGCAGGCCCGGCCGGCGGACTTCCCGTATGACCAGCCCGTCTCCTACGGCAAGGCCGTGGGGACGGACATGGGCGGAGCGGCCTACCAGAGCGGCGCGCGCAGCGCCCCGCCGGTCCCAAAGAAGCTGAGGCCGTCCGACTGGCAGCCGAAGGACCCCTGGAACCTCACCAGCGAGGTGGCCGAGGACGTGTCCGCCCCTTATGGTCCGGGGGACCAGGCCGACGACGCCATGGCCCTCGGCTACGGATCCCATGGAAGGATGGGCGAGGACGACGAGGTCGACATGGACGACCTCAACCACACCTTCAGGTCCATGTTCGACGGACCCGTCGTCGCCGTCCCCCTCTCGCAGCTGCTATCGATCGTCCTGGGAGCGGAAAGCGACGACGGTTCTGATGACGGGTGCGCCGGCGACATTCTTACCGCTGATGACGACGGGGAGGACCACGTGTTCGCCCCGGGAGCCGAGGACGACCCGGAGACGCTATGAAGCTGAGCATCGTTGAACTGAGGGACATGGTGGCCCAGGCCGTCCGCCAGACCGTACGGGAGGCCAAGAAGGCCAGGCTCCCCGCGGAGCGCTCCGAGGAGTCCGTGGTTGCCCAGCGGGACCGGCAGGTCCGGGCCCTACCCGGATACGCCCACTCCAAGCCGCTCGACATGTCGAAGCCCCTCGGGAGGAGGAACCGCGTGAAGCGCCAGGGCGCCGCCAACTTCGGCGCCTGGACCTCCGAGTCGAGGGGCGGCCGGGCCATCCCGTTGAGGAGCCCGGCCCCACGGGCTCCCGCCCCCACCACCGGCGACGAGGGGGGCGCGGGGACTGACAATCGACTCCTGAACATCATGATCATGAACGGGGTCCCACCCGAGCAGGCCCAGCGGATCGCCCGCCAGTACCAGGCGGGTCCCACGGAGGCCCGACGCTTCTACGCCGAGACGGCGGTCCGCAAGCTGGTCGGGATGATCGTCGACGAGGAGGTCCGTGTCTCCGGCCGCCGTTAAGCCGTTCCGACCCGTCGAGGTCACGGCCGAGGAGTGCGACTGGTCGTTCGAGCGGATGCTCCGTCGGTTCTCCCGGAGGTTCCGGGAGGAGGGCATCGAGGCCGAGCTCCGCGCCCGACGGGGGTATGTGAAGCCCTCGCAGGCCCGCAGGATGAGAAAGCTGTCCGTTGGGCGGAAAAGTCGGGGGCCCACTTTTTAAGGCACAAGTCCAATGAGCATCGTCAGGAACGCTGTGAATGAGTCCAAAGCCGTCGCCCGCCTCGCGGTCGACGCTGCCAAGAACGAGCTCTTCGAGCAGCTCACGCCTGCGATCCAGGCGATCATCGACGGGCAGATGCGTCGCGGCGCGCTCGGGCAGGACGTCGCCGCCCTTCGCGGCGAGGGCGTCAATAGGATGCGGCAGGCCGCTGACGGCTATGACGGCATCAGCAGCTTCGAAGAGGATAAGGACATGAGCAAGGACAAGGACAGGAACGAGTCGGTGGCCTCCCTCTTCCCGGGGGTCAACGAGGTCGCCGACGTCGCCGAGGGCGACGGCTACGGCATGGCCGACGAGGGCGAGCAGGTCGGCGAGGCCGGCGGGGTCGCCAACGAGGCCAAGGACGACGACGATGACGGCATGGACGAGACCCTGGAGCTGAGCGAGGCCGAGCTGGCCGCGGTCTACCAGGAGGCCCTCCAGCTCGAGGTCGACGTCAAGAAGGGCTTCGGCACCGTGGCGAAGCCCCACGAGCTCGGCGCGGGCGCCAAGTACAACTCCACCACCGAGGAGGGGTCGCTCGAGGACCTCAAGTCCGGCGAGCACAACTGGGAGGACGAGACCCCTCCCGCCAAGAAGAAGTGGACGGTCGAGCAGCTGCGCCCCCTGATCCGGCGCGGCATGGCGGAGAACAAGGCCCTCGCGGCCCAGAACGCCAAGCTCACCGAGATGGTCAAGGCCCTCACGGGCAAGCTGTCGGAGATGAACCTCCTGAACAGCAAGATCCTCCACGTCAACAAGTTCATGAGCCAGCACGGGCGGCTGACGCGCGAGCAGAAGCAGTCCGTCATCGAGAGCATCGACCGCGGCACCACGGTGAAGGAGGTGAAGAACATCTACACCGTGCTGCAGAACTCGTTCCGCGCCGCCGGCGCGATCAGCGAGTCCACGCGCCGCGCGCCCCGCGCCGATGCCCAGAAGGTCCGCCGTCCCGGCGGGACCACCCCCCCCAACCAAGTCCTCCGTGAGTCGGCGGACAGGGGCGGAGGCAACGAGTCAGGCTTCAGCCGCTGGAAGCAGCTGGCCGGCCTGGTGAACGGCTGATCCGCCCGGAACGCTAGACGTCCGACAGGAACTCAGGAGAGACAGGAATGCGTAACTCACTTCTCAGGGAGATGTCCGCCGACGTCGTCGAGCGGAACCTCATCAAGGAGGGGCAGCGGATCTACGCCAAGTGGCAGAAGACCGGGCTGCTCGAGGGCCTCGACTCCAAGCGGGGGGCCATGTGCGCCCGCCTCATGGAGAACCAGCTGGTCCACCTCCTCAAGGAGGCGTCGTCCACGGCCGACATCATCGGCTTCCAGAACGTCGCCTTCCCGATCGTCCGGCGCGTGTTCGCCGGACTGATCGCCAACGAGCTCGTCTCGGTCCAGCCGATGAGCCTGCCCTCGGGCCTGCTCTTCTACATGGACTACCGGTACGACACGCTGAAGGCCGGCGACCAGGCCGACGACTTCACGACGGGCGGCTCGCTCTTCGGCGACCGGAACTCTCTGCAGGACGCCAAGGGGTCCGGCGGACCGTACAACTACTCACCCTCGTACTCCCTCCGTGAGAAGGTCGGGACCGCGCTCTTCTCGGGCACGTTCGCGTCCTGCAGCCTCGCGGACATCGAGTACGACGCGGAGCTCTCGAGTTCCATCGCCAACGGCGGGGCCAACACGCTCGGCACCACCGGCTTCGCTAAGCTGACGGTCGTCAATGGCTTCGCGGCCCTCCAGGCCTCGGGCGCCCTGACCAACGCGGCCGAGCTGAAGATGGTCGTCCCGCTCTCGGGCACCTCGACCTCCTTCACGTCGACCACCGACGGTACCCCCGTCCGGTTCGGCGTCTCGACCGCCTCGGGCATCAAGGTCTTCCGCCGGTTCACCAAGGCCGTCGGCAACGACCTGGTCTTCATCGTCTCCGGCACCGCCGCGGACGTGGCGGGCAACGTCGCCGGCGCGGGCGCCGGCGGAACGGGCCTCAAGCTCAGCTACCCGGTCTCGCCGACCCTGACCGGCGGCACCTCCGGCACCCTGGTGCTGGACGCCAATGAGTCTGACCTCGGCCAGCCCACGGCGATGCCCAACATCCCGGAGCTGGACTTCCGGATCGAGTCGGTGGCCGTCACCGCCAAGAGCCGCAAGCTGAAGGCCCGCTGGACCCCGGAGCTCGCCCAGGACCTGGCCGCATACCAGAACCTGGACGCCGAGGTCGAGCTGACCCAGGTGCTCTCCGAGCAGATCGCCCTCGAGATCGACCGCGAGATCCTCGCGGAGCTCCTCTTCCGGGCGACCGGCGCGAACTACTTCTGGAGCCGCGCCCCCGGCAAGTTCCTCGACAAGACCACGGGCAACACCGCTACGGGCGCGACCTTCACCGGTACCGTCCGCGAGTGGTACGAGACCCTGATCGAGGTCATGATCGACGTCGGCAACGCGATCCTGACGAAGACCCTCCGCGGCGCGGCGAACTTCGTCGTGACCTCACCGAGCGTCTCGACCATCCTCGAGGCCAGCGTCCTGTACAAGCCGGTCATGGACGCCTCCGACACCAACAACACCACCATGCAGGTGGGGACGGAGCGGATCGGGACCCTCAACGCGCGGTACACGGTCTACAAGGACCCGTACTTCCCGAAGAACAAGATCCTGATGGGCTACAAGGGCTCGAGCTTCCTCGAGACCGGGTTCGTGTACGCCCCGTACGTGCCCCTGATCGTCACGCCGGTCGTCTACAAGTACGACGACCTGACGCCGACCAAGGGCGTCATGACCCGGTACGCGAAGCAGCTCGTCAGGAGCGACTTCTACGGCACCGTCACCGTCATGGACCTGGTCTTCCCGTGAGCCAGCGGCCGGCCTGACCTGAGGCCGGTGATCACGGACGGGCCCCGCGGAGCGATCCACGGGGCCTTCGTAGTCTCTGGGGTCGCCGCCCCCTTGGCCGCGGGGGCCATAGGTACAGACCATGTACAGGGTCCCCCTCGGCTTCATGATCGAGCTGATCTCCGACGGCGCCGGGTCGGTCGACATCGACCTCACCCAGGTCCCCGTCTCCTGGCGGCTCGCCGGTCCCGTTCCGGCGAACACGCCCCCGGCCTTCAGCTTCCCCAAGCTGACCTTCCCCGACGTCGTCACCGGGGCGTTCGTCCAGGGCTTCACCCTGCTGACCGCCTCCCTGCCGACCCCCGGCCTCCTCCACGTCGCGTTCTCGGGCTCCGGCCCGAGCGCCGGCCAGGAGGTCACGCTCTCCGGCAGCTTCCTCTACGACGTGGACTGAGCGATGCCCCACCTCGGCGACGCCGTAACCCAGTATCCGATCTCCGGCTCCGCGAACATCGCGAACCAGCCGGCCACGGTGTACCTGCGCGTCATCCAGCAGGTCTCCTCGGCGAGCGTGTACATCTTCTATCACCCCGGCGGCACCATGACGGGGTCCGTCCAGCTGGCACCCAGGAACCTCAATCGGGTCAGGTACACCCTCCTGAACTCAGGTTCACTGGACCTCGGTCTGGCCCACGGCAACACGTTCGACCCGCGGACTAACCCGCCGACAGTCGCGTCCCACTGGGACAACCTCATCCAGGGGACCGTCACCCTGAAGGGCAACCAGGGGACCACGCCCTCCCTGGACTTCGAGGGTCGGCTGCCCACCTACACCGGACCGATCAACGTGGCGTGGTTCGGCAGCGGGACCCTCTCGGGCTCCACCGTCGTGATGACCGAGTACTCTGACCAGCCCTGAGGACGCTTGGGACCCATCGGCCCCCTCATGACCCCCGCGTGGGTCCGCATCGCCCGGGACGTCCTCGAGGAGGGACCCGTGAGCGAGGAGGACGTCCCGTCGGCCGAGTCACCGACCCGCGAGGTCATCGCCCAACTGGAGTTCGACTACCCGCCGGAGGCCCTCGACTGGATCAGCGGGGTCGACTGGGAGGGGCCCGTGGACGTCCCGCTCGACGAGATCGACTACTCGAACCACCGCGAGTGGCGGGCCTGGAAGGAACGGAAGAAGGTGAAGCGGTTCGCCAAGCGCATCGAGGGGGGCTGGAAGAAGCCGGTGATCCTGATGGCCCGCCCCGGGAAGAAGACGCTCATGGTTGTCGACGGCCACCACAGGTCACTCGCGTACGCGGCGATCGGGATGCCCGTCAGGGCGTTCGTGGGACACGCCCCCACGCTCCGGGGCCCCTGGGACTGGCTCCACGACTCGCAGCGTGAGAAGGAGAGGGTCTGATGCCGTTCACCACGGGCTCAACCGCGTTCGGGGTCTTCGACTCCGACCCGAGCTTCCAGGCCGACGCCGACCGTCTCGTCAGGTACGTCTCCGTCAAGCTCGGCGGCGGGTTCGCCCGTCCGCTCCCCACCGAGTCCGAGGAGGACGAGCGTCACGTCCAGGTCGAGCTCTCGGCCACCGACGTCTACACGTGCTTCGAGGAGGCCGCCGTGGAGTACGGGGCCATCGTCAACGCCTATCAGGCGAAGTCCTCGATGGCCTCGTTCCTCGGCTCAGCGACCGGGACCCTCTCGGGGGGGCAGAACCGCTACCCGCGGGGCTCGCTCGAGTGGGCCCGCCGGCAGGCCCAGCCGTTCGGCGAGGAGGCCTACGTCGGCGGCGACCGGACCCTCTACAGCGGGTCCATCCTCATGAAGGCGGGCGTCCAGGACTACGACCTCCAGGCCCTCGTCGGGCCCACCGGGAGCGACGGGCTGCCCGCCCACATGATCCTCCGGCAGGTCTTCCACTTCTCCCCCTTCGCCAGCTTCAGGTTCTTCGGCACGACCGCCGCGATCAACTACCTGAACGGACAGTTCAACTTCCAGAGCTTCACGCCCGAGAGCGTCTTCTACCTCCTCCCGGTCTGGGAGGACGTGCTCCGCGGCTCCCAGTTCGAGCTCTCCAACAAGGTGAGGCGCTCGAACTACAGCTACGAGCTGCACGGGGCGAACAACCAGCTCAGGATCCTCCCCGTCCCCACGCAGGACCTGAACCTCTTCTTCACGTACAACCTGCTCGACCCGTCGCTGTTTCCGCTAGACCCGAGCGACTCCATGTCCTTCGGCGTGTCGAACGTCTCCGACATCCCCTTCGGGAACATCCAGTACTCCAAGATCAACTCGATCGGCCGCCAGTGGATCTGGAAGATGACCCTCGCCCTCTCGAAGGAGGTCTTGGGTCTGATCAGGCGAAAGATGCTCGGCGTGCCGGTCGCCGGCGGGGAGACCCTCCAGCTGGACGGCGCCGACCTCGTCGGCGACGCCCGGACGGAGATGGACGCCCTCCGGGGAGAGCTCCGGGACCTCCTGGAGTCGATGACCTACGAGAAGCTCGCCGAGAAGGAGGCCCAGCAGGCCGAGTCCCTGCTGCGGGTCCTCAGCGGCATACCACTAAAGGTGTACACGGGATGAGACTGACATGAACCACAAGAGATTCCTCATGGAGGCTTTCCTGGACACCCCGGGCGGCGGCAGGGAGTCCACCGCGGAGCGGTGCTTCGTCCCCAACGAGGCCATGGCCTTCTGTAAACCCCAGGACCTGGCGGCTAACGCCGCCAGACACGGTGTGAAGGCGTTTCCCAGTCGGGACGGCGTCGCCCTGACTGGGCTCATGGGGGCGATCAGGGAGGTCCTCGATGACTCCGGCGTGATCCCCACCCAGTGTCAGTTTACCCCCTCATTCGACCGCGAGTCCCCCGCGGGGGAGGACGACTATGGGCCGTCCTGATCACAGGATCTATAGGGGGAGGCCCCCGGACAAACTCTGGAGAGAACCGAAGCCATGACGAACACATGGGGCGCCCTCCGCGAGGCCCTGCTGCTGATCGAGGCCGCCGAGTACCGCGGGGTCAGCGGCTGGACCTTCGAGAACCTGATCTCGCTCTTCAGCAACATCATCGACCCCGACCACTCCATGGAGAAGGGCGAGAGGCGCCGGAAGGCCCTCATGCAACTCAAGCCGGCCGGCGGGGCGATCGACTGCGCGTACGACTTCGACCGGAAGGGCTGGGGTGGCTGGCAGTCGAACCCCAATTCCGCCCTGGCCAAGGCGGCGACGGACACCGCCCGGGTCTCGCAGTACCCCGGGACCCCCCGCGGCGGCACCGTGATGAAGCGGAGCTACGGCGGCCGGGTTGTCTACCAGCCCGGACGGAGGGACCAGTCCCACGAGATGCGTCCCTCCGCGATGGACACCTACGACGTGCTCATGCGGGCCGAGGGCGACGTCATGACTCGCATCGCCTGGGCCCCCAGCCAGGGTCGGTTCGAGGAGCGCGCGGCCAGGCTCGAGGACCTGATGGCCGGCCGGGACCCGCTCGCACTCCGACACCGGCCGCAGCCCGAGAAGCCCGAGCCACAGGAGCCAGAGACCCCGCTGCCTCCTGCCCAACCGGTCCCGCGCGTCGGCCAGAACGTCCGCCGGGCCAGTGAGGACGAGCCGGAGCGGCCGACCGGGGCCGGCGGCGGAAGGAACACGGGCTTCTCGGCGAAGCTCGCGAAGCATGATCGCGAGTACGTCCCCGGCGTCCGCAAGCGTAGGGGGGAGGAGGGCGAGGAGCAGCCCCTCTTCCCACCCAAGAGGGGGAAGTGAGTGGCCCGTAAGTTCATCACGACCCGGGAGCTACGCCTGATCGACTCGTGGAACCGCGAGCTGATCCAGGGGACCGTCCAGCAGGAGGTGATCTACTACGGCATCTCCTACGAGGAGTCGAGGGTGCACGACGTCTACGACGAGGCCGTCACGAAGGAGTACCTCCAGCCCGTCAGGATCAACGCCCGCGTCGAGTTCGATCAGGGACCGGCGGTCGCCAAGGGCGGCACCATCGACTCGACCTTCACGGCGCGGGTCATCCTGCACTCCGAGGAGTGCCGGCAGCGGAACCTGAACCCACGGGAGGGCGACTTCGTCGAGTACGGGCAGGTGGTCTTCGAGGTCACCAGCGTGCGGCACGCCCAGCCGGTCTTCGGACAGGTCAACGACAAGCTCAAGTACGAGCTGACCTGCGTCCCGTCGCGCGAGGGCCAGTTCAAGGTCGACAGCGTCCGCTCCGACGGGGTCGACAACACCCATCCGATCGAGCCCCGGCCCCCGCGCACGCTCGCCGACGACATCCCCTAATTCCATTCCATGGCGAATGACCCGGGACTAGGCCCGCGTACGCTCCCGATCACCCATCGGGTCGTCCGCATCGAGGACGTCGACCGCGGGGTGGTGCACTGGTTCGATCGCACCGCGGACGTCCATGTGACGACCCCCCAGGGCGACCGGCGCAAGGTCACTGTCAAGTTCTCCGCCGGCGAGCGCTGGGTCGCCGCGGCGGACAGGCAGGGGATCCGGGACCGCGACGGCCGCCTCATCCTCCCCGTCATCCAGGTCCGGCGGACCGGGATCGACGCGACGAGCGGGATGACCGCGCTCGGGGCCAACGTGCCCCGGCTGCAGGTGGCCCGCCTCGTCTCGGAGAAGACGACGGCCCTCGCGAACCTCGACGCGGCCCGCCCCCTCTCCTCCCGTCGCCTGAGGGAGGGGGCCGTCTACGACGTGTACACGGTGCCGTTCCCGACGACCAACCTGCTCCGCTACCAGGTAACGGCCCAGTGCCAGTACCAGACCCACATGAACGAGGTGATCGAGAAGGTCCTCTCGAAGCTCGAGTTCTTCGACGTCCCCTCCTTCGTCATCAGCCTCACCGGTGACGACCGCGAGTCCGGGATAACGCGCGGCCGAGGATCCACGGAGCTCGAGCCGGAGTTCCACTCCCCGTACGAGGACCGGCGGCCGCTCTCCCAGTACTACGTGGTCGGCTACATCGAGGGGGACATCGGCGACTCCGGGAACATCGATGAGTTCACCGATCAGGAGCGGATCCTGCAGCTGAGGTTCAACTTCAGCGTCCCCGCCGCCCTGCTGCTCGATCCGGAGGGCGAGCGGCCGGCCGTCCAGGTCGAGCGGACGGCCTTCACGGTCGAGCTAAACGACGAGGAGGTCCACTTCGTGGACGACCCGGCGGACCTCGACCGCATCTTCGGGACCCCGAAGTGATGCCCGGCGGCCTTGCCCGACCTGGGCCGCTATTTAGCGCCGGGGTCGCACCCCCGTGACCGCTTCGGCGAGGAAACCCACTAGATGCCGCAGACCTTCAAGTCCCCCGGGGTCGAGACCAACGAGATCGACCAGTCGTTCCTCCAGCAGGCCGTGGCCCTCCCCGGGGCGGTCCTGATCGGCAGGACGCTGCAGGGACCGGCCTTCGTGCCGACCACCGTGCAGGACTTCACACAGTTCACGAACGTCTTCGGTGGCACGCAGGAGGGGCTCTTCGTCCCCTACGCCGCCAAGGCGTACCTGGCGAACTCCACCTCACTCACCGTCGTCCGGGTCCTCGGCCACGCCGACGGGACCACGACCACGAACGGCTTCACGGGGATCAACTCGATCGGGATCACGGACACGTCCGGGACGATCGGGACCACCGGGTCGATCCTGGCGGTCATCCACACGACCGCCTCGTTCGCCGCGGTCACGGTGTCAGGCGTCGCCGGCGACGCCAACCGCTTCGTCTTCCGGGTCGGCACGACCTTCGCGGTCACCGCGAGCTTCCTGACGTCGTCCGACGACTACGTCGGGAAGTCCCTGAACACGGACCCGACGAAGCACTCGACGTACGGGCACTACGTCTACCAGCTCTTCCCGTACCAGAAGCAGGCGGCCAGCGCCTCCTGGTACCCGGTCCAGGGGATCAGCTCGTCCTTCACCACGTTCACCCGCGACTACTCCGACGGGCAGACGACGTGGGTCAAGTCGCAGCCGATCGGCGGATCGGAGTACGACCTCTTCCGCTTCTGGACGCTCGGCTCCGGTCGCGCCACGAACCGCCAGTTCAAGGTGGTGGTCGCCAACGTGCGGCCCAGTTCCGCGCCCTCCAGCCAGCCGTTCGGCAGCTTCGACGTCATCGTCCGCGGCTTCGGCGACACCGACCTCCGGCCGGTCGAGCTCGAGCGCTTCGCGAACCTCTCACTCGACCCGGGCTCCCCGAACTACATCCTGAAGCGGATCGGGGACGCCCACGAGTCCTTCGACACCGCCACCCGCAAGTTCATCAGGACCCAGGGCCGGTTCGACAACAGGAGCTCCCTGATCAGGGTCGAGCTCAACTCCAACGCGAACTTCCCGCCGCAGGCGATCCCGTTCGGCTTCCGGGGCTACCCGAAGGCCCTCTACTCGGGCTCCAATATCGGCAACGGGCTCGGGCTGGGCATCGCCAACGTCCCGTCCCTCCCCTACACGCCGAACCAGTTCGACGCGAACGGGAACTTCAACCCGGGCATCGTCTGGGGCGTCTCCTTCGTCTCCGGCGGCGTCGGCTTCCGCATGACGGCCGAGGCCGACGGGGTCCTCACCTCGTTCCTGACGGCCTCCGACCCCGACTTCACGCTCGCCAACCTGACGAGCTCGTACATCAACGGCAACCTCCGGTACGCCTACCAGGCCGGCTGGAACCGGTACGCGCCCATCCTCGCCTCGGGCTCACTCCAGAGCTTCGCCATGCCCTTCTACGGGGGCTTCGACGGGTTCGACCTCCGGGTCACCGACCCGCTGTACCTGAACAACTCAGACACGGACGGAGTCATCGGCGTGGTGGCCCTCAAGAGGGCCCTCGACACGGTGGCCAACCCGGACATGATCGGATCGGACGTCATCGCCCTGCCGGGCCAGCACAACCTGGCCGTCACGGACTATGCCCGGAGCCTGGTCAACGCCCGCCGCGACATGTTCTACGTGATGGACCTGACCGGCTCGACCCGACAGGAGGTCATCGCGAACCTGGCGGCCCGGGAGATCGACGACAACTACACGGCGGCCTACTACCCCGACCTCTGGTACACCGAGCCCCTCCCCTCCGGGAAGGTGGTCCGGGTCCCGCCCTCGGTCGGCGTGCTCGGGGCGCTCGCCCTGACGGACCGCGTCGCCCAGGCGTTCTTCGCCCCCGCCGGCCTCAACCGCGGGGGCCTCGCCCAGTTCAACGTCACGGACATCGTGGACCGCCTGGACCACGGTGACCGGGACGCGCTGTACGACGCCCGCATCAACCCGATCACCCGGTTCCCCAACGAGGGCATCGTGGTCTTCGGGCAGAAGACCCTGCAGCTCCGGCCCTCGGCCCTCGATCGGATCAACGTGCGTCGCCTCCTCATCCTGGCCAAGCGGGCGGTCGCCGCCGAGGCCCGTCAGCTGGTCTTCGAGCCCAACTCGCCGCCCAACTGGACCCGCTTCGTCAACGCGGTCAACCCGATCCTCGAGGGGTACCGGCGTGACCGCGGCATCAACCGCTTCAAGGTCGTGATGGACTCCACCACGAACACGAGCGACGTGATCGACCGGAACGAGATGAGGGGCAAGATCTTCCTCGAGCCCGTGAAGGCGGCGGAGTACATCACCGTCGACTTCATCATCTCGGCGGCCGGGGTGGCCTTCGGCAGCTGAGCATGGCCGCTGACTCGCGCAGGCTCCTGACCGAGGCGTTCCTCGCCGAGGCCACGTTCGAGGTCCCCGACGAGTGGGTGGAGCCGCTCGGGATGGTCCTGCGCGGCGCCGCGCGGCGCCGGGTGCTGCCGGCCAACGCCAGGGACTGGATCAAGGCCCCGACGCGGAACCGCCGGGCGTCCGACCGACCCGTCGCGCCGTCCGGTTCCCCTCCGCCGGCGGCCCCCACGGGGTCCCGGAGCGCCCGGAAGGGACGCGAGCTTCCCTCCACGAATCGGTTCGTGCAGCAGGCCGCGGCGGGGCCGGATGACTTCGAGGACGAGCCCACGGATCCCGGCGTGGGTCCGTCGGACTTCCCGGACTTCCCGGCCCCGCGTCCTGCCGCGACCCACGTGGGGTACCCCGCGGACGACCGGGTCTACTCCCAGGGGATCCTGGGGGGCGACGACGACCGCGGCATCGAGGTCCCCGAGCCGGGCGGGGGCCGCGGGATGCGCACGCTCCGCGGTACCGAGCCGAGGCGCCCCGGGAGCATCTCCCGCCTCTTCAGGCGGAGGCCGCCGGACGGCAGGAGGCAGCTCGATAAGGCCCTGAAGGCCGCCGACAGGGAGGCCCGCCGCCGCGCCGGCAAGCAGGGGACACTCAGCAGGCTCATCAGGGGGAGGGACGTGACGCGATGACGAGACTCCGTGACATCCTGCGTGAGGCCCCGGAGCAGCGCTCCGGGCTCCGCATCTCCGGAGACGTCGGGACCCTCCGGGTCCTCGCCGAGATCATCGACGAGGCGACCGGCGAGGCCGCCGACGAGTACGCCGAGTGGATCAACCGGGCCACGATCGCCCTCAGCCAGGCCATCAGGTCGGGCAGCGGCAGCGTCACGCTGCCCGCGTACGAGGCGGCGCCGAGCCTCGACAGCTTCGATGACGACGCGGGTCCGGGACCGGACGACGAGGAGATGTGAGATGAGCAGACGAGCGAGGAGCATCTGGGAGACGCTGACCGAGGAGTCGATGGAGGGGCCGACGGTCACCTTCACGCTGCCGCGCGAGATCGCCCAGGAGCTGGTCGGGGTCCTGATGGGGGCCCTGGAGATGGACGGCGGCGGCGAGGGGGAGCACATGGAGCCCGACGAGGACGACATGGGCGGGACCCCCGACGGCGACGCGGACGACGCGGACCCGCTGGCCTCCCTCATGGGCGACGGGGGCGACGACGGCCCGGTCCCCGACCTCGACCTGGACGAGCCGGACGACGACTCGGACGACGACTCGGACGACGACGAGCCCGACGAGGCGATGGACTACCGGCACTCCGGGGGCGACCGATCCGGGATGAGGCCGGGGACCGCGCTGGGCGAGCGCCGTCGGGCCCGGCGGTGATCTGAGCGGGCCCCCACGCGGGGGCCGTGGACGACATGAAGCCTGTCATCCAGAGGGGCCTCGACGCCCTGGAGGCCAGGATACGGGCCCTGGAGACGGGCGTCGGGTCCTTGCTCGCAACGGTCAACGCCCTGAGTTCCCTCGTCGGGTTCGGACGCCTCTGGGTTAACCGCCAGGTCCTGGTGGGGGCGGGGACATACTCCCCGACGAACGGGACCCGGCGGGTCCTCGTTCGCATGATCGGCGGAGGGGGCGGCGGGGGCGGCGCCGCATCCGTAAGCGGGCACCCGAATGCCTCCGGCGCCGGCGGGAACTCGGGCTGGTACATCGAGTTTCGCGTCAGCGGGAGCCTCACGGGGGGGCCATACAGCTGCGGCGCGGGAGGCCTGGGAGGCTCCTCTGCTCCGGGGGCCGGGGGGACGGGCGGGGACACGACGCTTGTGATCAACGGCACGACCTACACCGCCAGGGGCGGCACTGGGGGCGGGGCGGCGAGCGATCTGAACGGCGCTCCGTTCGCCCCGGCCACGGGATCGACCTCATCGGGAATCGATTTCGCGTGTTATTGCCCCGGCATGCCTGGCATCACGGGGGGGACCACGGTCGAGGCAGAGAGCCTGGGCCTGCAGTTCGGCGGTAGCGGGGGAGGGGTCCCGCCCTTCGGCACCGGCGGCTATGCGGTCAGTACCGGCCAGGCGTTCGGCGTCCCGGGCTTCGGGTTCGGTTCCGGCGGTAGCGGGGGGGCGATCGATTTCCTCTCCGTCGCCGGGGCCTCCGGCTCGGCCGGGGCGATCGTGATCGACGAGTTCGTCTGAACGGAACCGTCGGGTTGGGACGGGAACCGCGGACCGCCGATAGGTACTCCGGGAATGCCGCCGGTCGACCCGGCGACCCAAGGAGACCCAGATGGCCGCAGAGATCCTCGAGACCAACCTCATGCTGGCGAACACCTTCGAGCCCAAGCGGAAGTTCCGCTGGACGATGGAGATCGACGGCATCGACGCCTTCACGCTGAAGACCGGCGCCCGCCCGCAGCTCACCTTCGAGGAGACGGTGATCGACTTCATCAACACGAAGCGGTACGTCGCCGGTAAGCAGGCCTACTCGCCCCTCAACATCACCCTCCAGGACCCGATCGCGCCGTCCGCGGCCCAGAAGGTCATGGACTGGGTCCGACTGGCCTACGAGGTCATCACGGGCCGCATGGGCTACGCGTCCATGTACAAGAAGAACTTCTCGCTGAAGATGCTTGACCCCCAGGGCGCCGTCATCGAGCAGTGGGACATCACCGGGGCCTGGATCCAGGACTTCAACGGCGGCGAGCTCGACTACGCCTCCAGCGACAACGCCGAGATCAGCATCGTCGTCCGGTTCGACGCGGCGATCCACCTCTTCTGACCGGGAGACACTGAACCATGCCCGCCTCCGGCTCACTCTTCTCGCCCGTCCTCGGCATGCAGCGCGCCGAGGTCGCCTCGTTCGACCTCCGCCAGTACCCGGTCGAGGTCGACCTGGAGAACGCGCTCAACAGCAACCGCCAGACGCTCGACCAGTTCGCGGGGGCGACCACGTCGTCCCTCTACTCCCTCTTCCAGATCTCCGGTTCCACCTCCGACAACCTCGGCGACGCCGGTGGCCTCGGGGCGGAGTACAACCGCGCCCAGGACCGGATCATCCAGGAGGTCGTGGCCTTCGCGGCCACCTCCGGCTCCGGCGGAGTCTCGACCATCGACGTCCAGGTCCAGCAGGGCGTCGGGGGGAACTTCTCCTCGATCTTCGGGCCGCTCGGCGGCCCGTCGAACAACGCGATGCGCGTCGCCCTCTCGAGCTCACTCGGGAACTACGGCATCGCCCGCTCCGGGCAGGCGAACATGGTCTCCGGGTCGAACATGGTCTGGCCCAAGGGGACGCTCCTGAAATGCCAGTTGACCACCGCCGCCGGGGCCGCGGGCGTCAGCGGACAGAAGGGCCTGATCGTCCAGGTCTTCTGGGCCCCGTCCGGGTCCTATCCGAACAGCACCGCCGCGCCCTGAGGCCTGGCTGTTAACGGCATGACGCGGAGGGGGTGGCCGACGGCCACCCCTTCGTGTTGTATGATGGGGACCATGCAGCAGGAAAGTCCGTCCACGCTCCGCAGTGTTACGATGCGCGCTGCGCGGCTTCTCACCCTCCTCCTAACCCCCCTGATCTCCGGACTCGCGGGGTACGCCGTCGGGACGGCGTCGAACCTCCTCTTCGGACCGATGGCCGGCCTGGTCGCTCTCCCGCTGGGACTCGCTGTCGGTTTCATGATCGGGGAGTTCGTCTCCCGTGTCCTGCGGTCGGTCGCAGGCGGATCCAAGCGACGCTGAGGTATAATCATTCCCATGGAATGACCAAAACGGTATGAGACCGCAACAGGTTGCCTGCGAACCGACGGGACCCGGCAACGGGTCCCGTAGCAAGAAGACCCTGTACCACTACGTCATCGTCCGGGCCGACCTCCCCCACGGGGTCCAGGTCGCGCAGACGATCCACGCCGCCGGGGAGTCCTGTGAGGGACCCCTTCCCTCCGGGACCTACGCCATCGCGCTGGCGGTCCCGGACGAGGCCTCCCTGAGGGAGCTGGCCCGGCGGCTGTGGGACTCCGAGGTGCCCCACAAGGTCATCACGGAGCCCGATGCCCCCTACGACGGCCAGGCGATGGCGATCGGGATCTTCCCAACCACGGACCGTGACCGGGTGCGGAGGGTCACCTCCGAGCTCCGGTTGGTCAGATGACCGACACCCAACAACGAGAGGAACGAAGATGAAGACGCTGAACGTTCTGTTGCCCCTGCTCGCGCTGGCCTCCGGCTGTGCCTACGACCCGTCCGCGGGTGAATCGGCCGAGGCCTCGGCGGTGTCCCTGCCTGACGCTGGGACGAGCGGCTTCTACACCTGCTGCGACGACAGCGGCTGCAACGACGTCCCGAACGGGACCCCCTGCGGGGACAACGGCGGCGGCGGAGACGGCGGCGGTGGCATCGGATGGGGTGGCGGCACGGGTGGCAACACCTGTACGCTCCGGAGCTGCTATCCCAATTACTGCTGGGTCACCCAGCCAAACGGCAACGGCTACTGGTACCTGTGTACCCACAACGCGAGCGCGGACGTCGACTGCGCCGTGTCGGGATGCACGCGTTGTGGGGACGCCACCCCGGGATCGATGGCCCCCTGCTTCGCATTCTGTGACCAGAATAACACCGATGGGCCGGGCAGCTACTACCTCGCCTCGTGCTATGCCAACTGCGCGGGACTCATGACCTCCACCTGTCAGTGAACCCCACGGCGGACGGGGTCAGGCGTCCGCGTCACGCGCGGTAGTTCGGTGAACGCCCGGGAGGCCCTTGGAGGGGCTTCTCCACATCCCGGGAGGCGAGGGTTCGACTCCCTCCCGCGCGCCACAGGCGTCCGTAGCCAAGAGGCCAAGGCAGCCGGACTATTCAGCCGGCCATCGGGGGTTCGATCCCCTCCGGACGCGCCATAGGTAGAGGCATGTTCGAACGCATCAAGTCCGCCTTCAGGTGGCTCGCCGGCCACGCGTCCTCGTTCTCCAGCTGGGCCGCGCTCGCCATGACTGCCCTGTCGACGCTCGTGGCCTACGGGGTGGTCCTCCCGGGCCACGTCGGCTACCGGATCGTCGGCGGGATCGTCGCGGTGCTCACGGTCCTCGTGGCCCGCAGCTCCACTCCGCCCGCCGCCGTCTCGCCGCCCCCGACGCCCACTCCCGTCCCCTGAACGAGGGGACCGCGCCGGAGTCGGCCGCCGAAAGGCGGCCGCGTCGTTTCCGCCGCAGGCTCTACCTACCCCATCCGGACCTTCGTCCGGATGGAACGGAAGGCAATGCCAGTCAGCACAAAGGAACTTTGGGAGCAGGCGGGGGCGGCGGCGAAGGCCACGCTGGCCGGCCAACACCGAGCCGGCCAGACAACCGACGAGACGCATCCGGCGGATGACGACTTCGTCCCGCCGGTCACCTCGGTTAAGCTCCCCAGCCGGGGGGTCGTGTATCCGCCCGAGTCGCCGCTCTTCTGCGCCGAGTCGGTGGACGTCAAGGCCGTGACCGCGAAGGAGGAGAACATTCTCGCCTCGCCCGCCCTGATCAGGAAGGGCACGGTCCTGACGACCCTGATGCGGGCGTGCATCACGAACCGCTCGGTGGATCCCGATCAGATGCTGGTGGGGGACCGGAACGCCATCCTGACGGCCATCAGGATATCGGCCTACGGGCCGAGGTACGCCGCCCGGGTCACCTGCCCGGAGTGCCGCGAGGAGGCGGAGCACGACTTCGACCTCTCCCGCCTCCCGCTCAGGACCCTCGAGGAGGAGCCCGCCGAGGGCCCCGGGACCAACGCCTTCGCGTTCAGGCTCCCGACGTCGGGCTGGCCGGTGCGCTTCAGGCTCATGGACGCCGCGTCCGCGGCCCGCCTCGACCGGGAGATCGAGGCGGTCCGGAAGAAGACCGGGCAGGAGCAGGCGATCACGCTGGCCCTGACGGCACAGGTGATCTCGCTGAAAGGTGTCACCGATCCGGCCAGGCTGGCCAGGGGCATCAGTAGCATGCCTGCCGCGGACTCACGGGCCCTCCGGCTCCACATGGACCGGATCGCGCCGGGGGTGGACATGACGCAGGAGTACGAGTGCCGCTCCTGCGGGAAGAGCTCGGAGGTCGAGATCCCGGTCGGGACCGAGTTTTTTTGGCCTACCAAGGTCTGACGACCCGGGAGTGGGGGCCCACTGCTCCGAGAGGAACCTGGGCCTGCTGAGGGAGCTCCGGTACGTGGCGTCGGAGGTTGGCCTGGCCGAGGCGCGGCGGATGCCGACCGAGGTCCGGAAGTGGTGGATGGGTGAGATGCAGAGGGAGGGGGCGGCGCGCGAGGCCGAGCTCGAGAGGGCCCGCAACGGGCGGAGGTGACTGAGTGGCGGGGTTTCGCAGCACGTTCGAGGCCAATGTCGACTACGCGTACGGCCGCGGCGCTCGTGACCTGACGGGTCAGTTGGAACGCGGCATCGCGGGTCTCGGCGGAAGCGGCTCGGCCGTCCGTGACCTGGCCCGCCAGGCCGGCGCCGCGAGGTCACAGATCAAGGACCTCAACCGCGAGATCGCCTCCCTCAAGGAGCAACAGGCCAGCGCGCTCAGCGACCAGTCCTGGCTGCGCCTCAACGCCAACATCAAGGAGGCGCAGAAGAGCGTCCGGGACCTCCGCATGGAGCTCCGCCAGATGCCTTTCCAGGCCCTCGAGAGGGGGCTCGGGCGGGTCACCAAGGGCCTGGTCGCCTTCAACAGTGCGCTCCTGGCGCTCAGCCTGGAGTTCGTGATCGACTCGATGAAGCGGGTCTATGAGCTCCAGGAGCGGTGGACCCGCGCCGTCGGCGCGTTCAACATGAGGATCGGCGGGACGACCGCGGGCCTCCGGGGGGCCACGAAGGCCGCCACCGCCTGGTCCTCCACCATCCGGGGACTGACGAACGGCGGGATCGAGGAGGGCATCGAGGCCTTCGGTGAGTTCACCGAGGCGATCGGACGGACCGTGGAGCAGGGTGACCAGTTCGCCCGCTTCGGCCTCCAGCTCGCCCGCGGCTTCAACCTCGGAGGCTCCGGGGCCGGCCAGCTGACGAAGGTCCTCCAGAACATCGGCGACACCGGCGACGACGCGGCCGAGACGATGGGGGCCCTGGTCAAGGGGGCCAACACCGCCCGGATACCGACGAACCTCCTCGCGAAGGACGTCATGGAGGCGAGCACCTACCTCGCCCGCTTCGGGAAGGAGGGCCAGCGCACGTTCGTCCAGGGCGCCGCCTGGGCCCGCAAGTACACGATCACGATCTCCCAGCTGAAGGGGGCGGTCGAGGGACTCGACATGTTCGACGAGGCGGCCAAGACGGCCTCGCGGCTGAACGTGGCGTTCGGGACCATGATCAACTCCATGGACCTCATGTTGGAGGACGACCCGGCCAAGCGCCTGGAGATGATCCGGCAGCAGTTCCTGGCCCAGGGCACGACCTTCGACCGCCTGACGCCCAAGCAGCGCCGGTACCTCAGCGAGACCCTCAAGCTCACCGAGGACCAGACCGCCGCGCTCCTGAGCTCCCAGCATGCCAACGAGTCGTACGCGGAGTTCCAGGCCAAGGCCGCCCGCCGCGAGAAGGACGAGCTCGACGGCAAGCGCCTGATGGAGAAGCAGCTCCGGGCGACCGCCCAGACGATGTACGCGTTCGGCGCGGCCTTCGATCGGGTCACGGTGGCGATCGCCAACTCCATCCAGCCCGTCCTCAAGGTCATCGGGCTCGCCGGGAGGGGGGAGAAGGGGTTCAGGAGCTTTGGCGAGGTCATGGAGTCCGTGACGAGGACCGTCGAGGACTTCTTCAACTCGCTGGCCCGCAACCGCAAGTGGCAGTCCTTCATGGAGCAGCTCGCGGTCGACCTCCGGCGCGCCGGCGCCGCGCTCAGGGACTTCGTTGAGTCCGGCGGGGCGGCCAAGCTCATCGGGGACATGGCCGACGGGATCAAGCGCTTCTACGTCACCGTCCGCGACGTCGTGACGTTCGCCATTCCGAAGTTCCGGACGCTGATCGACGTCCTCATGGAGCTGTCGAAGCACATGGGCGCGATCGCCGTCTCGTGGCTCGCCCTGAGGGGCTTCAACGCCCTCGGGGGGATCAACATGCTCGCCGGTAAGGGAGTGGGGGGCTCGGCGCTCTCGGCGCTCGGTCGGGGTTCCGTCCTGAGGGGAGTCGGGAGGGTCGGCGGGGCCGCGGCCCTCGGGGCCGCCGGAGCTGCACTCGGGGGGACGGGCGCTGGCATCGGCGCCGGGTTGGGCTCGCTCGTCGGCGGCGCCTTCGGTCCGGCCGGCATGCTGCTCGGTGGCGTCGCCGGCGGGCTGCTGGGCAAGCTAATCGAGCACATCGTCGACGTCACGACCCGGAAGCCGCGGAGCGAGGTCGAGCGGGCCCACGACGACCTCGACGCCGCCATGAAGGCCGAGACGAGGCGCCGTGAGGAGTTCACCGGCGTCCTCGAGGCCGTGCAGGCCCACGAGGAGGCGGCCGACAGGCAGAGGAGGGCCAGCAACGACCTGCTGGTCTCGATGCAGCAGGCCGCGGCGAAGTCCCAGGGCCACCTAGTCACCCTAAACCAGCAGGAGGCCGACATGCTCCGTGAGCGCGCCGACGAGCTGGGCATGTTCGGGAGGAGCGCCCGCGACGTGCGGCGGATCCTCGAAGGACTCGGGGTCGGCGGCAGGCTCACCAAGGAGCAGCTGGACACCCTTCTCGCGGGATCGAGCGCCTACGAGGCGGAGCTGGACAAGCTCCGCGACGCGACGAAGCGGGCCGCCGACGTCGAGATGGACCGCCTCCAGGTCAGCTCGCTGTCCCGCCAGAAGGAGGCCCTCGAGCTGACCACGAAGCTCCGTCAGGAGGAGCTCAAGGTCGCGAAGCAGCAGCTCGAGGAGGCCGGCGGCGCCGTCGAGCGCGGGGCCTCCCGCCTCGACCGTCTCCCCGCCGGCGCGAGCGCAGAGGGCATCCTCCGCGCCGCGGCGCTCCCCGGCTCGATGTTGAACGCGATGGGCGGGATCACCGCCGACGAGCGGAAGCGCCTCGAGCTCGAGGCCAAGATCGACAGGCTCGACCTCCAGAACACGAAGGACCAGAAGAGGCTGATCGGCCTCCAGACGGACTTCCTGCGCCAGCAGACGGTCATCGAGCTCCGACGCGCCGTCATGTCCGACGCGGGCTTCCTGTCCTTCCAGAGGGGCCAGGAGGAGGTCGGGAAGTCCCTGGACCAGCAGCTCGTGGACTTCGTCAAGTCCGGCCGCTCGATCCTGGGGAATGACCCGTACGCACTCGGCCTAATCGCCGAGGGGACGAACCTCCAGGGACTCGCCTCGGCGACGAGGGCCGAGTCCACGGCGTCCCCGATCCCTTCCCCGTACGCGCCGGTGCAGGTCCCGCCCGAATTGAACCTCCTGAACCCCTCTCCGGCACCCCAGGCGTCGTACGCCACCCAGCAGAACATCAACCTGACCGTCAATCTCGACGGCCAGCGTGTGGGGCGGGCGCTCGTGCGGAACGCCGTCACCGGGAGGCACTGAATCATGGCCGACGCACCCGACACCAATCCCGACCGCCTGCCCGCGGAGCCATTCGAGGTCCCCGTCTCGCCCGACCGCCCGCCCAGCGAGCCCTTCGACGTGCCCGTCTTCCCGGACGGGCCTCCCGCCGCGCCGTTCGACGTGCCGACGTCCCCGGACAGGGGTCCCTCCGACCCGTTCCCCGTCCCCACCTTCCCCGATGCCCCGCCGCGGGACCCCGTTCCTGTCCCGATCTCACCGGACCGCGCTCCCCGCGTCCCGTTCGACGTCCCGGTGGTCCCCAACGCTCCCCCGAGGGACCCCGTCCCCGTCGGGATCAGTCCCGACGCTCCTCCGGCGGACCCGGTCACGGTTGAGGTTCGCCCCGATCGGGGGCCCGGGCAGCCCGTGTCGGTCCCGGTCATCCCCGATGTGCCGCCGGGGGCCCCCTTCGCCGTCGCGGTGACGCCGGACGCGCCGCCGGCCGCCCCTTTCCCCGTCCCGACGTTCCCGGACCTGCCCGCGGTGCAGATCCCCGGGGCCCCCGGCGGCACTCCGACCATCCAGCAGATCGTCGCCGCGGTCCGGAGGTTCGACGGCCAGCTCGGGAGCTTCCTGCAGTCGCTGGTCGAGGTCGATCCGGTCACCGCGGCCGGTCCCGGGGGAGGGGCGCTGGATCCGACGGCACTCGCGCGTTGGTTCAGGGACTACACGGCCTCCGTCGGGTCCGCCGGCATCGCCCGCTTCGTCGCGGAGCAGACCGCGCTGTATGGGATGAACCCGGTGGCCGCGCGGATCTTTGACCCGACGTACTTCTTCAAGCTCCTTGTCCCCGGCGCGGCCGGTCACGTCCACGGCGCGGCCGACACCGAGCTGGGGGTGACCATGAAGTCGGTCGCGCTGGTCCGCGACGGGGTCCTCCAGGCCGCCGTGGCCGCCAACCCTCTGCGTCCCGGGGGCGACGGGAAGTCGGACAGACCCGACGTGTACGGCCCCGAGAACACCCTTCGCGACGGACAGGCGTTCACCGTCGACTCGATGGTCGACGCGGCCGTCCCGGGTCTCACCGAGAGCCCGGGGGGCGGAGACTTCCTGAAAAGGGACGGCGGGGTCCTCCGGTTCGACGCCACCGCGTACTTCCAGCCCCGTGCTGCGGACGGCTCGCAGGGCGCGCGGGCCCTGGTCAAGGCGAAGGCCTCCAGCGGGGTCACGAACGCCCTCTCCGGGCGCCTCGCCTCCTCGAACGCCCTCGACGGCGTGGTGCGGGTCACCGTGCCCGGCGAGGAGCTCGACGGGAGCGTCCTCTCGAGGACAGAGGACCCCTCGGAGGTCGTCGACGACGACGACGCCCGCGTCCCGCTCTCCTTCACCGACCTCCGGAAGGACCCGGCGAGGAACTCCTACCGCTCCGTCTACTTCCGACCCCTGAACCTCCAGTTCAGCGCCGGCTTCAGCCCCGAGTGGGCCGAGGCATCGACCTTCGGCCGCGTCGACCCCGTCGTCGGGTACCAGAAGACCTCCCGGACGGTCACCCTGCAGTTCGACGTGCACGCCTTCGCCCCGGAGGACGTGCGGACGATGTACAACAAGATGGTCCTGCTCGCCTCGATGTGCTACCCGAGCTACGGGGAGGACGGGCTCATCCGTTCGGGTCCGGTGACCCGCCTGCGCATCGGGGACGCGGTCTCCACGGAGTCCGGTGGCCTCCCGGGGGTCATCCGGAGCCTCGGCTTCGATTTCGCCGACGCCCTCTGGGAGCTCAAGCGTGGGATGAAGGTCCCGCGGTCGTTCCGGGTCTCCGTGGACTTCCTGGCGCTTCACGAGGGCCCCGTGGGCATCCTCAACGGGGTGTTCGGGGTCATCCAGCTGCCTCCCGGCGGCCCGGCGCCGGACCGGGACACGAACCTGGCCAACGGACCGACCGACCCACGGGCCAACGGCACTCCCGAGGGGGCCTCGCCGCTCCCCGGGAGGTTCTCCAAGTTCGGCGAGCCGAGGAGGTGACGCATGGGACGCAGCAGGTACGCGGGCGGTGAGGTCGTGGACGGCAACCATTACGCGACGTGGCCCGACCCGACCTCCCGGGACCCCCTGGGGCCGGACGTGCTCGACGGCGTCGAGACGCTCGAGCACGTCCTCTCGGCGGGTGAACGTCTGGACACCCTGGCGCACAGGTACTACGGCGATTCCGACTACTGGTGGGTGATCGCCCTGGCGAACCGGGTCCTGGACCCGTTCTCACTCAGGCCTGGGATGAGGATGCGTGTCCCGAGCGACTATCGGTCCATTCTGAGCAAGGTGCAGCGGTGATCACTGCCTCCTGGGTCCTGTTCATTCTAGCTGAGGCGCTCCTCGCTTCAATCCTGCTCGTCTATGCGTGGTGGGTCTTGAGAGGGAAACTCTGATGCCATTCCGTCGCGGTCCGGACGTCAACCCGTTCGCCGGCGCCTCGCAGGAGCCGATGCTGCTCCTGCAGTCGATCACTTCCGAGCAGATCGGCGCGTGCGTCCCTCTCATCAGGATCCTGAAGATCGACTCCCGGTCCGGTAGGCCCGCGGAGGACGCCCGCCCGCTCATGTTCGACCTCGTCCAGACCCCGCAGTTCGGCGCCGCCGGGGACGACTTCGGGGTGGACCAGGAGACGTTTCGCGAGCGGGCCCTCGTGTCGCTCCAGTCCCTGACGGTGGACTCGAAGCTCTCGTACGGCCTGATGCTCTTCCGCGAGGTGACCCTGAACTTCGTGGTCCACCGCCCGGAGCTCGTCTTCGACCGGGCCTCCCGGGTCCCGTGGCGGGAGCTCCTTGAGGAGGGCAACTCCTTCTCCCTGGAGTACGGCTGGTCCGCCGACCCGACGCTGGTGCCGAACGATCTCTTCAACGGGACGGGGCACGTCACCGAGCGGGGGCTCGCGGTCAAGTCCACCCAGACGGTCCTGCTGGTCGTCGCCCGGTACACCCTCCACCTCCGACAGACCGGCGAGGTGGACGTGGCGGTGCATGCCCTGGAGAACGGGGACATCGCCCTGCGCGAGTCCCGCTTCTCTGACGTCGTGGACTCCGCCTTCGGCCCGCGCTTCCGCTTCAGGGAGCCCGTCCGCGAGGACGACTCCTCCAACGCCCAGCGCCTGAAGCTGCTTCTCGACGGACTGACCCCCCAGCTCGCTCAGGGTCGGGGGAACATGTACGTGCTCGGGGACGTCCTGGACGCGGTCGTCGCCCCCATGGTCGACGCGGCCGCCCGCGGCTTCGGTTACTCCGGAAGTCCGCCGACCCAGCTCCTGCTCGCGAACTTCAACAGGCGGGCGGGTCGGCAGTCCGACGGGTACGGGGGGCGGGACATGTCCGGCCGCTCGATCGGCGACCTGCTCGTCCCCGCCTCCAGGCTCCGGGAGCTGCTCTCGGCGCACTTCGCGGCGGGACGCTCGATGCTCCTCCACAACTTCATCTCGATCCTCATCGGCCTGGCGAACGCCGCGGAGGCCTGGGGTCCCGACCAGACGGGGGGGCGGGCGAAGCCTGAGATTGTCATGAGGGCGGACACCGTCCGGAACCGGGACGGGTCGGTGACGCTCGTGCTCTCGATCTACGACCGCAAGCTGGTCACGGACGTCTTCACCGACTCCGACCGGCTCCCCCTCGCCCAGCAGACCCGCGACAACGTCATGCGGGTCCTCCGGGCCAAGGACGTTCCCGTGCTGGAGTTCGGCGTGGCCGGCTCGCTGGTCCTAGACGCCAGCTTCGAGATGCAACCGGACGCCCTGCTCCAGGCCATCCAGGTCGACTCCGCGTACCGGGACCGCAAGGACCGCGTCCAGTCGACGGCGATGCCTGACGTGGAGTCCCGACGGGGCCAGGCGGGGGCCCGGGAGATCGTCCCGGCCTCGATCCTGGAGGGCGAGGTCACAATGTACGGGAACTTCGTCCTCGAGTCGTTTGCCCTCATCTGGGTCGAGTTCTTCCGATCGCCGTCGATCAGCGGCGTCTTCCACGTCCTGGAGAAGACGGACACAGTCGAGCCCGGGCGGTTCACCTCGAAGTTCCGCCTCATCTCCGAGGGCGTCGATCCCCTCAACACCCGCCGTCGCCTCACCGACCAGGAGATTGAGACGGCGAACGAGCGGGCGCGACGCCTCCGTCAGGAGAAGTGATACGATGTTCACGCCGTGCCGCTCTACCTCGAGAGATTCGTTCGGGTGCGTCTCGACGTCGTCGGGAACTTCACCTCCTCACGCGTCCTGGTCCCGCTGACCTCCGGTTCCTTCGACGGGACCCCCCTCGACGAGGCCGCGCGTCTCTGTCGCGAGGACGCCGCCCGTCGTCCCGAGGAGCGATCCTGGGTGCTTCGCGTGCTCAAGGACCCCCCGTGAGGATCGTCGAGCTCCAGGACGGGACGCAGGTCTACCACGCGCTGGACGACTCGTTCATTCCCGCCCTCTCCCTGGCGCTCCGGGACAGGCCGGTCGTCGTCGCGCTCGGCCCGATCTACGAGGTCGACCCGGCGGCCGAGCTGCTCGCCCCGTTCCGGAGGTCCGAGCTGGAGACCGGCTGGTCCTGCGTCCACGCCCTGGCTCCTGACTGGGTGTGGGAGAAGGCCCGCGAGCTGAGGCGAGCCGCCGCGGCCCGGGAGCTGCTGTTCGAGACCGGGGTGCGGGACCTCGTCGACTGGACCCGCGCGGGGCTAGTCCTCGAATTGGCCCGGGTCCGCGGGATCCAGGTGAAGGGACGGGGTCTTCTGCATGTTCGCTGGCGCCTCAGGGGGACGGTCACCGGTCGATTCGGGACCGAGCCAGTCCGGGTCGCGGACTGGACCTTCAACCCGCTCTCGCTCGGTCCCGATGACCGTTGGAGGGTGGTCCCCCGGGCCGCGTGCCGTCGGATCGCAGTCCTGGACTTCCGGGCGATGGACCTCTGCTCGATGGTCTCCGTCGTTCCCGGCCTCGCGGCGCGGTACGTGGGCCAGGAGGACCTCCACTTCCACACGGCCGCCACGCTCTACGGGGCGGTGCCTCCCCCCGAGGTTCGGGACGAGGTCAAGCGCGAGACCTTCGTCTACGCCTACGGCGGCCACTCGTCGCTCGAGCGGAAGTTCTCCTACCACTTTCCCGAGTTGGACTTCCTACGGAGGATGCCGCAGGGGGAGGCCGGCCGGCGGGTGCAGGCCCAGTCCGCGCTGGCCTTTCGCGCCGCGCTGGCGCGGGCCCTTCCGCTGCTGGCCGGCGACCACGTCGTGCCCCTCTTCACCGTCCACGACGAGCTGGCCCTGGATTATTCTGAGACACACTCGGACGCGCTGGCCGTGGTGGCCAAGGCCCTCGAGGAGGGAGCGTCCCAGAGGATCGGCGTCCCCTACCGGGTGGGCGTCTCGATCGGAACCAGCTACGAGGAAGCGAAGAATGGCAGCCGATGAGATCGAGGTGGCCCCTCCCGAGGTCACCGTACACATCATGACGCCCGACGGGCCCCTGGCGGTCTGCATCTGCCGGAGCTGCCGGTCCTCGGGTCTAGACACCGAGCTGAGGGCCGCCTACGGATCACTCCTTCCGTGGTATCGGAAGTTCAAACGCCAGCAGAGGATGCGACGCAAGAAGCGAAGGGGATGGATGTGATGAGCGAGCGAATGACTGCGGATGAGTACTGGTCCCAGGGGACCAGGCGGCTGGATGAGTATCACCGGGCCGTCACCAACATCGTCGACGGCTTTCCCGAGCCGAGGCGGGCGAGGGTCCGGGCGATGCTCGACGGCCCGATGGGCGAGCAGTTCATGACGGCGCCGGCCTCGACGCGTCGGGCCCACCACAACGCCTACCCGTGTGGCCTGGTCGCCCACTCCCTCACGGTGGTGACGAACGTCCTGAAGATCGCCCAGGCACTAGCTCCGGGCAGGTGGGCCCTTCCGACGCTGACCTTCTGCGGACTTTTCCATGACTTCGGGAAGGCGGGCAGCCCCGGTCTTGAATATTATCGTGAAGTCAACGAAGAATGGAAGCGAAAAAGGGGCGAGTTTTACGAGGTGAACCCTAATTGCCCACACATGGACGTTTCGCAGCGGACCCTGTTTACTCTACAGCAGCAGGGGATCACGCTGGATCACGACGAGTACCTCGCGTTGATGCTCGCGGATGGCCAATACGTCGATCGAAACAAGGATTACCGGCTCAAGGAGCCGCACCTCGCTGTGATCGTCCATATGGGGGACCTTTGGACGACACTTCAAGAAAAGCAAGCAGAAATCGACTGAGCGAGATCCAGCCTGACCTCGAGAGATTGTACTGCGCAGGGAAATCGGCGACTGAATTGCAGATGTTCGCTGCGCGCGCCGGGATCGAGGTCACACCCCATGAAATGAAGAATTTCATGAATCGGACCTTCGCGCCCACCGAAGCGTTTAGGGTGCGTGAGCAAACTCTGGTCTCGCTCGGCCGCAAACGCGCGTGTCGAATCTTTTCTGAACTTCGTTGCGAGCACTGTGCTGAGATTTTTCGTCCCACTTCAAACACGCAGCGTTGGTGTCTAACGTGTGTGCCCGATGATATCAGCCGCGGACGGCTTGCCAAATACGGAGTCTCCCGACGCGAGTGGGATAGGATTTTGAAAGATCAGGGAGGCACTTGCGCCGTTGTCGGTTGCTTGAACGAACCTCAGGTTGTCGATCACAATCATGAGACAGGCAAAACCAGGGGCTTACTTTGCATCCGATGCAATTGGGGCATTGGGTGCTTGGAGATACCTGGGGGATGGCATGAGGCTGCCCAGGAATATCTACGGAAGCACGCCACACCCGGCGTAATCCGCTGAACGCGGTGGTCCGGAGGCCGCGGGCCATAGGTAGGCGTTAGGGATCCCGCGGAGGGCCCGTAAGCCATGAACATCTCACGGAAAAGGCTCGCAGAGATCGTCGCCGAGGAGGTCCGCCGGAGGCTCCGGGAGCTCGTCGAGGCCGGCGAGGAGGACGACGAGGTCCCCGTCAAGAAGCGGAAGCCCGGCGTGGCCTCCGCCGACCAGGACGAGCCGCCCGACGCGGGGAACCCCGAGTCACCGGACGCGACCGTCGGGTCACCCGACGTCGGCGCGTCCTCCCCCGAGGGCGGCCAGGAGCCGGACGCGGACCCCGACGGTCCCGCCGTGGACGGGAACTCGCCCGACCCGGATGCCCTGGACAAGGACGGCGACGCGGGGGAGGACCCCTCGGGGGCCGTGAGCGACGAGGTCTCCGGGAAGACCGTCCAGGCGATCAGCATCAACCCCAAGTCGGAGCACCTGCCGGGCGCGAAGGAGGTCGTGATCACGTTCAACGAGACCACGGACTCCCTGGTGATCCTGGTCATCTCCGACGAGGTGAAGTTCCTGTGGAAGAACCAGCTTCACGACATCCCGTGAACCTGTGAGAGAGAGTGAAAGGACCCCGCCGTGGCGGAATCTATCGACGTCGAGCTGAAGGGCATCCGGGACATGCTGTCTGACCTGTGCGTCAGCCAGCGGGAGCACGCCATCGAGCAGCGGCTCCTCAAGGAGGACGTCTCCCAGATCAAGCACGTCCTCATCGAGGGCAACGGTCAGCCGGCCATGACGGTCCGGCTGGCGCTCGTGGAGAACGAGCTGAAGCGTGTCGCCGAGGAGCGGGCGCTGAGGAAGCTGCCCAGGTCGGCCTGGGTCGGTATCGTGATCTCGTCGCTCTTCAGCACGATGACCCTGGCCATGACCCTGGCCAAGATGCTCTGAACGTCATGCCCTATAAGTCTCAGTCGCAAAGGGCGTGGATGCACATCCATCACCCGAAGATGGCCCGCCGCTGGGACGCGCACACGCCCAAGGGAAAGAAGCTACCCAAGCACGTCTCTGATTCGATGGAAACGGACGAGGAGCTCGAGCTGGCCCTCCTGGGAGGCCCGGCGGCCGTGGCCGAGCTCCTCACCCTGAGGGAGACGGGTCGTCAGGGCTCGTCCGCCATGCTCCTCGTGGCCGGTGACCCGCCGGGTAAGCACACCTGCAAGTTCCTTCGGGACCTCGTCCGCGGGCGGACCTCCGTCATCGTCGTCGGCACCGGCGGCAGGCTACCGGCCGGGGCGCTGGAGCAGCTCCTCCAGGTGTCGATGCCCGACTGCGCCTCCAAGCTGCGCGTCCTCGATCACCAGCCCTCGGCCCAAGGGGCCATCGAGGCCGCGATGAAGGAGGGGATGCACCTCCCGAACGAGGCGCTGGAGGTCTTCTGCAGCCCCGAGCAGGCCGCGGAGCTGAGGCGCTCGTTCGAGCTGGGTAACGCCCGGGTCGACCCGGGCCTCATCAGGATCAGGACGGGAAGGGTTCCCACTGACGACGGCGATGGTATAATCGATGCCATCGACCGACAGGACGCCGATCGCATGGAGAGCCTCCTGGACCCCCACGTCTTCTCTGACGACATGGGCCTGGAGCGCTACCGTCGGGTCCTGTCGGGACAGGGGATGCTCCGTGAGTTCGGGACGGGGGCTCCCGGGTCAGGCGCGGCGGGGCCCGCCACGATGCGGGGATCGAACTCGTCGTCGTGGTCCAACGGGCGGGGCGCCCTGAAGGCCCCCCAGAACCACGTCCCGGAGGACGAGAACGAGCGTGACGCAGACAGGGCGTTGGACTGGGGACCCGGCCGCATCACCGGGGCAAGCATCTGAGCCGGCCTTCGGCTGGCGTGAGCTGTTCATCGATCCGACGGCGGCCCCCTGCTCCGCTGAGCAGCAAGTGGCCCACACGGTCTACGTCCGGTACGGCGTCCCGGTCAAGCGGGCCGGCAAGCGGACCCAGTCGTACGACCTCGAGATCAACGACCGCGTCTTCGCCCGGGCGGCCGGCATCGAGCCGGGTCGCTACGAGGTGAAGGCCCTGTGGCGCAAGACCGAGGTGCGGGCCTTCGACCCCCGTTTCAAGGTCGGCCGCAGGGGAGAGAAGTTCTACGGCCGCCGCGACTCCCTGATCAAGGCCTTCGCCGTGGCACTGGAGACCCAGGTCGATCACATCCTGCAGGACTCCGTCTCCCATCCGGGTTGGGGGAAGCGCTCCAGGGACGAGCTGACGAGGTTCGTCGAGGAGACCCACACCCTGATCGATCAGGCCATGCAGCGGAGGCACTCGAAGTCCTTCGCCGCTCGCTTTGAGCGGCTCGCGCAGGTCTCCCTCAGGATCCCGACGATGCTTCCCGTCGCTAGGGACCTGCTGTACAATCGCGTCCAACCGTCTGACATCGTTGGCGGTTTCGCTGACCTCGAGGGAATCTTCCTCGTCGCCGGACCCCTATATACAATGGTTTCTAGGGATGAAATCGCGCAATTCCTAGTCTTTGATAGCGCGAGCTCTGAAGGGGTCAAGCTCCGGTATGTCGGAAAAATTCCCAGGGAACCCTTGCAGGTGCGGATGCGGCAAGATGGTGATGGGAACCTGGTCACGGGGCCATCACAGGACAAGGATCGGGAGAGTTCCCGATAAACTTTGCAAGATGTGTGGCTCTCCTCGGGATGGAAAACCGGGCCGATTCTGCGCATCCTGTCGTTCTGATTACTATCAGAACATGTACTATGTGGTTCGATACGGGATCACGCTTGAAACTTTCAACACGTTGCTTCGTGAGCAAGATTCGAAGTGTGCTGTCTGTCATACTTCCGAACCGGGTGGTAAGGGAAATTGGCACGTTGATCATTCACACGTAAACGGTCAAGTTCGAGGATTACTGTGTCATTACTGTAATGTGGGCATTGGTAGTCTTCGAGATTCAACAGAAATTCTGACAAGAGCGATTGAGTATTTGAAGCGATTTGAAGAGGGAAAGGTGAAGGAAGATGGCTTTCGATCTAAACGCGATCCGCGCGAAGCTGAAGAACCTGGAGGAGGGCAAGCCCAAGAGCAAGCGCTGGAAGCCCAAGGACGAGCACACCGTCCGGGCGCTCCCGCTCCCCGGCGAGGATGACCTGGCGCTGGTCATCAAGTGGCACTACGGCGTCGACAACGGGCGTCAGATGGCATGTCCCGGGACGTGGGACGAGGAGTGTCCGTTCTGCGACGTGGCCAAGCGGCTGAAGTCCTGGAAGGACGAGAAGGGCCGCGACAAGCCCGAGCACGTCCGCAAGATGGACTGGGAGTGCTTCAAGAAGGTCGACGCGGCCGTCAAGCACTACATCCCGGTCGTCGTCCGGAAGAAGGACTCGACCGACGTCGAGGGGCCGTTCCTGTGGGAGCTGACCCCGAAGACCTACCAGGCGGTCCTGAAGATCTGCGCCAACGACGACTGGAATGACGACCATCCGGAGGGCGGCGGACTGCGGGTCCTGACCTCGCTCACCCACGCCCTCGACCTGGTGGTCACCCTGAAGAAGAAGGGCGAGAAGGGGAACACCACGTCCTTCGACCTCACGGAGGTCGAGGAGCGGAAGAAGTTCTCCCCGATCTTCAAGGCCGCGGACGGCGGTGAGGCGAAGGCCCGGATGCTCCTCGAGCGCATCCCGACGGCCGCCGACATCGCCAAGCCCGTCAGCACCGAGGAGGCCGAGAAGGTCTTCGCCGCCTGGGAGGCGTCCATGAGGGAGGGCGGCGGGGACTCGTCCAAGGGCAAGTCCGACGACAGCGACCTCGAGTACGGCGGCTCGGCTGGGTCCGAGAGGCCCGCCCAGGGCGGCGGGGACGTCGAGTCCACCATCGCCAAGCTCGAGGCGATGGTCAGCGCGGGCCGCTGAGGCCGCCCGCGGCGGGGCTGCGGGAGGGATCAACGTCCCTCCCGTGCCCCTCCTTTTCTCATGAGGGGGACGCATGTGGTATAGGGTGAACGACCCGCTCAGCCCACTGAGCGGATGCGACGTGAGGGGTCGGCTTGCTAACTTCGAGGAAGCTGCGTGGGAGAACCTCTCTGCGGGAAGCTTCCTGATCATAGACGCGGTGCGTCGCGTTGACGTCTTTCAAGGTGACAGGCCCTATCAAAGGGTGGCTGCGGATGGACAGAATCTCGGTTTGCTGATTGCTGAATCTCAACTCGTCGAGAGCCCGATCCAGGACGACGTCGTAGAGATCGCCACGGACCGCCCGTACGGGGCCGTCGTGGAGGAGCGGGACCACGACCGCTCGGACGGTCTGGCCCTTCGAGTGGTGGAGTACGAGAGCATGGCCCAGGTGGCCCTGGACGACACCTCCTCCGGGACCGTCCTCGGCTCGGCGACGGTGTCGCTCGACAACGTCCGCCTGATCGAGGAGCAGTTCGTCGGCGGCGGCGAGGTGGACGAGATGCTGTCCCTGCTGGCGGTCTCGGGAGTCTGATGGCGAAGCGGATGAGCGAGGTGCCGGCGGAGCCGGCGGCGGCGAAGGCGATCGACCAGAAGCAGGCCGCGCGGACGCTCCGCGACGCCCTGAACAAGTCCAACGGCAAGGACGCGGACCCCGTGGCCTACGACCTGACCAAGGACGACTCCCCGACGCACATCAAGGACTGGATTCCCACCGGGAGCACGCTCCTCGACTACGCCATCAGTAACCGCCGGGACGGCGGGGTCCCGGCGGGAAAGATCGTGGAGATCCAGGGCGAGGAGTCGAGCGGCAAGTCCCTCCTCTGCGCCCACCTCATCGCGAACGTCCAGCGGAGGGGCGGGATCGCCGTGTACATGGACACGGAGAACGCCGCCAACCCGGACTTCATGCGCCGCATCGGGGTCGACCTGGAGCGCATGATCTACGTGCAGCCGGGCACCATCGAGCGGGCCTTCGAGGTGATCGAGGGGGTCGTCATGACGATCCGGGCGAAGGCGCCGACCCAGGCCCTCCTCATCATCTGGGACTCCGTCGGGAACACCCCGCCGCAGGCCGAGGTGGAGGGCGACTACGACCCGAACAGCCGCATGGGCCTCGGGGCCAAGGCGATGGCCAAGGGCCTCCGCAAGATCACCGACATGATCGGTAAGGAGCAGGTCACGATGGTCTTCACCCAGCCGCTCACGTACCGGATGGACGCCGGCCTTTACGGCGACCCTCTCGGCACGAAGTACGGGAAGGCCCTCCCGTACCACTCCTCGATCCGCCTCAGGGTGACCTCCAGCACGAAGCTGAAGGACAGGGACGGGGAGATCTACGGGCTCGTGACCAACGGCCGGATCATCAAGAGCAGGCTCGGGACGGCGCACCGGACCTGCAAGTTCGAGATCCACTTCGACCACGGGATCGACGACGAGGCCTCGTGGTTCCCGGTCCTCCACGAGGCCGGGATGATCGAGAAGGACAACGGGTGGTGTTACATCGAGCAGCTCCCGTCGGGCAGGCTATGGGACAAGGGCGTCCACGCGGGCAAGGACCGCGGCGTCCAGTTCCGGGAGGCCGAGTTCGGCAGACTCTGCCGGGAGGACCAGCGCGTGCGGAAGTGGGCCCTCGACACCCTGGAGAAGCTCCTCGTGAGGAAGTACGACGACACGCGGCCGGTCCGCGAGGGCGAGGAGGTCCCCAACGAGGAGGGGACGGACGACACCGGCGGACAGGAGGAAGCCAGCGAATGACGATCAACGTGAGGGACTTCGGGGCCGTCGGCGACGGCGTGACTGACGACCGCGTCGCGGTGCAGCGCGCCATCGACGCGGCGGGTGGATCCGACGCCGTCCGTTTCCCGGACGGGACGTACCGACTCACCCCGACGGAGGGGCGGCCCTGGTGCGTCCAGACCAGGCCGGGCACGGTCCTCCGCGGTGACACGAGGCAGGGCACCCGGCTGCTGCTGGCTCCCAACGTGGTGGGCTCGATGAGCATGGTGCAGGTCTCATCCCCGGGGTTCACCGCGGTCAACCTGACGGTCGACGGGAACAGGGCTAACCAGCCGCAGGGGAACCCACACCAGGCGGGGATCTTCGCCAAGCAGGGACCGCGGATGACCCTCCGGCACGTGACCGCGGAGAACTTCTGCGGCGACGGGTTCTACGCGTATGACGGCTCCGACGACGTGACGATGTTCGACTGCCTGGCCCGCTCGAACGGCCGGAACGGCCTGACCCTTGGGGGCGGCACCGCCGGAGGGACGTTCACCAAGTCCCAGTTCGTCGGCAACGCGGCCCAGCAGTTCGACTCGGAGTCCGACGGCGTCAACGGGAAGCCGATCGACGACGTGACGATCACGGACTGCCTGTTCGACACCCTGGGCGCCTCGGACGACTTCGTCCTCACCATGACCGGGACCTCCGCGGCCGTGCGCAGCTCCGGTTGGACCGTCACCCGGAACGTGGTGAACGGGGCGGCCCTGATCCTCTGGATCACCGACGTCGTCTACGCCGACAACGTCGGCGTCAACGCCTCGAGCAAGCCGTCCGTGTACGTGTACCGCACCTGCGACAGGATCCTCGTCCATAGGAACACGATCCACGCGACCGCCGCACCGTCATACGACGGGGGTAGCATCGTCCAGGTCGCCGGGACCGAGGTCGACCAGATGCCCGGGTCGGTCTCCGTGATCGCCAACGACCTACGGACGGACCAACCCATGATCGGGGTCTCCGGAGTGTGCGTCAGGGACATCGCTATCGCGGGCAACCGCATCGTCGGAGCCGGTCGGCCCGGGTTCGCCCCGGGCGTCTTCATCAGGGCGACCCGCGAGCTCGGACCGGTCCGGTCCGCCGTCATCCGCAGCAACTCGATCTCGAACTTCGGCCAGCACGGCGTGGTCCTGGGCGGGAACGGAAACGCGAGGATCAACTTCGCGGAGATCACGGGCAACTCGTTCTCGGACACGGGAGCGACCCCGACCATGCCGGTCGCGATGCAGCTGAACACCGACGACGACGCGGCCGACGACGTCATCCAGGCCTCGAACACGCTGTCGGGCGGGGTGGCCCGGATGGTCGATAGGGTCCCTGCTGGCACCGAGCGGCCGTGGGGCGACGGGCAGAGGTGGACGCGGTGAGTCGGAAGCTCACGGTGCTCAGGATCAACCGACAGACGGGGCTGTGCCCGCCGGCGGACTGGGAGACGGCCTTCATCTGGGTTGAGCACAGGGACGGCAGACCCGTCTATAGCGACGCCCAGGCGCAGCTGGCCGCGGCCCGCCCCTGCTACTGCGTCGAGCGTGACGCGGAGCACATCCTCTGGGCGGAGGAGGCACCGTGAGGTTCGAGGCCGGCCAGTTCATCACGTTCACCTACCGCCCGCCGGCGAAGCCCCCCAAGAGGCCCCGGCGGGTGTTCCAGAACGTGCGACAGCCCGACGGGACGGTCCTGCGGACCACCCAGGTCGTCCAACCGAAGCCCGAGCCGCCCAGCGACCCGAGCAAGTACGTGCTCGTGCTGCATCCAAACTACCATAACCAGGTCCACGCCATCGACCTGAAGAGGCTGACCCCGGCCCAGGTGCAGACGCTCCGGGCCGTCTTCGACCCCAAGGTGAAGAGGGCAGTGGACGAAGGCGAGTGGCCCGTCGAGGGAGTCCCGCCTTATGCTCTGATCCGTGATATCTTGAAGAGGATGGATCCCGTAGAGGCTGTCAAGAATCCGATTCTGTGCTACCAGACTCTGGTTAAACCGTTTCTTGCTGGTGCGGACGCATATCGGAAATACTGGCAACAGTGGATGTTCTCAGCTAAGGTGGTGGAAGACACTCATGTGCAGGGGAAGGTCTTTAACCCGAGACCGCTGTTCCACGGGACAGAGTCGAGGCAGGTCACGCCCGGCCCGAACCCCCGCCCGCTCTTCAAGAAGGTGTGAGATGGACGCAAGCCAGCAGTATCGATTCCTCCTGAGCAGGTTCGCTGAGATGGCTGACGTATTCGAAGAGCTCGGAAACCTCGGAATGGTGTCCGTTCCGAACGCTGAGGAGATGCAGACATTTTCGAAAGCCATCATCGGAAGCGCAGAGCAGATGAGGCAGTTCGTTAGGTTGCTGTCAAACTTTCGAGTCGTTGCTCTGAGCGAGAGGGACTGAGGGTCGCGGACCCAACACGAAACCGCTTTTCAAGAAGGTGTGACATGTCCGACGACGAAGAGAACCTCACGAAGAGGTACGATCCCGCACGGAACTTCCGCTGGGTCTTCCAGAATAGCGGCTGCGAGTCCTTCCGCTTGAAGGCGATCGCCTGCCGCCTGAGCGAACACTTCGGGCTCGTGATGACCGTGCAGCTTCGCGCCCTCAAGAACACCGACCTCAGTGAGCTCCCCCTGGACGGCACACACGCGATCCTAAAGCTCCTCGACAGCGAAGGCGAGGTGACTGAGGAGTACGACATCGTGTGGCTCGAGGCGCGCCTGATCCCCTTCCTCGAGCTGAGCTACAACCCCGAGGGTGAGGACAACATCATCCAGGGCGTCGAGCTCCGACACGTGACGGTCCGGCGGCGCTGATGGCCCACCTGCATCGCTGTTGGTGTGATCGGCAGTATCGCTGCGAGGCCGACCACAACAAGAGGGTCCATGTCCTCAGCTGCTTCGACCCCAGGGACGACTGCGACCCTTGTCCCGATCTCATCATCCACGGGCCGCGCTTCGTCCCCGGGAAGGGGACCTTCGAGTTCAGGACGGTCGTGTTTCCTGTGATCAGGGGGGTGATCCCTGGGCCCCTGTTTCCCGCAACCGAGGATTCCGATGGGTAAGTCAACCGGTCCGCTCGTCCTCATCGACGGGCATAACGCTTTCATCCGCAACTACGTGCGCTCCCCCTATACGGACTCGCACGGGGAGCGGATGGGAGGGGCGACCGGGATGGTCGTCTCGGTGCGGAAGATCATCAACGACTTTCAGGCCTCGAACTGCCTCGTCGTCTGGGACGGACAGGGGGGATCGCAGCGTCGGAAGTCCATCCTCTCCTCCTACAAGGCCGGGCGGACCGTCCGCCTCAACGAGAGGGAGGAGAACGACTTCGGGGAGACGCCGGAGCAGCGCATGGAGAACATGCGTCGTCAGCGGAACGTCGCCCAGGACTACCTCACGATGCTCGGCGTCCCGCAGGTGCGGGCGGACGGGGTGGAGGCCGACGACCTCATCGCCTACCTCGCGGGTAAGATGAATCACCCCGGCGGCTGCGTCATCGTCACGACGGATCAGGACATGCTCCAGCTGGTCCGCGAGGCGTCCGGCGGCTGCTCCGAGGAGAACCACGCTGACGGATGCTCCGAGAGATGCACCCCGCGTGTGTCTGAGGTGCGGGTGTACTCGCCCGTGAAGGCGAAGATGTACGACCGCGAGGCGTTCATCTCAGAATACGCCGTGCTCCCGGAGAACTTCAGGTTGGTGAAGGCGCTGACCGGCGACAAGAGTGATAATATCGAGGGGATACGGGGATTCGGCGTCAGGACCGTCGTCAAGCTCTTCCCGGAGCTGGCGCAGAAGCTGTGTGGACCGGCTACGATCACGGACAAGATCGACCACGAGCTTAGCCCGACATTGGGAAAGCGCCTCGCGGCGGAGAAATCCCGTTTCCTCGAGAATCTCACTCTCGTTGACCTATCTGCCCCAATGCTGAGCGCGACCGCTGCGCGGCAGGGCCGCGAGGCGCTGCGCCTCGACCTCGGATGCAAGGAGGTCGAGTTCAGGGTGCGGATCGTCCGCGACGGCGTGGCCTTCAAGGGCGACGGGTTCGTGAACGTCTTCCGGGAGTTCGTGCACCGGCGGCGGAGGGTGCTTGCTGAGACGAAGGCTGCGGACCCGGTGGATACCGGAGAGGCCGCAGGAACTGGCGGACTACCTGAGGGCGAGACCCCTCCCGCTGAGTCCTGACGGTTTCGTTGATCCGATTGAGCGTATGATCGGCCTCCTCGCGGAGGCTTTTTTTGCGGAGGGGTGGCGAGTGAGTGAAGCCGTGAGGTCGTTCGAGGAGCTGGGGCGGGGATATCAGGAGCGCGTACTTCAAGCGCTTTTCGAGGACCCGACGTACGCCGAGAGCATGTTCGAGGTCTTCAGCCCGGAGTACTTCACGTACGCCCACCTCCGGGGGTTGGCCCGCGTGCTATTCGACCACCGGGCCAAGTACCGAGAGTTCCCGGGCATGGAGGTCTCCCTGCTGCAGCTGAGACAGCAGGACGACGACCCGGCGGCCATGGCGATGGCCACGGACCTCGTCAAGCGGATGACCGAGGTCCCGCTCAACGGGGACCGGGCCTGGATCCAGGAGAGCTCGCTGGAGTTCTGCAAGAGGCAGCAGCTCATCAGCGCCCTCGGCAAGTGCCTGGAGCAGGTCGAGAACAAGAAGTACGACAGCATCGCCGGGACGATCCGCGAGGCCCTCGACCGCGGCTCACCCCGCGACCACGGCCACGACTACGGCGAGGACATCGACGTCCGCGTCGCCAAGGCGGTCCGCGAGCCCATCTCGACCGGCTGGCCGACGCTGGACAAGTACCTCGGCGGCGGCTGGGAGCGGAAGACCCTCGTCACGTTCATCGCCCCGACGGGCGCCGGCAAGTCGATGTTCCTGGTGAACGTCAGCGCCGCGCTGGCCGCCCAGGGCCTCAACGTCCTATACGTGACGCTCGAGATGTCGGACTTCAAGATCGGCCTCCGGCACGACAGCTGGTTCGGCGGCGTGGCGATCGACGACGTCCCGAGGGACGTCGACAGGGTCAAGGCCTCGATCAAGGAGCGGATGAAGGGCCGGCTCCTCATCAAGGAGTGGCCGACGAAGACGGCCACGGTCGAGACCATCCGGTCCCATGTCCAGCGCCTGATCGCGACGAAGAACTTCAAGCCCGACGCGATCGTCATCGACTACGCGGACTGCCTGCGGCCCGTGCGGAGCTACGGCGAGAAGCGGCACGAGCTGGAGAGTAACTACGAGAACCTCCGGGGGCTCGGCCAGGAGCTCAACTGCGTCGTCATCACCGCGGACCAGACCAACCGCGGCGGCCTCGATCTCGAGATCGTCACCATCAGCTCCATCGCGGAGTCCTACGCCAAGGCGACGGTCTGCGACGGCATCTTCACGATCTCCCGCACCGCCGAGGACAAGATGAACGGGACGGGCCGGCTCTTCCTCGCGAAGAGCCGCTTCGGTCCCGACGGGATCGTCCTCCCGTTCCTCCTCCAGACGAGGGAGAGCGTCCGCGTGACGCTGATGGACAGCGACGCCGACGCGGTCACGATGCTCGTCAAGAGCACCGGTGAGGAGGGCATGCGCAAGTTCCTGGGCGACCGCCTGAAGGAGTTCAGCAGGAGGCCCGTCGAGAAGGCGGAGCGCATTTCGGAGGTCGGATGAGCTACGAGCCGACGGGCTTCGCCCGACAGATCTTCGCGTCACGCCATGCGGCGTACCCCGATGAGCCATGGGCCGATGCATGCAAGCGCGTCTCCTGGCACGTGGCAGCTGCCGAGGTGGGGGAGGCCCGCGTCAGGTGGTTCGAGGCATTCAAGCAGGCCCTCCTGGACAACCTCTTCATGCCCGGCGGTAGGATCTGGTATGGCTCCGGGAGGGCCAGGGGCCAGCTACTGAACTGCTTCGTGATTCCGACCGGTGACAGCCGCGAGGCATGGGGGAAGACCCTCTACGACACCGTGGTCATCGCGGGAACCGGCGGCGGCATCGGGGCTAACTTCAGCGAGATCAGGCAGCGCGGCGCGTTCATCGTGGGGACCGGCGGCGAGGCCACGGGGGCCGTCTCCCTCATGGTGGCCCAGAACTCGGTGGGCGACGTCATCGGAGCGGGCGGCGGCCGCCGCATCGCGTTGATGCAGTGCCTGCGGATCTCCCACCCGGACATCGTAGAGTTCCTCGACAAGAAGCTGGACCTCCACGAGCTCAACAACGCCAACGTCTCTGTGGTCCTCGATCAGGACCCGGAGCTGCTGTTCGAGTACGTCCGAGCTGGGTGGGACCTCCCCCTGACGTTCGGGGGGAAGCAGGTTGGGTCCATCCCGGCCCGGGACATCTGGAATAGGATCGTGGAGAACGCCCTGAGGGGCGGCGAGCCGGGTCTCCTGAACGGCTACCTCGCGAATCGGATGTCGAACATCTGGTATGTCGAGCCGCTCGTCAGCACCAACCCGTGCGGCGAGATCTGGATGTCCCCGTATGACTGCTGCTGTCTCGGTCACCTGGTCCTGCCGAGGTTCGTCAGGACGATCGACCACGTCTCCCACACCGGCCGGCGGGAGCTCGACTGGGACGCCCTCCGCGAGACCATCAGGCTCGGCGTGAGGTTCCTGGACGACGTGCTGACCGTGAACAGCTACCCGCTTCCGGAGGTGCAGGCCAAGACCTCGCAGCTCCGCCGGATCGGACTCGGCGTCATGGGCCTGCATCACATGCTCATCGAGCTGGGCCTGAAGTACAACTCCGTCGAGGGCCTCGAGTTCGTCGACAAGCTCTTCAAGTTCCTGAAGAACGAGTCGTACGACGCCTCCGTGGATCTGGCGATCGAGAAGGGTCCGTTCCCGGCCTTCAAGGCCGACGAGTTCCTCAAGTCTGGGTTCACCAAGACCCTCAAGCCGTCGATTAGGGAGCGGATCAGGCGGAACGGCATCCGCAACTGCGCCCTCAACACGATCGCTCCGACTGGGACCATCTCGATGGTGAGCGAGGTCAGCTCCGGGATCGAGTCGATCTTCGCGATGGCGTACGAGCGGAGGTACCGGAAGGGCGCGGAGATCGCCATGGAGGTGGTCGCGGACCCGCTGTTCAAGCGGTACGTGGCCGAGGGACGCTCGACGGAGAACTTCCAGAACGCCTACGACCTCTCCATGCGTGACCACCTGGAGATGCAGCGGACCTGCCAGCGCCACGTCGACAACGCGGTCAGCAAGACCATCAATCTGCCGCCCGGGACAACCGGTGAGGAGCTGTCCGATCTGCTCATGGAGTTCCTCCCTGACCTCAAGGGCGTCACCGTGTATCCGGTCGGCAGCCGCGAGAACCAGCCGCTGACTCCCCTCGACAGGGAGCGCGCGGAGGAGATCGTCTTCCAGTCAATCTCGCAGGCCGGCGGGAACGACGCCTGCCGAAGCGGCCAGTGTGACGTCTGAGAAAGGGCACCGTGGAGCACTACAATCGATTGGACCCCGAGGTCGCGGAGCTACTGGCGATCCTCGCGGAGGAGTGCGGCGAGGTGGTCCAGCGGGTCGGAAAGATCCTCCGGCACGGCGTGAGCAGCGTCAGCCCGTACAGCGGGATCGACAATAAGACGTCCCTCGAGGACGAGATCACTGACATCCTCGCCGTGGCTGACCTCCTCTCCCGTCTCGGAGTGATCGACTGGCGCCGGGTCAACGACTCCGTCGCGGGGAAGTTCGAGCGTCTCGCGAGGCCCGGGATGCTGCACCACAGCACCCTGCTCAAACCGGCCCCGTGCGCCCTGTGCGGAAGCGTCGTCGACACGCAGAAGGGTCCCGTCGGCTTCGGCCGATGCCTCGATGAGAGGGCGTGTGTGGCCCGCCCCGGTGCGCTCGACAACGCTGCTCGTCTCGGCATATTCATATCTCCCGGAGCTGTCATCAAGGGCGGCAGGTGATATGATGTGGGCATGCGGTACGTCATACTGAACAACAGCGGTCACAACATCTCGAGCATCTGTCAGCCCCAGCCCGATATGCTGGCGGTCGCGAGTAATGACTGCTATTACACGGACCTCGATAAGGCCCTGAGGGCACTCGAGGAAGCCGTGGAGCGCTTCCCCATGGAGAGCAGCCGCGATGGCGGCTTCACCCTCAAGCAGCTCCCCGAGGAGGGCCGAATCATCGCCAGGTATTCCTGGCGTATACCCAGGAAGGGCTTCGTCGAGAAGACGAGGTACTGATCCGTGGACGCGCTGTCGGCCGCTAAGGCCTACGCCACGCTCCATCACGTCATTCGGAAGGGGCAGCTGTACGGGAACGTCCCGTACACGCATCACCTCCAGGACGTCGAGCGGATTCTCCTGGAGTTCGGGGTGGCGGACTACGTCGACCTCACCGCCGCATGGCTCCACGACATCGTGGAGGACACGGACGTCAAGCTCCGGGACGTCGAGGAGAACTTCGGGGAGGACGTGGCGGCGCTGGTGGGGGCCGTCACCTCGGAAGAGGGCCTCAACAGGAGGGTCCGCAACGCCCTGACCTATCCGAAGATTCGGGCGGCTGGTCCGCGCGCGGTCCGGCTGAAGCTGGCTGACCGCCTGGCCAACGTCAGGCACGGAGGCGCGTCCTTCAAGATGTACCTCCGTGAGTACCCCGACTTCAGGCATGCGTTGCATGACCCCAGCGACTCGACGTGCGTGGACCTATGGAGCGCGATCAACATCGCGATGGGCCTGTGAGTCTCAACCGCACGCTGTTGGTGACCCACAGGGGGTGTCTCGACGGCACCGGGTCGGCGCTGATGTACCTCTGGGCAGGCGGGAGTAGGGATCTTGTCTTGTTCAGGAATCCCTCGGGGTTGCAGCTGTCCGGGGACGACGTCCCGGGTCCCGTCGAGGAGGTCTGGTACGTGGACTGCTGTCCGCAGGACCTCAGTGACCCGGCGGCCGGACGACCCTTCTGGGTCTTCGACCACCACGTGAGCTCCCAGCGGGTCCACGGGAGGGACCCACGCTGTGAGTTCGACATGGGGGAGTGCGGGACGTCGCTGATGGCCAACAGGCTCGCCCTACGCAACCTCGACGATGACACAGAGGCCTTCATCGGGGGCATGAGGGACTACGACCTGGGTCGCTTCGAGAATCCGGTCGGTCGGCGACTCGCGGACCTCGCGGCGACGTACACGCAGGAGCAGTTCCTCGACGTCCTCCTCGAGCATGAGGCCGGGATCATCAACGACCCCGCCATGGCGGCCCGGGCGGCCGGCGCCGAGGCGGTCAGGTCAGTCTACGCGGAGCGGGCGGCGCGCGCCGCCGTCCAGAGCGAGATCTGGTTACCCGAACCGACTGGGCGCATCGTCGCGGCCGCCGCCGCGTGCCCCCAGGACTGGAAGAACGACACGGCCAACAGGATCCTGGACACCCGACCACTGGTCGACGTGGCCGTCATCCTCGATCTCATGGGCGGTATGGTCAGTCTCCGTTCACGCCCCAACGGTATCGACTGCAGCGTCATCGCGGGCCTCTACGGCGGCGGCGGCCACGCGAAGGCCGCCGGTTTTAGGATGCCAGGAGGCATCGACGCCACACTTCGCGGCCTGATCGGAGGAGCGTTCGGATGAGTTACCGTCAACCCTCGACTGAGGCAAGGGCCCGTTACATCGAGAGGAGTCGTGAGCTCTGGGCCTCCCTCAAAGGCATCGAGGCTCGCTTGGTCGCTGAGGGCCTTGATCACTCCCAGGCGTGGGACCATCCGACCTACGAGCAGGCCTTCACCGCTGCCCGCAAGCATGACAACACGTGTCCGGAGTGTGGAGGTACGGAGCTTCGCATGGAGAACTACGACATGATGTGGCACGAAGCGGACCTCGTCTGTCAGGCCTGCGACACATACGTGCGGATGTGGGACGCGGGATGACCCTCAACATCACCCGCTCCTCGTTGGAGGAGATCCACCGCGACCTGATGGGTGACCTGCGGTGGTCCTTCGACTTCGAGTCCGCTCCCCGCGGCAAGCTGATCCGGGAGCTCGTGGCTCCGACGTTCACCCTGACGGATCCCCGGAACAGGCTCATCACGAGTCCCGCTCGGGCCGTCAACTACGGCTTCGCCGTCGGGGAGCTGTGCTGGTACCTCCGGGGCGACACGGACCTGGAGACGATGCGCTACTACAACAAGCGCATGGCCCAGTTCTCCGACGATGGGCTGACCATCAACTCCGCCTACGGCAACCGCCTGTTCAGGGGTCGCTGGTTCGGTCCACCGGGTTCCCCCTCCTTCACGGAGGGGGAGGGCCAGTTCGATCAGGTCCTCGCCGAGCTGACGGCCGATCCGGCCAGCCGCCGCGCCGTCATGCACATCAATGAGCCCGAGGACCTCCGGCGGACCGTCGTCCAGGGCTCCAAGGACGTCCCCTGCACCCTCTCGATACAGCTCCTGATCAGGGACCGCCACCTCCACATGCACGTGGTGATGAGGAGCAACGACGTCGTCTGGGGTCTGCCCTACGACGTCTTCAGCTTCACCTGCTTGCAGGAGCTCTTCATGCTGGAACTGCGTCGCCGCGGCGTGCCGGTGGACGACGTGGGGTCCTACCATCACACGGCGGGCTCCCTCCACCTCTATGACACACACTGGGGGATGGCGGGGGAGGTGGCCAATGAGGAACACCCCTGGCCCGCTCCGATGCTCCCCGTGACGTGGGACCAGATGGAGTGGCTGGCGACACAGTACGAGCCGGCGTGTCGGCAGTCAGTCGGCAACCCCCTGGCCCCTTTGAACGTTTCCTGGCCCCCCGCCTTCTCCTCACCCGAGAGGGACGCGGACCAGACGACCCTGGAATGGATGGTCTCCATGCTGGTCGACCACCGCGACAGGCGCGTCATCGAGAAGATCGAGAAGGACAAGCGTGAGCAGCAATCGCCCTAACATCGAACTCGTCCTGGACGTCCGCTCTTACGAGCGTGTCGTCGTCATCGCCAATCGCGACCAGTCGCGGACCTACCCGGCCGCCTGGTTCCGTCCGCTGACGCTGTCTGAGATGCTTCTGCTCGTCGTTCCGGAGAGCGTCGTCGTCGTCGACGGTGCCGAGCCGACTAGACGGACGTACGCGAGCATCTCCCAGCGCCGACCGCGGCTGGTCGCAGTCACGGTCACGGGGGAGGAGCACGCCCGCTCCGTGCGGAAGGCCCTGCTCTCCGTCCAACCGTGGTGTGAGCTCTACTCCCTCAACTCGTCACTGGGACGCCTGGTCGTGGCCCACGGCTTCAGTGGCCGCCCATACGACCGGTACGAGCTCCCGGACATGTTCGGAAAGGCGGAGGCCTGACCATGGAGCCGAAGTGCTGGTGCGGACACGTCAGCATCCTCCATTTCATGGGGACTGGGGCCTGCACCGCCAAGCCTCTCTCCGCTCCGTCCTGCATGTGTACGGCGTTCAAGACGATCCAGCAGCTCGAGACACCGCCATCCCCGATCGGATACCACATCGCCTGGATACCGCAGGGCGAGTACGGCGAGGTCTCGAAGATCGAGGAGGAGCTGGCGGAGTTCAAGGACGCCCTGGCCCAGCGGTGTTCCCTGATGGCCCTCCTAGAGCTCGCGGACCTCATCGGAGCGATCGAGGGGTACCTCGACCGCCATCACCCGAGCATCGAGTTGTCCGATCTCCTGTCAATGGCCGCGATCACGAAGCGGGCCTTCAAGGTGGGCCACCGGGTCCCCAAGGAGGAGTGACATGGACTACCGACACATCGCGAGCGCCATCGAGTTCTATCAGAAGCGGGGGTACGTGTACGTCCAGGACGCCCCGTGGTACGTGGACCCGCCCGCGTACGACGCCACGAAGCCCCCGGGGGCCACGGACCTACGAATCGCCACCCCGGCGGGGCATTTCGGCAATCTCGTGGCCTCCGGCGAGCAGTCGTTCATCCAGATGATGCTGGACGGGCAGCCGCTGAAGCGGGCAGTGTGCGTCACGCCGTGCTTCCGGTGGGAGCAGAGGCTGGACGAGCTCCGGCGCATCTACTTCCTCAAGGCGGAGTTGATCAACGCCCACGACGTGGACGAGGGTCACCTGATGCACATGGTGCACGAGGCGTGCACGTTCTTCGAGACGTTCCTTCCTGACATCCGCGTGCTTCGCACCGAGCACGGTTACGACATTGTCGAGAAGGACACTCGCGTCGAACTCGGCTCATACGGCATTCGTGACGTGACCGTGTCCGGCAAGAGGCTGCGCTGGGTCTATGGGACGGGATGCGCGGAGCCACGTCTCTCGACTGTGCTCCAGAGACGCTGGACGAAGGGGTGAGATGAAGGTGACAGTCGAACTGAGCGAGCCGGAGATCAGCCAGGCGGTCAGGGAGTACCTGACCAAGGCTGGACACATCAAGCCGAACCACGGGGTCATGGTGACATTCCACGGCGCGGGCGATGATCTCGTCGCGCGGGCGACGATCGAGCCGATGAGGACGGACTACTTCGACCGATGAGTGACAAGCTCGACCGGGCCTTCGCCCTCCAGCGTGAGTACATGGACATGCTCGTGGAGCACGACCGCTTCCCCGAGTACCCCGTTGACCTCGGTACGAAGCCGGGCCAGCGTTTCGTCAAGGAGTGCGTCTTCAACTGCGTCGCGGAGCTCTTCGAGGCCACCGTGGAGCTGAAGAACAAGATGCACCGCCTCAGCGACGCCGCCGAGGTGGACCTCGAGCATTACCGGGAGGAGATCGGCGACGCCTTCGCGTTCTTCCTGGAACTCTGCGTGATCAGTGGGATGACGCCCGACGCGCTCTACGAGGAGTTTCGACGGAAGAACGCGGTCGTGCGGCGGAGGCTACAGGAGGGATACTGATGACTGATTTTCCCGAAGCTGCTGTTGTGGAGTTGACCAGGCTGGATCCGCCAGAGAAGTCACGGGTGTACTCCTTCCCTGGAGGGGAGAAGGTTTGCATCGCGGACGTGACGCATTTCCTCGCCAGGCCAAGCGGGACGCATCGCTTGAGGACTGCTGACGGAAAGCTACACATCGTCGCGACCGGATGGCTGCATATCGAGATCGAGGCCGCGGAATTCACGGTGTGATGTGAAGTTCTTCCACAGGGCCAAGGACGGGGGCCCGAAGTCGACGGTCGTCGGCTACTGGCTCGCTGAGGTCAAGAGGCTGTTCAGCGTGGCCTTGCTGCGTTTCGCGAACGGCAGCCGTGACGAGTACCACTCCCACGCCTTCAACAGCGTCTCGTGGGTCCTGTGGGGAACCCTGATCGAGGAGCACCTCGATGGACGGATCGAGGTCCACGTGCCGAGCCTGTTTCCTATCATCACGAGACGCGACACTTTCCATCGAGTGGTTAGCCTCGGTACCACATGGGTATTCACGCTGCGGGGGCCGTGGGCCAGGACCTGGTATGAGTACGACCCGCTGACGGACCGCACGGTGATCCTGAGGAACGGAAGGGTTGTGGTGAACGAATGATCGGGCTGTCTCCGCTGGGCAAGGACGGGGTTGCGTGAGCTACGACCCAAACTCATGGGAGGCCAAGGTCGGCGAGGAAGGCAACGACCGGGCCCTGGAGATCATTCGACGGAGGTTGGCAGAGCGCGGCTCACGGATCACGGTCCGGAGGGGTCCGAGGCACTCCCGAGCCAACGGCATAAAGGGTGACCTCCTCTTCTCGAGGCCCGACGAGGCCCCGCTCCTGACGATCGAGGTTAAGACCCCGTCCGCCAAGTACCCCGACAGCGTCTCCGTGTCGACCTTCGAGTTCAATAAGAGCCAGGCCAGGTGGCTGATGGCGATGAATGAGGACGAGACGCTCGGCTGCTGGTTCCAACGCTGGGAGACGGTGCTCGCCCACACGGTCGAACGCTCCGGATACCGGAACGGCCGTCAGGAGAGGTATTATACCAGCGAGCCACCAATCAAATCAAGGATTCCCCTGGATGAGGTCCTGGACTGCATCCAGCGGGAGTTCGGGGAGATCGAATGATAATCGCTTTCGCGGGACACCGTTCCGAGCGTCTCGGCGACGACCTCGCCGGGGCATGGATAGCCATCAAGGAGTTCCTCATGACCGAGCGGCCCGACGGGGTCATCTCGGGGATGGCCCAGGGGGTCGACTCGATGGCCTTCGACATCGCCGTGGACCTCGGGATACCGGTCACCGCGGCAGTCCCGTGGGTCGGTCACGCCTTGGAGTGGCCACCGACCCTCCGTGAGCAGTACCTCGCTCGTCTCGAGAAGGCCGCGGACGTGAGGGTGACGTCCGACGTCGACAGGTACTCGGTCTCCGTGTATTCGATCAGGAACCGATGGATGGTCGACAACAGCGACCGACTCGCCGCCGTCTGGGACGGCGTCAGGGACGGGGGGACCTGGGACGCCATCGAGTACTCCCGGAAACTCAAGCGTGAGCCCACGTTCCTCAAGTGGAGGGCCAAGTGAGCCTGGCGGAGCTGATCGAGAAGTACTTTCGGATGATGGCCGCCGCCCCCACGCTCTCTGACCTCAGTAGGTTCGCTGACGAGATCCCCGCGCACCTGCAGGTCTCCTTCCTGTCCTGGATCAGGAGGAGGGCTCTCGCTCTCGCTGAGGCCCGTCGGGACGACTCGTCGCTCAACTGACAACCCCATCACGTGGTAGGATTTCCTGATGAAACGCGGCGCGACGGCTAGCATCCTGCGGTTCGCTCGTCTCCAGCCGGGCGGCGTGATCAGCTGGGGCGAGGCGGCCGCGAGGTACCGCATGGCCACGGGCATCCCCCGATCCGACCACCACTACCACATGAACCTCGGGCACATCTTCCGACGTCATTTCGAGAGGGTCGAGGGGGCACGGGGGTTGTACGTCCTCAGGGAGGCGATCACTGGGCGCCGCATGGACGGTGTCTGGGTCTCACGGAGCAAGGAGCGGGTGGCCCACCGGTACTACTGCGACGACGTCTATAGGGAGTCCCGGGACTACGTGATGTTCGTGTACTGCCGGGAGGACGGGACGGAGTTCATCGATCAGAAGCGTCGGCGGGCCGTGACGCGGATCGACGGCAAGCCGACGATCGAGATGTACTCCTACACCGTAGGATGGAACGTGGCGAAGATCGTTCCGTGAGCAGAGGCTGGCGGTCCCTCTGTTGGACATGCGGCGGAATCGTGCGAAGGCCGATGCGCGGAAAGACGATTTTTTGCGATAGGTCATGCATGGCGAAGTGGGCCCGTTGTCGGTATCTACTCCCTCCGTGGTGGAAATGAGGTTGCATCGATGAGGATGATGGCAAGTCTGCATACGCACGATGCCTTCAGCTTTCAGGATGGCGTCTGTTCTCCTGAAGAGCTTGTCAAGGCGGCGAAGGACAAGGGACTCAAGTCCTTCGCGATCACGAATCACGGGCATTGCCACTCGCACGCACGGACTTTCCTCGAGGCCAAGAAGCAGGGCGTGAGGGCTCTCCTCGGAATGGAGAGCTACGTCATCGATAGCCTCAAGGACTGGCGAGCCCTCAAGGAGCAGCTGGCACTTGAGAAGAAAGCCGCGGTCGAGGACGTCGAGTTCGACCTTGACCGCGCTGCCCTCGATAAGACGAAGCGGAAGGTCCTCTATCGGAAGGGCCATCTCGTCTTGGTGGCTCAAAGCAGGGAGGGTCTGGCGAACCTTTATCGGCTCCAGTACCGAGCCCACAAGGAAGGCTACTTCCAAAAGCCGCGCCTTGACAAGGAGATGCTCGCTGAGCTCAGCAGGGGCCTAGTCGCCTCATCAGCATGCATGGGCGGTGTCATCAGCGCTCGCTATTCGCTGTTCAAACGCGGCGAGTGCGAATGGGATGAAGTCGTCAAGCTAGCTCAAGAGTACTCCGAGATCTTTCAGGGTCGGTTTTTCCTTGAGCTGCAGACCAACGCGGCGCCGTACCAAGCCGAACTGAATTCCGCCCTCATTAAGATCCACGACGAGACGAAGATCCCACTCCTTGTCACGCAAGACAGCCACTATGTGGACCCCGCGGACTGGCAGTCGCAGCAGATCCTCCACCTCCTCCTGACGCATCGGGGTAAGGCTGGGGGCCTCACTCTCGGGAACCTGCCGCCCGACTATAGGTTCGACGTGCGCTCCCTCTTCGTCAAGTCGGCCGACGAACTGTGGGAGAGCTTCCGCCTGAACAACCCCGAGGTTCCGGAGGACGTCCTTGCCCAGGCGTTCGATAACACGCTCATGGCGGACTCCTTGGTCGAGCAGTTCGAGCCCGACACGCGGATGCGGCTCCCGTCGTTGCCGTACGCGGACACGTTCAGGGAGCTCATGCGGTCCGCGGCCGTGGGACTGAGGTCCCGCGGGCTGGAGCGGGACGACCGGTACGTCCAGCGTCTGAGCTACGAGCTGGGCGTCATCCGGGAGAAGGGGCTCGCCAACTACTTCCTCGTCGTCCGGAACATCTGCGACGCGGCGCGGAAGGAGATGCTCATCGGTCCCGGCCGCGGATCGGCGGCCGGCAGCCTGATCTGCTACCTCACCGGGATCACGAACATCGACCCGATCGAGCACAACCTGATGTTCGAGCGGTTCATCAACATCGACCGCGTCGAGACCCCGGACATCGACCTCGACTTCCAGGACGTGGACCGGGTCAAGGACATCCTCCGCCGCGACTTCGGCGAGGACAACGTCGCCTGCATCAGCACGTACGGGACCAACCAGATCAAGGGCCTCCTGAAGGACCTCTGCCGGGTCCACGACATCGACCACAACCTCTGCAACCGCGTCAACGCGCAGATCGAGCGGGAGATGCGGGCCCTGTACAGCGAGGACGAGGGGGTGACCCGCTCGGCCATCGTCATCAAGCTCGACGACATCTACCGCCTCAGTCCGACGTTCAACTCGTTCATGCGTCAGTACCCCCAGCTGGAGCGTGCGGTCCGGAGCCTGTACGGGCGGGAGCACCACGTCGGGCGCCACGCCTCGGGCGTGGTCATCGGCGACGACCTGCCCTCCGAGACGTCGGTGTTCCGCTCCAAGGGGGTCGTCCAGGCCTCGTTCACCGACGGGATCGTGAACAAGTCGGCCTCCAACATGGGGCTGGTGAAGTTTGACATACTTTCGCTTGCCTCGCTCGAGGTCATCTCTCAAGCCTGCAAACTGATCGCCGCAACTCATCCATTGATCGAACTGGAGATGGAGGACGGTTCAATCCGAAAGTTTTTGTCATATGAGCGAGTGCAAACACAGCGAGGATCGATCAGAGTCGACCAGCTCATTGAAGATGACGAAATTCTGGAATCTTCTGATATACGGGCTGGTGGATCCGCGAACCGATGAAGTTCGATATGTCGGACGATCTGCGAGCGGCTTAGTTCGCCCATACAGGCATCTGCAGAACAAGAGAGTTGCAGAAGCACACTATCCTGTTTACTGTTGGATTCGAAAGTTGAAAGGACTCGGAATGAGTCCTCGGGTGGTGACGCTCGAAAACCTCGGACAGTCTGAAGACTGGGAACTCGCGAATTCCCTCTTGAATGACGCGGAGGTGCGTTGGATTCGCTTAAAGAGAAGCGAGGGATGCGCACTCTTGAACTGTACCGATGGAGGCGGCGGACTGCTCGGCCATAAGCTCTCAGATGAGACCCGAGCGAGAATGCGTGAATCACAGCTACGTCGTTTTCTCGAGCGAACCCCTGATGATGCTCCCGATCCGTCCACCGCGAAGACTAGCCTCGATATCGTCGTCCCTCCAAAACGACAGACCCGCAAGAAGAAGGGCGACCAGTCCGGTTCTAAGAACCCCTTCTACGGGAAGAAGCACTCCGAGGAGACGAAAGAGAGGATCAGCAATCGCGTGATCACGCAGGAACATCGCGATCGCATCCGCCTCTCCAAGGTCAAGCGTGTCAAGTGCCTCGACGATGGCCTTGTCTTTGAATCCGTCCGTCTCGCCAGTCAGCATTATGATATCAGCGAGGCGGCCATCGCCGCCTGCGCCCGTGGCACCCGTGTCTCTGGAACAACGAGGGGGAGACGTTTCGCGTATGAGTGACATCCACTTTGTCTGTCCCCGGTGCTCCGCGGAGCACCGGAGGGGTTTTCTCGACGGCGTCTGCCTATTCAGGTGTTTCGGTTGCGGCTACCAAGGCCACGGGTTCCATCCGGATTCCGAGATAGACCGGGAGGTTTACGCTGAGCACCTCACCGCCAATGAGAGCCTCAGATCGTTGGGGCTGCCGGAGATTCCACTGGGCCTCGACCCACTCTCTCTGGGTCACTGATGCGGATCAAATCGATCAAGCGGGTCCCACGTTCTTACCAGGACGTCGTCAATGAGATCGACCCGAAGACCATGGACCTCAACTCGATGGAGGTCATGCGGACGGTCTTCTGGGAGGGGAACATGACGGGGATCTTCTCGGTCACCTCCCAGGGCATGATGAAGCTGTTCCAGCAGGTCAAGCCGACCTGCTTCGACGACGTCGCGGCCGTCTGCGCCCTCTACCGTCCGGGTCCACTCGGCTCAGGCATGGACCAGATGTACGCGAGGCGGAAGAACGGCCTTGAGGACGTCACGTACGACCACCCGCTGCTCGAGGAGGTCCTGAGGGACACCTACGGCTGCTTCGTCTACCAGGAGCACCTCCTGGAGACCTGCCGGAAGCTCTGCGGGATGTCCTGGAAGGACACCAACCGGGTCCGCAAGCACTTCCTCAAGAAGGACAAGAGCAAGTCCGACGAGTTCCTCCGGCAGGAGGACGCCGAGCTACGTGGCAAGGTCGTCGAGGGCGCCGTGGGGAACGGGATGGCCCGCTCCGCCGCCGAGGACCTCTGGGAGGCCTTCGGCAAGTGGGGCTCCTACGGCTTCAACCGGGCCCACGCCAAGGCGTACGGCATGGTCACGATGCAGACCGCGTACCTCCGGACGTACTATCCGATGGAGTTCTTCGCCGCGCTGCTCTCCGCGGGCCAGGCGGCCGACCTGCAGACGTACGTGAACGACATCCGCCGCCAGGGCTTCGAGATCAAGCCCGTCGACGTGAACCTGTCGGGCCGCTCCCCTCGGATCGAAGGGAACGGGATCCGGCTTCCCTTCACGGCGGTGAAGGGGATCGGACCGTCCGCGGTCGAGAAGATCGCGGCCCGTCAGCCGTACGCCTCGTTCGCCGACTTCCTGCTCGACTCGGGGGCGACGAAGACGTCCGTCGAGGCCCTCATGGCCGTGGGCGCCTTCACCGACCTGGTCCCCGGGACGTCCGTGGCGACCCTCCGCCTCCGCTACGAGGCCTTCAGGTCCGACAAGCGGCTCTCCCATAAGAAGAACCGGGACGCCGTGGCCCCCGTCCTCGAGGCGATCTGGGGCCCGAAGGACGACCCGATCGAGCTGATGGAGCGGGAGCGGGAGCTGCTCGGGTTCAACCTCCGCGGCACCCCGTTCTCCATCAACGACCGGCACGCGAAGGTCGACCGCCTCGTCGGCGAGGGTCTCTGCGAGCCGGGCTACGCGGCCTTCGTCGAGGACGAGGACCGTGAGGTCCTGATAGCCCCGCTCCTGGTCAAGTCGATCAAGGAGAGGCCCCAGAAGAACGGGCGGCCCATGGCCTGGCTCCGTCTCACGGACCGGGACGGCATGGAGTTCGAGGCGCCGGCGTTCGCTGGCATCTGGGAGCACGTCCGGGCGGCCGTCCGCCAGGGCGACGTGTACATCACGGTGCTGCACCGTAAGCTCGAGGACCCCAACGGCTTCGTGGTCGGGAAGCCGGGGTGGGCCCACTCGGCCAGGCAGGCCGCGAGCTACTTCATTCCGGTCGACAGCATCGAAATCTGAAAGGACTCGGATGGGCGAAGACGAGTGGGCCAAGGTAAAGGCCCTGTGGAACGAGTACGCTGAGGAGCTGAAGAGGCTCCCCTTTCTTCAGTACCAGAGGACCAAGGTCATGTCGTACACCGACGGCATCTTCGAGATCACTAAGCCGCGCATCCAGCCGATGCCGCTGCCGACCTCGCTGCTCTTCGATTTCGACAGGAGGTGGGGGGGCGTGAACCCCTGCGTCGAGATCGATCTACCCATCGCGGCCGTCCCATATCCGGTCAAGGACCCGGACGGACTCGATCCTGAGACCGAGGTCATGGCGAGGGCCCACGACGACCACTTCTGGCCGCACAGGAACGGGTGCCCGCTCTGCGGCTCGGACGCGTACGTCGGGTTCGTCCGCGTCGAGTGCTCCAACGGGAACTGCGGTAACTTCGTCCACCGGGAGGGCATGTGACGCCCGAGCAGTTCTGCTACTGGCTCCAGGGGTTCTTCGAGCTGTCGATGGTCGGCGACGATACCGCGATCACGCTGAGTCCGGCGCAGATCCGCATGGTCAACGACCACCTCGCCCTCGTCTTCCAGAAACAGACCCACGACAGGCCGAACCTGGCGGACATCCTGAAGCCCATCCCCCGTCCGTCCGCCGGTGACAGGAGGATCTGCTGATGGCAGACTTCGGTGACCTCCGTGGTGAGCCGTGGTGCATCCACGTCCTGTTCTGGGCGTTCATCTTCGTGATGTCTCCGGTCGCGATGATCGCCGACCTGCTCTCGGGGGACGATTGATCCGCGTCGGCGACCCACCGTACCTCGAGTGTAGTAGCCGGGGTGACACCCGGCTCTCGGCGTTCTACGCGAGGCCGTCGTGCCTCGGAGGGGCCTCCATTGAGGAGGCGTACCAGGCGTACAAGGTCTTCGAGGACGGCTCGACTGGTCTCGACTGGAGGGCCGCCAAGGCGAAGCGGGTCGCCGGAGTCGGCGTGACGAACCAGGCGGAGTGCGCCGCGCTATACTCCTGGCTCTGGGACGAGTGGATCAGGGAGAACCCGTGGCTGCTCGACGTGATAAGATCGGCCAGCGGCCTCTCCGACATGTTCGGCATGGAGGGCCACTGCTGCCAGGCAATCGAGCTCTGGAGGATTCGAAATGGAAGCTGACTACCCCCTCCTCCCTCAGGATCTCTCAGAGAATCTAGGCCCTGACGATGACGACGAGGGCCTAACAGGTCCTAACAGAGACCGCGTGGCCCTCGTCGTCCCCTCGATCAGGAGGGAGAGCTTCTCGCGGTTCGTCGCGGAGTGGCGACCCACCGGGATGCTCGATCGGGTCGACCTCATCCTCGTCGAGGACAATCCGCGGAAGACCTTCACGCCGTCCGTGACCGACGTCGCCCAGCACTTCTGCTGGGAGGACATCGACATGCACGCTTGGTCGTGGATCATTCCCCGCCGCTCGGACACCGTCAGGAGCTTCGGCTACTGGTGGGCCTGGAGCCAGGGGTACGGTTTCCTGCAGACCCTTGACGACGACTGTTACCCCGCGAAGGGCTACGAGCAGCTCGATCTCCTGCATAGGGGGATGTTGCAACGCACGAGGTGGTTCAACACGCTGAACAGCGTCCGGCCGCGCGGGGTCCCGTACCGGAACCTCGGCTCGCGGCCGGTCCACGTCAACCACGGGATCTGGCAGGGCGTCCTCGACTACGACGCCCCCCAGCAGCTCGTCGATCCGGTCCCGGAGACGTACACCCATGACAACCGCATCGTCCCGCACGGGGCATTCTTCCCCTTCTGCGGGATGAACGTGATGTGGCGGCGCGAGACGATCCCGCTGAGCTACCACCTGCTCATGGGGCAGATCAAGTCGGTGCGGAGGGGCTTCGAGGGCTTCACCGAGCCCCTTCCGTTCGATAGGATGGGGGACATATGGTGCGGCATCATCCAAAAGAGGATCTGCGACCACCTCGGGTGGGTCGTCAGCACAGGTACCCCGCACATCCATCACGACCGGGCGTCCGACCCGTTCAAGAACCTCCGCAAGGAGGCCAACGGGATCGAACAGAACGAAACGTTTTGGGAGAGGATCGACGCGGTGCGACTCGATGGCCTCCGGACACCCACCGAATGCTACCGGAGGGTCGCCTCCGCGGTCCGGGGGTTCGGCGGCGAGCACGCGGCGTACTGGAGCCGACTCGGTGACGCGATGGAGTGCTGGTCCCTACTCTTCGAGGTCCCGTGAAGACCATCGACTCGTATTTCTTCATCAGGTTTGAAGGGGACCCGCTCGCGCCCGCCTCGTACGTCGGTGACAGGTATCGGGAGCCGTGCGAGGCCATGCGGAAGCGGGTCATCGAGCACCTCCATTTCGGGAAACCGGTCTGCATCATCGTCCCGTTCGAGTCCTTCCTGGAGATGGCGTCCTCCGCCTCGTTCTCCGTGGAACGGAATGAGCTGGGCGTGATGTTGAGCTGCTATAAGCTGCCGGTCTCTGACACCCGGGTCGCGACGGAGTCGCTGTTCACCGAACCAGACGTGACGCCAGAGGTCCAGAGGCAGGTCGATCGGGCGTTTGAGACCGCGTACGGGGGCTGATGGCCTTCTCCGGAACCTATCGCGGGACGCGGTTCAGGAGCCTGCTCGAGCTGGCGGTCATCCGTAACCTGGAGGCCGACGGCCTAATCCTGGGGTCCACGATGCTCTATGAGGCGACGAGGATACCCTACGGGAAAGAGGGGAGGAGGACCTACGTGGTGGACCTCACGCTCCCCCAGACGAGGACGCTGGTCGAGATCAAGCCGAGCTCCCGCGCCGGGAACCGCAACAACACGGCGAAGAGGCGCGCCGCGGAGGCGTGGGCCGCCGCGAACGGCTGGACGTACCTCGTCGTGACCGAGGAAGAGCTCCGCAGGTGCGGCGAGCTCCTGACCCTCGAGGAGGCCTCCAGGCTCGACGGTGTTATCATGAACGAGAGGGCCCAGCGGACCCTCCGCCGCATGCGAAGGAGACGCAAGTGATAGACCTCGAGAAACTCGCGAGGGTGATGACCGATGCCGGGGTCGACGGGTCCACGAGGAAGACCCTTGCATGGCTCGCCCAACACATCAACGAGCAGTTCGAGTGGGCCGTCGAGCGCGCCGTGGAGCGTGAGCTGGAACCCCGTGATCCGATGGAGGACTGATGCAGGACACGATAGTCATCGACAGCACTGCCGATGAGACCGACACCGAGTGGGCTCTCAAGCCCAGAGTCATCCGAAAGGGTCCGTCGGTCCTCGTCGTCGGCCCCGACGGAGTCGGGAAGACCACGATCGCCAAACGCATGTCGGAGCTCACCGGGATCCCGGTGTTCAAGTGCCCGACCGAGAAGCAGATCTTTCGACAGGGCGGCCGCTCGTCGCTGGCCTTCGACTACACGCTCACGCACTTTCTCCAGCAGACCGGATATCGCTTCATCAGCGACCGGGCCTACCCCTGCGAGTGGGTGTACTCGGCCGTGTTCGAGCGGGAGACCGACGTGCGGCTCCTGGACGAGATCGACCACGCCCACGTGAACCTCGGGACGGTGATCCTGTACCTCTACGCCTCCGTCCAGCCCCAGGAACAGGACGAGCTGGTCCCGCCGGAGCGGTACTGGGACGTGAAGCGGATGTACGACATGTTCATGTGTTGGACGGACTGCCGTGTCGTCCGCTACGACACCTCCCAGTCCCTCCACCTGAGCGGGAGGGAACGGGAGGACTTCGACACGAAGCGTTGCCTCGCCCTGCTGGGCGAGAGGGAGATGGGCCTGTGAAGCTGCCGACGATCGTTCAACTCGCGAAGAGCATCGCCTGGTTCCAGCGGTACCAGGACGGTAACCTGTGGTACAGGATCGACTGGGAGGGGACCACCGAGGGTGGCACCTGCTCCATCCACTCCTTCGACTTCCCGATTCCCGTCTCCGATGCCGGCGGGGGCGAGTTTCTTCCGAGCGACAAGGCCCTGACGTTCATGCGGTGGATCCGGAGGCACCTCGAGTACCTCAACGGGGCCCTCGCGGAGGGCGTGTACGATCAGTGAGGATCGGCTACCTCTTCCGGGGCTTCCTCGGCGACGTCAAGATGGCTCCCGACGGGTCGGAGTTGTCGACCCCCGACGGCAATGCGACGTACTCGTGGTCCATCGAGCACGAGTGTGAGCGACGGGGTCACAAGCTCATCCCCCTGGGCCCGAACCTCGACGCCCCGGCCGCCACCCGGTTGGGCGGGGACCTCTTCTCAGCCTTCAGCGGCCGGAAGCGGCTCCTCTCCTACGAGCGGATGCTCGTCCGGGGCTGGACGAGACTCTCGGACGTCAGGTTCCCCGAGCTGGACATGGTCCTGATCGAGTGGCGGTGGTCCATCCCGGGTCGAAACACTCCGGAGGACCGCGGAAAGCCCAACTTCCAGTCCGACCTCGACCGGCAGGTCGAGGTCCTCCGCCACTATCTCGATCTGGGCGTCCCCGTCGTGGTCTGGGATCTCGATCACAAGTTGGACGAAGAGTCCCTCGCATTCTGGCATGGAGTCAAGGTCATCGAGACAGCGTCACGATCGTTGATCGGGGCCACTCGCGTCGAGCCGCCCTTCGTCACCGCGGACCTGCTCCAACACGACATCGACGAACGGAAGCCGTCCCACCACCTCGGCTACATCGGGTCCCGCTACGAGCGGGACGAGACGATCGACCGCTGGATCGGCCCGATCGCCCCTCCGAGGACCCATCGGGTCAAGTTCTGGGGCAAGTGGGAGCCCGCGGAGGAGGTCCGGCGGCGTTGGCCGGGCGTCACCTTCGCAGGTCGGATCGGCGTGCGGGGTTTCCGTGAGGCGTACTCCCGGGTGGCCGCCGTCCCACTCCTCGCGAAGCAGTCGTACTATGAGAGCGGCTTCATCACGCCCCGGCCGTGGGAGGCCGTTTTGTTCGGGAGCGTTCCGATCGGGCTGGCGTGCCACCTCGGCGTCGGCCAGTACGCGCAGCGGGTGGTCGGGGACGCCCAGGGCCTCCTCGAGCAGGCCACCGAGCTACGAAACGTGTCCCCGATCCGGAGGAGGGTCATCCGTGAGGAGGCCGCGCATATCTTGTCTCACATGGACGTCCGCAACTTCGTGGACGTGCTCGAGGGGCTGGTAGGAGATGCGGTGGCAGGAGAGGTTCCTGCGGCGACTGCTGAGGCAACTGAACGACAAGGAACAGATGGCGAAGAATGCTGAAAAGGAGACCACCGGCCCCCGCGTGGTCTGGCACCTGATCGGAGACGGGCTCCGGCCCACCCAGACCCCCCACTGGTTCATCGGACGGAACCCGTTCGAGCGGTCCCTGCCGCCCAAGGTGTCGATGGACGTCCGGCTGGGCGTGGCCGCGAACTGCAACCTCATCGCGCTGCCCTCGGCGGCCCACATCGAGGTCCGGCAGGTCATCCCGGCCGGTGAGGAGATCGTGGTCAAGGTGACGAACACGAGCGAGCACGTCCCGCTGACTGTCGGGGACAGGGAGGGGCTCGTCCGGCTCGTCCCGCTCCTCCTCCCCCCTAACCTCCAGTCGGAGGAGGGGTGAGCGCCTCCCGGGTGACACTGGAGATCGCGTCCGAGGAGGACGACGGGGGGCTCGACGCCCTCGTCGAGGCCTTCTGGGAGGCCCTCCGGGACGCCGGGATCGACGGCAACGTCACGGTCCTCTCGGTCGAGAGGGTGGACGGGGAGGACCGGTGAAGCGGACCTTCAAGAGGGCCGACGGGACCGAGGAGGTCCTGGAGGGAACCGCCGACGAGCTCGCCGAGTACGAGCGGAGGCTCCGCGAGGAGCGACCACCCGCTCCGAAGAAGCCCGGTGTGCTGAAGGGCAAGGGGCTCGAGGACCTCCTCCGGGAGATCCAGTCGGTCCCGGAGAGGGTCGTCGATCGGCTGCCGAGGCCGTGGACGCAGCCACCCCATTACCCGAACCCGATCTGGGTCGTGTCCTGTCCCGTCTGCGGGCAGGTCGGTTGCGGCGGGAACCACTGGTGGCCGGGCACGTTCACGATCACGCTCAGCGGGACTGCGGTTGACAGCCAGCTTGGGCTGATCGACTCCCCGGTCCAGTCCGTCGGCTGCCTGCTCGGACAGTGTCCCGGGTCGGAAAACTCCTGAGGATCGAGGCGGAGAGGCGCCGGCGGGTGGACTTCACGACCATCCGCTGTAGCCTCCCCCGCCAGCTCCGGGAGTCCCTCTACGTCCGCTGTCGGGAGGACCGGATCACCGTGCCGGCCCTCCTCGAGGCCCTCATCAGGGGCTTCGTCACCAAGCATCCGGCGGCCCTCGCGATGGTGGACCAGTGGGTCCGCGACGAGGGTCTCGATCGAAAGCCTCCGTCCGCTCCCCCCGTCAGGGACCGCGAGCTGGCGGAGATCTACGCCGCGATAGCCCGCGGCAAGGAGGACGAGTGATGTCCAGGACCATCGCGCGCGCCGTCGCGCGTAGGCAGTACGACCGCTTCTCGCGCGACTGGCGCCGCGAGAAGCGGATGGCGGGCCACTGGGGCCGCCCGGGCCGCAAGCCCACGTTCAGTGAGTGGTACCACCTTCACCAGGGTGACAGCGGTATGATGGACCAGTCCACACCCGCCGACATCCGGGAGTACCTCGGCATGGACCCGTGGCAGCCAGACCCACGCGCCGAGAGGATGCGGGAGCAGGTCGAGGCGGCCCGTCGGGCCATCGACGAGGCGACCGGAGGGGAGCGGGGGGTGACGACGATCCCCATCATCGGAGAAGACGAATGAAGCGCCTCGCCCTCGCGTTCGCAGCCCTGACCGCCGCCTGCGACAGCACGTACGTGTCCCCCGCGCCGGGCCCGATCGTCCAGGCGGTCGATCCCTGTGCCGGGCAACTGTACCAATCGCCCGCGTGCGACACGAACTACAACTGGACGCCGGGGTATTACAACCCCATGCACGTCTGGATCGGCCCGCGGTACGTGCGACGCACGGTTATCGTGCATTCCCCGCCGGTCATCGTGACCCGTCCGCCCGTCTATCGGACGCCCGCGGTGATTCCGAGCTACCGCGCCCCGGTGACCACGACCACGACGGTCCGCTCGTCATCGGCGTTCCGTCCGCGGGCCACAACGACCGTCACGACCACGCGGAGGTACCGCTGAGCGAGCCGCGCCTGATCCTCCTCGCCCGGGCCCGCATGGCCCGACTGCACAGGACCGAGGACGCGAACCGTCGCAGGGTCCTGAGGCAGGCGAGGAGGCGCCGGCGCCGCGTGGTATGATCCTCCCATGAGGATCGTCCACGCCAGCGACTGGCACGGCAGGCTGATAGAGCTCCCCGAGGCGGACGTCTACGTCTTCACCGGGGACATGCTGTCGAACCACCCCGTCGTCGAGCGGGACTACGGGCTCCGACTCTGGAAGATCGACCCGTCGTTCGAGCGCGTGAAGCAGGCCGAGTGGCTCGCCGAGCGGGGATACCCGCACCGCGGCATGCTCGCCTCCCCTGACGCGCCGATCGTCGCTGTACGCGGGAACCACGACTTCATCGACGCGGCCGCGCTGTTTCCCGGCGCGGACGTGACCGAGCTGATCGGGAACGAGGTCCACGAGATCGCTGGCTTGCGCTTCACCGGGCACCGCGGCATCCCGTGGATCCACGGGACCTGGAGCGACGAGACCCACCGCCCGGACCTCATCGACAGGATGAGGGCCATGCCCCAGGCGGACGTCTACGTGACGCACTATCCGCCCCACGGTGTCCTAGACAGCGATGGCCCCGAGCACCATCGCGACGACGTCGCCGGCATCCACTACGGTCTCGAGGAGATGGCGTACTGGCTTGTCAAGCGCACCCTCCCGTCCGTATGGGAGGTCGAGCGTGAGCTGGGAGACCAGCCCCCGAGCTCCCTCCACCTGTTCGGACACATCCACGAGTGCGGGGGGATGACGAGACGCATCTCGACGGTGCTCTTCTCGAACGCCGCGACGACGTTCAACGTGATCGACTTCTGAAAGGGACCGCATGGCTTTGGCTGAAGGGAACGGGACGTGTTGGCACGTGGTCAGCAACCGCGGTATCATGGCGAGGGTCATCGCGGACTCAGTGAACCCCGACGGGGACCGGCTGACGACCGTCGAGGCGGTCTTCAACCGCTGGATCCTGGCGGAGCTCAACACACACAGGATGCTGAGCAAGAACTCGGCCTCGAGCCGGGCCATCCCGGCCTCGAAGATCATCCGCCAGGTCTACCGTGACCCGGCGGTGCCGGTCCACTGGGGAAGCAACCAGGCCGGCATGCAGGCCCGCTCAGAACTCACCGGGTGGCGCCGCGGGCTCGCCAGGAGGCTCTTCCTGTGGGCCCGGCTGCCCGCCATCGCCTTCGCCTGGCTGCTGGTGAGGGTCGGGCTGCACAAGCAGGTCGTCAACCGCATCCTGGAGCCGTGGGTCTGGCATACCGCGGTCATCTCGGGCACCGAGTGGCGCAACTTCTTCAAGCTGCGGCTGCATCCGGACGCCCAGCCGGAGTTCCAGGAGCTCGCCATGTGCATCCGGGACGCGATGGGCGCGAGCCTCCCAAGGGAGCTCGGATGGGGTATGTGGCACACCCCGTACATGCTTCCTGAGGACTACGCGGCCGCGCTCGGTGGAGTCGAGGGCGTGCCGATGCCCGCGATGGTGTCTGCCGCCCGGTGCGCCGCAGTCTCCTATGTTCGGCAGGGTGAGGGCCGGGACGTCCGCAACGACATCAAGCTGAGCATGAGGCTGCGGAACAGCGGGCACTGGTCGCCCTTCGAACACGTCGCCGTCGCTGAACCGGGTCCGTCTGGGAACTTCAACGGGTTCCGTCAACTGCGAAAGTTCTACCCGGGAGAGGACGGCAGGGAGCAGAGCGTATGAGATCACACGAGACCTTTGACCCGCACCACCTCCATGTGGTCGCGGTCGTCCACAACCCCCTGAGGTTCAGGAGCCGCCACCGGCTCTTCAAGGAGTTCGTTGCCAGGTGTCAGGCCGCGGGAGTCAGCCTCCACGTCGTCGAGGCGAGCTTCGGCGAGCGTGACGCGGACCACACTGGGCGGGGGGTGGACTGGCACAGCATGGTCGTCCAGCAACAGGAGCTCTGGGTCAAGGAATCGCTCATCAACGTCGGCCTCTCTCGGCTGCCGCCGGAGGCCAAGTACGTGGCCTGGATCGACGGCGACGTGCAGTTCGTCCGCCCCGACTGGGCGGAGGAGACGGTCCACCAGCTCCAGCACTACCGGGTCGTCCAGATGTTCCAGTGCGCCGCGGACCTCGGTCCGACCGGCGAGATCCTCCAGGTCTTCAACGGCTTCGGGTACTCCCAGGCCGACGGGCTGCCCGAGGTCTTCAACGGGAGCCAGGCCGAGGTCGACGCGGCGAACTACTACAGGAGCTCGCAGGAGGTCCAGCAGGTTCAGGCCAGGTTTCACCAGCCTGACGTCCCCGCGAAGTTCTGGCATCCGGGGTTCGCCTGGGCCGCGCGCCGGGAGACCCTCGACGAGATGGGTGGCCTCCTGGACTGGAGCGTCCTCGGCTCCGCGGACCACATGATGGCCCTGGCCTGGCTGGGGAAGGTCGGAAAGGCGATCCCCGATGGACTCCACGCGAACTACCTCCGGCACGCCCTCCTTTACCAGGAGAGGTGCGCGGAGGCCGTCAGGGGAGACGTTGGGTACGTCCCCGGGACCCTGCTCCATTTCTGGCATGGTCGAAAACGTGATCGCCAATACGTTGACCGCTGGAAGATCCTCCAGAAGTGGCAGTATGACCCCGAGAGGGACGTCCGCCACGACTCGCAGGGCCTGATCCAGCTGACCAGGGCCGGCGAACGCATGCGGGACGACCTCCGGGCCTACTTCCGCTCGCGTAACGAGGACTCGATCGATACCGAGTGATTTTGACGATGATAGGATGTGAGCATGGGTGAGATGGACGATGGGTTCGAGGGCATGCGGAAGAGGTGCCGGGAGCTGGGGACTAAGGCCAGGAAGCAGTCGGTCTCCGAGCTGATCGACTCTGCTGTCCCCGAGGACGACACAGTGGACGAGGACCTGCTCTTCTCGGTGGTCTCCGCGTACCTCGGCGACGGGGTCTTCGCGCAGCGCTTCGTGAACTGCATGGAGATCATCCGGCGGAAGAACGCGGACTACAGCCAGGGAGAGCAGAAGCACGACAGGATCGCGGCCTTCAAGCGGATCGCCCGTGACATCGATGTCCCCGTCCGGAAGGCCTGGGCCGTCTTCGCCCAGAAGCACTGGGGGGCGATCATGCGGTATGTGAAGGAAGGGATCCTGGAGAGCGAGCCGATCGACGGCCGCATCAACGACCTGATCAACTACCTTGTGCTGCTGGGATCGATCGTGGACTGGGAGGCTGATTTCTCTCCGATCGGAGAAGGGGAATGAGGCTCCTGGTCGACGTCGACGGCGTCGTGGCCGACCTGATGGGCGGCTTCGATCGCTTCATTCGGGCCAAGCACGGCCTCGAGCTGCGTCCGAGGGAGATCACGACTTTCCACATCCCCCGCTCACCGGCGCATCGCGAGCTCGATGAGCGGATCTGCCTGGACACGAACCTGGCCGAGTTCCTGGCCCTCCCCGACGTCTACCAGGACTACGTCGACCCGATTCCGGGGGCCAGGAGCGCGCTCGCCGCGATCCGGGATGCTGGCCATGAGGTGGGCTTCGTGACCGCGACCCTGCACGACTCCCCCGAGAGCTACGCCTCGAAGTACCGCTGGCTCGACAAGCACTTCGGTCGCGTCCCCGTGATCTCCTGTCCGTCCGGGCAGAAGCACTGGTTCGTCGCCGACTACGGCACCGACGACCGCTGGGACACGTGCGAGCGGTGGGCCGCCGCGGGCGTCAAGCCCCTGCTGTTCAGACAACCGTGGAACGAGGCCCCCCCGGGTACGCCGTCCCACGACTGGGCCGGGATCTGCGAGATTCTGCTGGGGGACCGGTGAGCCTCACTCCCGATAGACTGCCGCCCCCACCGGTCGGCCACGACTCCTGGAGGTTCGGGCCGGCCTTCCTGCGGCCCGCCGCGGAGAGGGACCACTTCGAGCTCATGCGACCGGTCTTCGTCGTGAGCAACGAGGGGGACCGGACCGTGGAGCAGTTCTATCCCGAGCCGCTCGGTCCGATCGCGGTGTATCGCGTCAAGCGAAAGGGCGACAAGGCGGACCCGTCCATGCAGTCCGCCGCCGGACCGCCCCTGGAGATGCGCTCGATGGACTCGAAGGGCCAGCCGATCAGCCTCATTTTGGTCTGGTGGCCCGGGGTGGAGAGTCACGATGGGGAATGACCTGAAGGTTCGGATTGGCCTCGGCGCGTTCCTCGTCTGGGTGCTGCTCTGGCTGGCCGCGGTGGTCGCCGGGGCGTGCGTCGTGGTCCACTTCATCATCAAGTGGTGGTAGGATGTTCTGCATGAAAGCGCTCCTGCTCGCTCTCCTCCTCCCGGTCGCCGCGTGCGACTATACCGTGAACAACGCGGCCCGGACCCTCGGCGGCGACGTCTTCTGCACGCAGGTCTCCGGGGGCGTGGCGGTCTGCTTCTCTCGCAATCGCGACAGGGGCTACGTGTGCTTCTCCTCGGGCAACACGTTCGGCCAGTCGGTCTGCCTCGAGGGGCTCGCCCCCCAGCCGGAGGGTCCCCAGAAGTGACCGGACCGCAGGTCGCTGACTTCAGCGCCCGTCTCGCCCGGGAGCTCTCCGCCCTCTCGTGGAACGAGAGGAACGAGCTCCTCGTCAGGATCGGGAGGATGGAGCTCAGGATGCGGGCCGCGGGGCAGGAGCGCTCGGTCTGGCGCGGTCCCGTCCCGCAGGACCGGATCCTCGGGGCCGACGTCGTCGTTCCGACGGAGCAGGGTGACCGCCGGGGCCGGGTGATCTGTTTCGGCGTGGTCAACACGGGGCCGGAGTATGAGCAGAGCGTCATCGTGCACGTCGCGGCCTCGGGGACCCAGCACGAGGCGCCCGGCTCGGAGGCCCGCCTGGCGGCGCCGGACGACGTCGCTCGCATGGAGAACGAGGCCGCGATGGCCTCACGCCTCGCTGAGGTCACGGAGGCCATCGCGCGGGCCCCCGCGGACCCAGCGGGGGCCCTCCGACGCAACCGGAAGCGGGGCCAGCGCGACCCCGAGCTGACCGAGCGGATGCTCGAGGCCGCGCGGGTCCATTCGAAGGTCCGTTCCCTGGAGCCGGGCGGCGCCAACGTCAAGGTGACGGGCATGGACGCCGCCCGGCGCCTCTACGTCTTCCGCTCCCAGCTCAGGGTCGACCTGAGCGGGTTCACCGTGGACCACCCGGGCATCAGGCAGATCTCCGAGCAGGAGGCCAGGGACATGCACCTCGGCAAGGTCCGGGGGCAGCTACTGTTCGACGACCGAGCGGTCGCAATCGCCGCCTTCGAGGCGGCACTGGAGCAATTGGGATGATCGACATTCAGGAAACCATCCAAGCCGCAAAGGCCGGCGAGCTCATCAGCGCCGTCGCCGACGACGGGCGCCACGACCTGCTCGTGGACTACCCGACCGTGCGGGTGGTCGACCGTGACCGCGGGACCACCGTGGCCTACTCCTCCATGCGGGCGGACTTCGAGTCCTCGCTGGAGGAGTTCGTCCATGACTACCTGGGGGCCGCGTGAGCCGCCACGCCAACATCATGCCGGGGGACGTGGTCCGACTGCTCTCCGGTGGCCCGGACATGACGGCCCAGGAGGTCGTCGGGGAGTCCGCGGTGTGCGTGTGGTTCGAGGAGCTCGGTGGCCCCGGCAACACCCCCGTCTGGGGAGAGCTCAGGACCAGGACGATCAGGGCCTCCGCCCTGACGGTAGTCCGTCGCCTGAGCTGATCCGTCGGGTCGGCCGTACTTAGGGCAGCCATGACCCAACTCTGGAGGTTCCTCGAGTCCCTGCTGGCCGAGGCGAAGGACGCCGCGTACTACCGGGACCAGCTGTTCAGGCTCGTCCAGAGGAGGCACGGCCAGGACGCGGCCGACGAGATGATGCAGCGGATGCAGGTCCTCAGCCCACAGGCCTTCCAGCAGTACGTCGCCACCCACTTCGTGAGCGACGAGATCGACGAGATCACGCGGAACATGGTCAACGCCGCGCTCCATCGGCATCCGGAGCGGGCGCGGGGGATCAGGCCGACCCAGAGCCGGTCCACCGACAAGGGCTCCGGCGCGGCCGAGCCGATTCCCCCCAGGCCGACGCCCTCGAGGTCCCCCTCTCCCCTGTCCGGAGCCCCCAGGACGGTCCTGGCTCCCGGTGAGAAGCCCTCCCACGCCGTGGGCGCCGGCCCGCTGCACCGCCCGAAGGAGCCGGAGTTCATGCGACCCGGCATCACGTCGGGCCCCAAGACCTCGGCGGGCGTGGTCGCCCAGGTGCACGATCCAGAGAAGGAGACTCCCTCCGGGATCGTGGCGGCGCAGCGTCGCGTCGACCAGCTGTACCGCGACGGCGACCGGGCGGGGGCCCTGAAGCTCTCCCGTCAGCTCGGCGTCCCGCCACCGGAGGAGCGGTTCCACTACGACAGGCAGGGCCAGGTCGTCCGCGACGCCGCCGGCCGACCGCGGATCGTCACCTGGAGCCCGGACAGGGTCTTCAAGTGGCGGAAGGAGGACGAGCAGCACCTCCCCGTGGAGCCCGGCGCCGAGCGGGCGACCTCCATGCGCGGCGCGGAGCCGAGGCAGGCCCCCGAGCCCATCAGCCGAACCGACCTGATCAAGCACGGGCTCGCGAAGCGCATGACCGCGCCGACTCCGGAGAGGGAGAGGCGCGGGCCCGATCGACCGCCGAGCTTCGACGGGGAGGTCTGGCAGCCCCACGGGAGCGAGGGTGAGGAGAGGACCATGCGCATGGACCCGATCATCGGCAACTGGGTCTTCGGGAAGCGGCAGGTCGATCCCTCGAAGACGGGGGCCAAGTGGGTCGGATACAGGGGCAAGTGGTACACCCCGAGCGAGTACGCCGCCATCAGGGCGCGCGACGCGGGCGTCGAGCTCCGCAAGGGCAACGCCCCGTGGAAGGCCTGGCAGCACCCGCCCCGTCGCGGCGCGCACGCCGGCCCGACCCCCGCATCGCCCCCGAAGAGCCCCGCGCAGGTCCGCGCCGAGCGTCCCCCGCAGGAGCCGGAGGACGAGTTCAGCGACGAGCCCACCGATCCCGGCGTCCCGTCGTTCGACGATGACGAGGAGTGATCCCGTAAGAAGTTGAGGTAGGATGGGGGGATGCCACTACTCTCCCTCATCCGGGGGGCCATCGGATCGCTGGTCGCCCCCGTCGTCGAGACGATAGAGCGGGCCCTCGAGATCTCGGGCGACCCCGACCTCCCCGACGCTATCCAGCGGGACCGGCAGGCGATCCGGAACCTCCACGACCGCCTCAACGAGGCATACGCGGAGATCGCGGACCTCGAGGGCGCCGCCGTCGTGCAGCAGCGGGAGCTGGACCTCACCGCCGCCGAGCGCCGCCGGCTGAACGAGGAGAACGCCCGCCTGACCAGACTACTGGAGTTCGCCAAGCAGTCCCTGCCGCCATCAACGCACGGGATGGACTGCAGCTGCTCCTTCTGCAAGGACTCGTATGGTGACTGATCGCCCGGCCAAGCAGGTCATCGTCATGCGGACGGACCTGAACATGCGGAAGGGCAAGATGGTCGCCCAGGGGGCCCATGCCTCGACCTTCGTGACCCTGCACGTTAAGGATGTCGTGGGCTCCGGGTTGCGGGAACACGCCTGGACGCCGGCGTGGGACGCCTGGATCACCGGGTCGTTCACCAAGGTCTGCGTCGGCGTGGATTCGGAGGAAGGGCTCCTGGCGGTGCTCACGGAGGCGCAGGCGGCGGGCCTACCGATCTACCTCGTCACCGACGCGGGCCGGACGGAGTTCCACGGACAGCCCACCCGCACCTGCCTCGCCATCGGACCCGCCTGGGCCGACGAGGTCGACGCCATCACCGGAAAGCTGAGGTTACTGTGAGTCATGCTGAAGTGGTTCTTCGGTTCGAGGTCCTCGGGGCCATCTTCTATGCGGCGGGTGTGCTGGGCAGCCTGGGCTACGCCTGCGCGGAGAACACGGGACCACAGGACCGCGACTTCCTGGGCAGCGAGCCGCTCATGGCCTGGCGCTTCCTCTGGAGCGTCGTCTGGCCCGTCCGGCTGGCCGTCCTGTCCGTCCGGTTCGTCTGGTCGGCGTTCCGCGGCTTCGTGGGCCTCGCCCGCTGGGCCGCCCGTCGCGGCCGTCCGTCCGTCCCCCGGGCGAGGGTGGTCCGTTGATGGCCGGCCATGACTGGGAACTCATCTGGGCTGAATACGGGCACCCGGCCGAGGCTGAGGTGCACCGCTGTCGACGATGCAGCGCCCATCGCCGCCGGGAGTTCGGGGCATCTTCGGTCTTCTGGCGGCCCGGCGGCGACCTCTTCTCCGCTGAAATTCCGTGTCAGGAGGTCTCCGATGCCCGCCCATGACTGGACTGTCGAGTTCCCGGGAGAGTGGGACGACCCGACCGAGCGGGTGACCCACTGCTGCATCCGCTGCGGGGTCCGGCGTGACTCCGAGTGGGGGACCCTTCCGACTTACTGGAGGCGTCAGGTCGTCGGGGACGTCGTCAGTCACGAGGGTCTCGGGCACGAGGAGCCGCCGTGCGGGTGACCCTCGGAGAGCGTCTGGGAGTCCGGCCGGCCGCGGCCAGGCCTACCCGGGAGGAGGCCCGCACAGACGAGGCCGTGCCCACCTGGATTGAACCGGAGGTGGCCGGCCCGGTGGTGGACCTGCGCGTCGCCCCGTCGTCCACCCTCCCCTGGGTCCACCCCGCGCTCCGTCCGGACGACGGCGGCCCGGCGAGGGTGCGGGGGGAGATGGTGTGGACGAAGAAGGACGTCTGCATCCTCCAGATCGAGGGGCGCCCGCCGATCCCGCCCGAGACGTACGCGGAGAACCGCCGGCGCTGAGCGTTCGGGCGGCGGGCAAAAGAAAGGGGTCCGGGGAGAGCATCCCCGGACCCCTTTCGTCGTCTCCTAGCGGCTTACTTCCGTCCCATGGACGCGAACTTCTTCGCCCCGTACTTCTTGCGGCCGATCGAGGCCGCGAGGGCGTCCGGGTCCCGGACCTTCGGGTTCCTCCCCAGCTTGTGGGAGAGCCTCTTGAACCGGCTCTCCTCGTCGACTCCGGCCGACTCGTAGGCCCCCTCGTCCTCCTCCTCGCCTCCCGGCGTCGGCACGGGCTGCGTCCCCCTGGGGGCGTTGCCCGACCTGCTCAGCGGAGTGGGCGCGCGGGTGGGGACCGTGAGCGGGTTCGGCTGGCCGGTCGGCCTGTCCGTCCCGCCCGGGATCTGCATCGGCCTTCCCGTGGGGACTGCGGCGCCCGTGGGGGCGCGGTTGCCCTGGGCGAGCCCGCCGCCGCCCGGCTTGAAGTACGGCATGGGTCCCGACCGGTCGAAGGCCTGCCGGCTGACGGAGCCGTACCGCTGCATGTTCGCCCGTTGTCCGGCCTTGCGGTAGTTGAACCCCGCCTCCGTCTCGATCCCGACGGCCTCAGCCAGCCGCTCCCAGGTCCTGCTCATGGCGGTACTTAGGGCCCGGGAGGCCGCGCGGACGGCTTCCCTACCTTTCCCGTGGCCCTATTGCTCGACTGGAGGCTCGCGTGGGTCCTCCCCTCAGGTCGCTGGGAGGGGGACGGGATGTCCTTCCTCGCGGAGGCGCTCCACACCGGGTTCTGGGACGACGTGGCGGAGTTCGCCCTCGTCATGGACTGGGACCCCGCGACGGCCTGTTGAGGATGAGGTTGCGGTTGTGTTATAATGTCCAACATGGCAAGCACAGCTGGCAAGAAGAAGGCCGCGAAGAGGCTTGGGTGGCACTTCCTCCCCGCGGACCTCACGCTGACGAACGGGGACGGCCGCGCCGTCACGGTCGGGACGACCCTCTCGATCCCCCCACACCAGGTTCCGAAGACCTGCTCGTACGGGATGCACGCCTCGGTCCGTCCCTCGGACGCCGCCAAGTACAACCGCGGCCCCGTCCTGTGTCGCGTCGAGGTCTGGGGCGACATCGCCAACGATGACGACAAGTTCTGCGGCCGGCACCGGCGGGTCCTCTGGATGAAGGAGCTCACCGAGGCGGACGTCCGTGAGATCGCGCGGGCGGTCCCGAACGCCTCGGGGGCATTGACGTCCCGGGGACGGCCGTTCAACGTCACGTACGGCCTCTCGGCGGTCGCCGGCCTCTCGACGGTCGCCGGCGTCAACGAGGCCGCCTTCGACAGGGCGATCGTGGCGTGGGCCGCCAAGCACGGCGCCAAGGTCCGCAGTCGGGCGGCGGCGGCCGCGAAGCCCCCGCTGACCGAGAAGGCGCTGCTCGGGGTCCTGATGCCGCGGGTGATCCGGACCAAGGCCGAGATCATGCGGGACCTGGGGGGCTTCTACGACACGTCGACCGCCGACACCTACTACGACGACGCGTTCGAGAAGCTCGTCGACGACCTCGACGGCAAGCTGGGCGAGGCCGAGAACATCGACGGCCGCGGCACCAAGGGGTACTTCCTGATCAAGCGGACCCGCCGGCGCTGATCCCGGAGGGAAAGGACGACGACATGAGCGACGAGAGCGGGGGAGCCACGCTTCCCAAGAGGAACGCCCTGACTTGGGCGGAGGTCGACGGGATGACCGCCGGCATCGGACGGTACGAGAAGACCTCGTTCTGGGTGATCGGACACCGGGGCGGGACCCGCCTGGCGGTCCCGAAGACCGTCACCGGCGTCAGCCGGGCGTACTTCTATGGACCCTACGAGTCCATCCCGGCCGTGCCCGGGGTGATCACCCACATGCCAGAGGCCCGGAAGGACGCCCGCCGAGGCGGCATCGTGGCCGAGGTGGACTTCGGACTCGGGCTCGATGTGGCCCGCGGGGCGTTCGCCGCGCTGGTCGACGCGGTCCGGGCAGCCCCGCCTCCCGCCCCCCGAGGGGAGAAGAGGCCGCGGAAGCCCAAGGAACCCAAGGGGTCCAGGGAGCCGAAGGCGGCGGCGGTCGAGCCAGAGTCTGATTTCGAGGACGGCCAGCCGGACGGCGGGGAGTGATCGGGGACGCGGACCAGGCGGCCGTGAACTCGACCGTCGCCGGTTTCATGGAGCGCCTGGCCGCGTTCCTTGACCCACACTTCCCGCTACACGCGATGGCCCTACGGGGTGAGATGGTCGGCCGCCGGCTCACGATGGACCGGTGGAACCGGGTGGCGGCCGTCCTAGCGTCGCTGCACGCCGTCCCGGGGGCCTTCCTGAGTCCCGAGCAGCACGACGCCCGGAACGCCGCCCTCTCCTCCGTGATGGTGGCCCAGAAGATGGCCGCGGCGGGCTTCGTCTGGAAGGACCCCCGCCACTCGCGGGAGGTCGCCGTGTGGCGGTCCGCCGAGATAAGTGATACCATGGCAACACACAAGGCAAGGAACACGAGCCGATGACCGAACCGCAGAGAGAGATCAGGCAGTACAACATCAAGGGGAACTCGTACTTCCCGTGTGGCGACACCCGTCGCTACCTCCCCCCGGGGTTCTACAACGTCAGCCGGAACATGGCGGGCTACTACCTGGACGCCCGGGCCACCGTCTCCGATGACCTGATCGACATCCCGGGCACGGTGGCGGACGAGGTCTTCACGGACATCGACGCGTTCCTGTCCAGCAAGGACGACTACGCCCGGTACGGGCTGACCCACAAGCGAGGCTACCTCTTCCACGGCCCCCCGGGTTCGGGGAAGACTAGTATCGGCCTGATGATCGCGAAGCGGTTCATCGAGCGGGTCGGCGGGGTGGTGATGTACGCCGGCGACGCCCACAGCTTCGTCGGCGGCGTGAGCGTCATGCGGGACGTCGAGCCGGGCCGGCCCTCCATGTATCTCATGGAGGAGGCCGACCGGGTGGCGAACTACACCGAGTGCCTGAGCATCCTCGACGGTGAGCTGTCGATCCAGGGCGCGGTGTTCGTGGCCATGACGAACTACCGCGAGAAGCTCCCGCCGCGGCTCGTGAACCGACCGGGTCGGTTCGACCGGGTCATCCTGGTCGACTGCCCCCCGCCGCAGGTCCAGATCGAGTACCTCCGGCGGGTGGAGGCCCGGGTCGGAGACCGGCCCGAGGTGCCGCAGCAGATCGTGGCGGCGCTGACCGGCCTCCCGATCTCACTGGCCCACCTCCGTGAGGCCTTCGTCTCCCACGTCCTGATGCGGATGTCGCTGCCGGAGATCCGAGCGCGGTTCGAGGACATGGCGGGCATGGGAAAGGAGCCCGACGACGGCAACTGCGACGACGGCGACGACGACGTGTCGCTGCTGTCCGTCGAAGACGACTGACCGGTGGCCGGCAGGCTTAGGGGGTCCCCGCCGGCCTCCCTGACGGGGAGGCCGGCGGTCAGTTCGGTCGAGTCCCCGTGGTGGGACTCGGTGGCGAGGACGCTGTCCGCTCGGACGGACCTGGTCGGGCGCGTGATGTCGATCGAGGAGGTCCTCGTCCACGTCCCGTGTTATCCCGACGGGAGGCGACCCCGGGCGCGGGCCGCCGCTCGGAGGCTACGTCCGATCCTGGAGCTCGTGGAGAGGGGTCCGAACGGTTCCCTCGGTCGCGGCGCCACATATCGAATCACCGCCGCCGCACCGCCGCATCCGGACGGCGTGCGGACTGACATCGAGGACCAGGGCATCGCGCCGGCCGACGACTGGCTGGCGGACGCCGTGAGGAGGATGACGAGGGAAGATGAGTGAACTGGAGAGCGCTGAGTCAAGGATGACCGAGTTCGAGAGTGAGCTGTACGCCGAGATCCGCGAGATCATCTGCGACGCGGTGATCGAGGGAAAGCGGAGGGAGCGGGGGGCGATGGCGATCGGTGACGAGGCCGCCGTAGCGGTCCTGAAGGCCCTCGAGAAAGTCCGTCGCAATCGCCGTTCCGTCAAATGGGACCAGGCCGCCGTGACCGAGTGGCAGAACGCCACGTTCGGTGAGCCTAAGAGCAACCTCGGCATCGCGATCCGCGCGAACGAGGAGATGGCCGAGCTCCTGCGTTGCCTGGCGCGCGACGACAACGACCAGCACGCCCGCACGGAGGTCGCCGACGTGGTGATCGTCCTCTGCCGGCTGGTCACCCGCCTGGGCGGCAGCATGGTGCGCGACGTCGACGCCAAGATGGAGGTCAACGTCGCTCGCAAGTGGGTGAAGCGGGGTGACGGTCATGGGCAACACGTGAAGATCGAACCCATGATCAACACGCGGGGCGAGGCCCTCGCGAAGCTCTCGTTCGCACCCGACGGTAGCCCCGTCCTGTGCGCGAAGTGCGGCGGGACCGGCGTCACGTCGCTGCCGTTCGAACCGACGACCGTCGCCAGGTGCGACTGCCAGAAGTGATAGGATGGATGAAAGCATGACCGACCAACCAGTCAACGTGAAGTTCGCCGACAGCTATGCCGGCTGCCGTACCCTCGCCAACATCATGGGCCTCCACGAGGAGACCGTCCGCAAGCGGGCCAAGCGGGGGCAGATCCCGGGCAAGCTCATCGACGGCAAGTGGACGTTCCAACACGCCGAGCTGGCCGCCAAGGGCATCCAGCCGTTCGCCTCGAACCCGATCACTCCCGGCTCGATCGCCACGCCGACGCCGGTCCCCGCCCCGATCCTGCAGATCGCCCGGGTCAACAAGACGGACGTCGTCTTCGTCCTCGACCGCTCCGGCTCGATGGCCGGCCTCCTGACGCAGGCCCGGAGGAACCTGGCCCAGCAGGTGGCGACCCTACGGGCCGCGGCCGGTCCCTCGGACGAGTACCGGATCACCGTGATCTGCTTCGATGACAAGGTCAACAAGACCCTCGAGAAGGCCAGCGTGTCCAGCCTCGCCCTCGCCGCCAACACGGACCACCTCTACCTCGGCGCCGGCGGCATGACCGCCATGAACGACGCCATCATGGAGGCGGTCGGCTCCACGAAGAACGGGGACCTCGGGCAGGCCTTCCTGGTCTCCGTCGTGACGGACGGCGGGGAGAACGCCTCGTCCACCTCGACCGAGCGCGTTCGGACGGAGCTGGCCGCGCTGATGGCCACCGGACGCTACACGTTCGTCTTCGCCGGTCCCGACAACGACTTCTCGCGGAACTACGCGAAGTCGATCGGCATCCCGGAGGGGAACATCACGGCGTGGGAGCAGAGCGTCCGCGGCACCCAGGACCTGGGCATGCGCACGAACAGCTCGATCCAGAGCTACGCGGCCACGCGCTCCGCGGGCGTCATGAGCTCGACCTCGTTCTACGCCCAGCCGGTCGTCTCGAACCCGCAGGACTTCGCGGGTAGGCTCGGCAGCCAGCTGACGAAGCTCGACCCCGCGGCGTTCAAGGTCGAGCGCGTCATGCCCGGCGACCCCCTGGTCATCCAGAAGTTCGCCGAGGCCAAGCTGGGGGGCTTCCACAAGGGAAAGCTGTACTACCAGCTGACCGAGTCCGAGAAGGTGCAGGACTACAAGGCGGTCGTCATCCAGGACACGGCCACCGGGGCGTTCTACGCCGGGCGCGACGCCGCGTCCAAGCTGCTCGGCATCCCGAACTTCAGCGGGACCGTCCGCATCAGGCCCGGTGAGCTGGGCGAGTTCAGGGTCTTCGTCCAGTCGACCTCGGTGAACCGCAGGCTCGTCCCGGGCACCGCGGTGGTGTACCTGCCGTGAGTCGGCTCGTCCGCCCCGAGGAGGGCCTCTTCCTGGCGGTGAAGGCCTCGGGCTTCGTCGGCAACGGCGGCAGCAACGGGTCAGGCGGCCCGAAGCTGTACATCCATGAGTCGGTGGCGGTCAAGAAGGCCGGACCCGGCGGCAGCGTCTATCGCATCAGACTGACCGGCTACGGCATGGTCATTGAGCGGGTCAGCGGCCCACCCCTCCATCCAAGGGTCGACGAGGTGCTCGAATGAAGCGGGTGAAGCTGACCCAGAAGCAATACGCGGAACTCGTGGAGAGTCGCGACTGGTGCCATCGCCACGGCCTAACCGGCCTGCAGCGGTTCTACGACGAGGAGCTGGCGTTCCAGGCCAGGAGGCGCACGCTTCCCCCCGACGCCCGGGAGTACCGGGACCGCGAGGAGGACGAGCGTCCGAGACGAAGGAGGGACCCCTGATGTCCGCGCAGGACGACGGGGGTAGCGGGTTCGATCCGTTCGACGACGACGAGGAACTCCCCGAGCCGTCGCCCGAGGTGGCGGCCGCCCTCGAGGAGGCGATGGGACACTTCCTTCGGGAGACCCCGCTCGGGGCAAAGTGCCCGGGGTGCGGATCGCAGGACACGAAACACGTGTCCATTGGGACTCCCGACGGGGAGTCGATCAAGTCGGGCAAGTGGACCGTGGTCCTGCCGCCTGAGCTGTTCCAGTCGTACTGCGAATGCGGCGGGTGCGGACTCACCTGGCACTCGGAGGAGGCGTGACCGTCGCGGGCGTCCCCGTCGTCATCCTCGCGGGTGGACGCGGCGCTCGCTTCGACCACGAGAGCCAGGTCCTACCCAAGCCGCTGATCAAGGTGGCGGGCAAGCCGATGCTGCAGCACATCATCGACTCCCTGGCCCTACAGGGCTTTCGGGAGTTCATTGTCGCCGCGGGTTACCTCGGGAATGCCATTCGGCGGCACTTCGAGGAGGCGGGGGACGACGCGGTCTCCTGTCCCCGCATTGATGATCCGCAGCCATGGCATTGGGTCTACACCCTCGCGGGTGGGATGCTACGCGTCACGGTCGTCGACACGGGCCAGGACGCCCACACCGGCCTGAGACTGTGGAGGGTGCGGGAGCACATCGCGGGTCGTAGGTTTGTCCTGACGTATGGGGACGGCCTGTCTGACGTGGGCATGCATGCCGTGCTGAGGCAGCACGAACTCACCGGCGCCGCGGTCACCATGACCGCAGTGCATCCCCCCAGCCGATTCGGTCTGATCAGGTTCGCCCCGCACTCCGGGTCATCCGGGGCCGTGGCGAGCTTCGATGAGAAGCCGAGCGGCGGCTGGATCAACGGCGGCTTCATGGTCGTGGAGCCCGAGTTCATCGAGCAGTACATCGAGGGTGAGTTCGAGCTTGAGTCCACGGCCCTCCGGGAGCTCGCTGCCTCGGGCGGACTCCACGCGTACAGGTACACCGGGTACTGGCGGTGCATGGACACCCGTCGGGACCTGGAGCAGATCGAGGCCGACGTCGCCGCCGCCGGCGGGCGACTCCCCTGGCTGCGCGACGACCATAACAAGCGATAGGATGAGGCAGATGGACACCCAGACCAATACCCAGACCAACACCCAGACCAACACCGAAGCCGCAAGGCGGATGGCCAAGCGCGCCCGCGACCGCAACTATCGCTTCCGGAAGCTCTCCCCCGCTGGGCAGCGGGTCCGGATCGCCCGGGACGTCATCGCCCAGCTGGAGGAGGGGGCCATCAAGGCCCGGAAGGGGCTCTACTTCCACCCCACCGACTTCCATGACTGGACCGATTCGACGAAGGCGGATAGGCAGGCCCATGTGGTCCTGGAGCAGCAGCGCGGCTGTCAGGTGTGTGCGCTGGGGGCCGCCTTCGTCTGCGCCGTCAAACGGGCAAACAACATCCTCGTCGGCGACCTCAGGCACTTCGGCGTCTCCTGCAGCGAGACCCAGTCGACCATGCGCGGGTACCTGATGAGCTGGTTCACCGAGGAGCAGCTCGGGCTGATTGAGGCGGCCTTCGAGGTCAGCTCGCGGTTCGCCCACCGCCTCACGTCCAACGCGCTTGTCGATCGCGCGGTCAGCTTCGGGAAGCAGCGCCTGGACCCGAACACGTGGTTCACGCGCACCGGCGCCGAGCGCGAGGAGGCGAGCCGGAAGCTGATGACCGACATCATGAGAAACATCATCGAGCATGACGGCGAGTTCGTTCCGTGAGCCTCGCCGTCGCGATCGCGTCCCTCGCCCTGCTCTCCGTGTTGAACCTGATCAGGTTCGTCTACCGGCTGGTCGTCTGGGACGACTGCACCATGGGGGACAACAGGGATGAGATGCAGGCGGTGGGGTACGCCGGACTGATGCTCAGCCTAGCGATCACGGCGCTCATCTGCGTCTGTCAGATGTTCCCGAAGGGGGCCTGATGCGGGTCCTAGTCACGGGTGCGGCCGGCTTCGTGGGAGGGGCCCTGGCAGCCAGGCTGCTGCGCGACGGACACGAGGTCACCGCGTTCGTCAGGAACGGCCAACCGCCGAGCGGGTGCACGGTCATCCGCGGTGACCTCTGCGACCTGTATTCCGTGGAGCGGGCGCTGGCCCGCTCCAGGCTCGACGCGGTGTTCCACCTCGCCGCCCAGGCGATCGTCCCGTACGCCGTCTCATACCCATGGGCCACGTTCGAGGACAACGTCCGCGGCACGTACAACCTGCTCGAGGCGTTCCGCCGGCACGGCTCCTTCGACACCCGCCTCGTCGTCGCGTCCTCGGATAAGGCGTACGGTGAGCTACCGGATTACAAGGCGGCGTACCGTGAATCGTATTCGATGGACGGTCGGGGTCCCTACGACGTCTCGAAGTCATGCGCGGACCTCCTGGCTCGCAGCTACGCGACCGAGTTCGGCCTGCGGATCGCCGTCGTCCGCTGCGGCAACACGTATGGGCCGGGTGACACCCACGTCACACGGGTGGTGCCGACCCTCGTCAGCCAGCTCGTCCGGGGGGAGCCCGTCAGGATGGACTCCGACGGGTCCCCGGTCCGGGACTACCTGTACATCGACGACGCCGTCGACGGCTACCTGGCGGTGGAGCGATACCTGGCGGGCCTCCCCCAGGTCATTCCCTACGGACCGCAGTACCAGGCCTTCAACTTCGCCGGCGGCGTCCACCTCTCGGTGCGTGACCTCGTGGACCTCGCTCGGACGGTGGCCCGGGAGTTCGGGTTGACCCCCGGGGCACCGGCCTTCCTCGGGACCCGGAGGGGTGAGATCTGGATGCAGGCGTTGGACTGCACCCTCGCCAGGCGGGTGCTCGGCTGGGAGCCCCGCGTGGGCCTCGCGGATGGCCTGCGGCGCATCCTCGGGGAGCACCTCGGTGGCCCGGAGGTCCAGGGGCCTCTCCAGGGTGATCAACCTGGGGTTGGTATTGGCCTTGGCCTTACCGGTGAAAACACTCCAGGGTGAAATGTGGAGCACTGTGAAGTGAATTGCAGGCTTTGTGGTAGGACCATTCCAACTTGGGCCAAGAAGGATGGGTCCATTCCCGCGATGCTCAATGCAATCGATTATCTTAGAGGCAGCAAATGAGCGAAGTTGAATGCAATCCCCAGGTTGGCCTGTGTGGCCACCGGTCCTTCATCTCCCGGGCCCTCATCGCGGAACTCGCGCGGAGGGGGGTCCAACCGGCGATCTTCACGAAGGGCCTGCTGGGGGAGGAGGACCTGTCCGGCCTCGACTGCCTCTACCTCGTGCTGGGGCGGGCCCGGCCGTCCCCCCAGGAGGCCGCTGAGGAGCTGGAGCAGGTGTGGGCCTACGCGGCCAACCCGCGACGGGCCAAGCGGACGGTGTACCTGAGCTCCCGACGGACGTACCTGCACAAGGCCAAGGCGGAGGAGCTGATCTCCTCCGTGGGCGGCGTCTCGGTCAGGCCGCCGGCCGTCTTCGGTCCCGGGCAGGACCCGACCAGCGAGATGCTCATCCCGTCGCTGGTCCGCACGGGCGGGACTGTGAAGCTGGAGCGGCCGCTCCGGCCCTCTAGGTTCATCCACGTGGACCGGCTCGCGGAGTACCTGGGCCAGTTCGTCCGGCCCTCGTTCCACGAGGCCTTCCGGCAGATGCCCCGTGGTCCGAGTCAGCTCCCGGGGGAGTTCGTCCTCACTCCCACGCAAATGAGGGACCTGTACCTGTCCCTCAGGGACATGGAGGACCTGTGGAGAAACCGGGACCCTGAGGATGGCCCTCCTCTCAGCGGGGGAACGCCAGGCTCCGACGCCTGATGTCCGCCGTGCCGCACCGCTGGGCACCGTTGAGGAAGACGGAGTAGTCGGTGGCGCCCCAGCCGGGCAGCTTGGACGGGTACCCCTTGGCGTGCACCTCGCCGTCCCCGCAGAGCTGCCACTCGACCACGTCGCTGAGGGGCCAGCCGTACGCGTCCATGGGCGGCATGTGCTCCGTGTACGCCGGGTTGCAGGCGACGTCCGCGCCGAAGCGGCAGTCCGCCATCCCGAGGTCCCGGAAGAGGCCCCGGCCGTAGACGCCGACCCGTATGCCCGGCTTCCGCTGCTTCACGCGGGCCACGAAGGCGGAGACGCAGTCGGTGACCTCCTTCGCCAGCCGCCTGCGCTTGAAGTCGTTGGAGATCGCCTCCAGCTTCTCTCCGCCGGCCCAGGTCCCCTGGCCGCCCTCCTCCACGTCGACCCAGGGGACGAGGTCCCCGGCGTCCCAGCCCCCGGCCGACTCCACGAGGTCCATGAAGTAGTCCGCCTGGGCCGTCCCGTCCTGCTGGAAGCGGAGGAAGTGGTAGCAGCCGCGGAACCAGTCGACGCTGTAGCGGGCCCCGCCGACCCCACGGAGTTCCCGCCAGGACCGCCGGAACCACTCCTCGTTGGCCGCCCCCCATCCGAGGCCCTCGGAGGCCTTGACGTAGCAGCCGACGACCTCCTTGTCCATCACCGTGAGGCCCGGGAGGGCCTTGAACGGCGGGTTCGGTCCGAGGTCCTGGGGATAGACGTCGGGCGCGATGAAGGTCCCGAACCTGTTCGGGAGGACGGGCGCGGCCGCGGACCCCGTCACCGCCGCCGAGGCGGCCGCGGCCATGAGGCCCCTGATGATGTCGATGAGACCCATGCCCGTACCTAGCGTGATATAATGGCAACAACAGGAGGCTCCCGCAATGCGTTTGATCGTCTTCGAGGCTCTGTACCTCGTCCTCATACTTTTCCTGGCCGCCATTCCGCCGCACAGTCCGGTCGTCGACTCCCTTATGGGAGCCGGCTGCGCGGTGCAGGCGCTCCTCCTGTTCGTGTCCGTCCAGCGGTACCGGGAGGGACGCGAGTGAGCGACCCGACGGACCCCACCGACCCGACCCTTCCCGAGGAGCTCGAATATCGCGGGAGGGGCCGCCCCCGGCTCCCCGAGGGCCAGCGCCGGCGGGAGAAGCTCGTCATCGCCCTCAACGCGGAGGAGATGAGGCTGCTGATGCACGCCGCGGCCGATGCCGAGGGTGGCCCGCTCCGGGTCCAGGACTGGGCCCGGGCGCTACTCCTCCGGGCGGTCAGACAGCCCGAGTCGACCGAGCCTCGCGAGTGAGGCCAGGCGGCGGGCCTCCTCGTCCTTGACGATTTCCTGAGCGAGCAGCTTCATCTGCGCCCGTCGGCTCTCCTCTGTGAGGAGTCTCTGCCGGCGTAGCTTTCCCTCGCGCTCGGCGGTGACGAGCGCGATCCCTCCGAACAGGAGGATCGCTAGAAAGGGGAGCGCGCTGAGATACCATTCCATGTTCCGTTCCTTCCGTCCGGAACTGTCGAAGGCGGTCTAGGCCCATCTCCGGACACTGTTCGAAATGCGCGGACGCAAAAAGGGGGAGGGCCGTAAGGCCCTCCCCCGAGTCCGTTAGACTAGCGTGATCTCCTCGCCTCTGTCCACGAACAGGTCCATGAACGTCCAGAGGTCGTCCTCATCCCTGCCTGACGACCCGCCCTCCGAGATCATCCGGATAACGGCGTCGTCCTTCGTCCTCATCACGACGAAGCGCTTGGTCCGCGGCTTGCAGTCCGCGCGCTCCGGCATGTCGTAGACGGCCCGCGCCGCCGCGTCCGCGTTGGCCGCGAAGACAAGGTAGTGCGCCCGCTCGATCGCCGTCGGGCATTCGTGATCCGATTCTTCCTCCTGCCAGAGGGTGCACTCCTCGTCCTCGTCGATCATCACCATGTAGAGCTTCACGGTCCCCTCCCCTCGATCCGGTACGGCGGCTCCCGCAGCCTGGCCGCGATCGCCTCCACCCTTCGGAGCCAGCGGCGCTTGCGGCACCGTCGCGTGAACGCCTTCCGGCCGCAGGCCCGGTACTCCAGGGCCCGGTGGAGGTCACCCCCCACGCGTCTGATCGTCATGATCAGCCGGACCTCTCGGATGCCCGCCATGATCCCGTCCCAGGCGCTGGCGCGCCACTCGGCGCACCTCGACCTCGGCTCACCCATGTCCCGGGGTCCCACCTGCATGACCCCACACATGGGACGGGCCCGGTTGTCAAACCGGGACTCGGCCCATGCGATGGCCAGGATGAGCGGTGCGTCCATGCCGTCGGGCGCGAGCTCCTCCAACTCGAGCGCGGCGTCGACCGCCGCGTCCGTGTCGTCGGACCGGGCGTCTCCCAGCATGTGGGCCGCCCGCCTGATCCCCGCGGACCTGAAGTCCGCGGACGCCGCTGATGAGGTGAGGAGGAGCGTGAGGGCGAGGGCCCTCACACGCCCAACCCGAGCGCCAGGGCCATGACGACGATCGCCAGGCCGTGGCTGATTGAGCTGAGGGCGGCCAGCTGCCGCACCGGCCGCTCGTCTGCGGCGACCAGCATGGCGAGGCTCCCCAGGAGCCCCCCCCCGGCGAAGGAGATCGCGATGATGAGCAGGGCGGTCACGGGGCGTCTCCGATCGTGATCTTCACCCGGCCGTTGACGACGGACCGGACCTCGTCGCGGAGGACCTTCTCCGCCATCTCCCGGACGGCCTCCCGGGCCGTCCGTGACACGAACTCACGCATGTGCGCCCCGTTCATCCAGTCCGTGACGAGCCTCTTCGGATCGAAGTGCTTCAGGAGCTCCGTGACGATCGAGGACCCGTCGATCTTGTAGGTGTTTACCAGGAGGTTCCGAAGGGCGTTGTACACGCTCCGCTCGGAGACCCTGATGCCGATGTGGTGCGCCTCCAGCGCGGTCACCGTCGTCGTCGAGACCTCCTCGGGGGTCAGGCATGGGGCCCACTCGGCCATCGGGTCGGCCCATTCCTGGGCCAGCCTGTTGGGCTCGTGGTCACCGAAGTTCAGTCCCGACACGAGCACCCGGTCGAGCTGCCAGGACAGCTGCATCGGCCGGGCCTTCGTGGTTGGGGACCGGTACCACCACCACTGGCAGGCCTTGACTGCCTCGGGCGAGGGCAACTCGCGTCGCCAGTGAAAGTGTGACTCACTCGTCATTCGTTTCCTCCTTGCCGGGTGGGTCGGCCCAACGGGGCTCCCCGCCCTCGAAATCGAGGAGGGGGCCGAGCTGTTCGTCGATCGCGACCAGGCATTCCAGGTCCCTGATCGGGTGCGTGGCCGCGTCGAGGCAGCAGCCCTTCTCGAGCGACTGCGGGTTGCTGCGCACGTTCATGATGTGATGCAGGAGCGTCACGGCCTGATCAAGGGTCAGGCGTAGCGCCCGCGTTTCCTCTGCCATCTGGGTTGTTTCTCCTGTTTGAGAGGGGAGGTCCACCTCCTACGGGTGGACCTCCGTCAGACGTCCGTAGACCTTCTCGAAGGGCGTCCAGCCGTTCTGGCGGCCCCTCATGTTGCCGATGAGCGCCCGCCGCCGGCCGGGGTCAATCGCCAGCACCTGGTGGAGGTACTGGCTGCCGCGGACGACGCACAGGACGATGTCACCGGGGTTGAGGGCGTAGGGGCTCGTGATCGGTTGGACCACGCAGAGCTGCCCGCTCCTGATCCGGGGCTCCATGCTGTTGCCCCTCGGTCGGAAGCGGGCCTCCAGGCCCATCCTCAGCTGCTCGATCGGCCTGTCCGCCCAGCCCATCGCGGCCTCAGAGGACCCTCGAGATGTAGATGCCGCCGAGGACGCAGGCGGCGATCGTGAGGCAGATCACCGTGACGATGACGATGATCATCAGTTGCTCGTTGTCGAACCTGTCTCGCATGACGCTTCTCCCTGGTAGTGAGTGCATTCTGACGCGGGCTGTCACCTGTCCTCCAGCGTCGGCTTGAGCCACAGGCGGCCCCTGAAGAGGACCTCCTGCAGATCGAAGTTGCGGATCACGTTGACGGCCGCCGCGCTGTCCTCCCTGAACATCCTGAGGAGCTCCTCGCGGACGCGCTCCTCCGAGACTCCCGTGAGGAGGCCGCTCCCGTGCGTCCACACCAGCCTCCTGATGGCGTGCATCAGGGTCGGCGCGAAACACATGTCGTGGGTCACGTGGAAGCGGAGCGCCCGGAGGACCCGGAGCCGGTCCTCCTCCAGCCGTGCCAGGGGATCGCCGACGCACCGGAGGACCTGATTCCCGATGTCCTGGACCCCGCCGTGTTCGTCAATCAGCTCCCCCGTGGGACCGCGGGCCACGGCGTTCACGGTGAAGTCGCGGCGCCTGAGGTCGTCCGACAGTGACCCCGGGCCCACCCGATCGGGATGGCGGCCGTCCCTGCTGGAGCCGTCCCTACGGGCCAGGACGAAGTCGACCGCCCCCCTGACGGGTCGACCGGCGAACGTGAAGCCGGCGGACGGGGCGATCGCCTTGATCGTCATGAACCGCCGGTCCACGCGGGCCGGGATGACGCTGAACCCGCGTGTCTTGAGGTCCGCGACCAGCAGGTCGAGCGGATGGTCCGACTCCGGGTTCATCGAGTGGGCCTCCCAGTCCCAGGACTCGACCACGGCGACCATGTCGGTGTCATTGGACGGGCGGCCCATCAGGGCGTCCCTGACGGAGCCGCCCACCTCGTAGAGCATCATGACCCCGCCTCCTTCCGGGCGGGAGGGAGCATCCGGTGCCAGCGTCTGAGCCAGACCAGCTGCGCCCGCACCCGACCGACCCGGCCGCCCTTCGCGTAGAGGAGCTTCCGCAGCTCACGGAGCTCATGCATCCGCGCGTCGACGCGCCTCCGCGCTCCTTGCAGGAGGGTCTCGGGGGCCCCGGCCAGGCTCCGGCCGTTCCCCGTGAACCACGCGTAGAGGGCCGTCAGGCCGTCGTCCGCGGGGGTCCCCCGCTTCTTCGGACGTCCGTCGCGGGTCACGTCGGGGTACGCCGCCCGCTTCCCCTTTTTTTTGACCGGAACGGGCCCCGGATGCATGGCCTCGATGGGAAGGAGGCTCATCTCGACGGCGTCCGGGAGGCGGACCGGGACGCCTCGGCCTCGAGGTGCTCGACGTGCGCCTCGCGCCAGCCCGGCGGGAGGTCACAGTTGAGCGGGGCCCCGTCGAACAGGAGGGCGATCTCGTCCTCCCTGAAACCGGCGATCCCCGTCCCGATCGCGGAGACGAAGAACCGCAGGTCCGGTCGGGTCACGGCGAACGCCATGAACCGCTGCACGTGGACCCTGACCTGGTCCAGCGTGAGCGGGATGCCCGGAGCGAGGCAGGTGGGCAGCGCGTATGCACGTCCCGTGAGGCCCTCCCCCACGCCGTGCTTGGCGTCCAGGTCGCGGGCGGCGTAGTCAGCCGCGCCGGCCCCGTGGATCCCCACGCGGTTCGATCCGAAGACGAAGACCCGCGGGTCCGTCTTCTGGTGGAGGTGTGGGGGGGGGCTCTTCGGGGTCCCCCTGCCCGGGGTCCTCTTCGGACCCGCTGTCGTCTTCTTCGCTTGGCTCATAGTCGGGATCTACCTTTCTTGCGATTCTGTTTCCGACCGCCTTCCCCACTGCCTCGCCGACCTCCGATAGCATCGGGCCCGCGAGGTGACTGAGAACGAACTTGGCCACGGACCCGACGAGTCCCATCAGATCATCTCCAGCAGCTCCGCGAGCGCCTGGGCGATCTGCTGTCGGGGGAGGTACCAGGCGTGCCAACACTCCGAGCAGTCGTCCGGGCAGTCATCCGCCGCCCCGTCGGACCACCACGTGGGGCGCCCGCAGGCCCCGCATCGGAAGACCCGGTGCTCCTCGCAGCCGTTGACTGTCTGGCACCGCTCGCAACGGAACTCGGCCGTGCGGCGGGCCCGCCACCCGCGTCCCTCGATCACAGACCCATCGGTCACAGGCCCCTCCGGCGGAGTGCCCCGTCGAGGGCCTGCCAGCCCACCACGCCGAGGAGGACGAGCCACACGGCCGCGATGAGAGGCCACTTCGTGGCCGTCCACAACGGGTCCTCGTCCTCCTCGTCCGGATCGTGGTCACGAGTCCATTGGACCATGGCCAGCGTCGCGACCCAACCCACGACGTACACCGCGGCCACGGCCATCACGACGGCGTCCATCACGAGGGCTCTCGTGTGTGGGGGTGAGGCCTGACCAGCAACATCTTCAGGGGGTCCAGGCCCACGGCGGCTGCTAACTGCGCGACGAGGTAGCCGCACTTCGCGAAGTGAGGGAGTTGCTCGTCTCCCCGCGCATTCGCCAATGCCTGGAAGGCCGAGTTGAGCTCGATCACCAGGTCCTGGGCCCCTTGATTGACCTCGTTCGCCATGGTTAGAACTCCAGCCACTCGCCGCCCGTGTCGGGGCCGCGCTGCGTGACGAACTCGTCGTCGCCCTCGTCCCTACACCTCGCCGAGTACCGGCCGGCGCCGTCCGTCTCGATCTCCAGGACCTCGTCGGTGAGCTCCTCGAGTTCGGAGGCGGCCGCGGCGTCGAGCGCCCGCAGCTCATCGATGGTGATCTTCCTGATGACAGTCTCTTTCTGCTCCATTGGCTTCTCCTTGTTCAGTACAGTTCGATGGGACGCTCCGGGTTGGGCGAGGGCTCCTCGCCCGCCTTCTCGTCGTTCCGCTGCAGGTCGACGGTCCAGCTCATCCGTCCCTTGATGCGCTCGGACTTGACCGTGAGTCCCTCCTCCCGTTCGATGCGCTTCACGGCCACGGAGAGGCCGGCCCGCCACACGCCGCCGTTCACGCCCGGACCAGCCTCGTCGAAGTCGTAGCCGTTGAGCGTCTTGCCCGCCATGAGGAGGGTGTACGCCACCTCGGTGGCCTTCTCCAGGGCGGTCCGCGCCTGCACGAGGCCCGAGCCGGGGGCCAGCGGGGCCGGGGTGCCGACGCTGATGCCAGAGATCGTGATGTTCACGGGCACCTGGAAGCCCGCCCGGCCCATGCGGTTCTTCCGGACCTCGAGGGTGCGGGTGTTCCTGGCGGCGTTGCTGACCATGTGCAGGTGGATGTCCACCGCGTGGGCGAGCTCCGCCGCGCCCTTGTGGGACTTCCCGGTCTTGTCCACGTGGGACACCAGGATGACGACCCCGCCGGCCCCGCAGATGAGGCCCATGAGGTACTCGGCGGCCTCGAACTGCGCCTGGTAGCGCCGCGAGCCGCCCCACCGGAGGCACTGGACGGAGTCGACGACGGTGACCCCGATGCCGCGCTCGCCGCCGACGTCGGTGACGATGTCCGCGGCCTCCTCCCCGTCCTTGAGGGGCGCGAGGTACGGGTCCATGCCCTTCAGCTGGAGGCGGTTCCACCTCCGGACCACCCGATGGGCGGGCTCCTCGCCGTGCAGGTAGAGCGCCTCGCGGCTCGTCTGGGCGTTCGCGACGTAGGTCGCGACCGTCGACTTGCCGCCGCCGGGCATGCCCGACAGCAGCACGCTGGTCCCGTAGGGCAGGCCCTGGGGACCGTCATCGGACTCCGCAAGGCATTGGTCGAGTCCCGGTATACCGGTGGAGAACCGCTCCTCGACGGGACCGACCTCGATGCTGGAGAGGCGCGTGGCCTTTTGCTTCTCACTCATGTGGCCACATCATATCACGTGTGTGTGAGGCCCCACACACACGGGAGCCGTCAGACCGGGTCGTCAGGCGCCGGCGGCGCGACGAAGATCCGCTTGAACTCCTTGATGATGAGCTCCCTGACCTCACCGGTGATGCCCGGGTCGATCAGGAGCTCGACCTTCTGCATCCGCCGGAGCTCCCGATTGCTCCTCGGTCGGAGGAGCATCCGGGGCCTGCCGCCCTCCAGGACGGCCTTCCACCGGTAGAGGCTCCTGCGGTCGATGCCGAGGATCCGGGCCGCCCATGAGATGTTGCCCTTGGTGTGGGCGAGCACGCGCGCCACGTATTCCCGACCGAGTTTGTCAAGCGTCGGCCACTCGTCCGTCCCGACGGAGGCCACCTGCGCGGCCCCCGCGGGCGGTTCGGATTCGACGGGGGCCTGCTCGGCCCCGCTGTCACGCTGAGCATCCATCCTGGTCATCTCTCACCTCTTCCTGTTTCCTAAAATGAGAAGGGGGAGGGCCTCTCTCGGCCCTCCCCCCTATCACGGCAGGAACGTCTCGCGTGTCAGAGCTTCAGTTGCCAGCGATGCCCGCCCGCAGGAACTGCTCCGTGGTCGCCTCGTCGACCTGCGCCCACTCGCTGGGCGTCCACTCCCCGTGGCCGAGGGCCATGTCCCAGAGCCGCTCGGCCGCCCTACCGACCACCGAGAGCACCTCGTCCAGCTTGCGGTCCGCGGCGTCGTTGAACCTGGCCGCGCCCAGGAACATGCCGCCGCCCTCGTAGGCGAACTGGTTGGTCGCCTCGTCCACGATGAGGGCGACCGCCAGGGCCTCGACGTCCGCCGCGCCCGACGTGACCATCCGGGTCCCGTCGATGTGCGACCGGCCGAGGGAGGTGCCCTCCCCGAACACCTCCTCGATGGCGAGGTTCAGGGCCCCGTGGATGCAGAAGGACTCCGGGAGCCCGTCGCGGCCCTCGTACAGGGTGCCCTGGGCCCACCCGTCAGCGAGCAGCTCACGGGCCCGGTCGACGACCGAGGCGGCGAGCGTGAGGGCGGTGTCTTCGATCTTGGTGTTCATCTGGTTTTGCTCCATTGGGCCAATCCTATAACTGAGGGATGAGGCCCCGGAGCTAACTAGACGACCCCGCCGCTAGAGGTAGACCCTGACGTACGCGCGGGAGAAGAGTCCCATGGGACCGCGGTCCTCGTCCTCCATCGCGGAGACGTTCGGCGCCCGCGTGTCGCTGAGGGGACGGACGGCCCAGAACGCGATTCCACGCGCGACATACTCCCGGTCCTCCGCGGTCTGGCTGTCGCCCTCCACGTCGTGGGTCTTGATCGAGGAGATCACCTGCTTGGTGGCCTCCTCGGGGGACGCGCAGCCCATGGCCATGTAGAAGCACGTTGAGGGGTGGACCTGCTCGTGTCTGCCGTATCCGGCGACCAGCCACGTCCGGAGCCTTAGGCTAGGTCCCAGGTCGACCTCCGTCTCCACGACTTTCCCGCCTTTGGCGATGAACCCGTTCATCTGAGCATTCCCTTCCTGTCGGCGTAATGCCGACGCATGTACGCGATCACGATCCGCTCGATCGCGGGGTCGAGCCGCCTTACGCGCTCGATCGCGCTCTCCAGCGCCGGGGTCACGGGCAACATCCATGACCCCAGGTGCCCCATACCAGGTGGCACGACCTGGTTGTAGAACGCGTCGTAGAAGTCCGACACGTGGCACGGCCCGAGGTCGTGACTGATGTCCTCGTAGACCGCGGCGGCCAGCGCCTCGATGGCGCGGGCCTCCTCCGGAGTCACGGGGGGAGCCCTCACTTGATCCACCCGACCGACCTCCAGGTCCCGAACTCCCCCTCCATGATCCTCTTCGCGCAGGACGAGGAGCAGGCGAGGAACTGGGGGCGTCGCTCCGGTGGGTCGTCCGGTAGGTTCTGCCTCCGCTGGCCCCGTCTGCCACAGGCGCGGCAGGAGCCGATCACGCCGACGGCGGCCTGCGGTCCCGTCTGCTCTCCCATGTCTCGTCACTCCTTTCCTGGGCAGGGTCCGCGGGCGGACCTGTCAGAGACGCCGTTGCGGAGCCACACCAGTCCACAACGGGTGCACAGCGGTCGACTGAGGACCCACCATTGGATCCAGTCGTGGACCCGCCCGGCCATCCTACGAGGAGCTCCAGACGACGTACGTCCCGAACGGGGGGAGTGCCTCCCGGACGGCCGGTGGCAGCGACTCGTAGGCCTCCCTGGCCTTGGCCAGCTGCTCGGGAGTCGGCTGGAGGCCCGTGAGGTCAGAGAGGGGGAAGTGGTCCGTGTCGTCGATCTCGCCGATCTTCGCTCCGACCCAGGCCACCTCGCTCGGCGCGCTGCCGTGGTACTCCGTGCGCCACGGCTCCCCGTCCATCCACTCCGTGAAGTCCCCGTTGTCGGCGTCGGCCCGGAGATCCTCCAGGGTGCAGTACAGCTCGAGCCGGTCGATGCTCTCCTGCGTCGCGTATAGCACCGATAGCCTCCGCACGGTCTCGTCGTCCCACGGCAGGTACGTCCCGACGATCACGTTGCCGATGCTGTACACGTCAGGCCCCCACGATCCCGTGCTTGATCGCGTAGCGGACCAGGTCCGCGTTGCTTGCCAAGCCGAGCTTCTTCAGCAAGTGGCCCCTGTGCGTGTCGAAGGTCTTCACGCTGATCGCGAGGTCGGTCGCGATCTGGTGCTTGCTCACGCCGCGCGCCAGCATCTCCATGACCTGATACTCGCGGTTGCTGAGGCGCAGAGTGTCGTCAGTGAACTCCGCGTCCACGGCGTCGACGAAGGTCAGTATGACCCCCGGTGGGACCGGGTCCTCATCAACGCTCACCGTCACCTCGCGGAGGCCCAGCCGCGTGGACTTCCGCATGAGCCCGACGAGGTCGGGGACCTCCCTGACGCGCATCTCGAAGTCCTCCCCGTTGCGGGCGACCCTGACGGTCGCGTCAGGCAGCCCCTCGGTCATGAAAGCAGTGAACTTGCCCAGGTCCATGGTGTCTCCTTCTCCTGTGGTCCTAATCGGGACCCCGATCGAACGGGGGTCGGTGGACCCCCGTCCTGTCGTCATCCGATCAGCGGTTCGGACACGCCCCGGCGACGGCGTGGTCGATGCGCATGAACCCGACGTACGCCGCCCTTCCGCAAAGGGGACACGGGTGGGGGAAGTCCCCCACCGAGGTCGTCTCGTCCACGACGAACAGCCAGATGTCCTGGTGCTGGCTGACGATGGGTGAGGTGTACTCATTCGCGAGGGACATCCCCCTCACCATGTCCTCGAGGACCTCCGTCACCCTGTACGGGCCGTCCCAGTCGCATATCCCGGGCAGCCTGTCGGTCCACTCCGGCCTGTCGATCCGCTTCCCGCTCGTGGTCCAACCGATGATGACCATCCCGACCCTGATGTCGGTCGGGCGAACGGCCCTCACCTCGACCTCCTTGCCCCCGTTGAAGTTCGGATGGAAGCCCCTCATCGCGCGAACTCCACGATGTTCAGGCCGACGCACGCCGGCGCGGCCCCGTCGCAGATCTCCTCGAACGCCACGGCGGACGACGGGAACCCGGCGGCGATCATGCCCTTCACCAGGACGATCGCCGCGTCGTCCAGCGGGTCGCCGACGCGCGTCCATCCGCGGAGGTGCTCGATCATCACGAGCGCCGCGGCCAGGCGGTCCAGGCTAGGAGCGAGGCCGAGCTTCCTGGCCGCGGCGTGCGACTTCCACAGGAGCTCCAGCGTGGCGTCCCGCCCCGAGAGCAGCTCCGTCGCCGTCTCGGACAGGAGCCAGATCGCCCTGTTGACGGACCCGTAGAAACCCTCGATCACCCGGGCCTCGTGCCAGAGCGTGTAGGGCTCGGCCGCCGCCATGGTCTGCTCCACGTCGTGTCGGCCCGGATACATGAGGCGTCCGTCCGCGAACAGCGCGGACTGGACCGTGGCCCCGTCCACCTCGAACTGGCTGAGGTGCTGCTCGAGGGGGGGCGCGTGTGAGACTCTCAGCGTCGTCATGTTCCTCCTTGGTTGGTCGCGCGTTCCCCCGACGGGGACGTCCCCGTCGGGGTGGCTCGCTGTCAACTCAGGCCTCGGGCTCCTCCTGAACGGAGGAGGACTCCAGCGCCGCCGCCGCGCGACGAACGAGGCAGATCACCTCCTCCTCGGTCCGACCGGGCGCGTCGTTCCAGTGGACCGCGCCGAGGGGCCAGACGAGGACCGACAGCGCGTCGCGCGCCGCCATGAAGGTCCCACTGGAGCAGCCCACGTGCCACGGACGTGACTGGTACGCGTAGTCGACGGCTCCCAGGAGGCAGAACCCGGTGTGGACCGTCCCCATCATCCCCTGCACCCATCCGAAGCGCGTGAGGGCGTCGGCCGCGCTCGCCAGCAGGGCGCTCGCCGACATCTCCGTGACCTCGAGCGGGTGGCTCTCACCGTCCGGTTCGGGCCCTCCCTGTTCGTTCCAAGTCACGGCTCCACCTCCACGCCGCTCTCGATGGCCGCCTGGACGTCCCGGACGTCCGCGCTCGGAAGGTGGGCCAGGTCGTCCTCCGAGATCCGGCCGTCCTCCACCGCCTCCGCTAGCTCCCTGGTCAGCAGGCCCGTCGTGTCGTTCTCGAGCCGGCGGTTGATGCGCGCCAGGCGTCCGCGCTCCTTGAGCCGCTGGAGCCGGTCGGCCAGCGACTCCCCCTCCACCGAGGCCACCGGCTCCAGTGCCATCTCGGGGACCG